>Ga0207664_10000561_pt1 | contig 26025 bp, 42 predicted proteins | sample LARL83metaG_FD_184349 | JGI IMG/M metagenome (GOLD analysis project Ga0207664, IMG submission 184349) | Corn, switchgrass and miscanthus rhizosphere microbial communities from Kellogg Biological Station, Michigan, USA - LAR L8-3 metaG... | ecosystem: Host-associated > Plants > Roots >... | reverse complement strand
AACGTGACACGGCTTTGGAATGACTTCAAGACTGCGTTCACCGATGCTTGGTCGACCATGTGGGGTGCGGTAAAGCAAGTCGCACAGGATCTCTGGGACAAGATTCAAACCGGCTGGGACAACCTCAGTTCGGGCGTCCGAAAGACGTTGGACTTCTTGGTATCCGAGGTCAAACGAATCTGGGATCAGGTCACCGACATTTTCAAGGCACCCGTCAACGGTGTCATCAACATCTGGAACAACGTCTCGGGAGCCTTTGGCCTGGACAAGATTCCAGGGTTGGCAACAGGTGGTGAGGTCAACGGCGAAGGTACCGCTACGTCCGACTCGGTTCTCTCTCGGTTGTCTACGGGTGAGCACGTGTGGACCGCAGCGGAAGTCGACGCCGTGGGCGGACAGGCTGAGATGTACGGTCTCCGTGAAGAGGCGCGTAGGGGCAATCTCAGGCGCAAGGGAAGTATCCACCAGGACAACATGTTTGCCGACGGCGGTGCAGTCGATCGCATCAACGCAGCAAAGAGCATGGCCGCAAGCAAGGGCGATGGTCGCGCATACGTCTACGGTGGTTCCGGTCCCGACGGCTTCGACTGCTCGGGTTACCAGTCCGCGATTTACTCTGTGCTGGAAGGTCTCTCGGATACGTGGTCGCGCAAGTTCTCCACGGAATCGGACTTCGGGTCACTCGGTTTCCAGCCGGGTCTCGGTGCCGGTTATTCGATCGGCGTCATGCACGGTGGCGGTGGTCCCAACTCTCACATGGCAGGCACGCTCGACGGCACCAATGCTGAATCCGGTGGCGCAAGCAACGCAACCATGTGGGGCGGAAAGGCTGTCGGCGCAGACAATCCCGAGTTCGACACGCAGTGGCATTTGCCGATCATCGACGGGCAGTTCGTATCTGGCGGAATGGGTTCGGGTGGCTCCGGTCCCTCGCCCGAGCAGATCAAAATGCACGACGATGCGGTTGCCGGTATCCACAAGATCATCGACGACACCAACCAAACGTCGGCCACCCGCAAGTTCAAGGTGGCTCGCGAAGAGGGTGTCCCGCTGGCCGCGATGGATGCAAACGGCGCGAAGAACATGTATGGCACTTGGGCACCGGCTGGTGACGTGCACGCTGCGGGCACCGATGGTGGCGGTACGGGTGCTATCCACGCCCTCGATGCTGCACTGTCCAAGCTGAATTCGATTGGTGGCACGGTTCCGACCGGCGACCAGTTGCGGATGATCGACGAATCGCTCAAGTTGTCGAACACACCCCCGCCAAGTACGTTGCAGGCGTGGGAAGCTGGCATGAATACTCTGGTCTCTCGCGAGAGTGGTTGGAACACAGGCGCAGTGAACGGCACCGACTCGAATGCTGCCGCTGGCAACCCTTCCAAGGGTCTTGCTCAGACGACACAGACGACGTTCGATGCCTACGCGGTGCCCGGTCACACCGATATCAACAACGGTGTCGACAACATGGCAGCAGCCGAGAACTACATCAAGGCTCGGTACGGCACGATCGAAAACGTACAGCAGGCCAATGCGAACATGCCCCCCAAGGGTTACGCTGCGGGTACGACTTCGGCTCAGGCCGGATTGCAGTTCGTGGGCGAGAACGGTCCCGAGATGGTCAATTTCAAGGGCGGCGAATCGGTCAACTCGTTTGATCAGGTTCTCTCGACGTTGAAGAAATCCAGTCTCGACACCGGAAAGGAATTGGGCACCAAGGTATCCGCCGATCTGAAACAGTTCATGGACAACCTGACGGCCGCAATTCAGAACCACAACACCGACGTTGCTACTACTCTCCGCACGGAGATTCAGAGCCTCGTCGATCAAATGAGCACCGACACAAAGGGTGCCAGCCAGCGTCTCACGGTTTCGATCGAAGACGCACTGGACCGCGTAATGTCTGCCGCTGGAATCAATCTCACCATCCCGGTAACGGGTCCGGGCGGGACGATGACACAGCAGGACGCGCAGAACTTTGCTGCCGCACTCATGCCGAAGTTGCAAATGATGTTGCAGCAACAGGTCGGCGCACACAGTTAGTCAATCGGGCAGGGTGGTTCTCACAACGAGAGCTGCCCTGCCCCTTCTCTTTTGGAGGCACAATGGGCATCTGGACTCACCTGCCGAGCAGCGACATGCGAAACGACGGCTGGGCGCTTGTGGGTACGGCTGTCACAGCTCTGTATCAGGCTCTCAACAACGATGACGACACGAAGTACATCAAGTCACCGGCCAACAAAGCTGGTGCCTCCGTACAGTTTCCGATCGACATTACGAATGTTCCTGACGGCGCAGTGATTACGTCTGTCAAGATCAAGTTGCGTTGCTCGACCGGCACCGGTACGCCGCCTACGGGCGTTGCTCCGTCGATCACGATCAACCTTGGTTCCCTCGACGACACCAGCCGATACACAACGCGCACAATCTATCCGACCGCGACCATCACGACCTACGAGGTTGCGACCTTCCCCCGTGACTCGCTCGGTTTCGCATGGGATATCTTTCGACTGAACTCGATCTTTTGCCGCGTGTTCTCGTACATCGCAATCCTCGACCTGATTCGGTGCCACAAGTTCTACTGCGACATTCAGTACCGCGTGCGCCCGACCATCGTTGTAAACGCGCCCACGGGTACGGTTCTCACGCCATCGCCCACAATCTCGTGGACCTACACGCAGACCGACGGCGATCCGCAGGCACTCGTCGAGTACAAGGTCTACACCGCGAACCAGGCAGCCGCAGTTTCGTTCAACCCGGACACGTCGGCACCGGTATTCGCGGCGAAGCTGAACGGTGATATTTCGTCTGTCGTTCTCCCGACTTCACTGAACCCTGACAACTACGTGGTCTACGTTCGGTCGTCGTCGACGTTCGGTGCTCGAAGCCTTTGGGTATCAAGGCAGTTCGCTGTCTCAGGTCCGGCCCCCGGCACCCCTGGTGTGACAGATCCGAACCTTGGCCCCGGCAACGCGGTCATCTCGGTAGTCACCGACGCTCAGTTCGGCGCAGCATCTTTGAGTCTTCGCGACACGTCGAACATGCTGAGCGCGCAAGAGGGTGACGCCGAAAACAGTATCGACGGAACGCAATACACCCTCACGAATGCGACACTGGCGCGCGACACCACGACCACTTTCCCTGGCGGCACATCGTCGTGGAAGATTACGGCCGCTGGTGCTGGCACCATGTCGTTGTTCTCCGATTGGGTGGAAGTCGTCGGAGGCGTCAACCTCACTGCCCGAGCACAATTCAAGACGGCAGTTACCGCGCGCTCCTGTGGTGTCCGAGTGTTGTTCTACGACTCCACGTTTACGAGCGTCGGCGGCACACTCACCGGCACGACGATCACCGATGCAACCGGCACCTGGACGGAAGCCACTGTCACGGGCGCAATCCCGGCGACGGCTGTCTATGCCAAGGCCGCGTTCGACGTTGTGTCTGCTGCCAGCTCCGAGGTACACAACCTCGACCGGCTCGGGCTTATGTACGGCGATTCGACACCGTGGTCCGATGGTGGGCACATGAGCCGAAACCTGTTGTCGTCGTGGTACTCGTCTCCTGGTGGCACTGCGCAGGCTGGTGAAGCGTGGACGGCTGGACCCGGTACGACTGTCACCACGGCAGCACCGATCGGTACCGGTGGATCTGGCGCTACATGCAACAAGATGACGTACGCCGGTCTGTCTCCGTCGATCGCATTCCGCGCCGCAGGAACAGTTTTCAACTCTGCGACTTCGGGTGCGGACTTCACGCTGAACAAGCCTGCCGGTACTGCGACGGGTGACCTCATGCTGGCGTTCCTCACGGCATCGGAGTACGCAACGATCAACCCACCGGCCGGGTGGACACTGGTCAACTCTGCAAAGGTCGACGACGCCAGCACTGACACATCGCTATTCATCCTCAAACGGACCGCTGGCAGCTCAGAACCGGCTACCTGGACCGATGGCACCCTTTCGATGAATGCGGGCCGCAGAACGGCTGTGGTCGTTGGTTACTCGGGCGCAGCGGACGCGTCGACACAGTTCGTGGCGGAAGGGCAGAACTCGACCGGCAACGGAACCCCGTTGTTCCTGACCACACCGCAGGTCAACAACACCGACCCGAATGCTTGGCGCGTAAGTGCTTTCGCAGTTTCGGACGATGCTGCCAGCGGCACGATGATCGCCAACCGTCAGGCACCCGCGATAGTCCCGAGCATCGTGTATGTCGGCAGCGGTACACCGTGGGGATCGAACACCACGGGATCGTTCACGATCAACAAGCCGTCGGGCGTTGTGTCCGGTGACCTGATGATCGCTTCACTCGGTACGGTCTCGTCGGCTACGGTCACGGCACCGGCTGGCTGGACGATCAAGTACCAAGGTTCGTACACGTCGAACGGTGGACCGTCTTTGCTGGCGGTCATGTATCGGGTTGCCGGTGCATCAGAGCCGTCGTCTTGGACCGGTTCTTACACAGGCGGTTCCAGCTACGGACGCAACGTGGTTCAGTCGGTGGCATACCGAAACGTCAACACGACCACACCGTGGATCGACGGGGCCGGTAACAGTTTGTCGGCATCCTCGAGCATCGTGTCGAACTCGGTCACCAACACGAACTCGATGGCGTGGCGCGTGAGCATCTTCGCGGGTCTCACCACTGGTGCAAGTGCCTGGACTTCTTCGGAAGTCACTGAGCGCGTAGACAACTACTACACGTACTCGTCAGGCACGGAATCCGTTGCGGTGTACGACTCCAACGGCGCAGTCGGTACAGGTGCATACACTCGCACCGGCTACAGCTCGCAGTCGCTCTATGCGGCAAACAGTTTCGTCGGTCTACTCAATCCGTTGTCGTCACCCCCTAGCGGCGTGGCAAACGAAACGAACAGGGCAACGGCGTCGGCTGGTGCTGCCAATCCGTGGATGGTGACCGGCGTGTTCGACAGCGCGGGTGTTGCTGCTACAGGGCTTGTTTCGATGACCGGCATCTGGACGCCAGGGTCGGGATCGGATCTGAACTCTGCTGCTGGCTGGCTCGGTATCATCAAACCGGCCGCACCTGTGGTCGCTGGCTACACTGCGGCGACGATGGCGACCTACGTGGATATCTCACAGATCGACATTGCGCAGATCCCGGACACGGAACACGTCACAGTGACGGCCGCGTTCATCGGATCGACTGCTGGCACACCGTATCTCACGTGCAACTTTTACCGCGCTAATGTGCTGCTCGACTCACTCGTCGCGACGGGTAGTTCGTTCGGTACGGGAACGTGGGTGAAGTCGTCCGCGACGTTCGAGGTTCCGGCAGGCACTACCCGTGTGACGATGGGTGTTTCGGTTTCCGACCGGGCCATCTCCGATATCGTTTACTGGGATCGTTCGAGCATCGCATTCGGTTCGGATATCACGTTCCGTTCGTCGACTTCTCGTGCAACGCATCCGGTGTGGGCACGTCCGCAGATTCAGTTTGCCGACGATGACGGCACGGGTTACGGTGACTGGACGGATCTTCCGGGCCAGCTTTCCAATCCGCCTGCCTACGACGCCCTTTCGGGACTGGCTTACTACGTCGACCACACACCTGTTCCCCTGACAAACCGCAAGTACCGTGCGCGCACAGTATCTCTCGGTCTGGCTGGCGATCAGTTCGTGAGTGCGTACGGTCCCGACTCGTCCGAGTTTTCGTTCACCGCTGTCAACTGGTGGCTGAAAGATATCTCGGACTCCGACAACAACATTCAGTTGAACGTCAAGTGGGATGCAGTGAACGTGGGTAAGACGAACACGGCCACGACATTCCAGCCGATCGGTGAAGACTATCCGGTCGTGTTGACGGAAGGATACAAGGGCGACACGTTCACTCTTGACCTGACGCCGGTACGGCACACCGACTGGGTGCAGTTGGTTCAGATGCTCGAGAGCGGACGAACTCTGTTCCTACAGAGCGACATTGACCATGCGTGGTGGGTGCGTCCGATCGGTGATCTGGGTTCGACGATCTTGCCGACACAGGATCGCAAGTCGATTCCGATTCGCGAGATGAAAGTTTCATTCGTTCAGGTAGCCCCTGAACTGTAGAGAGGTAAGTCGAAATGGCCCGTGCGACAGACAGATTTCTCGAAGAGGTCCGGCGTTCTCACACCGTGTATTCGTACGTAGATGTGATTTCACCGACCAACGAGATTCGTAGACTGCGCGTGATCGACGGCGAGATAAACGTCGACCGCACAGCACAATTCCGTCGCGCGGGCCGTATCGACTGCATCGACGTGGACGGTTCCTTTATCCCGCAAGGGACTTCGGGAATCCTCACGCCGTTCGGTACCGAGGTCCGGCCGTATCGTGGTGTCAAGTATTCGGACGGCACGATCGAGGTATACCCACAGGGGGTATTCAGGATCGCGCAGGCGACGTTCACCGAGTCGTCTTCCAGCGCAGCCAATTCCGGCATTCGCATATCGCTCAGCATGTTCGACCGATCGCGCACTGTGTCACGTGACAAGTTCACGACCAACTACACGATCGCGGCCGGTACGAACCTGATCGACGCCATCAAGGCGATCCTTGCTCGGACGTTCGACGATCTGACGTACGACTCGATCACCACCGGACTCGTCACCACCGCGCCGAAAGTCTATGCGCCGAACGACGATCCATGGGCAGCGGTGACGGAACTCGCTAAGTCGCTCGGGTGTGAAATCTACTTCGACACAACGGGATGGGTGGTCATCTCACCGCCGACGGACGTGGATGCTCTACCCGCACCTGACTTTACGTACATCGAGGGTCACAAGTGCACGATGATCGACCTTGGTCTGAGCTTCTCGGACGATCCCGGTTTCAACGGCGTCATCGTGACCGGATCTTCGACGGCCGACGAGCTGCCCCCTGTGCGCGCGGAATCGTGGGACAACGAACCATCGTCTCCGACCTACCGCAAGGGACCGTACGGCGAAGTGCCGCAGTTCGTTTCGGATTCCAACGTCAAGACAGCCGCCGATGCACAGACGATGGCCGACTCACTGCTCAAGGGCCAGATCGGATTCGCTTCGCAGCTAACGGTTTCCGCGTGGGTGAACCCGGCTCTCGAGTCCGGCAACGTGATCGAAGTCGAACGCGCACGGCTCGGTGTGACCGGTCTCTACACGGTGGATGCGTTCAACGTCCCGCTGCGTAAAGACGGCACACAGAATCTCAAGCTCAGAACACGGAGGACTGCATCGTGAGCGCACCTATTCCGGCCCCGGATACACCACAGGGGCAATCGCTTTCACCGCAGCAGCAAGTCACACAGGCAACGGCCGCAGCGGACTCAGCGGTGCATACACAGGCTCGAGACCTGGCAACGCTACTCGCTGTCGATCCGCAGATTTCGGCAATGATCATCAAAGGCGTTGTGACTGCGATCAACCTTGCCGGGACGCCGCCGACGCTATCGGCTCAATTGGCCGGTGACACATCGTCGTCGGTCTCACTGATTCGGTTCATCGACTCGTACACGCCGGTCGTCGGTGACACCTGCCTGATCATCAAACAGGGTTCGGACATTTTCTGTATCGGCCAGATGAACGACAACGGCAGTGGTTCCGCAAACGGTTGGGTGCAACCAACACTCGGGACGAACTTCACACATTCGGCCGACCCGATCATGTACCGGTTGATCAACGACCACGGCGACAACAAGATTCAGCTACGCGGGTCATGCACCCACACGAGCACGAACACCGCACTGTGGACGATGCCAACGGGTTTCAGACCGGCAACCAACCGCGTTGTCCTGATCGCCCGCGACAACACACAGAGCAACGTGGCGCAGCTACTCATAAACACTGACGGCACAATGGTTCTCGGTGGCGCTACTACCGGCGTGGCGGCATCGTCGGGTGGACCTACCGGCTCGCGCACCAATGTCGATCCGGGTACTGCCAACACCAGCTCGGTCACCCCTGGCGTCACCGGCAACACCGACGTGAACCACACTCACTTCTCGTCGGACGGTCCCAACCCTGCAACCAACACATCGTGGACCACGTACATCAACAACGGATTCACCAACCACAACCACAGCAGCGCGGCTCACAACCATGTCGGCGGCGTTCACCAACACGCCCTGGATCTGGTAGCGAACCCAACTGCATTGTGGTTTCACGACGTTGAGTATTTCCTGATCTGAGAGTGGTTGAACAACATGATGATTAACGGGATTCAATATTGCACCGAGGGATGGATCGTCGGCGAACCCGGCACCCATGAGATGACCATCAACTATCCGACGGAGTGGCGGGACGTGGAATGCACTGCGGCACCGCGTGAAGCATTCAATCTCGACATGGTGATCACGTCGAAGGTGTACCTCATGTCGAGAACCGTTGTGTTCAAGTGGATCAACGGAACGGACGACGCCATACCGTTCGACTACACCATCACGGAGAAATGACCACACGGCCAGACCTACCGTGTTCCATCTGCGGCCGACTGATGTGGCGACACAGACAATCTGCCGACAAACCGAGATGTATGCCGTGCATCAAACAGGCTCACGTGAAGTCTTGTTTGGTGTGCGGCATCGTCTTTCGGAACCGTAGGGCGAAATACTTTTGCTCGATGGACTGTTTCAACATTTCCCGTCCGCTCGATCTGGACGGCGTAGCTCGACGGAGGGCTGAGTATCGCGCACGCAAACGGACCGCCAGGGTAGAATCAGTTTCCCCGCGACTGGTTTACGAGAGAGATGACTGGACGTGTTGGATCTGCTGTGACCCAATAGATTCGACGCTCAGTGGTTCCGAACGGTGGGGACCGACGATGGATCACGTCATGCCACTCTCGCTAGGTGGCGATCACAGCTACGCGAATATCCGTAGCGCACACAGGCATTGCAATACCACCAAAGGTGCACGGTATTGGCCTGCCGACGAACTAGACGAAATGTAGGTAACCAAGATGGTTAATCTCTTTGTCCCGCCCGGACATTCACACCCGCTCATTCTCGATGCAGCCAGCCGACCTGGTGGTGCCGCGATCAAGAACTCGATCTACTCCGGTATCGTCCGGTACCTGTCCGACGGCGGTTCTGGTCTTCCCGGCAAACTGTTGCTGCCCAACGAGGCCGCAGACATTCTCGCGAACGACCAAGCACTCGTGAGCAACTGGGAGACGTACGCCGATCGTATGAAGGGCGGCTATCCCGCTGGCAGCCAGGATGCTCGAAGTGCTTGGGCCGCACACAAGTCGCGCGGTGGCCCCGATGGCGCGGTGATCTATTTCTCTGCCGACTGGGACGTTGCCCCGAGCGAGCAGGACGCTATCAACCAGTACCTACAGGCAGCCATCGACTATCTTGGTGTGGAATCCGTTGGTGTGTACGGGAGTTACTACGTCTGCAAGCGCGTGCACGAGTGGAATCCCGCTGTGTACCTGTGGCAGACGATCGCCTGGTCTGGTGGACAGATGTACCCGGCCGTCCATCTCTATCAGCGCAACGACTGGGGATACGCGCATGTCGGCGGTGCTGAGTGCGACGTGAACGAGGTCATCCAAGAGGACTTCGGACAGTGGAATTTGCACTTTGGTGCACCCGCGCCGGCAAAACCCGCAGACCCCCCAGTTACGAAGGCTCCCACAGCAATTGAGTTGGAGTACGCGAACAACCCGTGGCTCGGAAGCAAGGTGACCAAAGTCGACGAGGAGACCTGCCCCGACGGTGTGGGTAAGTTCGTCTACTACGACGATGGTGCGATCTATTGGCATCCGAAGACCGGCGCGCACGCGATACCGAACTCACTTGTCGAGAAGTACAAGGCGATGGGTTACGAGACGGGTCCGCTCGGTTATCCGGTCGACGAACAACTCACGCTGAAAGATGGGATCGCGCAGGCATTCCAGGGTGGCAGCCTTTATCAGAAAGCAAGCCAGCCCGCACAGTGGGTGCATGGTCTCATCGGTGACGAGTGGGGATCGACGCAGTGGGAGATGGGTCCGCTCGGATATCCAGTGAGCGACGAAATCGCCTGGGCGCGCGGAACATACCAGAACTACGAGCACGGTACTATCTACTACACAACGGATTCCGTCGTCGCTACAGACGACAATGGCGTTCCGGTCGAAGGAGCTACAAAATGACTTGGTATCAGAAGTTCGCACCCTACAACAAGACCATCGAAGGTGCACTAGGACAGTTCGTTTCACTCGGGACGGCATTCCTCACGATCAACCATTCGATCCCCCCGTCAATCGGTGTTCCGGTCGCTTCGGTGTTCGGTGCCGTCGGCGTGTTCCGTATCTGGTACATCAAGAACGAAGCACTCATCGAAGACGAGGTGAACGCAGTCGAGGATCTGTACCACGGTGTCGACGGAGTGTTCCATCCCGAACCTGTTGCGCCGCAGCCGGTTGCATCCATCGGTGACGTACCGAGCTACCCGGTCTACTCGCTGCACAACGACTTGCCTACTGCTGCACTCGTTTTGCCTGCATCGCCTGACGACGCGGGACGGCACACGGCGAGTACACCGTGAAGTGGTTGGTGACGGATTTCTCATTCTTCGCAACGCACGTCAAAGGTGTAGTGCAAGAGGCTGATCCGCTCGAGGTTCTGTTCCTGTCGGTGTTCCTCATGTCCGGGATCTTCCAGACATTCACAGGTGCACGGCCGGGAAGTATCGACGCGGTGATGCCCGAGACATTCCGTCTGCTCTGGCTACTCATGCTCACGCTGGGCGCTGGCATTGCACTCGTCGGCGTGTTCTGGCGCGGACACAAAGTGATTGCCATGATGATCGAATCCGTTGGGCTGGCGTGGGTTTCAATTGCGCTGATCATCTACGGCGGCGCGGCTATCGTGGCAACAACCATGACCGACCAACCCACCAGCGGCACACTCGGTGGACCTTTGATCATTGTGTTGGGGATCGCATTCGGCTGGAAGCATCGACGCATTCAGCGCCTAGTGAACAGGCTGAAAACATGAACTGGTGGACGGCATTCTCAGCGACGATACTCACGTCTCTCGGTGGCGCGCTGAGTCTGGCGTTCAAGGCTTTCGTCGATCGAAAGAAGATCAAACTTGATGGCACGGAAGTTCTTTCGGAAACGGCTCTCGAACAGCTCGCCGCAATGCGCGTCGAAGTGAACGGGTACCGCGCCGAAGTGGTTGCATTCCGCAAAGCCCTACACGCGCATGAGGTTTGGGACCGCAAGGTCATCCGCACCCTGGCGGCACAGGGAATCGAAATCGAAGCACCTCCCGAGCTGTGGGTGTTCTGAAAGGTGTTGCAATGCAACTAGGTAGACATGTCGACCACGACGAGTCGTCCCGGTTCTATCCGGCCGAAACGGTAAGTGCGACACCGCGATCCATTCTCTGGGATCATCAGGCACCGGTACTCGATCAGGGCCAACTCGGTTCGTGTACCGGAAACGCTATGGCGCAGTTGATCAACACGACGGCGTTCGCGCACACCCGCAGCGTGACCGTCAACCGTTTCCTGACCGAGGCAGACGCAGTGACGCTGTACTCGCAGGCAACGCACTTGGACGGCATCGCTGGCAATACCTACCCACCGACCGATGGTGGCAGCTCGGGTCTGGGCGTGGCGAAAGCTGCGAAGGCCGAAGGGTTTGTGACCAAGTACACGCACGCGTTCGGATTCCCACACCTGTTGTCCGCCTTGCAGCTACAGCCGGTCATCGTCGGAACCAGTTGGTATGAGGGAATGTTCACCCCGAGTGCTACCGGCGTCGTCAAGGTGTCCGGTGCCCTGGCTGGTGGACATGAGTACCTTGTGCTCGGTTGCGATATCACGACACAGCAAGTCATCTGCCTGAACTCGTGGGGCAGCGGTTGGGGTGTCGGTGGCAGGTTCCGCGTTTCGTTCGCAGATTTCTCCAAACTCCTTGCCGCCCAAGGTGACGTGACAGTCCCTATCGGCAAGTGACAGCAAAAAGCCCCTCATTCCTTAATCGGAGTGGGGGGCTTTTTTGCGTTTCACAGATGGAAGATGAAGTCGCACATGATCGCAATCAGGCCGAGGTATACGGCGAACAGGAACATGATGAACAGGATGACAGATACAGTATTCCAGGAGAATTCGGCACCACAGGCTAGAGCGAGACCGAATACGACTGCGAACACGAACACCGGCACCGCGATCCATTTCATTTCAGTATCCCGACGAGTGCCAGCACGAACAGGATTACGAATAGCCAGATGGCACCGAGAGCGATCCAACCGAGCGAGACGACTATCAGGTGCCACGGGGATTTCTGTTGGCACAGAGTGGGTTTGGGGGAGTGTTGGCCGGTCATCGGTAGTCGACCACCTCATGCTCGGGTACCTCGAATTGCTTGCCGCAATGGCAACAGGGTTGCCGCAGTAGTTCGTTCAGTCGATCCCGCTTGGACTTCGCCCGATCCCACACCGGCCCGATGGTGTCCGTTTCGTAGATGTGCGTCATTTCTTCGCTTTCAGATACGCGCTGAATTGCTTGCGCTGTGTGCGATTGAGAACTGTCGGCGGATTGAGTCCGAAGCATTCGACCTTGGCCGCGTCGAGCTGTGTGCGTGCCCGTTTGGTGCGTTGCCACGACGTTTCCCGAAGCTGCGCCAGTCGTTCGGCAGCGGCCGGATTGTCGACTGCGGCAAGCTCGTTGGCGATCTGCGTCTCCCGCAGGATTTTCTTTTCGATTTTGCGTGACTGGAAGATCCAAGCAAAAAACATGACTGACCTTTCAGAACGGGCACTCGTCGGGTAGCTCGGTTTTCGTCTTGGGCATTTCGATCGAGACGGGTGCGGGTGGTGGTGCGGTGCATCGGTGTTCGCGAATGATGAACCCCAACAACGGTTTCGGCTCTCGTGAGATAATCCAGGCGGTGCGCCTTTCAAAGTGTGGGTGGTTGGCGTGGAAGGTCCGCAGACCCCGGATCAGTGCTTCGCATTCTCCAATCTGACTCAGCGGATACAGGTCGAACATAGTGTGATAGCCGGACACGTACCCGCTGAACGCTGCGCACCTGCACTTCGGGCACACACCGACTTTCGGGTACGTGGTCGCCAGGTGCGAATCATGTTGGCGAACCCACCGTTTACTCCGTCGCGCTACCATCAGGCTCGTCCAGGAACTTCCGCACGCGGTCAATACCGATCGACACCGTGTCGTTGTGAGCGTGCGAGAACACCAGTGCCGCTTCGTGATTCCGCTTGTCGACTGCCAGTGCAGCGCGCGCGGCTAGCATCACGTCCTCCGTCGGTCGTTCCGTCTGGTAATCCTCCTCGTGAGCTAGGAACGTCCGGCCGTACCATTCGTGCAGGACTTCGGTCGACGTGCGCCAATAGCGGTGTAGGGCATCGTAAGCCATCGCCAGTAGCTCGGACGGGATCGGTCGGCCGGGTGGTCGCGGTACCGAGTATTCGACTTCGACATGTGCCCACGGGTGTTCCGGTAGGTGTTTCGTCACAGTGCATTTCGGGACCGAGCACATCGGCCGGACTACGCGCGCACCGGCTGGTGTCGACGGATCGAGCACCCATACCGTTTGGGGGAGCGGGCCGGGTGCCCACACTTCACCATCGAGCACCCGACCGTCAATTGCTGTGTACTGCATCAGAATTCACCCTTTTACTACTGCTAGCACTTCCCAGATGGCACACAGGACGATGATCACAGTGCAGGTCAACCAATTGATCCGTAATGCGTGCAGCGTGTACTTCCACCAACTGGTGTAGGTCGTCGTGGTGCCGTCGTTGTTGAATACGCGTAGCGGTTTCATACCTTCCACCCCAAACGGCCAAGTGCCGCAACGGATTCCGCTTCGGTCATGTCCGGCCGGTACTGGATTTCCGCAGCCGTTTGTTCGAGGAATCCCTCAAGATCGTCGGCTTGCTCTTCCGGGAGTCCGAGCGTATTACCGGCATCGTCGGCACCGCCAGTGAACACCAGGGGACCGTAGAACCGTGCGGGCCAACCGAGGGACAACAGCGCACCCGTTGCAACGACGTTCCATTCTGGTTCGGCCACGATCGCAGCCTCGTCGTTACCCCACGCGTCCAGGTTCACGAACGGCAGGCCGATGTGTTCGATCAGTCCGTCGACCTGTGTCTGTAGAAACTTGAGCGTGTCGGACGTGTCGAAGTCCAGGCGTTCGATCGTGCCGTCGGTGCTTACCTTTACTGCGAACATGTCAATCCTCCGTTGTGATGGTGAGTGCGAAAACTGTTGCGTAGTATTCCATTCGGAATCCGTCTGGTCTGGTCGCCACCAAAACCTTTGCAGTGCCGTTGTATTCGGTTCCCCTGGTGACGCGCACGAACTCGCAGTGATCGCCCCGGAAGTCTGTAATGGTATCCCCCTCGTGGATATCGTCGCCGCAAGAATTGCGCACATGGAAAACAGGGACCGAAACAGGGCCGGAATCTGTGTCGAACATGTCGATATCCTCCGTCGGGAGTTGGTGCCCCGTACTGGCAAGCCTGAGAGACATCCTGCCAGTACGGGAAGCTGTATGGGTATGGTCCTAGCGGGTAGTGGGTGAAAGTTCGGGAGCGTCGACCTGGTGGCTCGGAACCATGACCTGCGTCTCGGTGGGGTACAGATCAGTCAGGCATCGCCAGCACAAACCCATCGCACCAAACCCGTAGGCGTCGGCATGGCATCGGTTGCAATCGAACGGCGCGATCAGCAAAGCGATTGCATCCTGCCAATCGGCCGTTGCCTGGTTCTGTTCGTACGAGTGCTTACTCATGGCGGCGATCCTTTCGGGTGGTGGTGCTTGTCGTGGCCTGACCGGGAATTGAACCCGATTGTGGCGAACCTGCCAGGCCGGTAGATCACTTACCGAGAATCGCGCGCCAGTCCGACCGAGTGTTGAATGAATCGACTTCGGTATCGTTCACGCGTACCGGCATGATCAGGCCGATGAACCGCGACCCGATGCGAATGGTGACCGGCCGATTGGCTTGCGTAGGTTCGACGACCATGCTGTGAGCCTTAAGGGCACTGGCGACCTTTGCGAAGTCCGCCATATAGGCAGGATTCACAGCGAACGCGTGACGATCGGAATCCTGGTCCGCGATCGGTCCCTTGTCTTCCGGCATGAGTTGAATGTACTTCGGAAAGTCCAGATCGAGTCCCACAAAACTACCGGAATTTCCGTCGGTGGTGCGAAAAGAAACATGCTTGCGTTCGGACGCGTCGACTTCAATCTCGAGTGTGACCATCCGCCAGGATTCCGATGCCTTCGGTGCTGCCAATACCCGCACCATGTTTTCCACGTCCGGCCGGTTCACGAGTACCGAGAAATCGGAAGATACTGCGGATTCCGGGTCGACGGTTGTGCGAACCATACCTACGCGGAAACGATCGGTCGACGCTGTGATCAATTGACCGTCGCGCATATCGAACTTGACTGCGGAAAGCATCGGAAGCATATCCGAAGTCTTTGTGGCGAACAATACAACCGACTTGAGTGCCGCGTGCAGATCCGCAGCCTTAACGGTAACGGTGGTCTTGGTGGTAGTAGCTGTAACCATTGTTCTCAGATCCTTAAATCGGTGGTTGATATTGTCGGAGGCCGGAAAGGAATCGAACCTTTGTCGTCGCGAACCATCGCAGCCCATGTGCCCATTTCTGGGCAGGTGAATCAGAAATCGAAGTGTTGCCCGTATCGACGAGACCAGGCATCCGGGTAATCCGCTACCGGAAATGCGCCGACGTTGCTAGACCAGAGAATGTAGGTAACGTCTTCCGACTCGTATCCGTTGTCTCTGCGGAATGCCCCCCACTGTGCGAGATTTGCGCCGCATGTCCAAGTGTGAGCACTAGGTGAAACTGCACCGATATCGTTTACGTAATCGCGGGCGGTTCCAGATTCTCCGTTACCTGTGGCGCAAACTACGATTTCGTCGATGGTGAACATTTCAATTCCTTTCAAAGCGTGCGTGGCATTCGTGGCATTCGACAACGTGTGTATAAGTTCCCCAGTAATCGACTACCCGGAAAGTGTTCCCGTGTTCGCAATGCCAGAATGTCGGCCGTGTGCGAAGGGTGGTATCTGCAAACATCGAACTCAACTGATTTCTTTTACTTCCACCGAGCGACGAACGATGCCCTGGTGTTGGCTGGTAGTGGCGGAATACTTGACTGCTGGCATTACCCAACCGTCGGCCGTGGTCCAAGCGATCGGAGTGCGGTACGAGTAAATGACGTACGTACCAGCGTCGAGAGCTGCGTCGAGTGCGGGCCAAAAGTTGCTAGGCAGTTGACCGAAGTACGCGGCCGTGTGGTTGGTGTGATTCTTGCCTGAGAACGTCTTGCCAGCGTTGCTGAAATCTTCCCGAGCTGCGATGGCGGCGACTGCGGTGCGGCGATTGGTGACCATGACCCTGTACCTCCTGGTGGGAAGCGTTTCGGACTCTTGAGTAAGTCCCTGTTGCCATTCCGTTTCCCTATGACTGCTACGCTACACCCGTCCAACACAGTTTGACCCACCAAATCCCAAAAACTTTGATTTATTTTTTAGGGGGTCTGACCTGCGGAAACAGGGTAAAACCTACGGAAAACGATGACTGACAAGCCTGTGATTCTGGGAATGAATCAGTGTCGACGGCAGCAAAACAGGAATCGTTGCAAGTAGGTAGCCAGACACACCGCCGGCGTGGGTCGATATGTGGCCTGACCAGCACAAACGGAGGTAACCAGAGAATGCCAACAGCCGTGATCTACACGCGCGTATCCAACGATGCGTCCGGCCGCGCGCGATCGGTGACCGAGCAAGAGCAGGAGTGCCGAGAGGTATGTGCTCGGGAGGGCTGGGATATCCGGGAAGTGGTGTCGGACAACGACATTGGTGCGTCTCGCTGGTCCCGTGGGGAGCGTCCAGGATACGCAAAATTACGCACTATTTTGGGGGCTGGCGACGTACTGGTCATGTGGGAATCGAGCCGCGCGCAACGCAACCTGTCGGAGTACGTGGAATTCCGGGATCTGTGCGCTGAGCGTGGGGTGCTGTGGTGCTACAAGGGCAGAACCTACGACCCGTCGACGGGAGAGGATCGAGAGCGCACCGCGTACGACGCGATCAGGGACGAGTCGGAAGCAGAGCGCACCAGGGATCGAGTGCTGCGTGCCAGTAAATCGAGAGCTGTCGCCGGTAGACCACACTCGAGAATGCCTTACGGATATCGTCGACAAATCAATATGACCACCGGTGCTGTCGAGGGTTGGGTTATCGACGAATTCAATGCGGCGATCGTGAAAGAGGCAGTAGCGCGGATACTCGCCGGACAAACGCTGTATTCGATCTGTAGGGACTTCGACGCCAGGGGGATACAACCACCCTCACAGGGCGGAAAGATGGCTGTACCGACTCACTGGATACCCAAGCGGCTAAAGAAAATGCTACTGAGTCCGACGTACGTAGGGCATCGCACATATCAGGGTGAAGTCATCGGAGTAGGCACGTGGGAACCGATCGTAACCGAGGACGAATACGCCCGGTACAAAGCGATTCTGACTAATCCCGATCGAGCCAGTAGCGCGCACCGTGGGCCGGTACCCAAACACTTACTGTCTGGCATCGCACGCTGCGGTGTGTGCGGCCGTGAATGCCGGTACTACCACCCGAAGTCGAAAAAGACTGCGGCATACACGTGTGAGGGTAACGGCCGGTGCATCAGTCGCTCTGCGGAACCTATCGAGAAACTGGTTACCGAGACGATGATTGCATTCCTGGAAGATCCGCGCGTGATCGAAAGATTGACGATGGCACAGGAACCGGAATCGCAGAGCGGCACATTGCTCGCTCAGATAAACGAATTGCGGCAGCGGCTCGATTCCTTTTACGACCAAGCGGCCGATGGATCGCTTTCCGCTACCGCACTTGCAAGAGTGGAACACCGAATACTGCCCGAGATTGAAGAACTCGAGTCGCAGATATGGGCGTCAGTTTCTAATCCGCGACTAGCAAATTTGGCTGGTCCGAATGCTCGAGAGACATGGGAGAATCTGGCTCTGTTAGAGCGTCGGGCGGCAATTCGATCGGCGTTGTCGGTGACAATACTCCCAAGTCCGTATCGTGGTCGCCATCCCTTTGACCCAGATACTGTAAAAGTGCACTGGTTGGAATAGATGCCGAAAGACATAGCATCCGAATAACTTCCGCGACCATCGACTCTGGTATGTCATAAAGAAACATGGCAAATCTTCCCTAACCTAGTTGACCCCTACTGAGTTATATCGCTTGCCGTAATTTCGACGTTACGTTCGCGCGGTGTGAGGGAACCGATTAGGGAAATCAATTCGTCGTCCGATCGGTCGGTTCCAATGCACAAAGCCAAAAGGTCTGCTGCCAGTAAGTGAATCTGTGCCGCGACCTCGAAAACGTCTGGGCTGGTTTCCCTGTGATGGCGGGTAAGTGCGGACAGTTTTGCTGCTGTGATCGCCAGGTCTTGGATCGAATGTCGTGGCACGGCGCACCACTTTTTCGTGTCGACACTCTCGCCGGTCACTTCCGCGATGTGTTCCCGCAGTACCCGAGCGGTGCTGTATTCGGCCCGTACGTCGATCGTTGCAGGCTTGCCACCGTTCAAGATGGACCGCGACGAACCGAGCTGCCAGCGCAGAGCAGTGTCGACACCTGCCAGCGTCCTGTCCTGCGGGTTTTCGGGAATCTCACCCGACTCGTAATTGCTGACGGTCTCACCTGACGGACCGCCCAAGTCTTTCAAATCCTCCTGACGCAAACCAAGTTCTATGCGCCGTTCGCGGATCGAGTCTGCAAGCAATTGGCGACGTTCGCTGCTGGTAGTCATGGTTCCCATCCCCGATGTTGGTGTACCTGCGATTCCTACTTACTGAATTCTCCCAGAATCAGTGCCGCATCCCAGAATTGGGTAGCGAATTGTTACTAAAACAGGGTTTGTGATAGTCGACCGTCCAACCGGTAGAAACCTACCCGAGATTATTGAACTGTAAATGACACGGTTGTATGCCCAATTCCCAAAAACACTAGGTAATCCCAGATTTTGGGTGTGAACTGTGTCTCATGTCTTCCAACGCGCAATCGCCGGAGGACGACGTAATCGCAAGGTACGTACGGGAACTCGGACCGCCCCCGCTCTCGACCGTCTTACGAGTCGCCGCCCTTATCAGTACCTACCGCCCCCACACTAGGGACCAAAGTCCCAGCTCAGATAGGGAAATCGCATGACTACTGCAATCGCAACCACAGAAACCGTGATCGACGGCGAACTCGTTTTCGATCCCGACTTCGACGGCACGTACGCCACCGACTGGAACTACGACCAGGCCGCAGCCGCTACCGCAGTCATCAACGAGGTTACCGGCCAGTTCGCAGAGAACATGGATGAACTCATGTTTGACGCGTTCTCACATCGCGTTTGGGTCGGACTCGGTTACGAGACATGGGAGGCATGGCGCGGATCGCTCACCGTACGCAAGTCGGTTTCGGAGCGGCGTGCACTGACCTCGAAGATGCACAAGCGCGGAATGTCCACTCGCGCAATCAGTGCGGCACTCGGTGTGAGCAAGGGAACCGTGGGCAACGACCTTGCAGCAGGTGCCCAAGATTGGGCAGGTGACGAACTCACCGACTCGGACGGCAAGCCGATCGTGCAGAGCGAGAAGATCAAGGGTGCCGACGGCAAGGACTACAAGCGGCCGGAACCCAAGCCCGCCAAAGAGGTTGACGCACCGAAGGCACCGCGCGCAAAGGCACAGCGTCACTTGGCAATCGCAACCGGCCGCGTCGAAGAGCTTGCAGTGGTAGCCGAGAACGTCGCCACCGAATTCGCCGGTGAAATCCTCGACGACTCCGTGACGCCGAAAGATGCTATCGCCCTGTTGAAGCAAGTCACTACCGCCCTGACCGAGCTGCGCAAGCTGTCCAAGGCTCTCAAGAATCGCGCCGACGAGGCGGACGAAAAGTGAGCGCCAACCAGAAACCCCGCGATCGTCGGGAGTATTTCGCCCGGTACTACCAGGCCAACAAAGAGCGAATCAACAAGCAGCAGAGAGAATCCCGGCAGGCCAAGGTCACGAACCCGATGCTCGCCTATGCGATTGCCGCGCGCGATGCCGTACGACAGCCCTGAGAAGAGAGCGGCGAACAACCGCAAGTACCGGGAAGAGCATCGGCCGGAATTCCTGGCCTACCAAGCGAAGTGGCGGGAGAAGCAACGGGCAATGAGGAACTACAGGCAAGACGCAGCACAGTACAACCCGAACAAGTACGACCAGACGCCCACGCCGGACAACGGGCTGAACATGCACATTCCGGTATCGGGCGACGAATACAAGAGCACCCCCGAGCAGATCGCAGCAGCCCGACAGACAGTGGCGCACAACGCGATCGACGCACAGGATGCTACCGAGCTGATGAAAATGTTGGGACTCATCTGATGGACACCGAACTGAGAACGATCGCCCTCAACCTGGCGAACGCAGAGCAGCAACGCAATTGGGAAGCCGTCGACCGCGCGACACAGCGCCTGTCTGAGTACGTGATGAACCATGCCGTTCGTTGAAACAGACGCCGAACTCGACGCGATCCTGAGCAAGACGATTGACCGGTTGACCGACCGCGTGCACCGAATGAACTACTCGTTCAAGGGGATCGAACGTCGACTGGACGAACTCGACGAAGCGGCCGACCTGGTAGCCCGTGAGAATTCCGGCACGCTCGGAATCAACCTGCACACCAAGGCCGTTCACGACACCACCCAGATCATCCGCGAACAACTGCGGTGCGCCCGAGAGTCGTGGGCCGAATGAGTAGCTACATCGAAATGAACCCGCTCTCGTTCCAGGGACTCGGGTTGGCGCGCAAGCTCATTCAGAAACTCGCGTCGGACATTCTCGACGAAGACCTCGACGACGACTCGATCATTGCCATCTCATTCGAGCTGGACTACCTGTTGGTCGCATTGCGCGGACTTGCCGAAGCGAACACCAACACCACGCTCGACGACGAACTCTCACAACTACTTTCATCGGAGGACTAGACATGCAGGGTAGAACGGTTCTACTGGCAGCCGCCGACATGCTCGAACGGGAAGGCTGGGTACAGGGCACAATGTGTGCGACTGACCTCGACAACGGGGAGAGTGGAAGGTGTGCCGTCGGTGCGCTTTACGCGGCATTTGAGGCGAACGGCAACCCGAGCGACGGCGTTCAGTACATGGACAGGTGCGACACCTACTACCGAACTCGGTTGCAGCGCAGGGTCGAAGCGGCAATGCGAACCCTTTACGGCAACGACCTAAAGTTGGACCCGTACGGATTGACCGTGTGGAACGACGCATCGAAGCGTGAGAAGTCGGAAGTCGTTGCGCTACTTCGCAAGGCGGCGACACTGTGACCGAGCACAACGACGCCCTTGCGATGACCGACGAAGAGCGTGCGACATTCGACCAGGCGGTGACTCGCTCTCGGGGGATGCTGGGATTGTTCGGGAAGCGTTCGCTCCCAGAGCATCAGCTACTCGTTCGCGCGTCAGAGCACATCGAAGCACTGAACGTCCGAAACCTGAACTTCGGCAACGCATATCGGCAACTCGAATTGTCGGTTACCAAGATCGCAGAAAAGGCATGGGACGAAGGCTACTCTGCCGGTAGCGATCAACGGGGCAATGTCGGATACACCAACCCGTACACAGTACCGAAGGGGAACTGACATGGCGCAACTGCCTGGTGAACGATTCCTGATTCAGCAGATCGACGGCGAAGTCATTCTATTCCACCGCGATACGGAAGACGAGCTGGTTCGATTCAACCCATCCGATCCGAATTGCCTTGGCCCCGCACTCAAAACGATCTGGCTGACCGACCGTCTCGAGTCGGAAGAGAAATGCTTTGCGGCATTCTGGGCCGGATACTTCCACGCGCACAACAGCTTTGAGGGGTGGAACTGACATGGGCACAACATTCAACCGCGAAGACTGCAAGTGTGGGGCCGACCACGACACGCTCGAAAGCATTGTCCTGCAAGCGATCGCCCTTGTCCGTGGTGGCGCAGTCGAACTCACCGACGAGGAATTTGCACAGCACGTCGCAGACGCAGCCGAACAAGTGGGGTGGACGAAATGATATCTGCCCTCATCTACTTCGGTGCAGCGTGTTTCCTGGTCGCCGCCGTCTACCACGAAATCGAAAGGATGCCCCGATAATGGACGAACCAACTGACCGTGAAGCTCGGGCACGCCGGGTACTCGACGAGATGGGCGTCGACACAAGCGATGCAGCAATCCTGTTGGCACTACTCGGATACCGGTTCCCGTGAACGACGATGCACGACGCGCACAGAACCGAGAGCTGACCCGTCGTCGTCGTGATCGTGAAGCCATCGCCCGATATGCCGACGAGGAAATCGTGGGACGAGACGAGGACGTGGACTGGCGACTCTCTGCCAAGTGCCACGGCGACGACCCGAGAGATTGGGTACCGCAGGTACTTCCGCAAGAGGAACCGCTCAGATCCATTCTCGCGAAGGCGAAGTGCTCGGGGTGCCCCGTGTTCCGGGAGTGCGCTCTCGAGACTCTACGGATGCGTGACACCGACGTAATCCGGGCTGGTGTGGCATTGCACGAGCAGGGTGGATTCCCACTCTACGAGCAGTACAACAAGATTCGCGATGCACTCGGAAAGCCACGCCCCGACGTGAACGTGTACCGCGAAGCGAAGAATGCAGTATGGCCGCGCGAATGCCTGGACTGTGCCCGCACCATGCGGCCGTTCTCAGGGGACGAACAGCAGTGGCCCGAGACAGTATTGGCGCACTCGAAAGAGCGTTGCGCCGCATGTGAATTGATACGCGCACGACAACGGAACGGAAAATATCATGGTCGATCTGACACCATTGGAACAGCAGATTCGGATTTTGCAGTGGGTGACTTCGGAGCGGGCGAAGCTGAACGAACGGCTTAAAGAACTCGAGATTGCCGAAGCGGACGCCCTCGCGGATGTGAAGGATGCAATGGGTGGCGCGGACGGTAACGACGAGTCCGGCACCATGCTCATCGACGGCAAGGTCAAACCCGTTGTGACGTGGAAGATTACGACGCCGCGCCGACTCGACCAGAAGTTGTTGGCCGAACGGTTCCCGCAGATTTACGACGTGTGCAAGGTGACCGGCCGACAGCGCACGTTCAAGGTTCTACCGTGATTGCCGCATTCGCATTCGTAACCGGCATGGGCACAGGATCTTTCGTCGGTCTGGCGTACATGGTCTACCACGATGTAGGTAAGCCGTGAACGGAATTCATTGCGACACATTCATTCTCGACGAAACAACTCTCGAAGGAATTTTCATGGCACCCGCACCAGTTTTCAATCTCGAACTTGCGACCCGCGTACTCGCACAGATGGTCAACCACCCCGAGCTGCACGACCAGAGTAAGTGGGTCGGCGTATTTGGCGTCAACCAGCACCGCCCAAACGAAACCGTCTGTGGCACACCGCGTTGCAGTGCAGGTTGGGTGAACGAACTCACCGGCCGCAAGCTGCGCAATGTTACCGGCGCGTTCTACTCGAACATCGAGCAGTTGGTCGAAGGCAAGTGGGAGAAGGTGCGCGTTCATTCCGTCAGTGAGTACGCACAGAAGGAACTCGGACTTACCGACGACGAGGCAGATCGGTTGTTCATCCAGACGATGGAAGAGGACGATGCGGTCGACTACCTGACCAAGCTGATACGCCGAGAGACCAAGCGCCGCAAGCACCTTGCCCGAGAACTCGAACAGGCGCGGATCAAGCGTGAGCAGGATGCAGCAGAGGCACGTCGCCGTGGGATCGTCCGAGCGCGTGAAGAGGCAGCACGCTCGCTCGCAGAAATGAGCATGTGATGTTGTCGCACAACGAAGCCGTCGGATACCTGGAAACCCTACGCGGGCAGTCAGATCCGGCCGGTGGGAAAAAGTTCATCGTCAACACCGCGACCACCACCAAGGGCGTAACCGTCCACGTCACTGATTCGAGCGGCACGTTTGTCGCCAACGGTCCGACGCTCGAAGCGGCCGTCACCACACTACTCAAGGATGATTCCTCATGGCCGCAGAAGTGAAAGAGTTGACCGCACTCCCCGTCGGCGTCAAGGCCGTGCAGTGGGGACCGGATTTCATCGGAATGATGTGCGCGGCAGAGGTACTCGGTAACGCCGGTCTGATGTTCAGCGTCAAGTCGACGACGCCGGAAGAGGAGGCGCGCGGTATCGACGTACTGCCCGAGCTGGAAATCCTCGACAAGCGATTCCGCAAACACATTGTGACGCCCGGACTTTGGGTGGTCCTGCACCCCGGCTACCGGAACTTTCGTGTCGTCGACAAAGAGACACTGACGGAGGAATACGCATGATCGACATGAGCGACAAGTACGTGGTCATCTTCGACACCGGACTCCAAATCGACTGCGGCTGGAAAGAATCGGGATTGCGGACGGCGAAGACTGTTGCCGGTGACCGTACCGATGCACGAATCGTCAAGCGCAACAGCGTAGATGAGGTGGTGACGGCGTGAAGATCGAATCGAATGGCGCGACAATCATGGTGAACACCGAAGAGGTAAGGGTATTGCGGCGAATGGCTGAAATCGCGCACGGCAGTCCGTTGTCACCGTTCTCGGTACGTCACCTTGCAACTCAGATCATCGACGAACTGAAAGGCTGAGCGATGCGCAAGGAACTCAAACGCATGACGCTGATCGCATACGACGACAACACTGTGGAAATCGTTGACGTGCAAGGGTTTATGTTCCCGCCGACACTCGCTGCGGTATGGGATGACTTCAACGGCGTCGGCGTATTCAACACCGGACCTTGGACTGCCAGCGAAGTATCTCAGTCACTCATTCGCCTGAGTATGCAGATCGCTACCGGCAACGTGGTGCATATCTCGGAAGAGAGGACGAATGAGTAACCGGCTGAACTGGTTGGCGATGGCCGAACGCATGGGCCGGTACTTTTGGGATGGTGTGGAATTCCCGCAGTACACCGACGGCTCACCGGCCGACTCACGGGGTGAGATTCACGAGGCTCGAAACCTGAGTGTGGCAAAGCTACTCACGTCCAAGGTGGCCGACGAGACGCACATTCTGGCACTCGATATCGACATGCCGGTTGCGTTGGTTCCCAGTACAACTGAGGGTCACTACCACCTGTATATCGACCACGAGATGAGTACCGAGACGTACCTCGATCTGGTGGACGCACTCGCCAAAGCGGGCATCGTCGAAGACGGCTACGCACACATGGCTCGCATTCGGAAGATGACCCGAGTCCGCACGCCATGGACCTCGAAACTGTTTGGCCGGGACATGAACCCGAAATACAACGCACTCGCGATGCACCACGACACAGTGAATCAGACTGCGGCACCGACGAACTTTCCCGAGGGGACGTGGTTCTGATGGTCGTACACAGTTGGCCGTGGTTGCTGACCTCGATCGGTCTGATTCTCCTGGTGATCGTCGGTGGCTTTGTCGCACTGTGTGTCTGGGCCGAAGAGGCGGCGTACATGGTGATCGTGATTCTGTGCTCAATCCTTGCGGCACTCGTCATCTGTGGCGCGGTGCTACTGATCGTCTTCGGGTTCTATTACGGATTCGCGGGAAGGTTGTACTGATGCAGGTAATCATCGAAGCCAGCCACTTTGTCGAGATGCGTGAAAACGACAGCAGCCCCAAGATTGTGAACGTCGCCGGGAATTATCTGTGGATCACCTGGACAGAGGGTGGATCTACCCACAAGTTTCGGATAGGCGTCGAAGAATTGGAACAGGTATTGAGGGCGATGACCTGATGGGACTCAATCAGCCGCAACAGTTTACAGTCAATCAGGACGAGGACGGCGACGGCGTAATAATCAACGACACATGGTCGTTCACGCCGACACTCGTTGTCGCATTCGAGGGCAAGTCCGGCCGGTTCCAGATCGTCCGCCAGCACGACGAGGAATATTGGGACGACGGCACACTGCTACTCGCCTTGTCCGAAGTCGTGAAACTACTACTGCGGCAGCTTAGTGTCGCACTAC
>Ga0207664_10000560_pt1 | contig 26086 bp, 23 predicted proteins | sample LARL83metaG_FD_184349 | JGI IMG/M metagenome (GOLD analysis project Ga0207664, IMG submission 184349) | Corn, switchgrass and miscanthus rhizosphere microbial communities from Kellogg Biological Station, Michigan, USA - LAR L8-3 metaG... | ecosystem: Host-associated > Plants > Roots >... | reverse complement strand
ATGGTTTTGTTCTTTCATCTTCTGAGTAATAGTAGTGATTGCCGAGTCCTTTTCCGATATGAGATGGTTTTGTTCTTTCATCTTCTGAGTAATAGTAGTGATTGCCGAGTCCTTTTCTTCTAGTCTTGTTTTAAGTTCATGAATATATCCTTCTTTATTGAAAAAATAATTTTTGAGGATTACTTCTTCAAAAGGATCGTTCATAGACTGTTGCATATAGAAATGGACATAATTTGTCCATCTTGGATCTTCGTTTCTTATCATTAGTGTAATTATTGAAGATATTCTGTCTACCAGGCGGACAATACTCTCATCCGAGAATTTTGAATTAAAAAGATCCAGAATTTTTTTATCATGATCACTGATATCGTCTAATCTAACATAGCCAAACAATAGAGAATATTTTCTGTTATACGGATTTCCTAATGTATAGATAATTGGTTTACTACCAAAAACTTTTGAGAGCATATAGGTAAGACTTTCTTTTGTAAAATAATTAACATGTTCAAAGGATTGATTAAATCCAGGCCAGTCGTCTTGCTTTGCATATTCTGAATCAGCGTCAGGCGTAGAAAAAACAAAAATTCCACCTTTATTCAAAATTGTTTTTAATTTTTCAAAAAATTTTTTTATATCTATTATGTGATCCATTGTTTCCCATACGGTAATAATGTCATACTTTGTATCTATCTGCTGAACATCTTTTTTTTCCACATGAAGTCCTTTCTTTAATGCCAAGTCTATGGCGTAATCAGAGATATCAAGTCCAACGACATCATAACTATTCTCACATAATGTAAGAAATTTACCTGTTGCGCATCCAACATCTAGAAGTGTGGATTTATCTTTGACAACAAAAAGATCAACGATGGCTTTTTGCCATATAAATTCAGTAAGAGGAGTTTCTTCATATTCTTTGTAACCAATTCCAGTTTCCGTATTTTGTTCAAAATAATTAATTTTTTTATATGCATCCTCTAACATATAATCTAAAAGAGTATTAACAAAAATTAGACCACATTGTGAGCATTTAACTGTCAAGACTCCATCCTTTCGTCTAAAATGAGAAATTGGATCCCCGTTGCAAAAGGGGCATGATGATCGTTTAGACATTATTTCATCTTTTCTGAGATCTACTAATAATTTAACCCATTTATTGGGCAAGATATCAAAAACAGTAAGTGTTTAAGATCTGTCACTAAGATGTATACTTTGAGATTTGTATAAAATTTTATTGCATATTAACAATGCAGCAAATTAGGATCCTTTATCACAGTTTGGCTAACCGAACCCCATGCCCAACCCTTTTCCACATTATTTGCATCAAGTAGAATTTTTACATTAGTAGTATTTGTTGCAGCAGTAAAATTAATTGTAAGATTCTGCCAGCCTTCATAGGTACTTATTGGAATAGTACTGATTAATGCTGGCTCTACATCATATTTTATAAAGGAACTATTCTGAAACATTGACAATAGAGGACCCTTATTTACAGGATCTCCGCTAATGTCATGTTGCCAATATGTTTTTCCATCGATTAGAATTTGTTGTTCAATACGTCCCGGATAATTTTTGTCAGAATATCCATCTCGTACTTTAACTTTTAATGTGTAACAATTGTTTACATAGGTATCGAAGTTTTTTTCAATACCTACTTGTTCTCTGTTAACAGGGTCTGCATCATGAAAACCAAATATGACAATATTTGAAGGCACAGGAAGAAATAATTGTCCTCTCTCTAATGGTTTCCAAGATAGAACTGTTGAATTAATTTGTGATTTATTATTTTCTTTATTATTGATAACAAAATAATCATCTACTCCGGTGAAATTAACAAATGGACTTAATTTTACAACTGTATCTATATTTGTTACAATTATCAAATTGCGTTGATTATGAAATTGCGATATTAGTGTATTATCAGAATAGTTTTCGATTTGATTTTTAGTAGGAAACGTGAATAGATCAGGATGACCAGATGCCACAGGAATTAATGTTTGTTCTTTCAAACCATTTGTTTCAATAAAAATTCTGCTATCTTTTGAATGGTCTTGTAACCAACCATTCATAAATTGCACAATCTCATCAAAATGCGGATAATTTGGAAATTCAAAAGTATGTAAAACTCCCATGCCAATTAATGCAGTCAAAATAACATATCCTATCACCTTATGACTTCTATGCTCATTTTTAATCAAATAAGAAATTTTCATTGAAACGAATGGAATTATCGACCAAATCAGTATTACAAAATAACGTGGTTCCTGATATGGGGCAGCTCTACCCATAACCGCAGTAGTCAAGAAAAATACCACGTAAATAAAAGATGGTATCAAATATTTCAAAAATTTTGACTTTTCTCTCATCATATTAACAATAACATAACTACCAAAAATCATTAACACCGGAGCAATTGCAAATATCACGCTTGAATTTAATACAAGACGTGTAAGAATCGACATTGAACCAATAGTTGCTTCAAAGACTCTCATAGAACCCTGATCTAATGTTACTATATGTCCATGATTCACAATCCAATTATTATAAAGCCAAATAACTGGAAATATTAGAGAAAGAAAAACTGTGATGAAATATGGTTTTAAATTTTGTTGAGGTTTTCTTTGTTTATTCTCACTATAAAATTCTCTCAATTGTTTAAAAATAAAAATACTACAAAATCCTGCAACAAAAATGGAATAAAACCAACCAGAAGTATGGGTTGCCGATAAAATTAGGGCAGTAATGCCCATCAAATAGACAAATAAATTTTTCTTATGTTTGCTATTGACATACATATAGAATAGCAAAATGATCATTAACATAAAAAAAATTGAAATGGGTTCTGATAGACCAGAGAATGTTACCCACACATCATACGCTTGAGTGGTTATTATAAGAACAGATATCCAGCCTGCCAGAGAACTATAAAATCTATAGGAAAGATAGTAAATTATCGAAATTGAACCAAGGAAAAATACAAAGTTTACGACTGCAGGAATAAGAGGATAACAATCTGAATAAAATGGATGAATTATTCTGAAAATTGTTCCAACTATAACAAATTGAAAAGGTGTCCAAATAGCTGGAGGTGTAGAAAAAAAAGGATGATTAGCCCACATACACGATAAATAAGTTCTTGAAAGAGAATCATATGCAGATGTGAAAAAAAAGAAACCATTATGAGATAAATTTAAATCGAAAATAATTCGAAGGATTGCGGCAGTAATTATAGCTAGTACAAAAGATTTAGATGGACTTTTTAAGAAATTAATCGAAATTTGAGTCAAGTTGTTTCATCTTTATATATTCGTTAATTAGTTCTCTAATTAAATATAGATATTCTATTAATTGGATGCAATTAACCTTCACAAAAAGACATTTGATAATTCATCTAATTTTGTAATAGTATGACAACAGATATGAATCATAGGGACTTGGAGAGAAATAAGAATAGTCAATTGATGAAAGGTGGATTTTCTAAGATATAAGAACAAACCAAAGAAACTTTAAACCAAATTTTATGCCTTTTAATTTTTTATTTGATTCAAGTTTTGAGACTCCTATACGTCTGTTAAAAGTAACTGGCACTTCTACAATTCGGATATCATTTTCTACCGCTAACATAGTTAGATGTAGAAATATAGAATCACCAGCAAGTGGTCTATCAGTATCGGGATGAGTTAATTTATTTATAATTTTTTCCAACGATTTACGTTTTATTAATCGATGCATACATCCTACATCGGTCAGATTAATAATTCCAATATGTAGTAAATTAAAATATTTTAATTGAATGAGTTTTGCAACTAGGAGATTACCCCAAACATGAATTATGCTATTCTGATTACCCTTTTCTGTCAAAATCTGAACTTGTCTAGTTCCTATTACCATATCTGAATTATCCAAATAAGGAAGCATTTTTGATAAATCATATGCATTATAGGTACCATCAGACTCCGATGTCGCAATAATATTTGCGTCAGTTTTTAGAGCCTCTCTCAAACCCATAAAGCATGTATGCGCAAATCCCTGATTCTCTTTTTTCCTTATTACTCTCGCCCCACATCTCTCGGCAATGTTATATGTATTATCAGTACTATTGTCATCAATCACAATGATGTATTTTACATTTTTTTGTGCAGCATAATTTTGAATTATTTTTTCAATCGATGCTTCTTCGTTATGTGCAGGTAAAATTATACATATGGAAGGATTAGTCAGAGGATCATACTGTAAGTAGTGTAGATCGAGATCTGTTTTGTATTTTTTTCTTGTTAATGCAAAAATCAAGGCAAGGATTATCCAAATGCAATCTGCTGACAAGATCCACTTTACATAAATAGATGTATCCACACTTTCTAGGAGGTTTTTATGATGTAAAACAAACTGCAAGCCATAAATGGCGGCAAAATAAATGGTACTAATTATCCAGCTTAGATTAATTATGAATAAAATTAAGAAAGATATTACTAATCCAAAGAAGAATACACGCATTTTACATGGGTGCTATTTTTTGATGTTAATAAATCATTATTAATGTATCTTGACAAACAGACATATGAACTGGCTCCAGTTATACCAACTTAATTACTTTAACAGAATTTTTGTGTCATCCAGATTAAATCGAATGTCATGTTAACACCCAATTCTTCTCATATCTGGTTTTTTCCTAACTATGTCTAAGAAATTTATAATTTTTCTATGTGCAATGATATTCTACATTTTATTTATAGTATATTCAGACTTTCATAATTTTTCAACTGCTGTTTTTGAATTCAAGTACCAATTGATGGGTCCAATTATAATTATTGCAGTGATAGAAGTAATATTAAAAGGATTAAGACAACAAATTCTATTAAAAAAATCTAAAATCATAATTCCACTAAAATCAAGCATATTACTTTATTTATCTGGATTGAGTATGACAATTACCCCAGCAGGTTCTGGTCAGATCATCAAGTCATATTATCTAAAGAAAAAATATAGTTTTCCAATATCAAAGACATTACCAATCATAATAATTGAGAGATGGCATGATCTTTTAGCTATCACACTTTTAATTATGATATCTCTTATTTTTGTACATTCCACCATTCTCTCTATTTTGATTATTGTAATACTCGGAGTTCTTTCAATTACGTTTACAGCATGTAGAATTTCAAAATTATTTAGTTTCTTAAAATGGCTCTCAAGAAAAATTCCTGTTGTAAATAAAAATCTTGACAAGATAAATGAATCATACAATGGATTAAGAGTCATCACAGGAGTTAAGATAACTGTAGCATCCTGGTTCATGAGTATGGTATGCTGGTCTCTTGATGCAATAGTTGTAAAACTTATTTTTGTTGGGTTTGGAGTAAAATTATCCATATTTCATACAATAGTGGCAATTTATTCTTCTTTATTAGTGGGCGTTGTAACTCTCATTCCTGGAGGACTTGGTGTTACTGAGGTAACTGCAGTTGGATTATTGCTAAAAGCTGGAATTGTTCTATCTTTGGCAAGTTCGATAACTCTATTTTATAGAATTATGAGTGTATGGTTTCCTACCTTGATTGGTTTTGTGATGATAAAGACATTTTTATCTCAAAAGATCGAATTAGATTAGAATTCTTTTGCAGTACCAAACCATCATCACAGATGTTGTTAAATTTTAGATTACTAACCCAAGCCTAATATTTTTGATTGAATTAATGAATATTCACCTATGCACATTACAAAAAGATCGAAATCCATCTATCAGAGTAAATGGGTTAATGTGTACGAAGATTTTGTTCAAAAAGAGAACGGAAAAACTGCAAGATTCAGTAGATTTGAAATTCCTGATGTTGTCATAATTATACCTATTTTCAACGACGACTCTGTATTAATGATTAAAAGTTATAGGCATGGCATAGAAAAAGAAATCCTTGATCTTCCAGGAGGATTCGTGGAGAACAATGAAACATACAAAAAAAGTGCAAAAAGAGAATTACTTGAAGAAACTGGATATACATGTTCTACGATAACATCAAAAGGGTGGTTTTATTCTGCACCATCAAGATCTAAACAGAAATTTCATATTTTTGTTGCTAGAGGATTAAAACTAGTTGTAAACCAAAAGTTAGATGAATTTGAATACATCAAGGTAACCAAAGTATCTAAAAAACAATTAGCTAAAAAAATTAGAGATGGTCAGATTAAACACGGTCATGTTCTAGCTTCTCTCATGTTAATAAATTTTTAAGAAATTTCATATAATTTATTTTTTTGTTCACTATCTGTATATGCATGAAAATTTTTATCGAAGTTTATTTATATAGTTCATAACAAATTTGGTGTTACAATAATAAAATATTTCACACATATCAAAGTTATTTTAAATATTCGATTTAAACTGCTTGGGATAAATTCACAACAAATTTTCCCTCTCGTAATTGTTCTGGATGTAATTTGTATTTTTGTGTAAAACGACCAAACCATATAGTTTTAGATGCCCAACTGAAAGGATCTTTTTCAGTAATAAGATTTTCATAATTATAATTTGTCTGTTCATGATTTAATTTTTCATTATTAACAAAGAAGTTTTTCCAATTAAACTCAAATTCTCCGGACTTTATATCATCAAGATCATCTCTTGTTGTAAGTAAGAATACTTGGAATTCAGTTAAATCATGGAGTATATTACTCGAAGTATTATAGTTATGTTTATTTTCCATATATTTCAAAAAAGTGCGCATTCCTTCCAATAATTTTTCTTTACTCCACACCAGTCTCAAAAAACTAGACTCATCAAATGGCCAATTGAGATCACCAAATTGTGGATCATAAGCATTCCATCCATTTCCAGAATATCCCTTGTCTGCATGTGATACTGCTTTTTCATATTCTATTGAAAAGATTGATTTTTGAGTACGACAGAAATCAAGAAAATCCTCATAAAATTCTATAAATTGTAAACCATGAGTTCTATTATAATATCTAGAAAGATATTCAAAAATACCCAGACTATGGAATACTTGAATTATCCATGCATACACATACATTTCTTTTAGATCATCCAGTGTAAAAGAGAATGTACTGATTGTAATGTATTCATATTCCTGTATTCCTCTGTATTTAATTGATGAATGCGATAGAAATATTGGAGAACGTATCGACTGTATTTTGTAACGTTCTCTGTAAGAGGGTTCGTTCATTGGTGCATTTGGTAGAATACCACAATTGTAAACAACAACAGAACCTATTGTACTATCAGAGATTATAGTTTCAAATCCTTTCTTAAAACTTTCAAGTGTCTCACCAGGTAATCCCATTATTAGCTCAGTATATGTCGGTATACCATTACTTCGAAATGTTGCAGTTAGTTCTGAAAATTTATCAAATTTTATGTTTTCACGTTTGATTATATCTAAAGTATTTTCATCCATAGATTGAAGTGATAAGGTTACAGCACGTAATAGACCAGCTTCTTGTAATTGTTTTGCAATAGGAATAATTTTTTCTGATGAAAATTTAGCCCAGTTTGTTCGAAAGGTCTCAGGATAATGTTTTTTTAAAGATTCTTCTTTTAATTTAGTTGCAAGACGAAAATCTCTATCTTGGAATATACCAAAGTTTGAATCGCAACAATCAATGTAAGGAATCTTGTTATCTGCGAACCATTCAATTTCTTGGAATAACTTTTCTTCTGACCATTTCCGCATTTTTGTCGCAGTAGAACTACCCCAGTCACAAAAAGTACATTGATATGGACAGCCTCTATCGGTTTCCCAAGAAGCGATCCATTGTACATCTTCTATCTTCTCTACCAAATCCCACACTAGATTGGTCAGATAAGGAGACGGTAAACTGGTGAGATCATTAATTCTTGGAGCTGGAGGATTTCTAAATTTCTTGGTTTCAATACCTTGAACTGTAGAATAATTCTTGTCTTTTAAATAAGCAGTAAAAACCTGTTCTAAAATAATTTCTCCTTCTCCATGTACTAAAATATCAACAAAAGGATATTTGTCAAAAAAATCTTTAGAATAACCTGGAACTTGAGGACCTCCAAAGATTATCAAACAGTTTGGGTTTAGGTCTTTTACTTTTTTAGCCAAGTAAATTGTAATTTCCCAGTTCCAAACATAACAAGAACATAGGAGAATGTCAGTATTTTTACATTGACTTATGTAATCCTCTACCTTATCTCTAAAAACAAATGTTTTCTCGAATCTGAAAAATGGATTTAGATATTCTTTATTTTTAACATATGCAGCCAACGTAGCAATACTATATGGAAAGTGTATTCTTCCATTATACACGTAGTTAAATTGAGAACTGTTTACTTGAATTATTTTATGACTTTCCATTATGCACATAATCTGTCTAGTGCATTAAAAAATATTCTCTTTTTCTTCTATTTCTATCTAATTTTTCCATTAGTTAATTTTTAAAAAATTATTTGATTAAATCACTATTTTTCTCCCAAATTCATCTTAGCTCTAAAATTTATCTTAACACATAGTGTTAATTCTTTATTTAGCCAATAAGAATGGATATCATTATGAAAAACTTGGCAATAATAGGCATAGGAAAATGGGGTAAGAATCTAGTGCGAGAATTTTCTAAAGTTTCTAATGTAGTCATATGTCACAGTAATGGCGACAAAGACAACTTGGTGTGGTTACAAAAAAATTTTCCTAACATAAAACATACTAGAAATTTTCAAGATGTATTAGATGACAAGTCAATAAATGCAATTGTCATAGTATCACCCATAAAGACACATTTTTCACTCGCTTATCAAACAATACAAGCTAACAAACATATTTTCATTGAAAAAACAATTTCAGAGAATTCTTCAGACGCAAAAAAATTAATTGTAATGACAAAAAGGAAAAAATTAGTTTTATTCATAGGACATATTTTTCTATATCATCCTGTTTTAGAGAAAATTAAACAAATAACCAAAAATGAACCCATAGTATATTTGAAATTTAGCTGGACAAAATTAGGCTCATTTCAAGAAGACATTTTGTTAGATCTAGTTTCACATTTCATTTCCATAATTATAGAATTAATAGGGATGCCAAAAAGTGTAAAAATAATCAATATTAGAAAAATTGTTTCTTCTTACGATATAATTACAATTGAATTTGGTTTTGGAAAAAATTGTAAATGCATAGTAGATATTAATAGAGTATCAAATTTCAAAAAACGTTCGATCCTAGTCGTGACTACCAAAAATATATTTGAATGGGAAGATGATGCACTATACAAATTTAACAAGAGAAAACTTTCATATGAACCGATGTCAATACCAAAGAAAACTCCGTTAGAGATAGAATGTGAAATGTTTATTCAAAACCTTAGTAAACCATATTATTCTAATGCTGATAAAGCTCTAAAAATAATCCAATTAATAGAGAAGTGTAGAGAGATGATAAAATGAATATAGCCGTTATAGGTGGAGGAATTTTTGGTGTAACTGCTGCATTTAGGCTAGCAAAGAATCACTCTATTGATCTTTTTGAGAAAAATAGAGATATCATGATGGCTGCTTCTGATATTAATCAGTGTAGAATACACAGAGGATATCACTATCCACGGAGCGATAGTACTGTAAAGGAAGTATTAGATGCAAACAATAGTTTTACAGAGGAATTTGGCGATGCTATAATGAATAATATAGAGAACTATTACTGCATTTCAAAATATGATAGTCTTGTTTCGGCAGATCAGTATATCCAGTTTTGTATGAGAAACAATTTAGAGTATGAAATATCCGTACCTAAAATAATTGACATTAATTCTGTTGATCTATGTGTGAAGGTAAAAGAAGATCTTTTTGATCACAATAGGTTAAAGAAGATTTGTTGGAAAAAACTGCAAGATAGTGGTGTAAATGTATTTCTCAATCATACTGTAACTGATGAGATTTTTGATCATTATGATTTTGTAGTTATATGTACATATGGACAGACTGGAAAACTTCTTGAGAAATTTCCTGAATTCCAAAAGGAATATCAATTTGAAGTATGTGAGAAGGTTTTTGTCAAACTGCCTCAGTCATTCGATAGTACAAGTATACTCATAATGGATGGTCCATTCATGGGCATTGATCCCATTGGCGATACTGGTATGTTCATAATAGGAGATGTTGTACACACAGTACTTCAAAGGACTATAGGAAAGCAGCCAGAGATTGATCCAAAATACATACCATTTCTTGACAAGGGAATAATAAAAAATCCACCCATATCACGCCTTAAGACTTTCATAGAATCAGGAGCCCGATTCATGCCAGAAATAAAAAACGCAGAATACATAGGATCGTCGTTTTGTATAAAAACAATTCTTCCTTACGTAGACAAAACAGATGAAAGACCCACGTTAATTAATAGAATTAATGAAAAAATTGTAACAGTTTTTTCAGGAAAGATACCCACATGTGTTGAAGCAGCAAAAGAATTAGAACAGATAGTAGAAGGTATGGAAAGAGAAAAACACCTGAAAGATACATAATAAATCATTTTTACTACCTAAAGAAGAAATCCAATAAATTAAATAAATATTCTAAACATAAGAAAAGTGAAAATATTAAGTGTAGATTTTACATCAGATATGATTTTTAGAGGTTTAGACAATGCATTTCTGAACATCATACTACAAAACCATGTGTGTTTTATTAGATTTATATTAAAAAATGACAATGTAGATATCTACACTTCATTCTATGTGAAATTCTAATATTGAAGAATTTTTTAATAATAGATGGTTTTATAATTAACTGAAATATTTTAAAGCACATGATTGATACTGTCGTTATCCCTGCCGCTGGGCTAGGAACTAGATTATTTACGATTACAAAAGAATCACCAAAAGAAATGGTACCAATCTTCTACAGAACAAGTGATGGTGTAGTTCTAGTAAAACCACTTTTGGAAATAATTTTTGAAAATCTTTTCAATTCTGGAATTAGAAATTTTTGTATAATTGTAGGAAGAGGAAAAGAAGAGATAGAAAATCACCTCAGTCCTCATTATGACTTTATAGATCTATTAAAAAAGAAAGCAGAAAACACGTATGCAAATATTCTTTTGCAATTATATAAAAAAATTGAAAAATCATCGATTGTATGGATACGACAACATGCGCAAAAAGGTTTAGGACCTGCAACTTTGTTAGCAAGAGAGGTAGTTGGTGATAGAGCATTCCTATTTCATGCAGGCGATTTATACATACCAAAATCAGGATATATTCATGATATGGTTAACATACATCAGAAGTCAAAACCAACAGCTACTCTTGGAATAAGAAAGGTATCTGATCCTCGACAATATGGAGTTGCAAAACTACAAAAGACAAAAAATGGAATTTACAAAATTACACATGCCGTGGAAAAACCCAAGAACCCTACTAGTAATTTTATACTAACTGGCGTAAATATTTTTGAACCTGTAATATTTGATGCCATAAAAAATACCAAAAAAGGCCGAAACAATGAAATTCAACTAACAGACAGCATTCAAACTCTAATTTCGACAAATCATAGTGTTCTTGCTTCAAAAATGAATTCAAATGATGTATGTATTGACATTGGAACTCCAAAGAATTACTTTGCAGCTATAAAATATTCATATGATCACAACATGTCTCAAGTATAACGATCATCGGATCATCAAGTCCTAGATTGGAGCTAATCTCATACCTCTTCTATGAGATACGTATGATTTTGCTTTGTTTTTGCAATACTATTCTATTATTTTTTCCAGATTTCTGATAAGATTAGCTAACCAGTCTTGAAAATCCAAAAGATGCAGCAGGATAATGCAATAAGTATTTCATTTCGAAATTAGTATTAATTAAGTCATCTAATGTAGGTATATTAGAAAATTTGAAAAATATGAAAGTACTTTTACTCACACAGTTTTTTTCAACCACCAAAGGTGGTGGCGAATATGTATTCAGTTTGATGGCAAAAATGCTTGCAGACAATGGAAATAAAGTATGGGTAATAACCAACCAAGTCAACGGTGAGACATATCCCTCTCATCAAAATATCAAGATCATATTTGTTCCTCCACTTCTTGAATACAAGGGCGGTCTGCCTCCTAGATTCGTAGACAATCTTAGATATTCTTTTGGCGCTCTAAAAAAGGGAATTTCCATAATAAGAAAAGAGAAGATAGACATCATTCATTCAAATAATTTTGCCCCGGCATTAGCTGGCTCTATGTTATCAACCCTGACAGGCAAGCCACACATTACAACAGTTCATGATGTGTTTTCATTGTGTGGAAGAAATTACTGGAAGTTATGGGGCAAGCAAAGTAATATTTCAAGATTAAATGTTACCCTAGCTCCTTTTTTTGAAAAACTGATTGTCAAATTACGCTGTAATGCAATTCATACAGTTAGTGACGCAACCAAGGACGATTTATTAAAAATTAAGGCAAAAAACCCCATCTATGTAATTCCTAACGCAATTGAAGTTAACAATAATAAAAAATCAAAACAAAATCCGTATCAATTTGTTTATGTAGGTAGACTTGTTTTTTACAAAAATCTCGAGGTAGTTATCAAGGCAGTAGACATGGCAAGACGAGAATATCCAGATATTATTTTATTTATTGCAGGTGGCGGTCCACATGGAAAGGACCTAGAAGAACTAGTAAACCGCTTGGACTTGCAAAAGAATGTCAAGTTTACCGGATTTGTATCAAATGATGAAAAATTACGACTGGTATCCACTTCGCAGGCACTTGTCTTTCCTAGCTTGTGCGAGGGTTTTGGGCTAGTAATTCTGGAGGCCTTTTCCCAGGAAAGGCCTGTTCTTGTTTCAAACATAAGACCAATGTCAGACATTGTAACCCATGCAAAAAATGGTTATGTCTTGGATCCACATGATGAACGTATATGGGCAGAACACTTGATAAAAATTATAAAAAATCCCTCAGAGACAAACATCATGGGGAAAAACGGTGGCAAGTTGCTTGCAGAAACATACAACCAAGAAGCAATGTATCAGAAAGTTACAAGCATGTATAATGAGATATTAAAAAAAGATCCCTGTTAGACGCGCACTAGAATTTACTTTTTATGAAATCAATGGATTTGACAGGTGTAGGATCTATCTTTGACATGATAGCACGATAAATTGACGTATAGTCAGATAGATATACAAGATTTACAGTTTTGGAAAGTATGTTACCATTTACTGAATGAATTTCCTTGTATTCAATTTTGTTTTGTCTAAAATATTCTTTGAGTACTTTCCACAATTCTTTGGTTTTTATGTAATCATTTTTTCCTTGTAATAAAATTGGCTTGACTTTAGATGGCGTTTCCCATGCAACTATACCATTATGACATGCCTCGATTACGTCCTCTGCGATTGCATGCATTTTGGCATTTTCCTGTAGTGAATTTTTGAACCTAGTTGCAGCAGCCTGCAAACCAGATGGATAATAAATCATGGGTATTTCAGACAACCATTCTGCAAGTTTTATGGCAGGATTGTCATCAAGATTAGATGATTGGATCTGCTTTTGTGTTCTTTTAAGAAGTGCAAGTGATTCCAAGATATCATTTTTCTTGATAGGAATTAAATCTCCTAAAACATTCAGGATTGAATATAGATAAGCAGGATAGGAGGCTCTTGGGGAATTCAGTATTGGCACATTTACATATTTTATTTTATTTTTTGTACAAAATTGCTCCATTTTCCCACCAGAGGAAAGCGCAAGTATTTTGCATCCCATTTTTTTTGCAGCATTAAGAACAGTAAGGGTTTCTAGTGTGTTTCCAGATGCACTTGTTGCAACAACCAGTGTGTTGGAGTTAGCAGTTACTGGAAGATGATACCCCTTTACTACGGAAAAATGTAGATCAGTTTTTGATACTATTGAAGAAAGTGTATCCCCTATGGCTCCTGAACCTCCCATTCCAGTAAAAATAATCTGATCAATTCTTCCAAATTCATACTTATCAGAATTTTTCATATAGAATTCTTTTGCAATATCAGGCCATCTATCGTATATTTTGCGTATGTCACTTTTATCATATTTATTCAGAGTAGAAAGACTAAGCAATTATTTTTGTGAAGAAACGGTTGTAATATAACGATTTACGATATTTCCTATTTTGTGAGATATTCTGATCTGTTATTTTACAATAGATGTACCAGTCAATACATCTCTAATAGCTATGGTTTTTTGCAAGGTATGTCCGACATAAACATCGCCTATAGTAGTACGATCTATTGAATACACAATATCAGTCACCAAGTAATTGTCCCCTCCACGCCACTTTTCATGTTTATCATATTTATGATAAGCTTGAGGCGAATCTGGCGGTGGCGGAGACTTGTCCCCAAAGTCCCACATCTTCTTTTCTTTTATGATAACATGAGGATCGTGCAGATAAAACCCAACTGTAAGAGGTGCATGGCCTGAAACGGTACTAGTTTCAAGATTTATGGTATCCAAGGTTGGTTTCATCATATAGAATTTCTTTTAGTTAAGGGTTGTTAGGGTACCTTGAAAACTTTTGAAATATTTTCACAAATCACTCTTTACCGCAAGATAATTATGAAAAAAATACCAATAATTAAAAATTAACAAATCAAGATCTGCCAAGAGATTCAAGGCTTAACTAGTATCAAGTGGTTCCACTAGCGGTGAAGAAACAGACTGTTGCAATACTTGCAGTAATAACAGTCTTCTCACTTGCTATACTGATGTTATCCAACCCATCATATGCACAAACGTCGATTCCATCATGGATTAAACACAATGCAAAAATGTGGTCAGAGGGACAGATTACAGACTCGGAATTTATCCAGGGCATACAATATCTAATAGAGAACAAGATAATGGTAATCAATCAAAGTAGCATGCAGGACAAGGGGGATTTCAAGGTGGAATACATCCCCGTAAATGATTCCAATTATATCCAATATGAAAAAATGATCAAGGATTCAGGCCTATTCGAACAATATGCAGATGGGTTGAACAAAATCTTTGTCCTGCCCACGGATGTTACAATAACTTGGAAGGAATGTGGAGAAGTAAATGCATTCTATGATCGTAACAGCAAGCACCTTATCATGTGCTATGACCTTGTAAAATATTTTGATGATACATTCTACTACGACGGTGAATCAGACCAAGAGCTAGTAAACAAGACACTTGGTGCTACCACGTTTACATTCATCCATGAACTTGGCCACGGCTTGATTGATGTATACAACTTGCCAGCAACTGGAAAAGAAGAAGATGCCGTGGACCAGCTCTCCACCATAGTCTTGCTATATGCAGGGCCAAATGGCAAACAAGCTATAGAAGCGGCTGCATCATGGTTTTACATTAGCGGATCTAAAGCAAATTTGGAAGAGATGCCTTTTTGGGACGAGCATTCCTTTGATACACAACGTTTCTACGAAATTGCTTGCCTGACATATGGCAAGGACCCGCAGGAAAACTCTTTCATGGTTGACCAGCAAATATTGCCAGAGTCGCGTGCAGTAAAATGTCCTGCAGAATATGAAAAGATAAACCGCGCCTGGACTACGTTGCTTGAACCATACGTCAAAGAAGATTATCGATAAATCATTGAAGAAACCACCACAAGGAGTAATTCTTCATCTCTTGGTACCATGCATCTTGGTACCCTTGGTATCACACATCTTCTGGTGAAACCTATCGATATCAACCTGAGAGGCAAGAAAATCAAACGCCTCTGCTTCAATCTCTTCCTCCTTTTTTACTTCATTCCAGATATCAACAATGGTCTTGTCTCTTACATCCTCAGCCAACAGGTTCCATCCCCATTTTTACAAGACCCAAAGATTTTGTGATACATCTCAACTAGAACAATACAAATCTACCTAGAAAATTAAATAAAATTATGGACACATTGTTCTGTAACATAGTTCTACAGTACCATTTCTGATACCAATACAAGATTCTAGTCTTTTACAGATTTTATGAAGTGCCAGGATGGTCGATATAAAATACAGACTGGCATGACCAAGTTTTTCCATATTGTGCCTGGAGCATAAACTTGCTGCCATACTGCCATGTGTTTGGATATACTTGGACATTGTAACTCAGATAATAAAATTCCTTGTTGCGAATATCTTGCACACCGGCAGAGTCCACAACTTGCAGGGTCTTTGGTTTTATGGTAACATTTGGATCATCCAATGGTCCTGTCATGTTTATTGTGACAGTATGTTTCTGTGATGCATGAATTACTCCGTATGCCTGAACTTGAATAAAGCTGTTACGTGTGTCATACTGATAATGTTCCTGGTCAGTCCCAAAAAATACCCATGTCCCGTTGATGGTATTCTTTGAACATGTGTTATTTAGCTTGGTAGGTACAGTAGTAGGAGGTCCAGTGCTTTCTACTGGTTGAAATGGTGTTTCAGGATTAGTTGGTAAGACTCCAGAACCAGGTAAGCCTCCCTGCAATACTTGTGGGCTTGAGGACATTATCAGGCCTGCAAAAATGGCAATTACCACACCACTGATTGCTCCTGTAATGACAAAATCTTTGGGATCATTTTTCCTTGTTCTTTGTTTAGAGCTTGAATCTACCATGTTTTTCCAGCCACCACGCTAACCAACACCAATTTCAGAAAATAAAAAGATGATCATCGTAATAATTAAGACGGTATAGTTTTTGTTGACTCTGAAGATATAATTAGATTAAATTTTGTTTTTTAAATAATATCTATAAAATTTAGATGTAATGTTTATGGTTCAAACTATCGCAAGGTCGGAAACCTAAATTGAGTCCTGTAAGACATGGCTCAAACTCATTTCTTAATTTTCATTATAACCAATTACTATACATCTAAAAGGTGATTATAATTTGGAAACATCTCTTTCTATGGTTTTGCCTTCCTTATCTACAAAATTGTAGGTATCATGGCCATCATTTTCAAAATGCAATGTAAAGCTCTCATCCAAATCGTCCAATGTATCGCCTCTTACTTGAAATCCACATTCGACGCAGATTCCCCTCATGTCCCTAGTCATTGCTTTATTATTTTATCATTTCGTACTATTAAACAAGATCTAGTTTTTCATTAAATGATGACAATATGTGATTACAGGCGAGCTAAAAGGCGGTTATAATTTTAAAGTCTTAGGCTCGAGTCCTGTAAGACTTGATTACATTATGACTTGTTGAAAGTCCAAACGCTTTTGAGTTTGGAATTGTCTCAACAGACAAGTGTCATTTTCATTCAAAGTATTATTTTTGGGAATTACCATAACTGCAGTTATTATATTTGCACTAGTTGGAATTCCACATCCAGATATAATGAAGACTTCGCAACCTGTTCAACCAAATCAAGGGTCCGACCAATACGCAATACAAATGACAATGCAGACATGTCATGTAATCAACAACACCCTGCCTGACCCAAGATGCACGCCGGGTGCAATTGATCCTGCAGTAACACAGGACAACATTGATTCCACCATCTGTGTTCCAGGATATACAAAGACTGTAAGGCCTCCCGTTTCCGTAACAGAGCCACAAAAACTAGAGAGCATGAAGTCTTATGGGTTTACAGATTCTCCAAGTAACTATGAATTTGATCACTTAATTCCGCTTGAGCTTGGAGGCGCACCAGATGATGCAAAAAACCTCTGGCCACAACCACATTCAAGCTCATTTACCAAAGATAGTCTTGAGAATTATCTACATGGCCAGGTATGCAAAGGCAATATGGACCTAAAGTCTGCACAGCATGAGATTGCCACTAATTGGTTCAACTATTGGATGAGTGTAAAAAATTAGGACTACTATAAGGTGTGATTTGCCAGTATTGATCTTCTAGAATATTTGTACAATATCCTGATATGCATGATAGTCATACCAAGACTTGGAACATATTCAAAAGCGGTAACAAACCATAGTTACCATTATTTTTTTTATTTCAATCATTTAGTATCTAGTATTCTTACACAATACCTCATGCCATGGAAATTAAAGATAATTTAATTAGAGTACTCAGCCTTTGAGGAATAATGGTCTCTGAAAAAATAGTCAGGTTTCAAAACAAGAACAAGGACCTGAACCAATTAGCGCAACAGATAATCTCGTTATTAGACCAAGATGGATACAAGACACAGATAACGTCAAACTCACCTATAGGGATTATAATCCAGGCAACAAAGGCTGGTATCCTAAGGGATATCATAACAGCAGACAGGGCATTTACCATAATGATAACAGGTGAGCCAAATGACTTTGTACTACACATCGGAATTGGAAAATTCATACAAAATATTGCAGTTATTGCAGCAGAGGCATTACTCTTGTCAGCTCTATTTCTGGCAGTTGACATTCCAGAGATGCTCTGGACAAGACATGTAGAAGGCGAGATACTAAAAAGAATAACGCAGATGATAGGTTAACCAAAATTCTTTATCGCAAATTGCCTTTTCACATATATTCTGCACAACCCTTTCGGGTACTATTATAAAGGAATGCAAAACAAGGTTTCAAAGAAGCCCGGTAGTGTAGCGGTCAAGCATAGGGGCCTTTGGAGCCCTTGACCCCAGTTCGAATCTGGGCCGGGCTATAAAATCAAAATCAGATATGCTGACATACAGGGCATTTGCCTCTTTATCGTATTTTATTGAAGCCATTTTGGACTAGCGCACAATATTTCTTGCAATATATAAGAATGAGCAGAACCCTTTTTATCCGAATTTACAATACAATGATTATCCATGGAGACTAGAACGGTGTCACATCATGAGATTGAAAAACTCTTGAAAGAATTCAGAGTCTACAAACGAACTACTGATAAAGAGATACGCGCACTTCACTTGCAGATTACAAGAGTACAGAAAATTGTAGAAAGATCAGTCATAAAAGAAGACATGCCAGATGAATACGAGATCAAGGCAATAAAGAATTTCGAAGCCAAGAAATCTAAAAAATTAGACTATGTACCACTAGAGTCGTTAAACTAGTTAATTTGACTATCAAAGTTAGCATCAGAAAAGATATTGTCGATAAAGTAGATTAGATTTCCAAGCGATCTTAAGAAAAGGATCAAAGATACATTAAAAGAACTTGAACGAGATTGGCCAATGACAAGATTAGACATAAAGAAATTAAAGGGCTACAACAATCATTACAGAATTCGTGTTGGTAATTATAGAATTCTCTTTTTCCGTGAAACTGGAGAAGCACGTGTTTATGACATATCAATACGAAGTGATGCATACAAGTAAATTTTGTTGTAGAATGTAGTATTAACGAAGAAAGTAACTCAAACACAACAAAATTGATCTTTATTGATTTTCATCATAGTTCCATCCCAATCTAATGCAAGATATTTCACACATAATGCATGCCTGGCATGACATGCGAACCCATGTGGGGAAATAATGAAATCCCAATCAATATTGGAACGACAAACAGCAGAAATGGTATCACTGCAAGTGCAATTCCAAGCAATAGACAGTTCCGGGCCTTTTTTGGGTCATCCTCTCGTATTACAAAAAATGCAATTACACCCCCAATGACATTAAACAAGATAGGAAGCAAGAACCAGAAGCTGCTGCGTCTTTTTACCTGCATGGTAGTATAATAGTCAGCGACTAATTTAAAGGAAATTTTGAGAATTTTACTAGACATCAAGTATCATGATAGAATTTCATATTTCTCTTCATGGCCTCAAACTCCATAGCAGACTTTGATATTGATTTGATAACATCCCAATCTATATCATCAAATTTCTTTTTGGCCAGTAGGCGAAGGTCTTCTCTGTCAGTAGGTCTATTTGCCCTACTTTTAGCCACTATGAGACACTCCAAGCTAATCACTCTGAGTGTATTTTTTGAATCAACTGGAATTATTGTAGACATGTTTAGTATCGATCTAATCGGTATTTCACCCACATCTTTTCTAAAAAAATCAACTTTAAAGTACCTGGGGGTTTGCCAAGTGTCTCGTTTATCTCTGAATTTGATGTATCCCTTATCCAATAAAGCCTCATGGGATAGTTCAGTTGTTAATGCAAAATCCAAATCTTCAGAAGATCTTCCTACTTTTGCATGTAACATCACAGCAGCTGCTCCAATAAGAACAACATTGCCGATATCATTTGCTATTTCAACGGCTTCACGCACTAATGGATTCATATTTTGACGATCTATTGCTTTCCTCTTGTACTTTTTTTACATATTCAATAGGAAAATGTGCCCTAGTTGTTAATTGATCGCCATATTGTAATTCGATAGATACCGCATCAAGTGAGCTCCTTCCGCCATTTGCTACACAGTCTAGATACACTCGTTCTATTTTGTTACCAAAATCTCCAACAAGTGGAAGCAATACTACACGTCCATTACTGCCTTCACTGAATCCACTTTCTTCTTTTAGAAATTCAGATGCTGCATCTAGATCATTTACATATACGTAAAAATTAGAAGGTGTCTGATATTTTGTAATGTCCCATGCAGCATAATCCAAGGTAGTTAAAACTTGGCCAGGAATATTCTTTCTAGCAAAGATTACATCTGATTCAGTATAATATTTTCCAAATCTTTTGGCATTTTTTAATGCAATTAATGATGGCAAGAGTTTCTTTAGTACAGATAACGGTTGTGAAACAACATCTGTTTTGATCTCAAATTGATTGCGTCCAAGTTTAGCAAGATTATATGATTCTAGAAGGTGCAATCTGCGATAGGCAGTGAACAGGGAACCAGCTAGTGGAACTGCATCTTCTTTTATGTTATAGACTGGTCTATCACTGAATTCTTGCGCAAATGAAACTGCGCGTATTACATCTGGAATTGATTCTTGCAGTGAATTGGTTAGTACCATGATATCACTATATACATGAAATGTATATAATACTTTATGATGGATCATAATTTTATATATAATAATCACATGAATAAGTCCAAATCAAACAATATACCACATACGAGCCCTGGTTGAAATTATTCGTAATAATGCCTGAACCTTTTACAGTTCAAGTTTTGACAATAACTTGGTAGCAACCAAGAACAGTACCGTAGCACCAACTCCAAGGACTAGCATCTCAGTTGCCACCAATCCATTAAAGTATCCAAATATTCCAGCACGGACAACATCAACAAGATATGTCAGTGGATTGAAATAAAATGCAGTGGATAAAATCGGAGGTGCACCCTGCGCTGGATAAAATGCCGTACTTACAAATGCAAAGAACAGAAATACCGTATTAATCACGACATTAAAGCCCTCACTTGATTTCAATCTTGTAGATATGATTGATGCAATGGAGCCAAACAGTATGGATCCCGTGATTGATGCAAATACGACAAGAGGTACCGTCAAGACATTAAACTCGACCTGCTTGAAGAACAATGGATACCCAATTGCAGTAATCATTGCAGCAGATACAAGCCCGATTATTCCAATTGTATACACATTTGATAAAATATACTGCGCACGTGTAAATGGACCAACCAGTATCTGCTCAAACATTCCATGCCTTCTGTCATTCCAGATTATAATCCCAGAGATCAGAGTGCTGTTCATTATATTGAATCCAATCATGCCAGTTGCAATAAATGCCGGATAGTCAAGTGTCTTGTTCCCAAATGGAACCTGGTGAATCAATGCAGTATATGCAAAACCTGCAACGAAAATGTAGATCAATGGGAAAATAATCTGCCATATCACAAATCCCATGTTGAGCGATATGGTAAGATTTCGGTTTACAAGGCGGATTATCTCATGCATTGGAGTTTTTCACCACTGAGAGAAATATCTCCTCAAGACTTGTAGGAACCACGCTCAGGTCCTCAACTGTTATACCATTTGAGGCAAGTATCTTCAATACATCCTGCAGGACCTGCTCTGACTGGCTAGAGCGCACCGTAATCATAACACCAGAGTCATGCTCAATGGTACAATCCGGTATACCAGACAATAGGGCCGAGATGTTTTCCTGCTCTGATACATGAATCTTGATTGTCTTTTCCCGCCCAAACTTGTTCTTCAAGTCATCCGGAGTATCAACTGCAATTATCTTTCCCTTGTTGATTATGGCAATGTCATCGCAGAGATATTCAGCTTCTTCTAAAATATGCGTTGTAAAAAATATCGTCAGCCCATCCCTTACCTTGGATTTTATAAAATCAAGCAGTCCCCGTCTTGCAGATGGGTCAAGACCCACTGTTGGCTCGTCTAAAAACAACAACTCCATGTCATGCATAAATTCACGTGCAACCTGCACTCTTCTCCTTTGGCCAATGGACAGGTCATCATTCTTTTTTTTCCTGATATCAACAAGGTCAAATGCAACAAGTAATTCTTCGACACGACTCTTTCGTATTTTTCTATCAACATTCCACATCATGCCATATTTTTCAAGCGACTTTTCAACACTCAAGGTAGGTTCATAGCTTGGCTGCTGTAATACCACTCCAATCTTTTTTCGAATCTCAAGCGGTGACTTGGTGCCATCAATCCCCAGGATGGTCATGGTACCAGAGCTTGGAGGAATCAATGTGGTTAACATCTTCATGGTCGTAGTCTTGCCCGCACCATTAGGTCCCAGAAATCCAAAGATCTTTCCCTTCTCCACCCTGAGGTCAATTCCATCCACTGCCATGATACCACCATATGATTTTGAAAGTGAGATTACCTCAATGGCATGCATATTGAACGGTCAATTTTCTCACTAATTTATGTACTGGATGTGGTATCATACCACCATTGTCGTTTAATGTTGGGGACAAGTTCTTGGTAGGAATCAATCTAGGATGGTTTGAAGACAAGTATGGCTATGACTTGGGCCACTCGGAGTTTAGCGACGGTCCATTATGGACATATCCACACACCGCACCAATTACAGAAAACCTTGCAGTGCCAAACATTCCACAGGGACAACCATATCTATCACAGCATCCAGAGGCCATTGAAAATTATTTTGCCAAGGTCAATGGAGTAAATATTGTAAGACTCTGGCTGTTTGAGCAATTAGAGGGACTGGTCTTTACAAAGGATGGCAACAATAACCTATCCGGAATAGACCCAGAATTTATCAATAATCTTGTTGCGATACTGGATAAAGCAAACAATCACAGCATCAAGATTTATCTTGCACTCTTTGACTCGTGGAACACAAAGGAATTGCAGCCCGGAGGTCTTGACCCATCAAGGATTTCAAAGTATCAGGAATTATTTTCCGCAAGAAAGCAAATCATTCTAAAAATAATGCAGGACCCAACTGACTTTTGCAATAACGTAATTGTGCCACTTGCAAATGCAATAAAGGGAAAGCCCGCACTCTTTGCAATTGATATCATGAATGAGCCTGAAAGCATCACAGAAGCAAACATGATCACAGAGCAACAACTGAAGGTCTTTGTGGAAAAAGTTGTCCAAGCCATATCCCCATCAGGAATCAAGGTCTCAGTTGGCTGTATGCGAAAAAACATATCCATGTCATTTTCATCCTTTGTAGATTTTGCCGACTTTCATGCATACAACAATCCAAGCCCACCTGCTCCAAACAGTCCCCCACCATCTGGCGCCCAGTCAAGAATTGGCACATACAGTCCATCTGACTTTTCAAGCAAGGCATGCATACTGGGCGAGTGTGGATATCATCCAAGCTCAAGCCCATATGATATAGCCCAGGAGACTGTTACACTACAGGATTTTTTGCAATCTGCAAATAGCTCAGGATATGCAGGCGCACTTGCTTGGCGATACCAGGACTACAAAAATCCAGATGGAGTACTACAAACAGTTCTGAACTTTGCAAATACCGCACCCACAATTCAAGATACAGGGACTGTAAATACTACAAACACTGGAACAAATTCAAACACCGGTACCACAACTCCAACAACAAAAAAGGGATGTTTTATTGCAACGGCTGCACTAGATTCCGAGATTCATCCCCATGTCCAGTTCTTGAGGGAATACAGAGACAAGGTATTGCTAAAGTCATCGCACAGAAAAGAGTTTGAAAAGATACTTGACTGGTATTACAGCTGCAGTCCTCCCGTTGCAGAGGCGATGAATAGGGACAAGAATCTAAAGCGTGTCATAAAATACATGATTGTATACCCAATAGTTCTCTCACTAAAGATATTGGTAAGATTACTTGGAAACGAGTTGAAAGATTAGAAATCATAAACATTTCAGACTTTTTGTACACCAAAAAAAGATCGCTATCCCAAAACAATTTTTATATCATACACATTCCATGAAGATTCCGTTGTCAGAATTTGATTCATTGTTAAGCAAGTTACTAGAGCAAAAGCCCGATATCACAAGAGAACAGATTGATGAGCTTATCCAGAGAAAGAAGGAAAAGATCGGTGCAGGCTATCTTACAGACCAGGGCGCATTGTTTCTTATAGCATCAGACCTTGGAGTGTCGCTAAGTGAGCCATTGAAGGTGGAGATGGGACTCAAGGACCTCTATGTAGGTGCAAAGGAGATTACACTTGCAACCAGAGTGATGAATGTTTATCCCGTAAAGCAATTTTCCCGCAAGGATGGCTCCCAGTTTTTGTTACGTACCATGACGGTATATGACGGCGACTCGAGGGCGCAGGTAAAGTTATGGGATGAAAAGGCAAACTTGCCAGGAATTGAGAATTTGAAGCCAGGCGACCTGGTCAAGATAATCAAGGCCTATGTAAAATCAGACATGAAGGGAAATCCAATAATCAATGTGGGCTCGGGCTCTAACATTGAACCAAATGGAACCACAAGCACCATACCATCGCTTGATGCAATAACAGATGATGTAAGCAATGTAAAAGAGAATCAGCAGAATCTCGTAGTTACTGGAATTCTTGATGGAAATCTCCGAACAACAGAATTTACAAACTTCAAGGGAGAACCGGGCAAGTCTCTCCAGCTCAGACTAAAGGGAAAGGACGGAAATATCATGCGAGTCGTACTATGGAACAAGGACGAAAGCACAGTACCCAAAGTTGTAACATCAGGTGCAAAGACAAGATTGATTGGAGTAAAAACAAAGGTCGGCCAGATGGGCCTTGAGATCCACGGCGATGAAGGAACTGTACTAGAGATAGAAGGAGCTGCAGAGATCCAGCCAATTACAATTAGAATTTTATCCATGACAAAAAGTGATTCTGGAAATACATTAGTCCTTGGCACAACACAAGACAAGAAGCTTGTAAGCATTTCAGACATGGCTCATATAACAAAAGATCTTGCAGTCGGAGATGTTGTAGAATGCATGCCATCAAAGATGTATGGAAAGTCAATCATGCTAGAGGCCGACTCGTTTGTAAGAAAGGTGGATGTACAGGACATTCCAACTTTACCAGAGATTAGAACCAAGATCAAGGAAATAAAACCAGCAGAGACACTATACTGCGTAGAGGCAATAATTCTAAAAGCTCCAGAAAAGCGCGAAATACAGACAAAGGCCGGAGAAACGATACTGCTTTCTGAGACATTTATCGAGGATGACACTGGCCAGATATGGCTCAAGGGCTGGAGGTCACAGGCAAGATTACTGGAACAATTCACTCAAGGAGAAATTATTACAGTTACCGCAGTAAACGCAAAGGCAGGCCTTGAGAACAGGACAGAGTTGTTCTTGTCTGCATATTCTGTAATCACACGAAAGAACTAGTCCCAGAATCCACGGGTTGTCACATACTGCCTTTCTGCTTCGTAGATTTGCTTGTACACCTCTTCCTCTCCAATCATGTTTCGCAATATCCTTGCCGCAGTGTCAGCACCCACACCATATCCTGATATGACAACAAGTGCAGTCTTGCCAAAGTTTGCAAGAAGTGATGACACCTTCCAGGCTCTTGTAAACTTGTGATTCTCTTCAGTTGTTATTTTTTTTCCTGCAACTTTTTTCTGTACAATCTTTGGCAGGTCATAGTCAGAGTAGAACGTTGCAGCAATCTGCCGTGACTTGCAGTATGGACATGATGGAATCTCGTTTATCTGTCCGGTCTCCACCACTTTTTCCCACTTGCCACATCGTACACAGACCAATCTATGTCGAGTCTTCATCAGTCTTGATTTTACCAAGTCAAGTATCCCCTTGTCCATGTTTGCAGGAGATGCATAGTATTTTGTT
>Ga0207664_10000559_pt1 | contig 26103 bp, 22 predicted proteins | sample LARL83metaG_FD_184349 | JGI IMG/M metagenome (GOLD analysis project Ga0207664, IMG submission 184349) | Corn, switchgrass and miscanthus rhizosphere microbial communities from Kellogg Biological Station, Michigan, USA - LAR L8-3 metaG... | ecosystem: Host-associated > Plants > Roots >... | reverse complement strand
ATGGTTTCCCGACCGCATCGGAGACGGCTGCTGTGAGCTCCACGGCCAAGGTCATCGCGTTCGCCAACCAGAAGGGCGGCGTCGCGAAGACCACCACCACGCTGAATCTCGCCGTGGCCTTCGCGGAAGAGGGCCATCGCGTGCTGTGCTGCGACATGGACCCGCAGGGAAACCTGACGATGTCGCAGGGGATCGACCCCGACACCGTCGAGGTCTCGATGTACGACGTGCTGGTGCATCGCACGTCGATCCGCGAGGCGATCCGCAAGCGCGAGATCGACGTCGCCTGCTCCTCGATCGACCTCGCCGGCGCCGAGATCGCGATGGCCGCGATGATCGGCCGCGAGCGCTCGCTGCAAAGAGCCTTCAGAGCGATCGAGGACGACTACGACTTCATCTTCATCGACACGCCGCCGAGCCTCGGGCTGCTGACGATCAACGCGCTGACGGCGGCGCACAAGGTGATCGTCCCCGTGCAATGCGAGTATCTGTCGATGCGGGGCCTCATCCAGCTCCAGAACACCCTCTCGATGATCCGCGAGAACCTCAACCCCAACGTCGAGATCGAGGGCATCCTGCCCACGCTCTTCGACACGCGGACGCTGCACGCCAAGGAGGCGATCGAGATCCTCGAGGAGAACTTCGGGGACCGCGTGTTCGCGTCGCGGATCAAGAAGACGGTCCGCTTCGCCGAGGCGCCCGTGAAGGGCATGTCGGTGCTCAAGTACGACCCGGACGGCATCGCTGCCCATTCCTATCGGGCGCTCGCGAAGGAGGTCCTCGGCAATGGCAAGCGGTAAGCGCGCAAGCATGCGGGAAGGCCCGCTGGCGGCCCTGTTCCGCAGAACGGACGAGGACGCGGATCCGACCGCCGTCGCCGCGGCCGATGCCGCCGCGGCCGCCCAGGCCGCGACGCCGGCCGAGCCGGCGGCCGCGTCGCCCGCGCCGCATCCGTCGCTGCTCGGGTCAACGCCTGCGCCCGCCGAGCCCGAGGCCGAGGCCGAGGTCGCCGTTCCGACGCCGCAGGAGCGCCTGCGCGCCGCCTTCTCCTCCGACATCCCGGAGAACATCCTCGAAGCGCCGCGCGTCATGCCGCGCGCCGACTACACGCGCGACGAGAGCGACCGCCGCCCCGGCCTCGGCCCGGTGCTGCGCGTCGTCGGCGTCGGCGGCGCCGGCGTCAACGCGGTCAACCGCATGATCGAGGCCGAGGTCGCCGGCGTCGAGTTCGTCGCCGTCAACACCGACCAGCAGTCCTTGCAGCAGTCGGCCGCGCACCTCACCGTCTCGATCGGCGAGTCGCTCACGCGCGGGCTCGGCTCCGGCTCGGACCCCGCGATCGGCCGCCGCGCGGCGATGGAGGAGTACGACCGCGTCAAGTCGCTGCTCAAGGGCTCCGACATGATCTTCATCACGGCCGGCGCCGGCGGCGGCACCGGCACGGGCGCGGCGCCCGTCGTCGCGCGTATTGCACGGGAAGTCGGAGCATTGACGGTAGGCATCGTCACGAAGCCGTTCGGCTTCGAGGGCTCGCGCCGGCGCGCGGCCGCCGACGACGGGGTGCAGGCGCTCGCCGACGAGGTCGACACGCTGATCGTCGTCCCGAACGACCGCCTGCTGTCCGTGCTCGACAGGGGCACCTCGATGGTCGACGCCTTCCGCGTCGCCGACGACGTGCTGCGCCAGGGCGTGCAGGGCATCTCCGACCTCGTCACGCTGCCGGGGCTGATCAACCTCGACTTCGCGGACGTGCGCACGATCATGTCCGACGCCGGCAGCGCGCTGCTCGGCATCGGCATGGGGATCGGCGAGCGGCGCGCGATCGACGCGGCCGAGCAGGCCGTCGCCTCGCCGCTGCTGGAGACGAGCATGGAGGGCGCGCGCTCGATCCTGCTCTCGATCACCGGCGGGACGAACCTGTCGCTGTGGGAGGTCAACGAGGCCGCCAAGGCGGTCTCCGAGGCGGCTCACCCGGACGCGAACATCATCTTCGGCGCGATGGTCGACGAGAAGCTCGACGACCAGGTGTGGGTGACGGTCGTCGCGACCGGCTACGGCGAGCAGCGCGGTCGCCGCGCCGCGCGCGACGAGCTGGGCGCGGCCGGCCTGCGCACCGAGCTGCGCGAGCCGGCCGGCGAGCCGCGCGTCGCGCGCATGGGCGAGCCGATGCGCACGAGCGGCGGATCGCGCGAGCTGGACGTGCCCGAGTTCCTGCCGCGCCGCTGATGCGATAGTCCCGGCCGTGAACCAGCGCGCGGCCGGGAGCAAGGGCGTCGTCGCCGCCGGCCATCCGCTCAGCGCGGAGGCCGGCGCCGCCGTGCTGAGCGCCGGCGGCAACGCGGTCGACGCGGCGCTCGGGGCGATGCTGGCGGCGTTCGCCGCCGAGCCGCTGCTGACCGGCCTCGGGGCCGGTGGCTACATGCTCGTCGTGCCCGGCGACGGCGCGTCGATGTGGCCGGGGGGAGGCGACCCGGTCCTGCTCGACTTCTTCGTCGAGGTTCCGGGGCGCGGCGCGGACGATTCGCTGCGCGCCGAGTTGGTGCCGGTCGACGTCAACTTCGGCGACGCGGTGCAGCTCTTCAACGTCGGCGCGGCGTCCGTCGGGACGTACGGGATGGCGCACGGGATCTGCACGGCGTCGGAGCGCTTCGGCCGCGTGCCGCTGGCGGAGCTGGCGGCGCCGGCTGCCGCGCTGGCGCGCGCGGGCGTGCCGCTCAACGCCCAGCAGGCGTACGTCGTCGAGATCCTCGGCGGGATCGTGACGCTGACGCCGGAGGTGGCCGCCGTCTATGCGCCGGAGGGGCGTGTGCTGCGCGAGGGCGAGCCGGTGTGTCAGCCGGATCTGGCCGAGTCGATCGAGCGGCTCGCCGCCGAGGGCGCGCGGCCGTTCTACGAGGGCGACGTGGCGGAGTCCGTCGCGGCGCTGATGGCGGAGCAGGGCGGCCTCGTCACGCGCGCCGACCTGGCCGCCTACGAGACCGTGCTGCGCGAGCCCGTGCGCGCCCGCTACCGAGAACGCGACGTGCTGACGAACCCGCCGCCGTCGGCCGGCGGGACGCTGATCGCGCTGGCGCTCGGCCTGCTGGACCGCGACTCGCCCCCGCCCGCCCCGCCGTCGCTCGAGGCGCTCGTCGCGGCGATGGACGCGACGCAGCGCTCGCGCGGCGCGGACTTCCTCGAAGGGCTCGCCGAGCCCGGCTTCGCCGAGCGCTTCCTCGCCGGCCGGCTCGGCTCGACGACGCACGTGGCGGCGATCGACGGCGCCGGCGGCGCGTGCAGCGTGACGTGCTCGAACGGCGAGGGGGCCGGGATCGTCGTGCCCGGGACGGGCATCCACCTCAACAACATGCTCGGCGAGCACGACCTCAACCCGCTCGGCTTCCACATGCTCCCGGCCGGGCGGCGGATGCCGAGCATGATGGCGCCGACCGCGGTGCTGCGCGACGGCATCCCCGAGCTGGTGCTCGGCAGCGCCGGCTCGAACCGCATTCGCTCGGCGATCCTCCAGACGATCGTCGCCGTCGTCGATCGCGGCCTGCGCGCGGACGAGGCCGTGCGGGCGCCGCGCATCCACTTCGAGGACGGCGTCGTCTACGCGGAGCCGGGGATCGACGTGGGGGCGCTGGAGGCGCGCGGGTATGCGGTCGCGCCGTTCCGGGCGTTGAACCTGTTCTTCGGGGGTGTGCAGGCGGTCGAGCGCGACCCGGGGAGCGGCCTGTTGTCGGGCGGTGGCGATCCGCGACGGGGCGGGGCGGCGGTGGTGGCTTGATGTTCGGGGTCCGGGCGCCGTGGCGGGCGGGTCCTGTCAGCTCCGGGTGCGCGCACCCCGGGCTTCCGCCCGGGGCACGTGCATCCTCACTGCCACCCGCCCGATCGGCGTTCGTCGTGCACGCGCTCGGTACGCGGGCGCTTCCGCTTGTCGCCGCTCTCCTTGCTTTCTTGCTCTTCGGCTGCGGGACGACTGCTCCGGATCTGTTCCTGCTCACGCGCTCGGGCTCGCTGCCGGGCGCGAGATTGACGCTGCTCGTCAACGACGGCGGGACGGTGCGGTGCAATGGGGGCGCGCCGCGTGCGCTGTCGGATCCGCGGCTGCTCGACGCGCGCAGAATTCAGGAGGACGTCTCGTCGGACGCGAAGAAGGACCTGACGCTGCCGGCTCGCGCCGGCTCGCTGCTGCGCTTCCGCATCCGCACGCAGGACGGCACCGTCACGTTCAGCGACGTCGACGCCGCGCGCAGACCCGAGTTGGGTCGCGTGATCGCGTTCACGCGCACCGTTGCACAAGATGTGTGTGGGCTTGCGCGGTAGTTAAGCGGTATCGCGTCCGCATAATTGCCTTGTCACCTCCGCGCTCAGTCGCCCGGCCAAGGCGTGCTAAAATTCGCGATACCGGTTGTCACGCGGGTGCAGACCACGCCGTTCCCCGACCCGCCGCAAGGCGGGTCGGGTCGTTAAGCGGGCGGCGTGGCGGCGGGCGCGCAACCGCCGCGCCTACTTGAACCGCACCTTGCCGTTCGAGCGCGCTCGGGCCTGGGCGTGGGAGACGAAGTCCATGCGCTTCATCGCGGCGCGGAAGAGGCGCGTGACGAGCCGCAGACGGGCGTTCTCGGAGCGCATGTCCAGCAGCCCCTGCTTCGCGTCGAGGCCGAAGTCGACCGTCCCGGCCATGTCGTAGGCGGTCATCTTCACCAGCTCTCCCGGATCGGGGCGGCTGTCGGTGGCGCGCACGACCAGCTCGGCGTACGTCTCGTGCGCGAGCGCCGCGAGCGAGTCGTCCGTCGCCTCGTCGCGGTCGGTCAGGAACTCGATCGTCCCGGCCGGATATGGCAGGCGCTCCTCGCGCTCGAGCAACTGGAACGGTCGCGTGCCGCGCGTGAGGATGTTCATCCGTCCTTCGTCGTCGCGCTCGACGACCTCCGTGATCGCGCACGCGCAGCCGACCTCGCGCAGCCCGTCGTCGGACATCCACACGATCCCGAACTCGCTCTCCTCGGCGAGGCAATGCTCGATCAGCGTCTTGTAGCGCTCCTCGAAGATCCGCAGCGGCACGACCTCGCCCGGCAGCGCGACGAGCGCGAGCGGGAAGAGGGGGAAGTCGCGTACGGGCGCGCCCGGCATCCGCCAAGTCTATGGGCGCCCACCGCCGCCAGCAGACCGTCAGGGCGCGACGCCGGCTACGCCGCGTCGCCGAGCGCGCCCGGCACGGCCTCGCCGACCTCCGCCAACCGCGCCACGGCGCGCGCCAGCGACGGCTCGCTCGCGTTGCCGAAGCCGAGCACGAGCCCGGGCGGGGCCGGCAGCGTCGGGTCCACGCGGAACCACGAGAGGCCGTGCAGGCGCATGCCGCGCTCGTTCGCCGCCGCGAGGAACGCCGCCTCCTCGACCGCCTCCGGCAGCAGCGCGACGACGTGCAGCCCGGCGGCGATCCCCGCGCCGGTCCGCCACGCCGGCAGCACGCGCGCCAGCTCGGCGATCAGCGCGTCGCGCCGCGCGCGGTAGCGCGGGCGCATGCGGCGCAGGTGACGGTCCAGCTCGCCGCGCTCGATGAAGTCGGCGAGCGCGAGCTGGTCCAGCGCGGAGGTGCCGAGGTCGTCGAGCGTCTTCTCCGTCGTCAGCGCCGCCCGCAGCGCCTGCGGCAGCACGAGCCAACCGAGCCGCAGGCTCGGCGCCAGCACCTTGCTCGCGCCGCCGGCGTAGATCACGCGCTCGGGCGCGAGGCCCTGGAGCGCGCCGACCGGCTCGCGGTCGTAGCGGTGCTCGGCGTCGTAGTCGTCCTCGATCACGTAGGTGCCGCGTGCTTCGGCCCATGCGAGCAGCTCCGCGCGCCGCGCCGGCGCGAGGACGCCGCCGAGCGGCATCTGGTGCGCGGGCGTGACGAGCACGACGTCGGCGTCGAGCGCGGCGAGCGCGTCGGCGTCGGTGCGCAGGCCGTGCTCGTCCACCGGCGCCGGCACGACCTCCAGCCCGCAGTGCGCGGCGACGCCGCGGTGGACCATGAAGCCGGGGTCCTCGACCGCGATCCGCCGCGCGCCGCGCCGCCGCAGCGCGCGGCAGGCGAGCGCGACCCCCTGCGTCAGCCCGCTCGTGACGAGCACCCGGCCGCCGTCGGCGGCGACGCCGCGCGTGCGGCCGAGGTAGCGCGCGAGCGTCGTGCGCAGCCGCGGCGTGCCGACCGGGTCGGCGTAGCCGAGCTGCTGGTCGGGCGCCTCCCGCAGCACCGCGCGCAGCGAGCGCAGCCACGCGGCGCGCGGGAAGCTGGCGAGGTCGGGCATGCCGGGATGGAAGTCCTCCGGGACCGCGCGCGGATAGCGCGCCGGGCGCGGCGGCCGCGCGGGGCGCGCGGCGGCGGCGACGACCGTTCCCGCGCCGCGTCGCGTCGCGAGGTAGCCCTCGGCCGCCAACTGCGCGTAGGCCTCGACGATCACGCCGCGCGACACGCTCAGCTCGGCGGCGAGCGCGCGGGTCGCCGGCAGGCGCTCTCCGGCCGCCAGCCGGCCGCCGCGGATCGCCTCGCGAAGCTGGCGCTCGAGCTGCGCGTGCAGCGGCTCCGAGCGCGCGTCGTGCGTCAGGCTCAGCAGCAGCTCCATCGGAATTGGTCCGGTTCGCGGGCCGTGGATTGGCCCTGGCTGGCGGTCCGCATCGGGGCTACCGTAGCTAAGGACCACGATCGGGAGCGTCGAACGATGGATGAGATCACCGTCGTCGGAGGCGGCGTCGCCGGGCTCGTCGCCGCGATCGCCTGCGCGGAGGGCGGCGCCCCCGTGCGGCTGCTGGAGGCGCACGAGGCGCTCGGCGGGCGCGGCCGCAGCACGAGCGGCCCGTTCGTCGCCAACCTCGGGCCGCACGTGCTCTACGCGAACGGGACGCTGTGGCGCTTCATGCGCGAGCGCGAGCTGCTGCCGCCGATGGGGCGCCCGCCGCTCAGCGGCGTCTTCTTCCGAGCCGGCGGGAGGCGCCGGCGCACGCCGCCGCTGACCCTCGCGCGCGCGGTGCTGAAGTTGTGGCGCACGCCCGAGGCGCCCGACGACGTCTCCTTCCGCGACTGGGTCGCGAGCCGCTGCGGCGACGAGGCCGCCGCCTGGCTGTCGGCCGCCTGCGGCGTGTTCGCGTTCCACCACGATCCCGGCGAGCTGGCGGCCGGCTTCGCGTGGGCGCGCTTCCGCCAGGCGTTCCTCGACCTGCCGCCGAGAGCGCGCTACGCGCGCGGCGGCTGGGGGACGCTGATCGGCGCGCTGGAGCGCGGCGCGCGCGAGCGCGGCGTGCGGATCGAGACCGGCGCGCGCGTGAGCGACCTGTCGGAGACGGGCCCCGGCCCGACGATCGTCGCGACCGAGCTGCGCGACGCGCGCTCCCTGCTCGACGACGAAGCGCTCGCGTGGCCGAGCGGGCGCACGCTCGCGCTCGACCTCGGGCTCAGAGCGCGCCGCGGCGATCCCTTCGTCGTCTGGGATCTCGACGAGGCGGGCTGGATCGAGCGCTTCAGCGCGCCCGACAGGACGCTGGCGCCCAAGGACCACGCGCTCGTGCAGGCGCAGATGCCGCTGCGGCCGGGCGAGTCGGCCGACGACGGCGAGCGGCGGCTGGAGACGCTGCTCGACGCCGGCTTGCGCGACTGGCGCGAGCGCGTCGCGTTCCGCCGCCGGCAGGTGCTCGACGCCAAGACCGGCGCGCTCGACCTCCCCGGCACGAGCTGGCGCGACCGCCCCGCGATCGACCGCGGCGACGGCGTGCTGCTGTGCGGCGACTCCGTCGCGGCGTCCGGCCTGCTGTCGGATCCGGCAGTGACGAGCGCTCTGGAGGCCGCGCGCCTCGCCGTCGCTCAGGCCGCTTTGCGACCGGAGACCAGCAGGTTGTAGAAGATCGCCGCCGGCAGCCGTCCCTCCAGCAGCCGCTGGTCGAGCCGCTGGAGCGTCAGGTAGCCGCGGTAGGCGTACTGGCGCCAGCCCCACGGCACGTCCTCGGGGACGGCGGTCGCCTCCAGCACGCGGTTCGTCCAGCCGAACCAGTTGGCGACCAGCTCCTCGCCGCGCACCGTCACGTCCGCGAAGCCGGCGCCGCGCGCCGCCGCCGCCAGGTCGCCGGGCGCGAACGCGTGGATGTCGACGAAGCGCTCGAGCGCGTGGTCCTCGGCGTGCGCATCGTGCCCGGAGCCGTTCCCGTTGGCGCCGTTGACGCTGCCCGCCGCCCGCGCGCCGATCGCCCGCCGCCACAGCGGAGCGACCGCCGCCGCGCCGCGCTTCGGGACGCGCGCGAGGCGGTCGCCGTAGCGCGAGGGCTCGCCGGCGAACACGACCGTCCCGCCCGGCTTCAGCACGCGGTGGAACTCGGCGAACGCCTTCGACAGGTCGGGGATGTGGTGGAGGATCGCGTGGCCGAGCACGAGGTCGAAGGCGCCGTCCTCGAACGGCAGCTCCTCCGCGCCCGTCGCGACCGTCTCCACGGCGAGGCCCAGCCGCTCGGCGTTGCCGCGCAGCGTCGCGAGCATGCCGGGCGAGATGTCCGTGCAGGTGGCGGAGCGGACCGTCCCCGCCTGCAAGAGGTTCAAGGAGAAGTAGCCGGTGCCGGCGCCGATCTCCAGCGAGCGCTCCCAGCCGCGCTCCAGCGCGCCGGCGCCGAGCACCTTGCGCAGCTTCATCAGCACCTGCCGCTGACCGGGCTCGCCGAAGTCGATGCCCCACTTGGCGTCGTAGCTGTCGGCGGCGACGTCGTGGTAGCGCGTGTTGACGTCGCGGATGTCCTCGTCGGTGCGTGGAGCCTCCATGCGGCGCGGCACTCTACTGTGTCGGCCCTCATGAGCACCGCGTACGTTCAGTCGAATCAGCCGGACGGCGTCCCGCCGCTGGAGCTGACCGGCGAGCGCACGCTGCCCGACGTGCCGGAGGAGAACTACTGGTACCGGCGTCACCTCGTCGTCTACGAGTGGATCGCGGCGCGCACGATCGGCAGACGCGTGGTCGACATGGCGTGCGGCGAGGGCTACGGCTCCGAGGTGCTCGCGCGCGGCGCGGCCTCGGTCGTGGGGGTGGACGCCAACCCGGAGGCGCACGAGCACGCGCGGCTGCGCTACGCGCGCCAGAACCTGCACTTCGCGCGCGACCTCGTCGAGACGTTCCGCGAGGAGTGCGACGCGGTCGTCTTCCTCCAGACGATCGAGCACGTCCAGAACCCGGGGGAGGTGCTGGAGCACTTCAGGTCGCTGCTCGCGCCCGGCGGGGTCGTCTACGTCTCGACGCCGAACCTGCTCACGCTCGCCCCGCCCGGCGCGGAGAAGTCCGAGAACCCGTGGCACGTCAAGGAGTACCGCGCGACGGAGTTCCGCGCGCTGTGCGAAACGCACTTCGGCCAGGTCGAGCTGTGGGGCCTCTTCCACGCGCGCAAGCTCGCGGCGCACGCGCTCGCGCTGAAGCTCGGCTGGGACCGCCTCCATAGAGCGCTCGGCGTCACGAGACCGTTCTACGACCGCTTCACGCCGGCGATCGCCGCCTCCGACTTCGCGCTGAAGCCCGGCGATCTCGACCGCGCGCTGGACTTCCTGGCAGTCTGCCGCCCGTGAGGCGCGAAAGCCCCGGCGAGCTGTCGCTCGTCCTGCACACGCACATGCCCTACGTCGAGGGCTACGGCACCTGGCCGTTCGGCGAGGAGTGGCTGTGGGAGGCGATCGCGACGTGCTACCTGCCGCTGCTGGAGCTGCTCGACCGCAGCGATGGTGCGCGGCGGTTGACGCTCTCGCTCACGCCCGTCCTGTGCGACCAGCTCGAGGCGCCGGGCGTGCCCGAGCGGTTCGCGCGCTTCCTGCGCGAGGTGCGGCGCGACACGCACGCGAAGGACGTCGACGGCTGCCGCAGAGCCGGGCACGAGCGCTGGGCGCAGGAGCTGGAGCGCGCCGCGGGCGACTACGAGCGCTCGCTCGCGCGGGTCGAGGCGCTCGGCGGCGGCGACGGCCTGCTGCGGGCGTTCGCGCCCTACGCGAGCTGGACCTCGTCCGCCACGCACGCGGTCCTGCCGCTGCTCGCGACCGACGCCGGCGTGCGCCTCCAGCTCGAGACCGGCATCGCCGCGCACCGCGCGCGCTTCGACGGCGCGCGCGAGTGGGCCGGCGGCCTCTGGCTGCCCGAGTGCGCGCACGCGCCGTGGCTCGACCCGCTGCTGGAGGAGGCCGGCGTCCACGCGACCTGCGTCGACCTGACCGACGTGCTCGGACGCGGCGCGCCCGGCCAGCTCGCGCCGATCGCGACCGACGACGGGCCGCTGCTGGCGCCGATCGACCGCGCGACGATCGAGCTCGTGTGGAGCGACGCCGGCTATCCGTCGCATCCCGCCTACCGCGACTACCACGCCTTCACCGTCCACCACCACCGCGTGTGGCGCAACGACGGCGGGACGTACGACCACGCCGCCGCGCTGCGGCAGGCGCGCGTCGACGCGGCCGACTTCGTCGCCCGCGCGATCGCGCGGCTGGAGGAGGGCTCGCGCGCGCTCGGCCGGCCCGCGCTCGTCGTCTGCGCGCTCGACACCGAGCTGCTCGGCCACTGGTGGTACGAGGGGATCGAATGGCTCGGCGCGGTGATCGAGGAGGCCGAGCGTCAGGGGCTCGCGCTCGCCCCGCTCGACGAGGCGCTGCGGCGCCACGAGCCGATCGCGCTCGCCGACGCGCTGCGCGACGCGGCGCCCGTCGCTCGCGCGGCCGCCGACGTGCGCGCCGGGCGGCTCCCCACGACCACCTGGGGCACGCCGCGCGACCTCTCCACCTGGGACGGCCCGCAGGTCGGCGAGCTGGCGTGGCAGACGCGCGACGCCGAGCTGCGCGCGCTCGCGGCCGAGCGCCCGCCGTCGTCCGCGGCCGTCCGCGAGCTGCTGCTGCTCCAGTCGAGCGACTGGGCCTTCCAGGTCACGCGAGACCTCGCCGGTCCCTACCCGCGCGAGCGCGCCGCCGGTCACGCCGAAGCGCTCGCGCGCGCGCTCAACTCAGCCACATAATCAGCGCATCGTCAAACCGGCGGCCGGTAGTGTGATCCGGTGTCCGACCGCCTCACGCTGGGAGGCGGCGCCGCGCGTGCGCGTGCGCACGCGGCTGCTCGCCCGACCACGGTGGATCCGGCCGATCTCGCCTGGATCCTGCTGCTTCCGGCCGTCCTCGTCACGGCCGCGCTGATCGCGCTGCTGGCGCCGGTGGGCGGGCGCCTGCTGCTGCCGAACCCCGGCTATCACTACTGGGACGGGATCGTCCCGGTGCGCAAGGCCACGATCCACGTCGGCTACGCGATCTTCGTGCTGTGCGCGCTCGCCTATGCGGGCGCGATCGTCGCGCTGCGCGGCGTGCGGATCGGGCCGCTCCCGCGGCGGCTGGTCGTCCCGCTCGCGCAGGCGGCGGCGCTCGCGTTCGCCGTCGTCTGCTGGATCGCTCAGCGGCACGACGTCGTCGCCGGCATCCGCAAGGCGTACTTCACGAACGCCACGCTCGCGGCCGCGGCCGCGGCGACGGTCGCGGTGGCGGTCGTCGCTCACCTGCATCGTCGGGGGCGGCTGCGCGCCGGTCGGCGCGCGCGGCTGCGCGACCTCGACACCCGCGCCGCCGGCTGGGCCTGCCTCGCGGTCGCCGTGCTCGCGACGGTGGTGTGGATCCTCCCCGCCATCCACACCGACAGCGCGACCCCCTCCGGGTCCGCGTACATAAATTCGCTCTTCTTCGACGAGTCGGCCGCCGTGCTCAACGGCCGCTCGCCGCTCGTCAACATGGTCGCGTACGGCAGCCTGTGGCCATACCTGACGGCGATCCCGCTCGGGATCTTCCACGGCGCCTACGGCGCCTTCTCCGTCACGATGGCGACGCTCACGGGCGTCGCCCTGCTCGCCGTCTACGGAGTGCTGCGGCGCGTCGCGCGCACGCCGCTGCTCGCGCTCGGGCTCTACCTGCCGGTGCTCGCGACGAGCTTCTTCGTCGAGGAGGCGATAGGAGGCGACCGCTACGACCCCGGCACCTACTACGGCATGTTCCCGCTGCGCTACGTCGGTCCCTACCTGCTCGCGTGGCTCACCGTCTGGCAGCTCGGGCGCGCCGCTGCGGAGCGCTGGTCGCTGCGGCTGCTGTTCGTCGCCGGCGGCCTCGTCGCGCTCAACAACGTCGACTTCGGCGGCGCCGCGCTGCTGGCGGCGGCGGCCGCGGTGCTCGTCGTGCGGCGCCCGCGCGAGCGCGCGGCGCTCGGACGGTTCGCCCTCGACGCGGGGATCGGCCTCGCCGCAGCGCTCGTGCTCGTCTCGTGCGTGACGCTCGCGCGCGCCGGGGCGCTGCCCCACCTGCTGCTGCTCCTCCGCTACGGGCGCGTGTTCGTCGACGGCGGCGCGGTGAACCTTCGCCTGCCGGTGCTCGGCCTGCACCTCGTCCTCACCGCGACGTTCGTCGCCGCCGCCGTCGTCGCGGGCGTCCGCGTCGCCCGTGACGAGCCGCGCGACCTGCTCACCGCGATGCTCGTGTGGTGCGCGATCTTCGGCTTCGGCGCGAGCCTCTACTACTACGGGTATCGCTCGCACCCCGACGTCCTCGTCAACCTCTTCTCGATCTGGAGCCTGACGCTGGCGCTGCTCGTCGCGGCCGCGCTGCGCGGGACCGATCGCGCGCGGCTCCGGCGCTGGCCCGGCGCGCCGGCGCTGGCCGCGACGTTCGGGTTCGCGCTTGTCGTCTGCTCGCTCGCGCAGGCGCCGAGTCCGTGGAGCGAGCTGCGGCGAATCACGCAATCGACGCCCGCCGGCGCGGAAGAAGCGGTCCCGGCGAACGGCTTCCGCGAGACGGCCGTGCGGCAGATCGTCGCCGAACGGACGAACCCCGGCGAGCGCGTCGTGATCCTCTCGCCGGTCGGGCATCGCGTCGCGCGCGATGCGGGCGTCGTGAACGTCAGTCCCTACACCGGGCTCGATCAGATGCCGGCGATCGACCAGCTTGACGAGACGGTCGCGATCCTGCGGCGCGAAGGCGGCGCGAAGGTCTTCGTCGCGCAGATGGCGTCGCCGCAGCTTGCGGCGGAGCTGGACCGCCTCGGCTTCGCGCTCGCCGGCCGCTGGAAGGTGGATGCCTGGCCGACGCCGATCGTCAGCGAGTACCGCGCGCCGTGAGCCGTGTGGCTCGGCCTCGCTGAACGGGCTCTAGACTGCGGCCGGTCGCGTTGGCCGTAGAGCCAGATCCCCCTGATGGCCTCCACCCGCATCCTGATCCTGTCCTGGGAGTACCCGCCGCTGATCGAGGGCGGCCTCGCGCGGCACGTGCGCAAGCTCTCCGAGCAGCTCGTCCAGCAGGACGTCGAGGTGCACGTGCTGACGCGCGGCGACGAGCACATGCCGCCCGAGCAGGACATGTGCGGCGTGCACGTCCACCGCGTGCGCGAGCCGCGCAAGCCGCGCGACCTGACCGAGTTCGTCGCCTGGATCGAGCACATGAACGCCGACATGCTCGCCGCCGGGATCGAGCTGGGGGAGCGCTGCGACTTCGACCTCGTCCACGGGCACGACTGGCTCGTCGCGACCGCCGGCGACCAGCTCGCCAGGCGGCTCGACTGCCCGTGGGTCGTGACGATCCACGCGACCGAGTACGGCCGCCACCAGGGCTGGGTCGACAAGCACCCGCAGTCGCACATCCACGGCGTCGAGACGTGGATGGCGCGCGACGCCGACGCCGTCATCACCTGCTCGCACTACATGCGCGACCACGTCGCCGACATCTACGGGCTCGACGAGGCGCGCATCGCCGTGATCCCGAACGGGATCGACCCGCTCGACCTCCAGCCGGTCGAGGACCTCGACGCGCTGCGCGCGCGCTTCGCCGCGCCGCACGAGCGGCTCGTGCTGCTGGTCGGCCGGCTCGTCTACGAGAAGGGCTTCCAGATCGCGCTCGAAGCGCTGCCCGGCGTGATCGAGCGGCTCGGCGGCGTGCGCTTCCTCGTCGCCGGCTCCGGCACCGCGGAGGCGGAGCTGCGCGCCCAAGCCGACGCGCTCGGGCTGACCGCGCACGGCACGTTCCTCGGGTGGATCGGCGACGACGTACTGCACTCGCTCTACCGCATCGCCGACCTGACGGTCGTGCCGTCGATCTACGAGCCGTTCGGGCTCGTCGCGCTCGAGGCGATGGCCTCGGGCTGCCCCTGCATCGTCGCCGACACCGGCGGCCTGCGCGAGGTGGTGCCGAACGAGCATGTGGGACTGCGGTTCGAGTCGCGCGATCCCGTCTCGCTCGCGGGCATGATGGAGCGCGTGCTGTCCGACGACGCCCTGCGCGACCGCCTCGTCACGGAGGCGAGCGAGCACGTGCTGCGCTTCGACTGGGCCGACATCGCCCGCCAGACGGCCGAGATTTACGGCGACCTGCGCCGCCTCGCCGTCTGAGCGGCCGCGAAGCGCCGTCAGTCGATCAGCCGCGCGCGCAGCCGCCAGATCGCCAGCCGCCAGAGCACGAGCGCGAACCCGATCAGGAACGCGAGGTGGCCGAGGTCGGCCCAGCGGACGCCGAGCACGACGACGTCGCGCACGAGCGTCACGCAGTGGTAGAGCGGGTTGACGTGCGCGATCGCGCGCAGCAGCGGGGGAAAGTTGGCGATCGGGAAGAACGTGCCGGCGGTCAGGAACGTCGGCGTCAGGACGCCGCTCGTGATGTAGCTGAAGTTGTCGATCGACTGCGCCATCGCAGCGACCATCACGCCGAAGGCGACCCAGCCGACGCCGGAGATGAAGCAGATCAGCGGCACGAGCAGCGCGGTCGGCTTCGGGTGCAGCCCGAACGCGATCGCCACCAGCAGCGGCGCGTTGCCGTAGACGCCGGCGCGCAGCCCGATCCACAGGATCTCCGCGCTGACGATCTCGTCGACGTCGACCGGCGCGGCGAGGAACGCGTCGTAGGTGCGCTGGAAGCGGTACTTCAGAAACGTCCCGTACAGCCCCGGGAACGCGGAGGAGAACAGCACCGCCATCGCGACGATCCCGGTGCCGACGTACTCCTTGTACGTCAGCCCGCCGATCGTCGTGATCAGCGCGCCGAGGCCGAAGCCGAACGCGAGCAGGTAGATCGTCGGCTCGACGACCGAGGAGAACGTCGTCGTCTTCCAGTTGCGCGTGAAGACGGTCGCGTCGCGGCTCATCACGCCGACGACCGCGCGCGGCTCGATCCGGTGCAGGCGCCGGCTACGGCGCTTTCGCCCTCCGCTCATCGCAAGCGACGAGCTGCGGGCCACGTCACCCCCGCTCACTCGATCTCCTCCCCGGTCAGCATCACGAACGCATCCTCCAGGGTCGCGGCGCGCCGCACGCCGTCGGGCAGCGTGCCGTCGTGGCGCTCGGCGTGCAGGATCGCCAGGGCGGGGCCGGAGCGGCGCATCGCCCAGCCGGCGCGCTCGCCGTGTGCGCGCAGCTCCTCCAGCCGCGCCGGCGGACCGTAGACCTCGTGCGTCTGCTCGCCGGCGTATTGACGCACCAGATCCGCTGGCTTCCCCCGCGCGACGATCAGCCCTCTGGCCATCACGCAGACCGTGTCGGCGAGCCGTTCCGCCTCCTCGATGTAGTGCGTCGACATCAGCACCGTCGTGCCTTCGGCGCGCAGCCCGTCGATCAACGACCACAGCTCCTGGCGCACCTGCGGGTCGAGCCCGACCGTCGGCTCGTCCAGCAGCACCAGGCGCGGGCCGTGCACGAGCCCGCGCGCGATCAGCAGCCGCCGGCGCATGCCGCCGCTCAGCAGGTCCACGCGCGTGTCGGCGCGCTCGGTCAGGTTCGCGATCTCCAGCGCGCGCCGCACGGCGGCCTCGCGCTCGCCCGGCGGCACGCGGTAGAGCCGCGCGAACACCGTCAGGATCTGGCGGCAGGTCAGCTCGACGTCGAGGTTGTCGAGCTGCGGCACGACGCCCATCTCCGCGCGCGCCTGCTTCGACTCGGCCGGCAGCGTCCAGCCGAGCACCTCGATCGCGCCCTCGTCGGCGATCGCCTGCGCGGTCAGCATCCGCATCGTCGTCGACTTGCCGGCGCCGTTGGGGCCGAGCAGGCCGAGGCAGATGCCGGCCGGCACCTCCAGATCGAGCCCCGCGACCGCCGTGATCGGCCCGAAGCGCTTGACGACGCCGCGCAGCGCGATCGCGGGTGCGCCGCTCACGCCCATCGCATCGTCCGCGGAGCCGCGCGCATGCGGATCACGCGCGCCGGCGCGCCGGCCGCGACCGCGTTCTCGGGCAGGTCCTTCGTCACGACCGCGTTCGTGCCGATCACGCTGTTGTCGCCGACCGTCACCCCGCGCAGGATGCACGCGCCGTAGCCGATCCAGACGTTGTGGCCGACGTTCACGTCGCGCTTGTAGATGCCCTGGAGGCGGATCGGGCGCTCGACCTCGACGACGCCGTGGTCGAAGTCGATCAGCATCACGCGGTCGGCGACGATGCACTCGCGCCCAATCGCGACGTGCTGGTAGGCGGAGATCGTGCATTCCTGGCCGAGCACCGACTTCGCCCCGATCAGCACCTCGCCCTCGTGCGCGCGCACCTTCGTGCCGTGCCCGAGCCACGACCAGCGGCCGAGCACGACGCGCGCGTCCCTGCCGATCTCGAACCGCACGCCGGGGCACACGAACGCGATCCCGTCGGTCTGGAGCCGCCCGCGGAAGCGCAGCTTCAGCCACGCGAGCCGCGCCAGCAGCCGCGCGTAACGGTGGTTCAGCATGCCGTTGCGGCGCATGAACCGCAGCAGCGCCAGCGCGCCGCCGTGTGGCGCCGGCGGGGCGGCGCGGACCTCTGGCGGGAGGTCGACGGCGGGCGGCGCGAGGGTCGAGTCCATCTGGCGGGATGGTATGCGCCCGTCCCCATCCCCGGCGCCGCGTCCCGTGCCATCATGCGCGGCCCATGACGGCCGCCCCGACACTCGCCGAGCGCCTGCTGAGCGGGGACAAGCGCGCGCTCGCGCGCGCGATCACGCTCGTCGAGGACGACCGTCCCGAGGGCTGGGAGCTCGTCCGCGAGGTCTATCCGCACACCGGCAGAGCGGCGGTCGTCGGCTTCACCGGACCGCCGGGCGTCGGCAAGTCGACGCTGCTCGGCGCGCTCACGAAGGCCGAGCGCGCGCGCGAGCGCACGGTCGGCGTGCTGAGCATCGACCCGTCCTCGCCGTTCACCCAGGGCGCGCTGCTGGGCGACCGCATCCGCCTGTCCGAGCACTTCCTCGACAGCGGCGTCTTCATCCGCTCGATGGCGAACCGCGGCGCGCTCGGCGGCCTCTCCGAGGCCGCCCTCCAGGCGGCGCTGCTGATGGACGCCGCCGGCCGCGACGTCGTGCTCGTCGAGACGGTCGGCGTGGGGCAGGCCGAGGTCGACGTGATGGACCACGCCGACACGATCGTGCTCGTGCTGATGCCGGGCTCGGGCGACTCGATCCAGGCGCTGAAGGCCGGCGTGATGGAGATCCCCGACGTGATCGTCGTCAACAAGGCCGACCACCCGCTGACCGACACGATGGTGCGCGAGATCCGCGGCGTGCTCTCGCTCGGCGAGCAGAAGGGCTGGCGCGTGCCGATCGTCAAGACCGAGGCCGCCTTCGGCAAGGGGATCGACGAGCTGGTCGAGCGGCTGGAAGCGCACCGCGCCTACATCCAGCAGGAGGGCACGCTGCTCGAGCGCCGCCGCCGCAACCTCATGAACGAGGTCGTCGCGATCGCGACCTCGCGCATGCGCCGCGAGCTGGAGGCCGCGATCCGCGAGGACCCCGAGGTGCAGCGGCTGCTCGACGAGGTCTGCGCCCGCCGGCTCGACCCCGCGAGCGCCGCGACGCGGATCCTCGAACGCGGCCTGACGCGCGCCGCCGACTAGCGCGCGCCGCCCACCGGGGCCGCCGCCCCGCCGTCAGCCCGCCAGCCGCCGCGCCAGCGCCACGAGCGTGTGCACGCCCCAGCCCGAGCCGCCTCTGGCGGCGTACGGCTTGCCGGTGTCCCACGCGGTGCCGGCGATGTCGAGGTGCGCCCACGGCACGTCGCCGACGAAGCGGTGGAGGAACTCCGCCGCAGTGATCGAGCCTGCCTTGCGGCTCTCGACCGCGTTGAGGATGTCGGCATAACGGCTCTTGATCAGCTCGGCGTATGACTCGTGCAGCGGCAGCCGCCAGACCGGCTCGCCGGCCGCGTCCGCCGCCTCCGCGACCGCCGCCGCCCACGCGTCGTCGTTCGCCATCAGCCCCGCATGCGAGTCGCCCAGCGCGATCACGATCGCGCCGGTCAGCGTCGCGAGGTCGACGATCCGCTCGGCCCCCAGCGCCACCGCGTGCGCGAGGCAGTCGGCCAGCACGAGCCGGCCCTCGGCGTCGGTGTTGACGATCTCGATCGTCGTGCCGTTCGAGGCGCGCACGATGTCGCCCGGCTTGACCGACGTGCCGCTCGGCATGTTCTCGGTCGCGCCGACGATCCCGAGCACGCGCAGCGGCAGTCTCAGCCGCGCGATCGCGCCGACCGCCTCCAGCACGGCCGCCCCGCCTGACATGTCGAACTTCATCTCCGACATTCTCGCCCCCGGCTTGAGCGAGATCCCGCCGCTGTCGAATGTCACCGCCTTGCCGACGAGCGCGAGCAGCGGGCCGTTGGAGCCTTCCCCCTCGTATCTCAGGCAGATCAGCTTCGCCTCCTGCGCCGAGCCCTGCGCGACGGCCGCGAACGCGCCCATCCCGCGCTCGCGGATCTCGTCCTCGCTCAGCACTTCGACGCCGATCCCCTCCGCCTCGCCGACCATCTCCTGCGCGCGGTGGGCGAGGAACGACGGCGTCGCCTCGTTGCCCGGCAGGTTCTGCAGGTCGCGCGCGCGGTTCTGCGCCTCGGCGACGACCGCCGCGACGGCGACCGGCTCGCTGACGTCGTGGTGCGCGCTGAGCAGCAGCGTCTCGAGCGCGCCGTCGTCCTCGGGGTGGTTGCGGTAGCGGTCGAAGCGGTAGCCCGCCAGGACGGTGCCCTCGACGAGCCCGGCGACGACCGCGTCGCCGACGTGGTGGGGGACCTCCCAGCAGAGCGCCGTCGTCCCCAGCTCGCGGGCGCGCGCGTGGACGGCCGCCGCGACGATCCGCGCGCGCTCGGCGTCGAACGCGTCGCGCGTGCCGAGGCCGGCGACGACGAAGCGCCGCTCCTCCGCGTGCGCGACCGCGAGGTGCTTGAAGGCGCGCCGCGCCTCGCCGCGGTCGAGCAGGCGCTGGAGCGTCCCGCCGCCGACGTCGTGCGCGACGTCCTCGCCGTCGAACACGCCGACGACGATCGTGTCGGCGCTCGTCTCCAGCGGGGCGTCGGTGGTGGCGGCGATGCGCATCCGCGGCAGCCTACCCATGTGCCCTGGTGGCGGCACATGCGAGGAGGGTCACCTAGCATTGGAGGCCGGCGCCCCCGCGCGCCGCCTCCCACACCGCTGAAACGGAGATCCGATGCCCAAGACCGTCATCCTCGGCGCCGCGCGCACACCGATCGGCAAGCTCGGCGGCGGCCTCTCCTCGCTCGACGCGACCGAGCTGGGCGGCGTCGCCATCAAGGCCGCGCTCGAGCGCGCCGGCGTCGAGCCGGAGCAGGTCCAGCACGTCGTGATGGGTCAGGTGATCCAGGCCGGCCAGGGCCAGATCCCCTCGCGCCAGGCGCAGATCAAGGCGGGGATCCCGAAGGAGGTGTCGTCGGAGACGATCAACAAGGTCTGCGCGTCGGGCATCCGCGCGGCCGGGATCCTCGACGCGGCGATCCGCGCGGGCGACGTCGAGGTCGCCGTCGGCGGCGGCATGGAGTCGATGTCGAACGCGCCCTACATGCTGAAAGGCGCGCGCTTCGGCTTCCGCATGGGCGACGGCAAGGCGATCGACGCGATGATCCACGACGGGCTCACGAACCCGTTCTCCGGCAAGCACATGGCGCAGGAGGCGAGCGAGGTCGCGGCCGAGCTGGAGCTGACGCGGGCGGACATGGACCGCTGGTCGGTGCGCTCGCACGAGCTGGCGGTCAAGGCGACCGACGAGGGCCGCTTGCCGGAGGAGATCGTTCCCGTCACCGTCAAGGGCCGGAAGGGCGACACCGTCGTCGAGATCGACGAGGCGCCGCGCCGCGACACCTCGCTGGAGAGCCTCGCGAAGCTGCCGCCGATCTTCACGAAGGACGGCTCGCACACGGCCGGCAACGCGCCCGGCGTCAACGACGGCGGCGGTGCGCTCGTGCTCGCCTCCGACGAGTGGGCCGCGGCGAACGGCAAGAAGCCGCTCGCGACGATCGTCGCCCAGGCGCAGGTCGCCGACGAATTCCCGATGCTCGCGAGAACGCCGGCGCTCGCCGCGCAGAAGGCGCTCGCGCTCGCCGGCCTGTCGGTCGACGACATCGACGTCTGGGAGATCAACGAGGCGTTCGCCTCCGTCACGCTCAACTCGATGCGCATGCTCGGGATCGACGAGGACAAGGTCAACGTCAACGGCGGCGCGGTCGCGCTCGGACACCCGATCGGCGCCTCCGGCGCGCGCATCCTCGGCTCGCTCGTGCTCGAGCTCCAGCGCCGCGGCGGCGGTCGCGGCTGCGCGGCGATCTGCTCCGGCGGCGGCCAGGGCGACGCCGTGATCGTCGAGGTGCCCGCGTCCTGAGCGGCGCGAGAACCCACGAAGGCGGCAGAGCCGCCGCCTTCTTCGACCTCGACCGCACGCTGATGGCGGGCTCGTCGGCGTACGAGTTCGCGCGCGCCTCCTACCGCAACGGGCTGCTGAGCCGCCGGCAGCTCGCGCGCGGGGCGTGGGCGAACGTCCAGTTCCGCCTGCGCGGCTCGACCGACGCCGCCACCGACGAGCTGCGCGAGCGGATCGCGCAGGCGATCGAGGGCGTGCGCGTGCGCGACCTCCAGCGGCTCGGGCCGTCCGTGCTGGCGGGGATCCTGCCGCGCATCTATCCGCAGATGCTCCAGCTCGCCTGGCAGCACCAGGACCAGGGCCGCGAGGTCTACATCTGCACGGCCGCGGCGCACGAGCTGGCCGAGGTGCTCGCGCTCGTGCTCGGCTTCGACGGCGGCGTCGGCGCGCGCTCCGAGGTCCGCGACGGCGTCTACACCGGCAGACCGCACGGCCCGTTCACCTATCGCGAGGGCAAGGCCGTCGCGATGCGCGCACTGGCGGCCGAGCGGGGGGTCGACCTGTCGGCCTCGTGGGCCTACTCCGACAGCGAGTCGGACCTGCCGATGCTGCGTGCCGTCGGCAACCCGGTCGCCGTCAACCCGGACGCCACGCTCGCGCGGATCGCGCGCGAAGAGGGCTGGGAGGTGCTGCGCTTCGAGCGGCTCGGCCGCCGCCTCGCCGTCGCCGGCTCGCTCGCCGCCGCCGCCGCGCTCGGCGGCCTCGGCTCGCTCGCGCTCGGCCGCCGCAAGCCCGTCCCGCCGCCGCGCCGCATCCCACCCCGCCGCCCGTCTCGTCGCCGATGAGCGACCACGAGCTGACGGACGAGCAACGCGACGTGCGCGCGCTCGCGCGCGACTTCGCCGAGCGCGAGATCGCGCCGCACGCCGCCGCGTGGGACCGCGAGCACCGCTTCCCGAAGGAGGTCTTCGCGCAGCTCGGCGAGCTGGGCCTGATGGGCGCCTGCGTGCCGGCCGAGCACGGCGGCGCCGGCGCGGACTTCCTCGCCTACGTGCTCGTGCTGGAGGAGCTGGCGCGCGCGGACGCGGGCGTGGCGGTGACCGTGGCGGTGCATACGAGCGCCGCGACGCTGCCGCTGCTCGCGCACGGGACGCCGGAGCAGATCGGACGGCTCGTGCCGCCGCTCGCGCAGGGGCACGAGCTGGGCGCCTTCGCGCTGACCGAGCCGGAGGCCGGCTCGGACGCCGCCGCCATCCGCGCGCGCGCCGACGCCGAGGCCCGCATCACGGGCGCCAAGCACTTCATCACGACCGGCTCGCACGCCCATACGCTGCTTGCCTTCGCGAAGGACCCCGACGACCGCATCTCCGCCTACGTCGTCCACCGCCCCGCGCCGGGCCTGACCGTCCTCAAGGAGGAGCAGAAGATGGGCCTCCACTCGTCCAGCACCGCCGCGCTCGCCTTCGACGCCGTCCCCGCCGAGCGCCTCGGCGCGGCCGGTGCGGGCATGCGCATCGCGCTTTCCACGCTCGACGGCGGACGCATCGGGATCGCCGCGCAGGCGGTCGGGATCGCGCAGGCCGCGCTCGACACCGCGACCGCGTACGCGCGGGAGCGCCGCGCCTTCGGCGGCCCGATCGGCCGCTTCGGACAGATCCAGGCCAAGCTCGCCGACATGCAGACGGAGATCGAGGCGGCGCGCGCGCTGACCTGGCGCGCCGCGCGGCTCAAGCAGGCGGCCCGGCCGCACACGGTCGAGGGGGCGCAGGCGAAGCTGTTCGCCTCCGCCGTCGCGCGCCGGCAGACCGGCGAGGCGATCCAGGTGCTCGGCGGCGCCGGCTACACGCGCGAGCTTCCCGCCGAGCGCTACTACCGCGACGCCAAGGTCACCGAGATATACGAGGGCACCTCCGAGATCCAGCGGCTCGTGATCGCGCGCGGCCTGCTCGGCGACGCCGCCCGCGGCGGCACGTAGGAGGACTTTCACCTACCATTCGCGCGCAATGAGCACGACCGAGCGCAAGATCCGCGTCGTCGTCGCGAAGCCGGGGCTGGACGGGCACGATCGCGGCGCGAAGATCATCGCGCGCGCGCTGCGCGACGCGGGCATGGAGGTGATCTACACCGGGCTGCATCAGACGCCGGAGCAGATCGTCGAGACGGTGATCCAGGAGGACGCCGACGCGGTCGGGCTCTCGATCCTCTCCGGCGCCCACATGACGCTGGTACCGCGGGTGGTCGAGCTGCTGCGCGAGCAGGACGTCGACGACGTGATCGTGACGGTCGGCGGGACGATTCCGGCCGACGACATCCCGGAGCTCAAGTCGCTCGGCGTCGCCGAGGTCTTCACGCCGGGCACGCCCACGCAGGACATCGTCGACTTCGTGCGCGGCGCCGTCCGCGCCTCGGCCTAGCGTCACACCCTCCTGGCGCCGCTCCGGGCCATGCCGGCGCGCCGCGGGCACTGGCGTCGCGTAGTGCGATTGACTGGTCAGTCAGCGCGGTATCATCCGCCGCCGAACCACCACGAACACGCGTTGCCTGTTTCTGAGGAGGCACCCGAGTTGAAGATTTGCGTCCTGGTCAAAGAGGTGCCGGACGCCGCCGTCGAGAAGCGAATCGACCCATCGACGGGGCGGATGGACCGCAGCGGGGAGAAGAACCTCAACCCGTACGACACGCACGCCATCGAGGCGGCGATGCAGATCAAGGAGGGCGGGGCGATCCCCGTCGAGGAGATCGTCGCCGTGACGATGGGTCCGGAGTCCGCCGTGCGCGCGCTCCACAAGGCGGTCTCGCTCGGCGCCGACCGCTCCGTGCACCTGACCGACGCGGCCCTCGCCGGCTCCGACGTCGCCGCCACCGGCTACGCGCTCGCGAAGGCGCTCGAGGCCGAGTCGCCCGACCTCGTCCTGCTCGGCCAGCAGTCCGACGACGGCGAGTGCTACACGATCGGCGCGGTCGTCGCCGACCACCTCAAGATGCCCTCGCTCACGCAGGTCATCAAGATGGACGTCGACGGCGGCGCGCTGCGCTGCGAGCGCCAGGCCGAGTACGGCTACGACACCGTCCAGGTCCAGCTCCCGGCCGTCATCTCGGTCGGCGACGCGATCAACGAGCCGCGCTACCCGTCGCTGAAGGCGATCATGGGCGCGAAGAAGAAGCCGCTCGACACGAAGGGCGCGGGCGACGTCGGCATCGACGGCTCGCTCGTCGGCGCCGACGGCTCGCGCGTCGACTGCGGCGAGTTCAAGGCCCCGCCCGCGAAGCCCGGCGGCAAGATCATCGAGGACGAGGACACGAACGAGACGGTCGAGCAGATCGTCGCGTGGCTGGACGAGAGGAAGCTGATCTGATGCCCGGTGGAATCCTGGTGTACGTCCTCCACTACGAGGGCGCCTTCAACAAGAACTCGCTCGGCGCCGTCTCCGAGGGCGCGAAGCTGGCCGGCGAGCTGGGCACCACCTGCGACGCGGTCGTCGTCGGCGGCTCCGACCTCACGAACGACCTCTGCGCCACGCTCGGCGACTACGGCGCCAAGCGCGTCTTCAAGGCCGAGGGCGCCGAGGGGCTCGCGCAGCCGGTCGTCGACGTGATGGCGAAGGTGATCGATGACAACGGTCACAGCTACGCGCTGTTCGGCGGCGGCCTGCTCGGCTTCGAGATCGGCGCCGGCCTCGCCGCGCGCAAGCAGGCGGGCGTCACGATGGAGGTCACCGGCGTCGCGGTCGAGGGCGGCAAGCTCGTCGCCGAGCGTCCGATCCTCGGCGACTCGCAGATTTCGCGCTCGAAGTACAAGGGCGACCTCGGGATCATCATCGGCCGCATCAACGCGTTCGAGGTCAAGCAGTCCGGCGCGGGCGCCGCCGAGGTGGTCGACGTCGCGGTCGACTACTCGCCGTGGTCGAACCAGGCGACGATGGTCCAGCGCGGCGAGCAGCGCGGCGCCGACGTGAACATCGAGGACGCCGACATCCTCGTCGCCGGCGGTCGCGGCCTCGGCAAGGCCGAAGGCTTCCAGCTCTGCGAGGACCTCGCCGGCGCGTTCGGCGGCGCCGTCGCCGCGACGCGTGCCGTCGTCGACGCCGGCTGGTACCCCTACGCGGCGCAGATCGGCCAGACGGGCAAGACCGTCGCGCCGAAGCTGTACCTCGCGGCGGGCATCTCCGGCGCGATCCAGCACAAGGTCGGCATGCAGGCCTCGGAGAACATCGTGGCGATCAACAAGGACGCGAACGCCCCGATCTTCGAGTTCTCCGACCTCGGCATCGTCGGCGACCTCAACAAGATCCTGCCGAAGCTCACCGAGGCCGTGAAGGCCAAGAAGGGAGCGTAGATCGCCATGTCCGCAAGCAGCAGCAACGGCTCACGCAACGGGAAGGTCGTCCCGGCGGCGTACCCGCCGCCGGTCGACTCGCCGAAGGAGTTCGTCAAGCGCGGCCTCGACGCCGAGGACGAGCTGATCGAGGTCGGCGTGGCGATCGTCGGGGGCGGCACCGCCGGCCTCGCGTGCGCGAACCGCCTGCTCCAGTTGCTTGCGGACGATCCCGACCTGATGGAGCGCCTCGGCGAGGTGCCCGTCGCGGTCATCGAGAAGGCGAAGACCTGCGGCGGCCACAACCTGTCCGGGGCGGTCATGCGCCCCGGGCCGCTCCAGGAGCTGTTCCCGGAGCTGACGCGCGAGGACTGGCGCAAGGAGGGCTTCGCCTTCGGCGAGGTCGAGAAGGAGGCCGTCTACATGACGCCGACTTCCAAGCTCGCGCTGCGCATCCCGACGCCGCCGCCGTTCAAGAACCACGGGAACGAGATCGTCTCCGTCTCCGCCCTGGCGCGCTACCAGCAGCGCCAGGCGGAGGAGGGCGGCGCCTACGTCCTGACCGAGACCTCGGCGACGCGGCTGATCGTCGAGGACGGCCGCGTCGTCGGCGTGCGCTCGGGCGACAAGGGCCGCGGCAAGGACGGCGAGCCGCTCGGCAACTTCGAGCCCGGCACGGACATCAAGGCGAAGGCCGTCGTGCTCGCCGAGGGCTGCTGGGGCCACCTCACCGGCGCCGCGATCCGCGAGTTCGACCTCGCCGACGGCCGCGAGCCGCAGGTGTGGGAGCTCGGCGTCAAGGAGGTCTGGAAGGTCCCCAAGCCGCTCGACCGCCTGATCCACACGATCGGCCCCTGGCCGGCGAAGATCCCCGGCAGGTACGGCCAGGTCGGCGGCACGTGGCTCTACCCGATGAAGGACGAGAGAACGGGCGAGCACCTCGTCTCGCTCGGCTTCGTGATCGGGCTCGAGTACGCCGACGCGACGACCTCGGCGCACGACATGCTCCAGGCGTTCAAGCTCCACCCGCTCGTGAGAAAGATCCTCGACGGCGGCGAGCGCGTCGCGTGGGGCGCGAAGGCGCTGCCGGGCGGCGGCTACTGGTCGATGCCGAAGCTGTCGATGCCGGGCGCGGTGATCGTCGGCGACGCCGGCGGCATGGTCGACACGGCGGCGCTGAAGGGCGTCCACCACTGCATCAACTCGGGCAAGCTCGC
>Ga0207664_10000553_pt1 | contig 26494 bp, 20 predicted proteins | sample LARL83metaG_FD_184349 | JGI IMG/M metagenome (GOLD analysis project Ga0207664, IMG submission 184349) | Corn, switchgrass and miscanthus rhizosphere microbial communities from Kellogg Biological Station, Michigan, USA - LAR L8-3 metaG... | ecosystem: Host-associated > Plants > Roots >... | reverse complement strand
TGTAGGAGCCCACCCTGTGGGCGACGCTTTTTACCAGGCACCAAAGAGCATCGCCCACAAGGTGTGGCTCCTACGCAAAAGCTTCGGAGACACACATGAGCAAGATCCTGGTCATCGCCGAACATCTCGGCGGCAAACTCAACTCCTCCACCGCGCGCGCCGTAAGTGCTGCCGCTGCGGTGAAGGGCGAAGCGATCGACGTGCTGGTACTGGCTGACAACGTCGACGCGATCGCCGCCGAGGCGGCAAAGATCGACGGCGTAAGTCGCGTACTCACCGTCGCCCGTCCCGAGAACGCACATCCGCTGGCCGCCGTGCTCGCCCCGCAGATCGCCAAGGCCGCCGCCGGCTACAGCCACGTGTTCGTGCCGTCCACCACGTTCGGCAAGGACGTCGCCCCGCGCGTCGCCGCCCTGCTCGGCGTAGCCCAGGTCAGCGACGTGATGAGCGTCGAGGCCACGCACACCTTCAAGCGCCCGATCTACGCCGGCAACGCGATCATCACGGTCGAAGCCGACGCCGCCCACACCGTCGTCGCCACGATCCGCTCGGCCTCCTGGCCGGCCGCCGCGACTGGCGCCAACAGCGCGCCGGTGGAAGCGCTGGCCGTCGACGCGGCGCTGCCAACGCACACCCGCTTCGTCGAGCTGAAGCAGGGCAGCAGCGATCGCCCCGACCTGCAGAGCGCCAGCAAGGTCGTCTCCGGCGGCCGCGGCGTCGGCTCGAAGGAAAACTTCGACATCATCTTCAAATTTGCGGACAAGATCGGCGCCGCCGTCGGCGCCTCGCGCGCCGCCGTCGACGCTGGTTACGTGCCCAGCGACCTGCAGGTCGGCCAGACCGGCAAGATCATCGCCCCCGAGCTGTACATGGCCATCGGCATCTCCGGCGCCATCCAGCACCTCACCGGCATCAAGGACGCCGGCACCATCGTGGCGATCAACAAGGATGGCGAGGCGCCGATCTTCGAGATTGCGGACCTTGGCCTAGTGGGAGATCTGTTCAAGATCATTCCGGAGCTTGAGACGGCACTGAACTGAGCGGTGTCATGAGCCCCTGCTCAGGCGCTGGGGACCGAGGCTCACGGCCAGCAGCCTGGGCTTCCTGCATTACGCCATCTGCATTGCAGGTCTTATCCGAGCCGGCGAGGAAATCCCTCGATCCGGGCGGTTCGTTTACCATGGATGACCAGTTCGCATAGGGATGGGAAATTCAGTGAAACCAGAAGGCCTCATATTGCGGAAATCGGGGTTGACGCAAGTCGCGTCGGATCTGCGCGGAGCAGATGTCAAGCAAATCCGCCCGGAGGCGATACGGCAATGGGTGTGATACGCGATTGTGCCCGACTGCTCCGACGCACCCCCATACATCCGCAGTGGCTGTTGGGTCGACGCCAAATCCCCGAAGGTCTTAAAAACGCAACAGGGGTTATTCTCGACGTCGGTGCGGCCGACCGATGGATCGCCGCCCATCTGCCCGAAACAGCGAGTTATGTCGCGCTGGATTACCCGGCAACCGGCAATGAGTTTTACAACGCAAGACCGGATATTTTCGCCGATGCCTGCCATCTCCCTGTCGCCGATGCTTGCGTCGATGGCGTCGTCTGTCTCGAGGTGATTGAGCACGTTCCGGATCCTGCCCTGGCGGTCAAGGAGATAGCACGCGTACTGAAGCCTGGCGGCCGTGCCTGGATTTCCATGCCATTCCTCTACCCCCTGCACAACGAACCCTTCGACTTCCAGCGCTATACCGAATTCGGTCTGCGCAGGGACATGGCGCGCGCCAAACTGGAAGTCACGGATCTCCATCGATCCGGCCATGCGGTACGTGCAGCCGGCCTGGTTATGTGCCTGGCAATCGCCGGTGGGGTCGATACGAGGCGCGGAGCTCTGAAGATGCTTCTGCTACCGGTGGCCTTGGTCGCGATTTTTACCACCAACGTGACCACCTGGCTCCTGTCATTGGCCTGGCCTAACTGGGACAACATTTCCACCGGGCACCATCTGGAGGTGCGCAAGCCATGTGAACCGGCCGTTCCCCCCGATCGCGCATAGTCCAACTGCGACAGCTTGCTGCCGCAGCCAGATTGCCCTTCGAAAAACCATGCAGTGGCCGGCACAATGCCGCCCTGTCTGCCTGTCAGACACGAAGGCCGTTTCATACCTCACACCACACGTAACTCGAGCCATATGGATTCCGCGTTGGACACAAATCAGATGTCGCTCATGCTCAATCGATTTCCTCGCTCCGCTGACGCTCAAATCGGCAGCGGGCTGAAGTAGTGCGCGTATTTCTGGTCAGCACCATGTACCCACGCGATGCCGCCGGTTGGCGTGGCGTGTTCATCAGAAACATGGTTTACGCGCTGGCGCGCGCACCTTCCATCGAACTGGCCGTGTGGGCACCACCCGGTGAACTTCCCGAGGGAGTCATCAGGGCCTCCACTCCAGCGGAAGCGCAGTGGCTCGGAAAGCTCGTCGACCTTGGCGGCATCTCGCACATGATGCGGAGCGGCGGCATCCGGGCGCTGCTCGCACCGATCAAGCTGCTACTACTGCTCGCAACAGCTTATCGGAGGCATCCGGATACGGACATCTACCACGTCAACTGGCTGCAGTCCGCTCTGCCACTGCCACGCGACGGCAAACCCGCCCTCATAACCGTGCTGGGCAATGACCTGAGGCTGCTCAGATTGCCATTCATGCGTTTCCTGCTTCGCAGGATGATGCACGGACGCAAGGTAGCCATCTGTCCGAACGCCGAGTGGATGCGCGATCCCCTGCAACATGCATTCGGCGACGTCGCCGAGATCTGTCCTGTTTCATTCGGCATCGATCCGGTCTGGTACGCCATAGATCGCACACAGGTGGCCAATCATCCCAAGCGCTGGATCGTGGTTGCGCGTCTTACCACGGACAAGCTCGGGCCGCTGTTCGACTGGTCATACCCGCTCTTCAGGGACGGTTCGCGTGAATTGCACTTGTTCGGGCCCATGGAGCAGGACATCGATGTGCCCGATTGGGTGCACTACCACGGTCCCGCCGCGCCGGCGCAATTGGCCAAAGAGTGGTTTCCTCACGCTTGTGGACTGGTAACGTTGAGCCGCCATGCCGAAGGACGGCCACAGGTGATGCTGGAAGCCATGGCTGCAGGCCTGCCGATCATTGCCTCCCGTATGCCAGCGCATGCCACCGTCGTCGTCGACGGCGAGACAGGCCTGCTGTGCGACTCCGAGGAAACCTACGGCAAAGCACTGAATATGCTGGAGGACGAGGCCATCAATCGTTGTTTCGGGGAAGCTGCGCGCCGTCGTGTGACCGAGGAACTAGGTACGTGGGACGACTGCGCAAATCGTTACCGGCGCATCTATACGCGCCTGTTTGAGGGAAGGAAAGATGACTGAGGCGGTACTCATTCTCGGCGGAGGCGGTTTTGTCGGGCGCAGCCTGACACGAACCTTGGCCCTGAAGGGCAAGCCGGTCATCACCGTCAGCCGCAGCACGCCGGGATTCGAGCATCCCCTGGTTGAATCGGTAGTCGGCGAATTCCGGGAGCCGGAAGCTTTCGCCTCTTTGCTCACGCGTAGCCATACCGTCGTGCATCTTGCTTCGACATCCACGCCGGGCACGTCCGCGGCCCAGCCACTGCAGGAAGTGAATACCAACCTGTACGTCACCGCTTCCTTGCTTCAGGCGCTCCAGGATCATCCTGACGTGGAGCTTTTGTACATGTCCTCCGGAGGTTCGCTATACGCAGACGCCTCCGGCTTGCCATCCGACGAAAGCGCGCGTGTCCACCCCCGCTCGTATCACGGCGCAGCCAAGCTCGCTTCGGAACACCTCATCTCAGCCTGGTGCGACCAGTTCGACGGCAGGGCCACCATACTGCGCCCTTCGAACATCTATGGCCCGGGCCAGCCCGAACGCCCCGGCTTCGGCGTTATTCCGGCCGCCTTTGGCAAAATTCTGCGCAACGAGACACTCCATGTATGGGGTGATGGATCTGTCCGCCGCGACTATGTCTACATCGACGACCTGATCCGACTCTGCACCATGATTCTCGATACCCCCATGCCCAAAGGCACTAGGATATTCAATGCCTGCAGCGGCACCAGCATCAGCCTCAACGAGCTCTTCGACGTCATGGAAGCGGCTACGGGCAAGCCATTGCATCGCAGCTACGATGCCAGCAGGGCTGTAGACGCATCGTGCATCGCCATGGACGCTTCATACGCGGCAAAAGTCTACGGCTGGCGCCATCAGACGTCCCTGAAAGAAGGCCTGATACAGACATGGGAGTGGATCAGCTGTGCCATGTCCTGACATGGGACGCACCGGGAGCGAATACTTCCTCGTGAACGCCCCGCACGGGAACAACCTTCCGTGTCATCCGTGCCGTCGCTCGGGTGAGCAGTCGCCACCCTTGCCAAGCTCACACCGGAAGTGGAGCAAGCGGCCGCACGCTGCCGGTCGCAATCCTGCCACACCAGCAGCGATTTTCATTGGCGCAAGTTCATCCTCATCGGCGCGACACAAGGAATCTGCAAGGAGCACATGCCAGGCATGAAGCGAATACTGAAAGGCCTCGGCCTGGTGCTGGCACTCGTGGCCGGCGGCTATTTCGTGATCTATGCGCATCGCGCCTTGGCTGGCAAGGATTTATCCGCGCTGCTCGACAATAGGGTACTTGTTGCCACGGCTAGCCTTACTCTGCTCTACACCCTGTCCATTCTGACAACGGCTGTCGCCTGGGTCAGGCTATTGCGAGCCATGCGCCAGCCTGCCGGACTCGCACGCCTGCTGCCTATCCTGGCCACCACTCAGTTCGGCAAATACCTCCCGGGCAATGTAGCCCAACACATCGGACGCATCGCATTGGCCCGCGGCATGGGCGTGCAGATGTCGCCAGCACTACTTTCCGTAGCCTACGAACTCCTGTTGGCGCTGGTCGCCAGCGCGCACATTGGCGCACTCACCCTACTGTGGGCGCCTCCAGCTGCATTGCTGCAACTGCAAATAACCCAATACCGGGTGCCGCTACTGATTGTGGTAACCGTAGGTGCACTGAGCGCATTGCTGCTGGCGCCCCGCATTGCCATTTGGCTGGCCCGTTTGCGAAACCCCGTCCGTGAAGGAGTCATAGCCGCGCCGACAAGACTGCACCTCGATCCGGCAACGGTCGGTAGCTGCTACGCACTGTATGCGAGCAGCTTCGTCATGATCGGCTACGGCCTCTGGCTGGTTGCGAGCTCATTGACGCCCGCGGGCGTATTGATGCCTGGCCCGGTATTCTTCATTGGCGCATTCGCCAGCAGCTGGATCCTGGGCTTTGTCGCCCCCGGCGCGCCGGCCGGCCTGGGTATCCGAGAAGCCATGTTGAGCGCCTGGCTCAGCGGAGTGCTTCCCCCCGTGGAAGTGGTCCTGCTTGTTGTCGCATTGCGCATAGCTACCACCTTGGGTGATCTGATCAACTTTATCTGGGGGAGCGTGTTCATGTTTCGCCAGCGGGATGGCTGATCCGGAAAGGCTCGCTCGTTTGGCGCTTACAAGCAGAAATGGCGCCCTAGCAACCCCAGAAGAGCCGATGCCTTCGACGCAGTACGCAATCTGGATGCCCCCGAATCAAACCGCCCGAATGCTATCGTGCCGCACGACTCCGACAATCTGAGACTGACCGAACTCCAACACATATGCGAACCTTGCTCCAAGGACGACCATGAAACTCATCATCCAGATTCCATGCCTCAACGAATCCGAGACGCTGGCCATCGCGTTGGCCGAGCTGCCTCGTGAGGTTGAAGGTTTCGATACAGTCGAGTGGCTAATCATCGACGATGGTTCCACCGACAACACGGCGGAGATCGCACGCAAGAATGGCGTGCAGCATGTGATCCGGCATCCGGTGAATCGCGGCCTGGCCGAAGCCTTCATGACGGGCATCGATGCCTGCCTGAAACTGGGCGCTGACGTCATCATCAATACGGATGCCGATAACCAGTACAACGGCGCTGATATTCCGTCGCTCACCGCACCGATCTTGGCCGGCGAGGCCGAGATTGTGATCGGCGCTCGGCCGATCAGCGAGACCGAGCACTTCTCGTGGATCAAGAAAGCACTGCAGCATCTCGGCAGCTGGGCAGTGCGCGTAGCCAGCCGTACCGATGTGGCCGATGCGCCCAGCGGGTTCCGCGCTATTACGCGCGAAGCGGCGATGCGGCTGAACGTGTTCAACGCCTATACCTATACGCTGGAAACGATCATACAGGCAGGGCAAAGCAACATGCGGGTAATCTCGGTGCCTATCCGCACCAATGCAGATCTGCGACCCTCGCGTTTGGTCAGAAGTATCCGCAGCTACGTGCAACGTTCACTTGGCACCATCGTGCGCGTTTTTGTCATCTACCGACCGCTAGCCCTGTTCCTTTGGATAGGGCTTCCCTGCATCGCTTTCGGCATGCTGTTCGGGTTGCGGTTTCTGGTTTTGTATCTTCTTGGACAAGGCGAAGGGCATATCCAATCCGTCGTCCTGACCGCGCTATGCCTGATCCTCGGCACCATCCTCATCATGATGGGACTGGTTGCCGATCTCATCGCCACCAATCGAAAACTCTCAGAACGTATTCTTCTTCGCATCCAGCGAATCGAGCTAAGGCTCGATTCGCGTCGGAACGAAGACTCCGCGCCGTAATCCGATCAGTTGTCGATGTTCGGGACCATCCTACGATACCTCGCGGCAAATACCCAACCGAAAAGAAGCCCCAGCAGAGTGACCAAGGAAATCCACGTACCGTAGCATAGTGAACGCGGCCTAAAACGGAACTCCAGCGTCGCTGGGGCATCCACCGCGAATGCCGGCAAACCTCCGAGATACCATTCAGGCGAGACATCGCGACCGTTCAAAAGAATGCGCCAGTCTTTTTCCGGAAGGTTCATCGGCACCACAACAAAGCCAGAGTCGGAACCGAGGTACTCCAATTTGAAATTCGGCCCTCTCCTGCTGAGCAATCGAACCTTCTTCGAGCTTTCCCGGTTCGGCCACGCGTCAAGTGTCGGCAGGAAGTAGGGACCTGTCGGAACGTTCGTATTCTCCATCAGGTACATGCCGTTTTCCGATGCTATCGGCACGAATGCGCCCAAGTCGTCGCGTGCCTTAACCAATTCAAGATCGATACAACCCGGCATCATCTTGCCGTCCAGTTCCAGCGAGCAATTTTTCGCCGGCGCTGGCGTGTACCACGCGGTGAGGCGATCTGCGGTTCCCGCGTGCTGATAGGCAAACCTGAAACGATAATCGCCCGGGGCCAGGATGAGCATCTTAGGCAACGGGAAGGTCGCCATCTGGTTGTCCAACACGGTTGACGCTTCGATGGTGCTTCGGGCGATTGGTTTAAGCTCTCCGTTACGATACACCGTCATCACGACCTCGCCGGTCAAACCCTTCTTCGCATAGGTAGCCAAGCGTACGAGAAGCGCTCGGGGGCGGTAGCTGCTCGCCAGACTGAACGATTGAATCCACTCCCTCCCGGGCATGGGTGGCAGCGGTGCTGGCGCAGGAACTGTGACGCCTTGATTAAAGTCCGGCTGCAGCCCAGCCAAAACAACCCCGGAGTCACCGAGCACATAGCGAACATTCAGCGCCGCCATCACCGGGCTGCTCAGCTGAATGCTTTCCGCTTCGACAAGCGTCGCGGTGTTCGAGGTAAAGGGGTCGTCAATGACCTTCTCCAATACTGACTTTTTCTTAGCGCTCTTGAAAGCATGCGCGAACCATTCCGGAATGCCGTAGGCGCCAAGCGTCCCCGAGACTAGAAAGTTGTTGTCCGCGATCACGCTTTGAAACGGTCTAATGTTCTGCTTTATTTTTGCCAACAACGAATCTGGTGGATAGAAATAGCTCGCTGGAACAGGGCCGTTGAATTGTCGGAAGAGTGACGCAAGATCCACACCCTGATAGGCAATCAGGAAAACCAGTACGACCGAAGCGAGGAATTTCGACCCCATCTGCTTCAACATTCCGTTCAGGCAGAAGGTTGAAGCAGCGGCCAATGCAATATCGAGAATGATGATGCTTCGGGACCAAGGATTGTGCGCCAATCCAGGCACCCAACTCAGATAGGCCGCCGGAATGATTTCGAACACCAGCGTGGCCCCGACTGCCCCCAACAACAGTGAAAAGAGCCCAAGCACACCAACCCTCGCACGCCGCCAAAGTATGAAGCCGAATGCGAATATCGCGAATATGAGCCCAAGCAAACCCACATACATGGTCGATTCGACGCGCGGCATGAGTTTGGCGAAATGGGGCAACAGGAGGCGGGCGTCGTTCGGAAAATTAAACTGACTTCCGCCGACACGATAACTGACGTCAAATCCGACAAACCAGCTGAGAAATGAGATGAGCGGAATGGCACAGAGCATCATCGCCGCAATCCATGCCAGGCCAAATCCACCGATCCGTATCAGCGACCGAGGCTGCCTATCGGCGATCCATAGGCAGAGCAGATAGAGCGCCGCGGCCCCCGCGCCTAACAAAGTTACGAACGGAAAACCACCGAGCAGAAGCAGTGCACTGAAGCCGACCATGAATGCGAAGCGGCCGTAACGTGGGGTTTGCCACCAGCGGTCGATCGCCCAAAGCAACCAGCAGATCCATATGGACGTAAGCGTGTGGGGCCAGTACAGCCATGCCGTATGGAAGCCGCACAACATGACAGTCACGGCACCAAATACCGCAGGCAGCAGCGCTACCCGACGACGTAACCAGAGATGCGCGCCCCAACCCGCTATGGTCAGGTTGAAAAGTGTCGCCAGATAAAATCCAAGGGCCGCGTTCGGCGACATGGCGAATATGGCGAATGCGGGGGTTAACTCGGCATTTGAAAGATCCTGGATGCCGGGTCGCCCTCCCGCCGGCAACGGATTCCAGGTAGATAGATGCCCCCCGCGGATTTCTTTTCGCTGGTAGATCCAGCTCGGAAGCAGACTATCGAGCACATCGGAGCGCTCCACATTTCTCACTTGCGTCGGCTCACCTTGTACCGTCCAACCAGCTTGTGCCACGAGCAGATCAAACGGCCCTATGGTTTCTCCCGCGAAAGGATTGGCACCGATCACACCTATTGCAAAGGCCAAATAAGCCAATAGCGGCAACAGCTTTGCGCTAAGGTGCGCACGAAATCCTGAGATGAAATTCATTGTGCCTCTCTATGTTGCGGACGCGTGCGTCGATAGCCGAATCGTCAAAGACAACTGCCAGGAGCGCATGCGATTGTTGCAGATTTTTGGCAATCAACCGCCCCCATATTTCTCACTTGAGGTGATCTGCATCAGATGATGCTGCTAATCGCTGATAGCCACTTAGTAGGTTCCGACATAGTGATCGCTGATCGCGGCGGGTGGTGACTTCGGCCTGTAGTACGTTGCCGCCGTGCCCCACCGAAGCAGCGGCGCAACTGGCTATCGACACGTTCAGGCTTTCCGTATGCAGTCCCTGCTGGATCAGAACGATCATGTCTCATCCTTGCTCATCCCATTCACATACGGCCCGTTGCCGTTACAGGGGTGTCTATTGCATGAAGTGTTGCACCACGAACTCCGACGCCGGCACGGTCAGGTGGCCACGGTCGAAACTGGTGATTGCATCGAGTCGACCGCCGATCATGGTAAGGCAGCCCTGCTCGTTGCACAGGACTTGGCGCGGTGACAGATAATTGACGCCAACTTGCTCTGAAAACTTCCTCAATGAGGCATCGAGCGCCTCGCCGCCGCCAGCCAGGCCGAACTTCATGCGCTGGTGGAATTGCTTGTCCCGCTGATAAGCCTCGAACAAGCTGGTCGGCAAGGTATTGCTCCATTCGGGCAATTGACCGACAAGATCGATGCGCTGCACGCCCCGCTTGCGAAGCTCTGCAATCGCAGCGGTGACCTGCGGTGCAATGCCAGGCCAACCTTGGCCAGACCATCGCGCAGCGATCACCACGTGACCCACCTTTTCGGCCACAACGCGGCGCATGACCTCATTGGCGATATCTTCGCAACGCCTGCCGCCGGCAGTGAATTCGTAGGCTGGTGGACAACCCACCGCGGTAAGTTGCAGAAGTCGAGCCTTACCCGCCAACGCGTGTTTATATCCGGGGTACAGGGCTGCGGCATACGAGTCGCCCCACAGCATCACTGTGTTCTGCTTTGCACTCCTCGGTCCATCGGTGCAGGCCCCGAAGCTCGAAGCCGACTGATCGGCCAACAGGAAGCAACTACGAGATTGATATGGAATGGACGGATCGTATTTGAAGTTGGCCAGCGCCTGTATCTCGTTCGGGAAGCGGGAGGCATAGCCGTCATTAGCATAGACCACGATTCCAACAACAAATACCAACGCGAGCGGCATGCAGACCAGCGCAACCCTACGACCACTATTTCTTCCCACGCCGAAGCGGACGGGCTTCTCGACGAAACGAAAGGTCAGCCACGCAAGCATGATGCTGGTCAATACCACCAGCAAGCGAACCCCAGCGGATGGATGACCGGTTTCAAATATGCGGGAAAAGACAAGCAGCGGCCAATGCCAGAGATAAAGTGGATAACTGATCAACCCCACCAACACTATGCCCCGCAGCGAAAGTACGTTGCGGCAAATCCAGGACTGTGACCCCGCCGAAATCAATAGCGCAGTGCCGAAAGTCGGCATCAGAGCCCACCAACCGGGGAACTGGCTGTCTTTCTTCAACAGAACGACCGCAGCGGCGATCAATAACAGCCCGAACCACGCCTTGGCTTCGGCCAGTCCGCTCGAAGCAGGCGCACCCGCCTGTCTCAATCCATGACAGGCGAGCAAGCCACCAAGTGCCAGTTCCCAGAATCGGCTAAATGGCGAATAAAACGCCGCCACGGGATCACTTCCAACTTCGTACACGTTCCATGCAAACGACAGAACGATGACGACCATCAACACGGGATATAAGCTCAAACGCAGCCTGTGCAGTACGTACAAGCCTAGTGGCCATACGATATAAAACTGCTCTTCGATACCCAGCGACCACAAATGCAGCAACGGCTTGGTTTCCGCGGCTACGTCAAAATAACCCGATTCCTTCCACAACAAGAGGTTGGAAATAAAGGCGGCGCCACCAGCGACGTGCTTGCCAAGGCGATCGTATTCGTCCGGAAGGAGCATGAACCAGCCGACCACGCACACGAACAGCAAGACCAGGAACAGCGCGGGAAATATGCGCTTGACCCGTCTGCTGTAGAACCATCCAAGTGAGAATTTCTTGGCCTCCAGTGCTTCCCAAATGATGCCTGTAATCAGGAAGCCTGAGATCACGAAAAATATATCGACACCGATGTAGCCGCCCGGGGCCAGTTCGGGTGCTACGTGAAAAACCACGACCAGCAATACCGCAATCGCACGCAGACCGTCGATCTCCGGCCGATACTTCAGCATCTTTCACTCCCCCAATAGTGCAAAAAAAGAGCGCAGGGTCAGGATCTTGATCCTGCTAACCAAGTATTAGCTGGTATAACTTACTTTCAGTCGTCGCAAGAGGGAGCGCCGGTTGAAACGGTAAACTACTTCAGCCGGATAGTGTTACGCATACCTACCTGACTGCACGGTGCGCATGTCCGGTTGAGCACTCCACATTTGACAACGGCAGGTTGGTCCAACGAGCGCCGCCAATTTCAGTAGCAACCCGGCCTCTCACATCACTCTCCTGGCCGGTCGGGGCGAAGTGGATGTCATAGGTCACACGACGATTGGCTAAGACATGGCGCTAATCAGCACCGAAATCCGTAGGCGTTATCCGGCGCAAGCCCTACTCATAGCCTTCCAGCTCAGTACTGCAGCATCCTGATCGGCCGTGGGCTTCAGGCCAACAAAGAACTCAATGGTCATCGACGCCGTATCAAAAAACTGTGTGCACTCAAAAACGGCAAGCCCGCTGTATGCAAGCTCGATCATGAGATCAGCGAAGGAAGATGGCGTGAAAACCCAGCAATGTACGTCGTGGTAGATGCCGTCTCTTGCCTGCACAGCACATGCCATTGCGTGCGCCAGAGAATGATGCCGCTCAAGCGTCTCGGCACGCAGTACCCCCCTCCATGCCGCGCTTCCATCCACCTTGACCACATTCAGCACGTAATCAAGCACTATGTGGGGAAGAGGCGTACGTGCACGCATCATGTATGCGTAGACCACATCGCTCAAACGCGTTTCCCTGCGTAGATAATCGAATGTGAAGCGGCGATCAGGAACGGCTAGCCTTATCTCACCATTCGGCGTCAAGATGGACGCCAGCTCACCAAGCCATGAAATCAGATCAGGCACATGCTCGACCACGTGGGAAGCCACTACGTAGTCAACGCGCTGTCCCAATGCTTCGGTCAGGGGTTTCTCCCCCCACACCGCATCGACATCTACCAGCGCATCTACATCCACATCGGGATCGACCCGGTATTTCTCGCGCAGCGTCGCTGTATCAGCATGGTCGACATAGAACACCCGACCATCCTGGCGTGTAACTAGTGGCCTGCAGAGGGCTCCAATCTCAACCCCTGAAGACTTTACAACATCTATGTTGTACAGAAGCTTCTCTTTCCGATTCATCGCGACTCCGTGTCGTATGAGGCTTGGCGTGATACAGCTATGGCGAAAGCAATAGGACTTGCGGCCGGTCTCTCCACGATGTGGCATGGAGGCCAGGCAAACGAGCACTTTACGCGACCATGCTCAGCCAACATGAATTCTCCGCCATATACGACAACCCATTCAGCCGACAAGGAAATATTCAAAGCTGGCTTGAAATGGCGCGAGACACATTATCCTTGAAGAAGCCACTTGGAGGGCGGCTTGTCTGACTAGCGTACCAACGGCTATGACCCGTACAAACTTTCTAGCTGAAATCCTGACCTAGCCACCGCGCGCGGAGCGCGGGGGAAACGCCAATTCGAACGGCACTCCGATCAGCGCAAGGTTGCAGTTGTACACCGGATCAGCGGCCAACTCTCGAGGCCATTTCTTCAGCATCGATTCGACCTCACTACTAAAGCGCACCTGCTTTTCAGGTGAGTCCTCGTAGCCGCGGGTGGCCGACTCGTAGTGATACAACTCTGCAAACGGAGTCCACAAATTGCGGTAGCCACACTGTTGGACCCGCAGGCAGAAATCAATATCGTTGAACGCTACACGCAAGGACTCATCAAGGCCGTTCACTTCATCAAACACCTCGCGTCGAATCAGCAGACAAGCGGCGGTAACCGCGCTCATATTCTGGACAAGCCTGGCTCGACCCATCTGCCCAGGATAACCACGTGGCTTGCCGCAATAAGCGTGGGCGGCCACACCATGCACGCCCAGCACGACCCCCGCATGCTGGATGGTGTCGTTGGGGTAATAGAGCATTGCACCAACCGCGCCGATCTCCGACCGCATTGCATGTCCAGCCATCTCCTGCAGCCAGTCGGGCGAAATCACCTCGATGTCATTGTTAATCAGCCCAATCAGCTCGCCATGGGTCCGCCGTACCGCGTAATTGTTCAGTGCGGAATAGTTGAATGGCTGATCGTACGCGATCACTCTCACCCTTGGATCCGCCACAACGTCGTGTAGATATTGCAACGTGGCAGGATCACGCGACTGGTTGTCGACAATAATGATTTCGTAGTTGTCGTAGGTAGTCAGGGTGAGAATCGAATCGACACAGCGCTCGAGCAAGTGAAGTCCGTCGCGAGTCGGAATGATCAGGCTGATCTTCGGCGACGGTACAGGCAAGGCATAGCTGACACGGAAATTACCCGGTCGCCCATCGATTTCCTGCACCTTGGCATTGGCATTTACACGCCCAAGATGCTCGGTGATAGCTTTCATGCCGGCTGTACGTGCATAGTTCTTCTCGTCGACTGCCATGGCGGTGGAACCAGGAATCGCGCGCCAGTGGTAGAGCACCCGCGGGATATGCCCGATCTCAGTCGGTGCCAGTCGTTCTATACAGCGCAAAGCCAGATCCCAGTCCTGGCTGCCTTCGTAACCTTCGCGAAAACCACCCACATCAAGCAACAACTGGCGCTGGTATACGCCAAGGTGGCTGATGCAGTTCTGCGAAAGCAGCAGATCGTAGTTCCAGTCTGGCTTCATATACGGGTCGTAACGTCGACCATCCAGGTCGATCTTGTCCTCGTCGCTATAGATCAGCTTCCACGAACGATGGCTCTGCAAGGACTTGACCACCTCGAACAAGGCCAAAGGATGCAATTCGTCGTCATGGTCGAGGAGCGCGACGTATTCCCCACTCGCCAAAGCAAGTGCGCTGTTGGAGGTGGCCGAGATATGTCCGTTTTCGGGACGCCGAACCACCCGGATGCGATCATCCTTCGCGGCGTACTCATTCAATATCCGGGTAACATGCGGTGCCGTTGAAGCATCATCGGCCATGCATAGCTCCCAATGCGGGTAAGCTTGCGCCTCTACGCTCTCGATGCAGCGACGCAGCCATTTCTCCCCAGTGTTGTAAACAGGCACGAGGATGGACACTAGTGGCTGAAACTCCCAGGCAACACACGCTGTGCGCGCCTGCTCGACATCTTGTGACCTGAGGCGATCGTAATTCTCCAGCCATGCGTCATAAGTATTCGCGATGCCCATTGGCCTCATATATGACGCGTACAACGCATTCGACATTCCGCTCAAGCCAACCGCACGGAACTTGTCGACTAGGTTGCGCAGACTGATTCCATTCCTTCCGGGCATGCGCGCAGCGTCTCGGGCGGCCAGTAACAATGCCAACCCCGCTCGCACCTTGCTCACACGCTTCATGACAAACCGGCGCACGGACAACTCGCAGGGCAACATGGCCGGATCGAATCGCAAGCCATGCACGGGATGAGTGAAACGCACGAAGCCGCGATGCAACGACTGGCCCGGTTTGATGAAAGACATGTTCATGCCATGCATATCCGACGACACATCAGGGCCGTAGTCCGGGTACAGCATTGCCTGCACGGGAATGCCATCATGTTGCTGCATGTCCAGACTGATCATGTACCAGCCGGGCGCGAGTGGAAAATTGCCGCTGCCACAGGCGAACATCGGATCGTTGCCTGTTACTCGCCAACGCCTATCCACTGGATCCAGTGCTTCGAGATGCTGGATTGGTATCAGTTGGAACTCGGTTCGTGCCAATCTCCTGCGCAACCTCGACATCACATTTCGCCGTTCCAGCAGGGTACGTAAAGCCCTCTCATGGCGAATCTGCCCTTCCCGCAGTGGCTCAACAGCAGCGATCAGATGCTGTTCGATATGCGCCGTACGCTCTTGCAAAGCTTTCTCCTGGCGAACTTGTCCCTGGCGCAGTGGCTCGACCACAGCGGCCAGATGCTGCTCGATATCGCTCAGACGTTCTTGCAAGGCCGCCTCTCCTTGGCTAATTCGTTCATTCAGCACCTGCATCTGTTGACGCTGTGCATGATCCAGCCGTTCCACACTTCGACCTACGGTTCGCAGGGCGATCTGGCCTGCCGCGGCCTGTCGGATCTCACCTAGCGCTCGAGCTTGGGCTGCAGCTAACTCCCACGCTGCGGGTTCGTTAAGCACCACCTCGATCGTCAGCTCCAGGCGCAATAGCAGCGCACCAGTTGGTGGCAGGCCAGCCGTGAGATCGGCGATCTCGATTTCCACGTAGGGATCGCGTTCGAGCGACACGATTCGCAGCTCGCCTACAACCTCCGGCGGACAGATATCGCAATGCACGAAACCCAACCTGGAGTGGATATCCGGTATCGCGGCATCATGCGTCACATCGCCTTCGATAGTCAGGCTCATTGCACCCAGGCGAAATACGCCCGGCGCTTCGCCTGGATCTAACCGGATATAGTCGGGACGTATGCCTGGCGGCAGCAGAAACTCGATCGCTCGTTTACCTGCTGTGACATCAAGCTTCGCGCTGAGTAAACGCTCTTCGCTGAAGTGTTCATTGTGCTTCCGATAGAAAAGGCTGCACACCAAATCCGGCGTGGTGACCTCCACTTGCGCGGGCGCCCTGCCATCCGCATGAACGATGGTTTGACCAAGCTGGCTGAAGCATTCCCGCATGCGTTCGGGCTCGGCCTGCGCCGCCTGCATGAAGGCCAAAAATCCCTCTGGGGCCTGTGCACCGATCTGCACTACGCCCAACCCATTGCTGTGGGTAAAGTCGAACGTCGGATAACGCTCGGCCAACTCCTGGATCAGCCTGTAGACACCGAACCCTCGCTCACGCACCTGGGTGTCATGAAAAAGTACAACCGCCCGATCGCTCAACTTGGGTAGCCAAGTCTCGAAGTCATGCCGAACGGCCTCATAGGAATGCAGACCATCAATGTGCAGAAGATCGATGCTGGCATCGGCAAAATCTGCCACTGCCTCGTCGAAGAAACACCGCTTCAAATGAGAAAAATTTCCGTACAACGGGTCGTGATATGCCTTCAGGCCAAGATACACATCGTCTGCGTATTTCCGCGCATGAGCATCGCCCTGCCACGAGTCGACCGCCGTGCAACGCGTCCCCGTGTCCAGATGGAGAATCGCCTGACAGAAGGCCAGATACGAGTTACCTGAATCGGTACCCAGTTCGACCAAGCTACGTGGACGCAGCAAGTCGATCAGCAGATACGCAAACGGAATATGTCCGGCCCAGGCAAACGGAAACGAAAGTCGGGGCCGCAAAAAAGCCACCGGGTGATCGTCGAGGCGAAAAGGTTTCATGGACTCAGTCACGGTCGAGAGTAATGTCATGCATGGGTAGGCCAATGATGCCTGCAGGGGCTTGGGTTCCTTGCGACTTGAACATCAAAGCCTCATGAACCCAGCTCTGGATAATATGGTCGTTCTGGCTACCCTCCGCGACCCCGGCTGTAATGAAATAATCGCCTGCCTGCAGACGAGGCATGTCGAAATGGAAACGCGCACGGAAGGTTTCTCCGGCAGCAACCGAAAAGCTGTTATCCAGATAGCTGAGATAGGTGTTGTCACCAAACAGCAACTGGCCAAGTCGATCTTTTACATAGAAACCAACGATGACGTTGTCCAGCGGTTCATCAGCTTCAGCAGTGAGCTCCAGCACCACACTCTCACCACCAGTGATCCAGGGCAACTGCGTATCGTCCTCATCGAGAATGGCCACATCGATCACACGAGCTTTCAGTTCGCCAAAACTCTCGGCATCAGGATGAAACGGTGAGACGTGGATATCGTTGCGAAGCGATGAGCGATCGATCAGCTCCTGACGGCAATCCTTGCGTCGCAATGGTCGGGCACGTTTGCCCTCCCCAACTGACTCGCGTCGCAGCGTTCCTCCCTGCCGCTCGGCCATGAACGCTTCCAGATACGCATGCACTACTTCCTTGGCAGTACCGCATGCCTGTTGCCGTCCGTGATCCAGCCAGACAGCACGCTCACATAGTCCCGTCACCGCCGAGCTGTCATGACTGACAAATAGCAAGGTGCCCCGCGTCTTGAATTCGCGCAGATATCGCATGCATTTTTGCGTAAAAAATGCATCACCCACCGCGAGAGCTTCATCGATGATGAGAATGTCTGCATCGACATGGGCCATCACCGAGAAAGCCAACCTCATGGCCATGCCACTTGAGTAATTTTTGACCGGTTGCTCGATAAACTCACCAATATCGGCAAAGGCGGCGATCTCATCAAACCGCTTGTCGATCTCGTTGCGCGTCAGGCCCAGCACCGACCCGTTCAGATAGACATTTTCGCGACCAGTGAACTCGGGATTGAAGCCGGCGCCGAGTTCCAGCAATGCGGCAACCCGCCCGCGTACCCGAACGTCGCCGGTCGATGGCGCCAAGGTGCCACAGATGATCTGCAGCAAGGTCGACTTGCCCGAACCATTGCGGCCGACAATGCCTACGGTTTCGCCGCGCTGGATAGTGAAATTGATGTCACGCAAGGCCTCGAACTCGCGATACCAGCGTTGATTCCCACCCATTAGCATCTGCATCAATCGATGATGCGGTTTGTCATATATCGGGTAGACCTTGCCCATACCACGCACTTCAATGACCGGTTCAGAGGACATCAGCAAATCCCCGCTGCGTCATCACGAACCAGGCATGCCCTAGCCAAGCCACCAGCAATCCACCTACCGTCGCCAATGCAAGCGCGCCCCAGTTTGGCCACTCGCCCATGAGCACTACCGCGCGAGCCTCGTCGATGAAGAACGTCAGCGGATTAAGATGGAACAGAGTCTGCAGGTTTTTGGGCAGGATGCTGACGGGGATAATTGCCGAAGATAAAAACAGCATGGCCGTCACGAATGCCGGCATCACTTGGCTGATATCGCGAAAATAAACACCTACAGACGCCAGAAACCAGGATAGGCCCATCGTCAATAACATCAGTGGAATGAAAATCAAAGGCAGCAGCAGCAGAGTCACATGCAGCCGATGCTCCAGCGCCAGCATGAGCAACGCCAACACGACTACATTCATGAGCGCGTGAAACAATGCCGAAAACATCATCGGCCATGGCAGTACGTCGAGGGGAAATACCACCCGCTTCACAAAATTCGGATTGCCTACCACGAGAGTAGTCGCGCGCGACACGCACTCGGCAAAAAATCCATGCACAATCAAGCCGACGAACAGAATCACCGCATACGAATGATCCCCACCAGCTTCTTGTGGCCAACGGCTTTTCATTATGGTACCGAACGCAAAAGCGTAGACGCACAGCATCATGAATGGGCTGATGACCGACCACGCCAACCCGAAACTGGCGCCACGGTAACGCCCCAATACTTCGCGCTTGCTCAGCTCCCACGCCAGCGATCTATTTCGGATCAGCGCAGCGAATGGACTCTCCCAACGGCGACGATCCTGCAATGCCGTGGCATCGCTTCGCCCCAGTCGTGGCATCGAGCTCATCGCAGCGCGTACTCCAGCTCCGCACGTAAGTCAGCAATATCCTCCACCCCCACCGACAGCCGTACCAGACCATCGCTGATGCCCAGCCGCTTGCGGTTGGCCGCGGGCACCGAGGCGTGGGTCATGATCGCCGGGTGTTCGATCAGGCTTTCGACACCACCGAGCGACTCCGCCAGCGCAAACAGTTTGCAGCGTTCAAGCATGCGTCGTGCCTTCTTCAGGCCGCCCTTCACTTCGATCGTGACGATGCCGCCGAAGCCATCCATCTGGCGCCGGGCCAGCGCATGTTGCGGGTGGCTCTTCAGTCCCGGGTAGATCACGCGATCGATGGCTGGGTGCTTGTCCAGCCACTTGGCCAGCTCCAGCGCGCTCTCGCAATGCGCCTTCATGCGCAGGTGCAGGGTCTTCAGGCCGCGCATGGCGAGGAAGGCATCGAATGGGCCCGCCACCGCACCCACCGAGTTCTGCAGGAAACCCATCGGCCCGGCCAGTTCCTGGTTGCCGGCAACCACGATGCCGCCGACCATGTCGGAATGGCCGTTGATGTACTTGGTGGCCGAATGCAGCACCAGGTCGGCACCGTATTCCAGCGGCCGCTGCACCATCGGCGAGCAGAACGTGTTGTCGACCACCAGGATCAGGCCGTGCTTCTTCGCGAACGCGGCGACCTTGGCCAGGTCGACCAGCTTCAGCATCGGGTTGGTGGGCGTCTCTGCCCAGATCATCCGCGTGTTCGGCTTCAGCGCTGCCTTCAGGGCGGCACCGTCGTTCAGGTCGATGAAGCTGAAGTCCAGCCCGGCCGAGCGCCGGCGCACTTTCTCGAACAAGCGGTAGGTGCCGCCGTAGAGATCGTCCATCGCGATCACGTGGCTGCCCGAATCCAGCAGGTCCAGCACAGTCGCCGCCGCGGCCAGGCCAGAGGCGAACGCGAAGCCGGCCACGCCGCCTTCCAGGTCCGCCACGCAGCGTTCGTAGGCCATCCGCGTGGGGTTCTGCGTACGCGAGTACTCGTAACCCTTGTGCTTGCCCGGGCTCTCCTGCACGTAGGTCGAGGTGGCGTAGATCGGCGTCATGATCGCGCCGGTGCTGGGATCGGGATGCTGGCCGGCATGGATGGCGCGGGTGCCCATTCCCTGTTCACTGCGTTGCTTGCCGCTTTTCATCGCTCTGTTTCTCCCAGCCCGCCGGACGGGCCACCTGGATGAGGATCAAGCCGATAATTCTAGCTGCTAAGGGGTGACTGCCGGGCAAGCGGATGAAGATCACGTTCATCTGGAAGTGAGCAAACTGCTGGTTTTTCAACACTTCAATTCACCTCGACACCCTTGCAAGCCTGTCCGGTGCTTGGTCATCGCGGCCAGAAGCGGCATCATTTGCTGCCCGCCGGGCGTTCGAACTGTCCGGCAGACCCATTTAGTTGAACTAGGGACGTTATTGATGAACGAATCATCCACATGGAACAAAACGCTGCTGGTCACCGGCGGGGCCGGCTTCATCGGCGCCAATTTCGTGCTGCAGGCGGTGGCTGACGGCCTGCGCGTGATCAACCTGGACAAGCTCACCTACGCCGGCAACCCGGACACGCTGGCCTCGCTGCAGGGCAACAAGCGGCATGTGTTCGTACACGGCGACATCGGCGACCGCGCGCTGGTAGCCAGGCTGCTGGCCGAGCACCGGCCCGATGCCGTCGTCAATTTCGCGGCCGAATCGCACGTGGATCGCTCGATCGACGGCCCGGCCGAGTTTGTGCAGACCAACGTGGTCGGCACGCTGGGCCTGCTGGAATGTGCCCGCGATTACTGGCGCAGCCTTGAAGGCACCGCACGCGAGGCGTTCCGCTTCCTGCATGTGTCCACCGACGAGGTGTACGGCTCGCTCGGCACCGACGGCAAGTTCACCGAGACGACGCCGTACGCGCCGAACTCGCCGTACTCCGCCTCGAAGGCCGCCTCCGACCACCTGGTGCGCGCGTTCCACCACACCTACGGCCTGCCGGTACTGACCACCAACTGCTCGAACAACTACGGGCCGTACCAGTTCCCGGAAAAACTCATCCCGCTGGTGATCCAGAAGGCGCTGGCCGGCGAGCCGCTGCCGGTCTACGGCGATGGGAAAAACATCCGTGACTGGCTGTTCGTGGGCGACCACTGCAGCGCGATCCGCCGCGTGCTGGACGCCGGCCGGGTGGGCGAAACCTACAACGTGGGCGGCAATGCCGAGCGTGAGAACATCGCCGTGGTGAAGACGATCTGCGCCCTGCTCGACGTACGCCGGCCTCTGGCCGACGGTCGTGCGCGCGAGTCGCTGATCACCTACGTCAAGGACCGTCCCGGCCACGACCGCCGCTACGCGATCGATTCCAGCAAGCTGCAGGCCGAACTGGGCTGGAAGCCGTCGCAGACCTTCGAAACCGGCATCGCGCAGACGGTGGACTGGTATCTGGCGCAGCAGCCGTGGGTGCAGCGTGTGCTCGACGGCAGCTACCGCATGGAGCGACTCGGCTCATGAGCAACACGCAGAAAGGCATCATCCTCGCCGGCGGTTCCGGCACCCGGTTGCACCCGATCACCCGCGCGGTCAGCAAGCAGCTGCTGCCGGTGTACGACAAGCCGATGATCTACTACCCGCTGGCCACGCTGATGCTGGCCGGCATCCGCGAGGTGCTGGTGATCAACACCCCGCACGAGCAGGCGATGTTCCAACGCCTGCTCGGCGACGGCTCGCAATGGGGCATCGACATCCGCTACGCGGTGCAGCCCTCGCCGGACGGGCTGGCGCAGGCGTTTACCATCGGCCGCGATTTCATCGACGGCAAGCCGAGCTGCCTGGTGCTGGGCGACAACATCTTCTACGGCGTGGGCCTGACCGAACGGCTCAAGCGCGCCGCTTCGCGCGAACGCGGCGCTACCGTGTTCGGTTACTGGGTGAAAGATCCGGAGCGCTACGGCGTGGCCGAGTTCGATGCCGCCGGCAAGGTGATCGGGCTGGAAGAAAAACCGGCCCAGCCGAAATCGCATTACGCGGTCACCGGCCTGTACTTCTACGACGGCCGCGTATGCGACTACGCCGCCTCGCTGAAGCCCTCGGCCCGCGGCGAACTGGAGATCACCGACCTCAACCGCTGCTACCTCGACGACGACTCGCTGCACCTGGAGCAGCTCGGCCGCGGCTTCGCCTGGCTCGACACCGGCACCCACGAGTCGCTGATGGAGGCAGGCAACTACATCGAGACGATCGAGAACCGGCAAGGCCTCAAGGTGTGCTGCCCGGAAGAGATCGCCTACGTCAACGGCTGGATCGACACCGAGCAATTGCTGGCGCTGGCCGCCCCGCTGGCCAAGACCGGCTACGGCCAGTACCTGCAGCAGCTGACCCGGCAAGGCCACGTGCGATGAAAGTGATCGAAACTACATTGCCCGGTGCGCTGATCCTCGAACCGCAGGTGTTCGGCGACGCCCGCGGTTTCTTCTACGAAAGCTACAACGAGGCGAAGTACCGCGCGGCCGGCGTCGACCATCGCTTCGTGCAATCCAACGTCTCTCGCTCGGCCCGCGGCGTGCTGCGCGGCTTGCACTACCAGTGGCCGAACCCGCAGGGCAAGCTGGTCAGCGTGCTCGAAGGCGAGGTCTACGACGTGGCGGTGGACATTCGTCGCGGCTCGCCCACGTTCGGGCAATCGGTCGGCGTGATGCTGACCGCCGACAACCACCGCCACTTCTGGGTGCCGGAAGGTTTCGCGCACGGCTTTTGCGTGTTGTCGGAGTTCGCCACCTTCACCTACCAGTGCACCGCGCTGTACGACCCGAAAGCCGACGCCGGCATCCGCTGGAACGACGCCGCGCTGGGCATCGACTGGCCGCTGAGCGAACCGCTGCTGTCGGACAAGGACGGCAAGACACCGCTGCTCGAGGACGTGCCGCCCGAGCGGCTGCCGGTCTACGCGCCGTGAGGATCCTGCTGCTCGGCGCCAACGGCCAGCTCGGCCGCACGTTTCTTGACCACGGTGGCCTGGCCGCCCGCGGCGAACTGACCATCGCCACCCGGGACGGCGCACTGGCGCACGGCGGCCACGGCGAGACCGCCGACCTGTCGATCCCCGCATCGCTGCCCGCCCTGCTCGATCGCGTGCGACCGGAGGTGATCGTCAATGCCGCCGCGTACACCGCAGTCGACCGCGCCGAGCAGGAAGAGGCGCTGGCCACCCGCGTCAACGGCGAGGCGGTCGGCGCGCTCGGCCGCTGGGCGGCGGCGCACGGCGCGCTGGTGATCCACTACTCCACCGACTACGTGTTCGACGGCAAACAGGCGCAGCCGTACGCGGTCGATGCACCGACCGGCCCGCTCGGCGCGTATGGACGCAGCAAGCTGGCCGGCGAGCAGGCGCTGCGCGACAGCGGCGCCGATCACCTGACGTTGCGCACGGCGTGGGTCTATGCCCCGCACGGCCACAACTTCCTGCGAACCATGCTGCGCCTGGGCGCCGAACGCGACGAGTTGCGCGTGGTGTCCGACCAGCACGGCGCGCCCACCGACACCGGGTTGATCGTGGGCGGCACCCTCGCCGCCCTCGATCGCTGGCTGCAGTCCGACAGCGCGCAGCGTCGCGCACTGGCCGGCACCCATCATCTGGTCGCCGGCGGCGCCACCAGCTGGCATGGCTTCGCCAGCGCGATCTTCGAACAAGCCGTGGCGCTGGGCGTGCTTGCCCGCCTACCACGGGTGGTCCCGATCAGCAGTGCCGAGTTCCCCACGCCGGCCGTGCGTCCGGCCTGGTCGTTGCTGGATAATGGCGGTTTCCGGCAGCATTTCGATTTCCCGCTGCCCGACTGGCAGCACAGCCTGCACGACGTGATGCGCCGGCTTGCCGCATCCGGGCACTGAACAAGGACCCAGCCATGTTGATCCCCCTCATCCTCAGCGGCGGCAGTGGCACCCGGCTGTGGCCGGTCTCGCGCAAGAACCTGCCCAAGCAGTTCCTGGAACTGGCCGGCAAGGGCACGCTGTTCCAGCAAACCGTCGCGCGCACCCGGCAGCTGCCGCACGTCGCCGCGCCCATCGTGGTGGCCAGCGAGGACCACCGTTTCCTTGCTGCCGATCAGTTGCTGGAAGCGGGCATCGGAGACGCCGCCATCGTGCTGGAACCGCTGGCGCGCAATACCGCGCCGGCGATCGCGCTGGGTGCGCTGCAGGCGCTGCAGCGCGATGCCGACGCCGTGCTGCTGGTGCTGCCGGCCGATCATCTGATCGGCGACACCGCTGCCTTCGTCGAGGCGGTGCAGCAGGCGCTGCCACTGTCCGCGCAGGGTTGGCTGGTGACGTTCGGCATCCGCCCGGATCGCCCGGAGACCGGCTTCGGCTACATCCGCCGCGCCGAGGCGATCGACGGTCACGGTTTTCGCGTGGAGCAGTTCGTGGAGAAGCCCGACCTGGCCACCGCCGAGTCGTACCTCGCCGACGGCGGCTACGACTGGAACTCCGGCATGTTCCTGTTCAAGGCTTCGCGCTACCTGGAAGAGCTGGCCGCACACGCGCCGGCGATGCTTGCCGCCGTGCGCGAGGCGCACGCGAAAGCCTCGATCGACCTCGACTTCGTGCGCATCGACCATGACGCGTTCGCGCTGGTGCCGGACAAGTCGATCGACTACGCGGTGATGGAGAAGACCCAGCGCGCCGCCGTGATCCCGGTCAGCTGCGCCTGGAGCGACATCGGCTCGTGGTCGGCGTTGTGGCTGACCGGCGACAAGGACGCCGACGGCAACCTGTGCGAAGGCGACACCATGCCGGTGGACACGCGCAACTCGCTGCTGCGCTCGCACGAGCGCCACCTGCTCGCTACTGTCGGCGTCGACGACCTGATCGTGGTGACCACGCCGGACGCCACCCTGGTGGCGCACCGTGAAGCCGCGCAGGACGTGAAGAAGATCGTCGAGCAGCTGAAGGCCGCCGGCCGCAGCGAGCACTCGCTGCACCGCGTGGTGTACCGGCCGTGGGGCAGCTACGACTCGCTGGAGGAAGGCCAACGCTTCCAGGTCAAGCGCATCGTGGTCAAGCCCGGCGCCAGCCTGAGCCTGCAGAAACATCATCATCGCGCCGAGCACTGGATCGTGGTCTCCGGCACCGCCGAGGTCACCTGCGACGACAAGATGTTCCTGCTCAGCGAGAACCAGAGCACCTACATCCCGCTCGGCAGCAGGCACCGCCTGCGCAACCCCGGCAAGCTGCCACTGGAACTGATCGAAGTACAGTCCGGCAGCTACCTGGGTGAAGACGACATCGTGCGCTACGACGACGTCTACGGCCGTGCCTGAGATCCATTACACCCGGAACCATTACTCCACCGTCACGGATTTCGCCAGGTTGCGTGGCTGATCGACGTCGGTGCCGCGCAGCACGGCGACGTGGTAGGCGAGCAGTTGCAGCGGCACGGTGAACACGGCGGGGGCGACGAAGGCGCCGCCGGAGGCCACGCGCAACATGACACCATGGTCGGCCATGTCGCCCATGCCGGCGGCGCCGTCGGCGAACACGATCAGGCGGCCGCCGCGGGCGCGCACTTCCTGCAGATTGGATTTCAGCTTGTCCAGCAGCGGGCCGTTCGGCGCCACCGCGATCACCGGCATCTTCTCGTCGACCAGGGCCAGCGGGCCGTGCTTGAGTTCGCCGGCCGGGTACGCCTCGGCGTGGATGTAGGAGATCTCCTTGAGCTTCAGCGCGCCTTCCAGCGCCACCGGGTACTGCGCGCCGCGGCCGAGGAACAGCGCGTGCTGGCGCTGGATGAATTCGCCGGCCAGTTCGATGATCGCCGGCTCCAGCTGCAGCGCGTCCTCGATCGCGCGCGGCAGGTGCTGCAGCTCGGCGCATAGCGCCACGTAACGGTCGGGGTCGAGGCCGTTGCGGCGGGCCAGCTCCAGCGCGAGCAGGGCGAGCCCGGCGAGCTGGGTGGTGAACGCCTTGGTCGAGGCCACGCCGATTTCCGGGCCGGCGCGCGTCATCAGTTTCAGGTCCGCCTCGCGCACCAGCGAGGACTCGGGCGAATTGCAGATCACCAGGGTGCCGAGGTAGCCGCGGCGGCGCGATTCGCGCAGCGCGGCCAGGGTGTCGGCGGTTTCGCCGGACTGCGAGATCGCCACGAACAGGGTGTCGGCCGGCACCACGGTCTCGCGGTAGCGGTACTCGCTGGCCACCTCCACGCTGACCGGCAGCCGCGCCAACTCCTCGATCCAGTACTTGGCGACCAGGCCGGCGTGGTAGCTGGTGCCGCAGGCGATGATGTGCAGGCCGCGGGTGGCCTGCAGCAGCGCGTCGCTGTCGACGCCGAAGGTATTCGGCAGCACGCCGTGCGGACCCAGGCGCGCTTCCAGCGTGCTGGCCACCGCGTGCGGCTGCTCGAAGATTTCCTTCTGCATGTAGTGGCGGTATTCGCCGCGCTCGACCGCGTCGGTGGACAGCTCGCTCTCGTGCACCGCCCGCTCCACCGGATGGCCGTCGAGGCCGAACACCTGCACGCCGTCGCGGGTGATCTCGACCACGTCGCCTTCGTCGAGGTACAGCATCCGGTGGGTGACCTGGATCAGCGCCTG
>Ga0207664_10000552_pt1 | contig 26533 bp, 22 predicted proteins | sample LARL83metaG_FD_184349 | JGI IMG/M metagenome (GOLD analysis project Ga0207664, IMG submission 184349) | Corn, switchgrass and miscanthus rhizosphere microbial communities from Kellogg Biological Station, Michigan, USA - LAR L8-3 metaG... | ecosystem: Host-associated > Plants > Roots >... | reverse complement strand
CCGCACCCCCCTGTTCCAGGCCATGATCGTCCTCCAGAACACCCCCGCCGCCGCCCCCGCCCTACCCGGCCTCGACACCCGCCCCGTCCCCCTCCCCCTCACCACCGCCAACTTCGACCTAGAGGCCGACTTCCGCGAACAAAACGGCGAACTCGTGGGCGGATTGGCGTACAACGCTGACCTGTTCGACATCACGACAATCGAGCGGATGGCCGGGCACCTGCAAGTGCTCCTGGCCGCCATCGCCGCCGACCCCGACCAGCCGGTAGGGGCAGTGCCGCTGCTGACCCCCGCCGAACGAGCCCAGATCCTGACCGGATGGAACGACACCGAGGTCCCCGTGGGGGCAGAAACGCTGGCCAGCCTGCTGCGGGACCGGGCCCGGGCTTGCCCGGATGCGGTGGCGGTGATCGCCGGGGCGAAGCGGCTTACCTACGGCGAGCTGGATCAGGCGGCGGCCAGGGTGGCGGCAAGGCTGCGTGCTGTAGGAGCAGGGCCGGATGTGGTGGTAGGTGTGTGCCTGCCCCGTGGGGTTGATCTGGTGGTGGCGTTGCTGGGGGTCGTGAAGTCGGGGGCGGCGTATCTGCCGCTGGATCCGGAGTACCCGCCGGCCCGGCTGGAGTACATGGCTGCCGATAGCGGGGTGCTGGTGGTGGTGTCGGATCCGGGCTGCCCGGAGCTGGGCGCTGGGATACAGGTCCTGCGCATCGATGACCTGAGCGAGGACGGCCAGGCCGGTGACGTACCACCGGGTGGGCAGGTGCCGCTGGTGGCGGCGGGGTCGCTGGCCTATGTGGTGTACACGTCGGGGTCGACAGGGCGGCCGAAGGGCGTGATGGTCTCGCACGGGGCCCTGATGAATGTGCTGGCGGCGATGGCGGAGCTGACCGGGATAACCGCCGGGGACACGGTGGTCGCGGTGTCGTCGGTCTCGTTTGACATCGCGGCGGTGGAGCTGCTGCTGCCGTTGCTGGCCGGGGCGGCCGTGGTGGTAGCGGACCGGGCTGAGGTCCGGGACCCGGTGCTGCTGGCCGGGCTGATCCGGGACAGCAACGCATCGGTGTTGCAGGCGACCCCGGCGACGTGGGCCGCCCTGACGGGTGCTGGATGGGTGAACCAGACCGGTGCACGGCTGCTGTGCGGCGGGGAGGCCCTAGAGCGGGATCTGGCCGGGAGGCTGGCCGCGGCCGGGCCCGTGACGAACGTGTACGGGCCGGCTGAGACCACGATCTGGTCGACAGCCTGGCCAGTCGAGCCCAGCGCGGACCTGGTCGCGATTGGCAGGCCGATTGCGAATACGCGGGTGTACGTGCTGGACCGGTGGTGGCGCCCGGTTCCGGTGGGGGTTGCCGGGGAGCTGTTTATCGGGGGTGCCGGTGTGGCGCGCGGGTATCTGGGGCGACCCGGGCTGACCGCCGAGCGGTTTGTGCCCGATCCGTTCGGGCCCGCGGGGGGGCGGCTTTACCGCACCGGGGATATCGTCCGCTGGCGGGCCGATGGGGTCTTGCAGTTCATCGGCCGGCGCGACCACCAGGTCAAGATCCGCGGCTACCGGATCGAGCCCGGCGAGATCGAAGTCGCCCTCCGCTCCAACCCCCATATCGGCAACGCCGCCGTGATCGCCCGCGAGGACACCCCCGGCCGCAAATACCTGGCCGCCTACCTCGTCCCCGCCGCCTCCGCCAGCCCGCCACCCGCCGCGGACCTGCGCGCCTACCTGGCCGCCAACCTGCCCGACTACATGATCCCGGCCACCTTCACCACCTTGGACGCCATCCCCCTGACCCCTAACGGGAAACTCGACCGCGACGCCCTGCCGCACCCCGAACGGGACAGCACAGCCACTAGCTATATCGCCCCGCGAACCCCTGCCGAGCGGGGCATCGCCGCCATCTGGGCCGACGTTCTCGGCATCGGCCAGATCGGCATTCACGACAACTTCTTCGAACTCGGCGGCGACTCCATCCTCTCCATCCAGATCGTCGCCCGCGCCCGGCAAGCCGGCCACCACTTCACGGTCAAAGACCTGTACCTCCACCAGACGATCGCCGAACTCGCACCCAGCACCACCACCGCCGCCACCCCGCCCGCCGCGCACCAGCCCATCACCGGCCCGGCCCCCCTCACCCCCATCCAGCAGTCGTTCTTCCAGGGACGGCGCGGGAACCCGCGGCACTATAACCAATCGGTCCTCATTGAACTGCCAGCTGATGTGGACGAAACGGCTTTGCGGCAGGCCCTGGACGCACTGCTCGCACATCACGACGCCCTGCGGACGCGGTTCGAGGAGGCCGGCGAAGAATGGCGCGGCCACATCGTGCCTGTCGCGCCCGCGGCTCTCGAACGACATGACCTCGCCGAGATGGACCCTCGCGAGCAAGAGGCGGTAATGGAGAAGGCCGCCAATGATGTCCATGCGAGTTTCGACCTCGTGACCGGCCCGTTGTTCAAGGCCGTGCTGTTCGGACGAGGCTCGGAGCAGGGACCTTGTCTCTTCCTTGTCGCACATCATCTTGTCGTTGACATCGTGTCCTGGCGGATCCTGCTCGACGATCTCGACGTCGCATACCGGCAGGCCGTGGATCGGATACCCGTTGATCTCGGGCCCGCGACCACGTCGTTCCCCGACTGGGCGGAGCGGCTGGCATCTCATGTCGCGGCCGGCAAGCTGGACGGTGAGCTGGAGCACTGGACCGGGGTACTTGGCAGCAGCGTCCCGCTCCCCGTAGACCATGCCCCCGCCGATCCGGCAAGTCCGGAAGCGACGGTGCAGGTCCAGCTCAGCGCGGAGGAGACCGACGCGCTGCTGCGCGCCGCGCCGACGGCGTACCGCACCCGGATCAACGACGTCCTGCTCGCGGCCCTGGCGTGGGCACTGTGCCGGTGGACCGGCACAAGCCGGACTTGCATCGACCTCGAAGGCCACGGCCGCGAGGTTCTCCTGGATGGGGTGGACCTGTCCCGGACCGTCGGCTGGTTCACCACGGTGTTCCCCGTCACGTTGGAGGTTCCCGGGCAGGAGCAGCCTGGCTGGCGTGCGCTGATCAAGTCCGTGCGCCGGCAGCTCCGGGCCGTGCCGGGAAACGGCATCGGCTTCGGCGCGCTACGTTATCTCGGCTCCGCGGCCGCACGCGACCAGCTATCAGCCTCGCCCGGACCTCAGCTCGTGTTCAACTACCTCGGCCAGTTCGACGCCCGATCCCCGGATGCCGACCGCGGACTGCGCCGGGCCGTTCTCGGCCCGCTCGGCCAGGACCACGACCCGTCCGATCACGACCCGCACCTGCTCCAGGTCACGGGCGCGACCCAGGCCGGCCGTCTCAGCTTCACCTGGTCCTACCGGCCAGACGTGCACGACAAATCGACAGTTGAGCGAGTCGCTTGGGAGTTCGCCGATGCATTGCGGCACATCGCCCGCGAATGCCTGGAGACCTGATGCAACCGCCGCTGTCGAGGAACCGCAACTACCAGCTCCTCTGGGGCAGCAGGATGCTGTCCGGATTCGGCTTGAGCAGCGCGGGGATCGCCTTCCCCCTGCTGGTGCTCACCACCACCGGGTCCGCGGCCGAGTCCGGAGTCGTGCTCGGAACGATCGCGGCAAGCCAGCTCGCTGCCGGACTTCCCGCCGGCGTGCTCGCGGACCGCTGGAACCGCAAGTACATTATGGTCGGCTGCGAAGCGATGCTGGCGGCAGCGGCCGCCAGCCTGGTCGTCGCGATTACCAGGCATGCCCTGACAATCCCGCACATTATCGTCGTAGCAGCCGTGATCGGTATATGCGGATCTTTGTTCGAGCCGACGGAATCCGCGTCATTGCCGAACCTGGTGCAAGACCGCCAGGTGTCGACGGCGCTGGCGATGAACTACGCCAGGAGCTCGCTCGGCCATCTCGCCGGTACCTCAGCGGGGGGATTCCTGTTCGCCGTCGGCAGGGCGGTGCCGTTCGTCGCCGACATGTTCGGCCACGCCGCGGCGTGTTCCGCGCTGATGTTCCTCCACATACCCGCTCCGGCCGCCAGGCCTCAGCCGGCAGGCAACCTCCGCAGCGAGATGCTCGACGGCCTGCGTTGGGTATGGCAGCAGCGCATCATCCGCGTCCTAGCGATATGCGCGCTGGTACTGAACTTCTTCTTCACCGCTTTTTACCTCGTCATCATCGTGCTCGCACGGCGCAGGGGCATTCCATCCGGCGAAATCGGCGTGATGGCGGCCATGCTGGGCGCGGGCGGTGTGGCGGGTTCTCTGCTCGCGCCCTACCTGCACAACAAGTTGAGCCCCTTCACCTCGATCGCCTCGGTGTTCTGGGTTCTCACGGCGCTTACCCCCACGGCCGTCTTCATCTACAGCGGCTATTTGATGGGCGCGCTGTTCTTCGGCATCGCGCTGCTGCCGCCGACAGCGAACACCACGATCCTGACCCGCCAGCTCCTGACCACGCCGGACCACCTGCGCGGCAGGCTCAGCGGCGTGATCGGGCTGATCGTCGGGGCCGCCGCCGCCATAGGCCCGATGCTCGGCGGCATCCTGATAGAAGTGCTGCCCGGCACCCAGGCAGTGCTGGTCTGCGCGGCCGGCATCGCCGCGGTCACGGCCGTGATCACGGTAAATCCCACGCTGCGTCACTTTCCCAGGCTAGGGAGCGCAGATGACGACCAGACCCCGATTGCCGTGGCCGAAACATGACTCAATCCGAATCCCCGCAAATCGCGAAAGGAGACAGCGAAATGGATGACGACGCCACCTACGAGGTTCTGCGCAATGACGAGGACCAGTACTCTCTGTGGCCAGCTGGTCACGATATCCCGGCCGGCTGGTACCAGGTGGGCAAACAGGGCACCAAGGAAGAATGCTCAGCGTACGTCGACGAGGTATGGACTGACATGCGACCGCGCAGTTTGCGCGAACGCATGGACACTGAGGCGCGGTCCTGACCGGGCACCCGGCCGCCGACATCCAGCCTGACTTATGGAGGATGCAGAGTTATGACCGCCGTCCTGCCAGAAGATGAAGTTATCGCCGCGACTATCATTCGCGCGCGAAGCGCTGCCGAAAAGGTCGAATACTGGACGCAGCGTCGCGTCGACACAATGATCGCAGCGGTCGGATGGCATTGTTATCGCGAAGACAACGTGCGAGCGATGTCGGAATTCGCATACCGATCGACTGGGCTCGGAAATGCTGCGGAGATGTTCTCGCTCCATCGCCGCCGGGTCCTCGGCACGCTACGCGATCTGCACGGGGTTACCACCATAGGCGTGGTGGACGCCAACCCTGCTCGTGGAACGGTCCGGCTTGCGAAGCCAGTCGGAGTTGTGGCGGCCACCTGTCCCACCACGGCACCATGCTCCACTGCGGTATGCATAGCGTTGCCGGTGCTGAAAACCCGCAACGCACTCATTCTCATACCGAGCCCACGCGGCAGCGACGCGGTGTCGATGGCGGTGTCAGCACTGCGCGAAGGCCTAGAGAACGCGGGTGCGCCAGCCGACCTTGTGCAATGTTCGCTCACGCCGACGAAGGAGTCGGCAATGGCTCTGATGCGCTCCGCGGACCTGGTGATGGCCACCGGCGGAGATCGAGCGCTGCGGCGAGCGTACAGCACCGGTACGCCGGCGATCGGCGCTGGCGTCGGCAATGCCACAGTCATCGTCGACGAGACGGCTGTTATCCAAGATGCCGCGCGGAAGATCGCGGTTGGCGCATGCCTGAACAACGGCACCTCATGCTCCTCGGAGAGCAACGTTCTCGTCCATGAATCCATAGAATCCGCGTTCCGGACCGAGCTTCACCGAAACGGGGTGCATGTCTGCGAGCCGGCTGAGGTGAGCCGCCTGAGATCGCTGCTATGGCCCGACCATACGAGGATGGACAGGCGCGTGGTGGGGCGCCCGGCCGAACGACTGGCGGCGGACCTCAACATCGACCTGGGCGGACATACCATCTCTTCACTGGCGGTGCCGCTTCTCGCTGTGGACCTTTCTGATCCGCTTTTCGGCGAGAAGCTCTCACCGGTGTTCACGCTAGTCCGTTACCGGCATTTCGATCGAGCGATTAGCCACGTGCAAGATATCCTCGCTCGATCGGGCCGGGGACACAGCTGCGGTATCCATACACGGGCGGAAGGCCGAGTTATGGAACTCGCGTCGCAAATACGCTGCGCTCGCGTCCTGGCGAATCAGTCGATCGCGATCGGAAATAGCGGGAGCTTCGACAATGGCTTGCCATTCAGTCCGACAGTCTCCTGCGGAACATGGGGTGGCTGCGCTCATTCAGAAAACATAACCTGGCGCAATTTCTTGAATTATACTACTATTTCACGGACGATTCCTCCGGTGCTTCCGGATGAAGAGGTAATCTTCGCCGCACTCCGCCAAGTGGAGTCATGCTGAATCGTCCAGTACTACAACGGTGCCCGATATGCCCCGTTTTGCCGAAATCCTCGGGCGGTCACAGGACTGTGCGCCGCGACACTACGCATGTTCCGTACATTTGTGCCTGTTTTATGCATTTATAAGGTGATATAGATTGTGCGGGAGGTGCGTAGTGTCGTGCCGTCCAGATGTGAGTGAGAGGAAACTCTCAGGAGCGCTGTTGTAGTAGCTAGAATGCGAGCTGGCGCGAGCCAGAATTAACCCCAAGCCGGCGATGTGCTGCGCGGCGCGCGCGTGTAGAGGCTCGCGGAGCCGGGGACGAGCAGTCCAGGGTCACCGCGGAGAATTTGCTCGTGCAAGTTCCGCGCCGGAGCGCTCGGCGCTATGCCTAGTTCGTCATCCAGTCCCCGCCGCAGCTCATGGAACACCTGCAGGGCCTCCCCCTGCCTGCCGCTACGGTACAAGGCCAGCATGAGCTGGGCCCATAGCCGTTCCCTGAGAGGGTTCGCGCGCACCCACGGCCGCAGTTGAGCGGCTACGTCAACATGACGGCCGATCGTCAGCCGCACCTCGGCCCAGTCCTCGAGCACGTCCAGCCGTTCCTCGTCAAGGTTCGCGGCAGCATCAATCAGCGACCAGGACTTTGGCACTCCCTGGAGCACGGCGCCTCGCCACAAGCTCAGCGCAAGCCGCAAAGCATCGTCAGCGGCCTCCAGCTGACCGCCCCTGAGCAGCTTCCGGCCATCTCTGGCGAGTTCGGAGAACACCAGCAGATCCAGGTCGTCGGTATCTACCAGCATCCGGTACCCACCGATGAGTGTTTCTATGGGAGCGGCGTTGGGGTCGCGTGGCGAGAGTAGTTTGCGCAGTCCCCATATGTAGGTCTTCAGCAGACCGCGGGCCGTGTTCGGCTGCCCGCCTTCCTCCCACAAGTTGCCTACGAGATGATCCGCGGTCACGACCACGTTGTGAGAAAGGAGCAGAGTGGCAAGGAGCTGGCGGTGCTTGGGCCTGCCAATCGTGACTCTTTCTCCGGTGACGGCACAGATCTCAAGTGGTCCCAAGACCCGGTACTTCACGACCCCTCCCCTCCGGCCCCGCGCTTGGTCAGCGCCGGACCTGGTGACCCCGCACTCCGTCGTAGTCGATCTCCGGATCATCGGTGCTCAGGTCGGCGACAACCGAACAATCCGGGCGGCTGCTGTCCGCCCGGGGCGGGCAGGATCTGGTGCGCAGCCGACCGCGGCGAATACTGGTCCTGGTCCGCACGCAGCGCTAAATACGTCGCGTCGCCGTCCGGAGGCGAAGCATTTTCTTTGCTCATAGAGCCGATCACCAAACATCTCTGGGCGAGACGGAAAATGCCCTACCATTTGTTCCCGCCGATGATCATGTCACGGCGATCCTGCCCCGAATAGTAATATCTGTCATCGTTCCGTGATGACTTCATCACTAGCTCGTGATGACACGTGGGATGGCCGGCAGTGCGGGCCGGGCAGCGCTTCGCGGATGGTCACGGCCGAGAACTGGCGGCGCACATCGCCGGGCACGCGACTACGACCTCGCATCCATCGCCGCGGGCCTGGCGTGCTCGCGGCTAACGCCGTGCGGGGACCGCCGCGGTCGTCGCGGAGCGCACGCCGATGTACGTTGCCCTGCGAGTGGCTGGCTATCCCACGTGTCATCACAGTTTAGTGATGAAGTCATCACGGGGCGATGACAGATATTACTATTCGGGGCCGAGCCGCCGTGACATGATCATCGGCGTGAACAAATGGTAGGCATTCTCCGTATCGCCCATAGATGTTACGGCGGCGCGTCTGAGCCAGCGGAGAACCGGCAATTCATACCGGAAGGAGAAAGCGGATGGACGGCGACGCGACGTACTTAGCGCCGCGTCCGGGAGGCCCGGGCGTGACCCGGGCGGGCAGCAGCCACCGCTTCTGCCCCGCCCGCCGGTGGGTCACCGATGACGGGCCCGCCGAAGGCCTCGATGCGGCCCGGCAGCTGTTCTGCTTCGCCCATGCCGGCGGCGGCCCGGCGTTCTTCCGCCAGTGGCGTGCCTGGCTGGCGCCGGAGATCGCGGTACGCCGGGTCCTGCTCCCCGGACGAGAGTCGCGACTCGAAGCGCCATTCCGGCACATTACGGACCTTCTGCCGCCGCTGTGCGCCGCGCTCGAACCATGCCTGGCCCGTCCCTATGCGCTATTCGGCCACAGCATGGGTGCGGTGGTGGCATTCGAGGTGGCTCGCTGGTTCTCTCGTTCTGGGGCAGGTCCCGAGTGCCTGATCGTGTCCGGGCGCCGCGCACCGGCACTGGCGTCCGCCCGCCGGCTGTCGAAGCTGCCAGCTGACGAGTTCGTGAAAGAGGTCGGCCGGCTCAACGGGATACCGCCGGAGGTACTGGGCGAGCCCGAACTGCTGGAATTGCTGCTTCCCACGCTGCGGGCCGATTTCGAGCTGGCCGAAACCTATCGGCCGCTCCCCGGCAGCCGCCTGGAATGCCCGGTTGTCGGCTACCTGAGCACCGATGATCCGGAGGTCGACTACGACGGGGTGCTTCGCTGGTCCGAGGTAACGACCGGTGAGTTCTCGGTCCGGATCTTCCGTGGCGACCACTTCTATCTCAGAGCGGGACGGCCCGATGTGCTAAACGCCGTGCGTGATGACCTTCGCCGTAAGATTCTCGCTGCTGCCAGGTAGGAACCAATGAACAGCGAATTGCTGATGTCCGACGTAAAGCATTTCCGGATTGACTACGCGATCAACCCGTACATGAACACCGAGGTTCAGCCCGACCCGGCGGCAGCGGCGATCGAGCTTGACGCGATAGTGAGCGCGCATATCGCGGCCCATCGCAAGGTCGAGTATCTGCCGTCCGCACCAGAGTGCCCGGACATGGTATTCACCGCCAACGCCGCCGTGATCCAGGGGAGCAAGGCCATCCTCGGCAGTCCGCCACGTGAGCGAGCGGCTGAAATGCCGTACTTCAAGGAGTGGCTGACTGGACGCGGGTACGAGGTCATCCAGGCGCCTTACGCCTTTAGCGGCCAGGGCGACGCACTGGCGTTCGGAGATCTGCTGCTGGCAGGGTACGGCCAGCGCACCGACCGGCGAATGCTCGCGGTACTGGCCCGGGAACTGAACTACGAGATCATGCCGCTGAGCACCGTGAGTCCGCGCTGGTTCGACCTCGACCTGGCGGTCGCGGTCATTCGCGCCCCGGACACGCTCGCCTGTTGCCCGCAGGCCCTCGACACGCCCAGCCGCCAGCGCCTGCGCGGACTCGGACTGGACCTGATTGAGGTGTCCGTCGAAGAAGCATCGCGGTTCGCGCTGAACCTGATCAGCGACGGGACCATCGTGACCATGACCCAAGACGCGCCGCGACTGGCCGGCGCACTGCGAGACCGGGGCCTGCGGATAGTCGAACTCGAGACCACTGAACTGGCCAAAGGTGGTGGCGGCGTCCACTGCACGGCCCTGACTCTGGACAACCCCTGACTGGTCAGAGGTCGTCCTCGTTGGCCGGGGAGTCCTTGCTGAAGTACTTGTCGTCCTGCTCGACCGCGGCGACGTCCTCGGCTGCTTCCTCCTTGATCCTCGCGATGCGCGGGCTGTCCGTGCCCGCGTTCTCGACCAGGGTGCCTCGCTTGCCGCCGACCCAGTTATCGCGGATCCAGGAGAGTAGTCCCATACCCGGAGGTTAGCCCTCCTGATCGGGATTGTCCGGGCTGGCGCCCTAGTAGTTCATGGCGCCCTAGTAAGAGCGCGGCCTGGCGTTCCAGGTAGCTGAGGGCGATCCAGCCGGCCGGCACCGGCAGCCAGAACGTGAGCAGCCGGAACAGCAGCACGGAGCTGACCGCCACCGCGCCGGGCAGGCCAGCCGCGGTCAGCCCGGCGGTCAGCGCGGCCTCCACCGCCCCGAGCCCGCCGGGTGTCGGCATGATCGAGCCGAAGGCACTGCCGGTCAGGTACACCACCGCGATGCTCGCGATCGGCACCGACCGTCCGTGGCCGAACGCCGCGACGCACGCGGCCAGGCACAGGATGTACGCGGCGGTCAGCAGCAGCGCGCCGCCGATGCCCTGGGCAAGCTTGCGGGGCTGCTGGGCCACCTCAAGCAGCCGGGGCAGCACCTGACCGAGCATCGGCGCGGCGCGCTCACGGATCAGCCGGCGACTCGCCGGGATGCTCAGCACCACGACACCCACCAGGGCGAGGCCGGCCAGCACGAAATACGACCAGGTCGGCGGCCGCAGCGCATGCTCCCGCCCGGTGCCGGTGATCGCGACGAACACGACGAGCAACAGCACATGCAGCACGAACGCGACGCCCTGCCAGACACCTACGCTGGCCGCCGCGACGGCCGCCGGGATCTTGAGCTTTTGCAGGTAGCGGATGTTGAGCGCGGCGCCGCCCACCGCGGCAGGGGTGACCAGCCGGACGAACGACCCGGCGAGCTGGGCCAGCATGGTCCGCACGAAGCTCAGCCGGTCCGCGACGAACCCCTGCAGTGAGATCGTCGCGCCGATGAACGTGACGCCTTCGAGGATCAGCGCGACCAGGCCCCACTGCCAGTTCGCCGTTCGCAGGATGCTGGACAGGCTGGTCCTGGCGAGCTCGCCGGCCAGCAGGTAGCCGGCCGCCAGTGTGGCCACGATCGTGACCAGGGTGCGCAACCGGATGCGCTCCAGCCGCACCGGCATCACTTCGCCGCCCGGCACGGCGGCGAGCATCCGCTTGCGCAGCGCGGGCAGCACGTCCCGGCGGCGGCGCAGCGCCGCCCTCGTGGACCTGGCCAGCGCGACCGGCTGAAGCAGCGGCACGACCGCGACCATCTCGCTGGCGCCGGCCTTCTCCACCGCCAGATCGGCGGCCCGGTTCGTCCCTACGGTCAGCGCGAGCTCGGCGATGAGCTGCGCGGTGTCCAGCCGGATCTGCAAGTCGCTGGCGGCGAGGTCGCCGTCTCCCGGGTCGAGCAGCATGACCCGTCCGTCGTCAGCGAGCAGGATGCGGTCGGCGGTGAGCCCGCGGTGCGTCACCCGATGCTGGTGCAACTGACGCATCGCGTCCCAGATGGCCCGCAGCTCCTCGTCCGTGCAGCCCGGGTTCTTCGCGGCGAGGGTGGTCCCGTCGTGGTGGTCGTAGGCGAGCACGGTGGCCTCCGGCCCGACCCGGACCACGGCGCGGAGCGCCGGCGTGGGCGCGCCCGCGTCGTCGGCGGCGTATGCCAGCAGCGCGCGCCGCTCGACCGCGTGGTCGACGGACAGCGGGGCACTGCGGGACACCTGCCCGCGCAGCCTGATCGACCGGTACAGCCGGTAGAGCGCGCCGGCCGCCTGCTGGTCCCGGTCGTACACCGCGACGTCCAGGCTGGCGCCGTCGGCAAGGGAGACTTCGTAGTGCCGCGAGCCGCCCTGACGTGGCGTACCGCGCCGGATGGCGGTGATCTTGCGGCCCTCGCCGGATTCGGCCAGCGCCGCGGCGATCTCCTCCGCGCTTGGCCGCTGCGACATGGACCCGGCGACATACCGGACCGCCAGGCCGACCGCGCGCCCGGCGATCAACGTGATGAGCAACGAGAGGATCGTGGTGCCCTGAGTGCCCAGGTGCACGATCGCGTAGACGGCGACCGTGATCCACAGGGCGTTCCGCCACCCCGGATAGCCGGTGAGGCCGATGATCGTGGCATAGGCCACCACGCCGGCCAGGTACGGGTCGAATGCGGCGGTGTGGCTGCTGACCGGATGGGCCATGATGATCGCGTCGTAGAGCGCACGGGCGAACGACTGGCTCAGGATCTCGTTCGCGATTCCCACCACCGCGGCGGCCAGGCAGCCGGTCGCCACCGCCTCGGCGAGCCGCTGCGGTTGTCTTCTGACGAGCTGCCGGACGGCGAGCGCCACCGGCAGGATGAGCAGGGCGAACAGGGCAACGGTGGGGGCGACAAGCCGGAGCGCGTGCGGCAGGTGACTGCTGGCGTTGATGATATCTGTCTCGACGCCGTCCGTGGTCGCGGTCGCCGCGAGGCCGGCCAGCGCAAGGGCCACGATCTCGACGCAGGAGACGAGGCAGCGCAGCAGGTCGACGGGTTTGCGGATCCGCCGTTCAAGATGATCCTCTACCAGGATCAATGGCTGCTGCTGGGACGTCACCGCACGATCGTTTCATCTGGCCGCCTCGACAGCATAACCGCACCGCCGTCCGGGGCACGAATGACGGCCCGCGGCCGTATTAGCTACTAATTTGATCGTAATACTTGACTATGCGTGGATGCCGACGGCAGGATGTGAGTCGTGACAGCCAAGATAGCCACCAGCCAGGTCAGCACCGCAGGTGAGGCGGCCGGGGTGGCACGGGAGTTCGCCGCGTCCATCGCGCCCGGGGTCCTCGCACGTGATCGCGCCGGCGGCGTGCCGGCCCGCGAGCTCGCCGCCCTGGACGCGAGCGGCCTGCTCGGCATCACGGTACCGGCCGCGGACGGCGGCCCGGACCTGCCGGTTAGCGTGCTGGCGGAGGTGGTCCGGCTCATCGCCGCGGTGGACCCGGCGATCGCCCAGGTGCCGCAGTCACACTTCCTGTTCGTGGACGTGCTCGCGGTGCACGGCACCGAGCACCAGCGGCTCCGGCTGCTCGGCGACGTGCTGGCCGGCGCGCGCCTGGCCAACGGGCTCGCCGAGCGCGGCGGGCAGCATGCGCAGGACCTGCGCACCCGGCTGACCGGCCGTTCCCGGCTCACCGGCCGCAAGTACTACTGCACCGGGGCGCTCACCGCGCGCTGGCTTGGCGTCAGCGCGCTGGACTCTGCTGACCGGCTGGTGCTGGCGTTCACCGAGCGCGACTCCCCCGGCGTGCACCTCGACCAGGACTGGACCGTGATGGGCCAGCGCGCCACGGTCAGCGGCGGCGCGGTGTTCGACGACGTGCCGGTGGATCCGTGCCTGGTCGTGCCGTACCAGCAGGCCTTCGAGCGCCCCCAGCTGCTCGGCGCGCGAACCCAGCTGGTGCACGCGGCGATCCAGGTGGGGATCGCGGGCGGCGCGCTGCGCGACGCCGGCTGGTTTGTCAGGGACAAGGCCCGGCCGTTCTTCGAGGCGGCGCGCGGGGGGTGGGCGGAGACCGCGGCGCGGGACCCGCACACCATCCGCCGGTTCGGCGAGCTGGCCACGAGGGTGCGGGCGGCCGAGGTACTGCTCGCGGACGCGGCCAGCGTGCTGGACGGCCTCGGCCGGGTGCCGCGGGACGCCGCCGCCGCGGCGCGGGGATCGGTCGCGGTGGCGCAGGCAAAGGCGTTCTGCAGCGAGGTGGCGGTCGACGTGGCCAGCGAGCTGTTCGCGCTGGCGGGTGCCAGCGCGGCCGACGAGAAGCACGACCTCAGCCGCCACTGGCGCAACGCCCGCACGCACGCCAGCCACGACCCGGTCAGCTGGAAGTACCACCATGTCGGCAACTACCTGCTCAACGACACGTTCCCGCCGAATCACGGGCAGATCTGACGATGGCTGACGTCTCTACCGCGGAATTCCGGCACGCGATGGGCCACTTCGCCACCGGTGTCACGGTGGTCACCTCGGTCGACGCCGACGGCGAGCCGGTCGGCACGACCGCGAACGCGGTCACCTCGCTGTCCCTGGATCCGCCGCTGATCCTGGTCTGCTTCGACCTCGGCAGCCTGACCCTGCGCGCGATCCGCGGCCACGGCGCGTTCGTGGTCAACGTGCTCGCCGCGCCGCAGCGGCAGTTGTCGGCGAACTTCGCGCGCCGTGGCCTGGCGGCGGCCTGGGATGGTGTGCGGCACCGCCGCGGCCCGACCGGCAGTCCGCGCCTGGAGGACGTGCTCGCGGTGCTGGAGTGCACTGTCGAGCACGCGCTCCCCGGCGGTGACCACGAGATCGTCGTCGGCCGTGTCCGGCACGCGGAAACCGCGCAATCCGTGGAAAGCGCCGCGCTACCCCCGCTGCTGTATTACCGGGGCGCGTACGTGGAACTAGCGTCGTTAGGAGCTTAATTAGGAGATCAGCGGCGGGGATGCGGATCGTCGCGCAGTACCGCGTACAGGACGCCGTCGCGGTAGGCGCCGTCGCGCCAGGTCGAGCCGCGGGTGACGCCCTCGCGCCGGAATCCAGCCGATTCAAGCGCCTTCTGCTCGGCGATGTTGCCCGTCTCGGTATGCGCCTCGACGCGGTTGGCCGTGGTGTGCCGGAAAAGCAGGTCAGCGAGCTGGGCCTGGGCGGCGGTACCGATACCGCGGCCGCGGTACTCCGGCCGTAGCCAGATACCGATCATCGGGCACCGGGATCCGGCGGTCGGACCCCACTGCTGCCAGTGCCAGCCGACGCCGCCCGCCACCTGCCCGTCATCGGCGACCACCGTGAGCGCGCCGTCGCCGTCGAGCCTGGACGGTCTGGGCGCGCCCTGGATCTCGCGCGGGCCGAAGTCGTCGAAGATGCTGTCCCCGCCAGGCAGCAGGGGCAGATCGTCCGGCTGCTGCGCGCGCAGCGTCACGTTCACCGCACCAGTATGCCCTGGCCGCTGCCGGCACTAGCGTGGAGCACCGCCGGGGCCGGACGGGCGGAGCATCGCCTGGGTGGCCCGGACCGCGACCTCGACGATGTCGCCGATGTCGCCGCCGTCCTCGACGGTCGTCGCCATGAGCTCACGCAGGCCGCCGAGCATCAAGATGGTCAGCTGGCGCGATGGCGGCGTGACACCGGCCGCGCGCAACTCCGGAGTGGTGCTGAGGTTCGCGATGAGCGTGATGAACGACTCGAGGAGTTCGCGCTGGAGGTGGCGGGCGTCGGAGCCGAGCGACGGCAGGTCCCTGATCCAGCTCAGCGTGATGGGCAGGTCGGATTCCGCCGCCGCGATCCACGCCTGGACCGCCTGCTGGATCTGGACGTCCCACGGCGCGCGCGGATCGACCGCCTCGGCGATGTGCCGGATCATCGCCCCGTTGCAGTCCTGGAGCAGGGCGATGTAGCAGGCCTGCTTGCTCGCGAAGTGCTCGTAGAACGTACGGCGCGAGGTGCGGGCGTGCCGCACGATGTCGGCGACCGTCGAGTCGCGGTAACCGCCCTCCCGGATGGCGGCGGCCATGCCCTCAAGCAGCCGGCCGCGGAATTCGCCGGGGGACTCGAGGCCCGTCATCTCGTCGCGCGTGGACGTCACGGTCGCCAGGCCATCCCTTCCGGTCATCGGCTCCGAAGGTCTTGCCCGACTATGGTACTCCGGCGTACCGTCGGTCTGGTACGCCTGCGTACCAGACCGGAGGGTGCGAATGACCGAGATAACCATGCCGGACGGCCCGTCATCCTCGCGCTTCGTACAGGGCGCCACCGCGCTTACCGCGCCGCTGTGGAACATCCGCCGGCTGCGCCGGCGCTACGGCCCGACCTTCACCGTCGACGTGCCGGTCTTCGGCAAGGCCGTGGTGATCAGCGACCCGGCGGACGTCAAGCAGCTGTTCATGACCAGCCCGGAGATCGCCGACAACCTCGACGTCAACCTGGGGCGCGTGCTCGGTCCCAACTCGTTCTTCGCGATCAACGGCGACCGGCACAAGAAGCAGCGCAAGCTGCTGACCCCGCCGTTCCACGGCCGCCGCGTGCGCGCGTACGAGGCGATCGTCGAACAGGAGGCGGTCCGCGAGATGGCAACCTGGCCGCAAGGCCAGGCGTTCCCCACGCTCGCTCCGATGATGCGCATCACGCTGAACGCGATCCTGCGCGCGGTGTTCGGCGCGGGCGGCACCGAGCTGGCCGAGTTGCGGCAACTGATCCCGGCGATGGTGAAGCTCGGTTCACGACTCGCCGTGCTGCCGATACCGCGCACCGACCTGGGCCGGTGGAGCCCTTGGGGCCGCGCGTTCGCCTACCGGCTCCGCTACGACGCGATCGTCGACCGGCTGATCGCCGCGGCCCGGCGGGACCCGCGCCTGGACGAGCGGGACGACGTGCTCGCGCTGATGCTGCAGAGCAGGTACGACGACGGTTCACCGATGAACCGCGACGAGATCGCCGACCAGCTCCTCACCCTGCTGACCGCCGGACACGAGACCACCGCGACGACGCTGGCCTGGGCCGTCGAGCGGCTGCGCCGGCATCCGGACGTGCTGCACCGGCTGGTGGCCGAGGCCGACGCCGGCGGATCGGAGCTGCGGGAGGCGACGATCCTCGAGGTCCAGCGCTCCCGTCCGGTCGTCGACCGGACCGCACGGCAGGTGCACGCGCCGAGCATGGAACTAGGCCGCTGGACGCTGCCGAAGGGCCAGATCGTCATGATCAGCATCTACCTGATGCACAACGACGAGAGGCTGTTCCCGAACCCGGGTGCCTTCGACCCGGACCGCTTCGCCCGCCAGCGTCCGGACACCTACGAATGGATCCCGTTCGGCGGCGGCGTCCGGCGCTGCATCGGCGCCGCCTTCGCCAGCATGGAGATGAACGTGGTGCTGCGTACGCTGCTCCGCGACCTCACGCTGGCGCCGACCAGCGATCGCGACGAAAGGTGGCACTCCCGCGGCATCACCTGGTGCCCCGCCAAAGGCGGGCTCGCCGTCATCAGCCGCCGCCCCGGGCGCGCTGACCTGGTCGCATCCGCGGCAACGAGCGGGGACGCGGCAACGAGCGGGGACGCGGCAACGAGCGGGGACGCGGCAACGACGACAAGGAGCACCGATGGCCAGGAAGCCTAGGCCCCTCGGCGGCCGGCCGGTGATGATCACCGGTGCCGCCTCCGGCATCGGCCGCGCGCTCGCGCGGCAGCTGTCGCGCGCCGGATCGCCGGCCGCCATCGCCGACATCGACGAGGCCGGCCTGAAGGACACCGAGAATTCCCTGCCTGGCCCGGTGCTCGCCCGCGTCCTCGACGTGCGGGATGCCGACGACATGCACCGCTTCGCGGCCGAGGTCCGCGAGTGGCTGACAACACTCACCGCGCCGCTGGCGGCGGTGTTCAACAACGCCGGCGTGGCGGTCGCCTCGTCGGTGCTCGACGCCGAACCCGAGGACGACGAATGGCTGCGGCGGATCAATTTCGACGGCGTGGTGAACGGCACCCGAGCCTTCCTGCCGCTCCTGGTAGCGCAGGATTACGGTGTCATCGTCAACACCTCGAGCGTCTTCGGCCTGCTGGGCATGCCGCATCAGAGCGCGTACTGCGCGTCGAAGTTCGCGGTGCGCGGCTTCACCGACGCGCTGCGCCAGGAACTGCGCGGCACCGGCGTCTCCGCGGTGAACATTCACCCAGGCGGCATCACCACGAACATCGCCCGCAACGCGCGCGTCCGCAAGGATCCCGAAGGCCGCGGCCGGACCCACGAGCAGCTGGCCGCCGATTTCGAGGCGATCACGATGACCAGTCCGGATAAGGCGGCGGAGATCATCTGCCGCGGCATCGAGCGCGGCAAGGCCCGCATTCTGGTTGGCCCGGACGCCTACCTCTTCGACGCACTGGCCCGGGTGGCACCGACGCACTACTACGACGTCATCGCCCGCTTCGAAAAGCGGCTCCGTGCCCGGTCCGCCGAGCGGCAGGAGGCACACCGGTGACCGAACACGTCGATGTCCTCATCATCGGCGCCGGGCTGTCCGGAGTCGGCGCGGCCCGCCACATCCAGGCCGCGTTCCCCGGCAAGGCGTACACCATCCTCGAGGCGCGCGACGTCATCGGCGGCACGTGGGACCTGTTCCGGTATCCGGGCGTCCGGTCGGACTCGGACATGCACACGCTTGGTTACCGGTTCCGCCCGTGGACGGATCCCAAGGCGATCGCGGACGGACCCGCGATCCTCGGCTACGTCAGGGACACCGCGGCCGAAGGGGGCGTTGACAAACACGTCAGGTTCAGCCACCGGGTGACTAGCGCGGCGTGGTCGAGCGGGACGGCGCGCTGGACGGTGCACGCCGTGCACGGCACCGAGCCGGTGACGCTGACCTGCAATTTCCTGCTGAGCTGTAGCGGCTACTACCGGTACGACGACGGCTATCTCCCGGATTTTCCCGGCATCGGCGACTACCGCGGCGTGCTGGTGCACCCGCAGCGCTGGCCGGCGGACCTTGACTACGCGGGCAAGCGCGTCGTGGTGGTCGGCAGCGGCGCCACCGCGGTGACCCTGGTTCCCGCGCTGGCCCAGACCGCGGGCCACGTGACGATGCTGCAGCGCTCCCCCAGCTACATCCTGACGCTGCCCGCCGAGGATCCGATCGCCACCCGGCTGCGCTCGATGCTCGGCGAGCGTCGCGGGTCCGCCGTCACGCGCTGGAAGAACGTGCTGGCCCAGGGCCTGATCTACCGGCTCAGCCGACGGCGGCCCGACATGATGCGCCGCTGGATCCGCAAGCTCACGATCAGGCAACTGCCGGACGGCTACGACGTCGACACGCATTTCAAGCCCGAGTACAACCCGTGGGACCAGCGCCTGTGCCTGGTCCCCGACGGCGACCTGTTCCGTGCCATCAGTGACGGGCGCGCGAGCGTGATCACCGACAAGATCGCCACGTTCACCGAGCACGGCATCCGGCTGGAGTCCGGCGACGAACTGGCGGCCGACATCGTGGTGACCGCGACCGGCCTGCGCCTGCTGGCCCTCGGCGGCGTCGAGCTCACCGTGGATGACCGCGTGATCCGGCTGCCAGAGACGATGGCGTATAAGGGCATGATGCTGAGCGACGTACCGAACTTCGCGTTCACGATCGGCTACACCAACGCGTCCTGGACGCTCAAGGCAGACCTGGTCAGCGAGTTCACTTGCCGCCTGCTCAAGCACATGGACGCACGCGGTTACGACAGCTGCGTGCCGGTAAACGACGACCCCGCCGTCACCGAACGTCCCCTGCTCGACTTCTCGGCCGGCTATGTGCTGCGCTCCATCGACCAGTTCCCGAAGGCCGGCTCACGCCCGCCATGGCGCCTCGGCATGAGCTACCTCCACGACATGATGACCCTCCGGTACCGCCGGATCAACGACGGCTCGATGCGCTTCTCCCGGCGGCAGCCCGCGGCCGTCGCTCCCGTCAGAGTTGACTCGAAAAATAATTTAAAATACGACACGGCGGAACGACAGAGGCTCCGCGTCTCGTGTCACTGTTTGCGTAATGAGCGGGAATCCCAGCGGACCTCACCTACACCAAGAACACCAAGGAATATCCCACCCGAGGCGCTCGGTATCTACCAAGCCGATCTATTGACATTTGCCGTGATCACCTGTATTCAGCCCTAGCTGGGCTGACCTGCGCTAGCCCGCGCCAAGCGATCTATCTGGTTACGCGGGACGTAAATCCCTGACCACCACGTGTCCATTGTGCTGCATATATTCGGCACGCCACTGTAATCGAACGCATTCAACGAGGAGCGGCATACGATTCTCCGCATAGTTAGGTATCGTCCCTGGGTAGTCATTGCGGCGGTACACAGCGCATGATTCGGGAGCAGGGACCTAGTCGTGTTGATGATCATAGTGGAATGCATCGGCGCGCTTCGAAAGACCGTCCTGCATCTCTTCCCCTCCCGCGCATCCCGAATAACTTCCCGTACACCTCGCATAAGGGGAGGGCGACAGGGATGATTAGAACGTTTGTCGCGGAACCGGTGGCGCTGACCCGTGAAGGGCTTGTGGCCCTACTCGGCCGGGAGAATGACATCGACTTGATCGCGGCCACGGACCGAGTCGAAGACGTCATCCCGACGGTGCGGGAGCTGAAGCCCGACGTGGCACTAATCTCCGATGCTTTTCCAGGTCAGGACGGAATTTTCATCGCACGGTCCATTCGCGCCGCGCTCCCGCGGTGTCGCTGCGCGATCTTGAGTCACACCCGCGACCCACGCCACCTTGAGCACGCAATCGCCGCGCAACTCCACGGGTATCTCGTTCATGACTGCGCCGCCGAATTCCTTTGCGCGGCGATCAGGCAGATGGCCGTTGGCAGCAAGGTCATTGACCCAGGACTCGCGTTTCGCATGCTAGCCACCAAGGCGTGCCCTCTCACGCTCAGGGAAGCCGAGGCGCTCAGGGCGGCGGCGAAAGGTTTCACCACGAGTGAGATCGCGGCAAACCTCTGCCTGACCGGCGGCACGGTGCGTAACTACCTGTCCCGCGCGATCGTGAAAGTCGGCGGTCGCAATCGCGTAGACGCAATACGGATCGCCGAAGAGGCGGGCTGGCTGTAGCCCCCGCGGACGGCAAACTCGGTGACGACGCGCATTAGCGCCTACCAGCAGGTGAATGCCGTGTCAACGGCTACTCCACTTTTCAGCCCCAGCCGTCACCAACAAGCTGACGAGGCCCGCGGGCCCCGGGTCAGCCGGCGATAGCGGCGCGGATCAGCGGGATCGCGGTCGCCCCCCATTTCGCCACGACAGAGTCCAGCTCGGCCAGTTCTGGCTCGGTGACATACAGCCCGCGGGCGGGCACGGCCGCGCCGAGTTCCACGAGCACCGGTCGCAGGTGGACCTCCACGGCGAGCGTGTGCCCGGCCCAGCCGCCGGTCATCACCGGCACCGCCACGGTCCCGGCCAGGCCGTTGCTGCCGTAGCGGTCGAGGAACGCCTTGAGCATGCCGGTGTACGCGGCCTTGTAGGTCGGCGACGCGACGACGACGACATCAGCGCCCGCGACCTCGGCGGTCAGCGCGGTCAGCTCCGCGTCCGCCCAGTCGAACAGGCGGGGCGCGTACTCGGCCAGGTCGACCACGACGCGCGGCGGGACGGGCGGATCGGTCAGCGCCACCGCCAGCGCACCGGCCACCGCCAGCGCGACGCCGTGCGTGCGGGACGCGGGCTTGGGATTGCCGGTGACGACCGCTATGCGCATGACCGCGGAACCTCCATAACGCCATCCTTACCCCAGCACGGCCGGCGCTCGCTAACTCGCGGGCTGCGGTATCAATTCCCTACAATGGAGACTGTTTTAATATACATGCGGCTCAAGGCGTAAAGTCCCTGGACATGAAGATCGGCGAGATTCGTGACCTCATCCGCCTCAAGCCGATCGAGCTGAGCGCGCCAGCGCGCCGGCTCTCCGCTTGCCACGACATCGACGACCTGCGGCGGGTCGCGCGCCGTGCGGTCCCCCGCCCGGTCTTCGACTACGTCGACGGCGGCGCCGACGAGGAGGTCTCGCTCGCCGCCAACCGCAGGGCATTTCAGCGCTACCGGTTCCTGCCGAACGCCCTCGTGGGCGTCGCGGACACCAGCACCGTGGCCGGCCTGCTCGGCGCGGAGCTCCCGTTCCCGCTCGTCCTCGGCCCGACCGGCTACACCCGCATGATGCACCCGGCCGGCGAGATCGCGGTGGCCAGCGCGGCGCACCGGCACGGCCTGCCCTACACGCTCTCCACGATGGCGACGACCACGATCGAGACCCTCGCCGAGGCGGTCCCGCCCCAGGGCTTGTGGTTCCAGCTGTACGTCATGCGCGACACCGGGCTGAACAAGGATCTGGTCGCCCGTGCCGCGGCCGCCGGCTATCGCACCCTGATGATCACCGTGGACACCGTGGTCCCCGGCCACCGATCACGGGACGAGCGCAACGGCCTGATCATCCCGCCCGCGCTCACCGCCAGCGCGCTGGCGAACATCGCGGTCCGGCCCGGTTACTGGCTGCGGATGCTGCGCAACCCGGCGATCGAGTTCGCCAATATCCCGCTTCAGGCCAAGACAATCGCCGGTTCCGCCTCGCTGTTCGACCCGGCGGTCACCTGGGACTCGATCGAGCCCCTGCGCGAGGCCTGGCCGGGCAAGCTGCTGCTCAAGGGCCCGCTCAGCCCGTCCGACTGCCAGCAGGCGATACAGGCAGGCGCGGACGGCATCGTGCTGTCCAACCATGGCGGCCGCCAGCTCGACCGCGCCGTCGCCCCGATCGACCTTGTCGCCGGCGCCCGCGAGGCGCTCGGTCCGGACGCCACGATCGTCGTCGACTCCGGTGTGCGCCACGGCGCCGACATCGCGGTCGCCCTCGCGCTCGGCGCGAACGCCGCCGCCATCGGCCGCGCCTACCTGTACGGCCTGATGGCCGCCGGCGAGCCCGGTGTGGACCACGCCATCGATCTGCTCAGCGAACAGTTCACCCGGACCCTCCAGCTGCTCGGCATGCGTTCGGTCGCCGAGCTGCGGGAACGCGGTGCCGAACTAATCCGATAAATCCTATTGACTTTATAGACAACTCGCCCCACCCTAGAGGACATGGGTCACCCGCAGCCGCTCGTGGCACGCCGGTACACCGACTTCGGCATGCAGTCGAGCGCGGTCTGTCGCGCCCGCTGACATCGCGCCGCGCTCTCCCCGCGCTCTCCCCCGTCAATCCCGAGGTGTTGCACCATGTCCGAAATCGTCCTCGCCCCTGCCCGAGATCGGGAAGCCGAGGTACCTGCACAGCATCCCCCCGCAAAACGCACCCGCCGCAATCACGGCTGGTACCGCCTGATCAGCCCGCTTGCGGTCGTCGTGATCTGGCAGCTCGCCAGCACCGCGAACCTCGTCGCCAAGGACAAGCTGCCGCCGCCGTCCACGATCTGGCACACCGCCAGCACGCTGATCACCCAGAGTTCGCCCGCTTACGGCACGCTCCAGAGCGCGATGCTGGTCTCGCTCCAGCGGATGGCGATCGGCTTCGCGTTCGGCGCCGCCGCCGCGATCGCCCTGGCGCTGATCGCGGGCCTGAGCCGGCTCGGCGAGAACGCCGTCGACCCGCTGCTGCAGATCCTGCGCACGCTGCCGCTGTTCGGCCTGATTCCGGTGTTCATCGTGTGGTTCGGCATCGGCGAGCTGCCCAAGATCATCCTGATCGCGCTCGGCACGGCGATCCCGCTGTACCTGAACACGTTCGCCGGCATCCGCAGCGTCGACGCCAAGCTGATCGAGGCCGCGCAGACCCTCAAGCTCAGCAAACCGCGGCTGATCCGGCACGTGATCCTGCCCGGCGCGCTCCCCCAGGCGCTAACCGGCCTGCGCCAGAGCCTGGGCGTGGCGTGGCTCGCGCTCGTCGTGGCCGAGCAGGTCAACGCCAACGCCGGCCTCGGCTTCATGATCAGCCAGGCCACCCAGTTCCTGCGCAACGACGTGATCCTGGTCGCGCTCGCCGTCTACGCGGCGCTCGGCCTGGTCACCGATGCCCTGGTCCGCCTGCTGGAGAGGAGGGCCCTGGCATGGCGGCGCACGCTGCTCTCGTAAGGAACCTCTCCCGGGATTTCGGTGGCACCCGCGTACTCGACGACCTGGACCTCGACATAGCGGAGGGCGAGTTCGTCGCTCTGCTCGGGGTCAGCGGCACCGGCAAGTCCACGCTGCTGCGCGCGCTGGCCGGCCTGGACCCGGAAACCACGGGCGAGCTCGAGGTGCCCGGCCCGGTCGCCGTGGCGTTCCAGGAACCTCGCCTGCTCCCCTGGCGCCGCGTCGCGGCCAACGTCGCGCTCGGCCTGCGCGCACCGGACCCGCCCGCCGTCGCGGAACACGCGCTCGCCGAGGTCGGCCTCGCCGCCAAGGCGGACGCCTGGCCGCTCACCTTGTCCGGCGGCGAGGCGCAGCGCGCCGCGCTCGCCCGCGCCCTGGTCCGGGAACCCAGCCTGCTGCTGCTCGACGAGCCGTTCAGCGCGCTTGACGCGCTGACCAGGATCGCCATGCACACGCTGGTGCTGCGGCTGTGGCGGCGGCACCGCCCCGCGGTGCTGCTGGTCACCCACGACGTAGACGAGGCGCTGGTCCTCGCCGACCGCGTCCTGGTGCTGGCCGGCGGCCGCGTGCGGTTCAGCGGCCTGGTCGACATTCCCCGCCCGCGCGATCGCGACGATCCCGGGCTCATTCAGCTGAGGCACCGCCTTCTCGCCGAACTCGGTGTCCCTAAGGAAGGACAATTTTGAGCAGAACGACATGGCGTGCTTCGGCCCTCGCCCTCATCCTCGCCACCGTCGCGGCGTGCTCGTCGAGTGCGTCGTCCGGGGCCACCCAGGCCGACGTCGGCACCGTGACGCTGCACATCGGGGACCAGGCCGGCACCGGCGCCGAGGCGCTGCTCACCGCCGCCGGCCTGATAGACAAGCTGCCGTTCAAGGTGTCGTGGTCCGACTTCACCTCCGGACCGCCGCTGCTCCAGGCGATGGCGGCCGGGTCGGTAGACGTCGGCGGCGTCGGCAACTCCCCGCCGGTGTTCGCCGCGGCGGGCGGCGACCGGATCGCCCTGGTGAGCGCGCTCCAGTCCGGCCCGCGGGGCACCGCGCTGCTGGTGCCGAAGGGTTCGTCCATCGGTTCCGTCGCGGACCTGCGAGGAAAGCGGATCGCGGTCGCCCAGGGCAGTGCGTCCGATTATCACCTGCTCACCGTGCTGAACAAGGCGGGCATCGGCGTGCACGATGTCACGCTCGTTTACCTTCAGCCCGCCGAGGGCCTGGCGGCCCTCACCTCGGGGCACGTGGACGCCTGGGACATCTGGTCCCCGTTCCTCGAGCAGGCCGAGGGCCAGTACGGCGCGACCGCGCTGGTCAACGGGTCCGGTTACGGCAGCCCGTATTCGTTCCAGGTCGCGTCCCGCGCCGCGCTCGCCGACCCCGCCAAGGCCGCGGCGATCAAGGACTACCTGGCGCTCATCGCGCAGGCGCACGCGTGGGTCAACAAGCACCTGGCGGTGTGGGCCAGCGTGTGGGCGAAGGCGAGCGGCCTGCCGCTGAGCATCATGCGGCAGGCGGCCACCGACGACTACGCCACGGCGGTGCCGCTGACCCCGGCCGTGATCGGTTCCGAGCAGCAGGTGTCCGACGCGTTCACCAAGGCCGGCCTGATCCCGGTGCATGTCAACTTCGCGGACTTCACCGACACGGAGCTCGGCTCATGACCAGGCAGCTGCACTTCAACGCGTTCCTGATGGGCTGCGGGCACCACGAGGCGGCGTGGCGGCTGCCGGAGAGCGACCCGTTCGCCAACACCGACCTCGGGTACTGGACGAACCTCGCCCGGGTCGCCGAACGCGGCAAGTTCGACTCCCTGTTCCTGGCCGACGGACCGGTGCTCTGGAGCAACGCCAGGCACCGGCCGGGCGGGGCGCTGGAGCCGACCGTGCTGCTCACCGCGCTGGCCGCGGTCACCACGCACATCGGGCTGATCGCCACCGCGTCGACCACGTACAACGACCCGTACAACCTGGCCCGCCGGTTCGCGTCGCTGGATCACATCAGCGGCGGGCGGGCCGGCTGGAACATCGTCACCACCGGGAGCAAGGCCGCCGCGCTCAACTTCAGCATGGACGAGCACCCGAGCCACCGGGAGCGGTACCAGCGCGCCGCGGAATTCACCGACATCTCGTTCGCGCTGTGGGACTCCTGGGAGGACGACGCCGAGATCGGCGACAAGGCCTCCGGCGTGTTCGCCGACGACGGCAAGATCCACGAGATCGGCTTCACCGGCGAGTACTTCCAGGTGCGCGGCCCGCTCAACGTGCCGCGCTCGCCGCAGGGTCGGCCGCTGGTCGTGCAGGCCGGCTCGTCGCAGGACGGCCGCGAGTTCGCCGCCCGCTACGCCGAGGCGGTGTTCACCGCGCAGCAGACGCTGGCGGACGCGCAGGAGTTCTACGCCGACCTCAAGGCGCGCGCCCGGCGCCTCGGACGCGACCCGGACCAGATCAAGATCCTGCCCGGCCTGGTGCCGACCATCGGGTCCACCGAAGCGGAGGCTCGGGCGCTGGAGGAGGAACTGGAGAACCTGATCGTCCCCGACCACGGCCTGGCGCACCTGTCCCAGATCCTCGAGGTTCCGGTAGCCGAGCTGCCGCTTGACGGCCACCTGCCCGCGTCGGTGTACGAACGTCCGCCGGTCGAGGGCATGCAGAGCCGCTACGAGCTGGTCGCCGGCCTGGCCCGCCGGGAGAACCTCACGGTACGCCAGCTCATCGGCCGGCTCGGTGGCGGACGCGGCCACCGCACGTTCGCCGGCACGCCCGAACAGGTGGCGGACACGATCGAGGAGTGGGCCGAGTCCGGCGCGGCCGACGGCTTCAACGTGATGCCGGCCGCCCTCCCCTCCGGCCTGGCGGCGTTCACCGAGCACGTCGTCCCGCTCCTGGTCAAACGCGGCCTGTTCCGTGACGAGTACACCGGCCCCACGCTCCGCGACCACTACGGCATCCCCCGCCCGGCCAGCCAGTTCGCCCCCGCCCCCACCTAGCCCCGCACCCCCGG
>Ga0207664_10000550_pt1 | contig 26551 bp, 17 predicted proteins | sample LARL83metaG_FD_184349 | JGI IMG/M metagenome (GOLD analysis project Ga0207664, IMG submission 184349) | Corn, switchgrass and miscanthus rhizosphere microbial communities from Kellogg Biological Station, Michigan, USA - LAR L8-3 metaG... | ecosystem: Host-associated > Plants > Roots >... | reverse complement strand
CGGCACGCACTCGTTCGAGCCTTCGACGAAGCAGCCCTCTATTCCGACGAGGTGCGCGTCGCCTCCGCGCGAGCGCCGCACGCGCGATCGGCTCGCGTTCTGCTCGCGGCGGCTTCGCACGCCCGCGAGCGCACCGGCCCGCGCCGCGGCCGGAAGCTCGCGGTTCGCACGCGAGCGCTCGAGTGACCGGCGCCGCCAAGACTCCTCGCCAGTCCGAGGCGGTCATCGCGGACCTCATGATGCCGCAGCACGCGAACGGTCTCCGCGTGCCGTCGGTGTTCGGCGGTGTGATCATGAGCATGGTCGACCGCTGCGCCGCGCTCAGCGCCATGCGCCACGCCGGTGGTCAGGCCACGACCCTCTCGATCGACAAGATCCTGTTCAAGGAGCCGATCTGGGTGGGGGAGCTCGTGGAGATTCGTTCACGCGTGGTGTTCGTCGGCAACACCTCGATGGCGGTGCTGGCGAACGTCTACGCGGAGAACATCGCCCAGGGGAGCCGCCGCCACGCGAACGAGTGCTGGCTCACCTTCGTGCACCTCGGGCAGGACGGTAAACCCGCTGCCGTACCACAACTTACGCTCGAGACCGCCGAGGACCGGCTGCTCCATGAGGTCGCTCAGCGGCGGCGCGCCCAGTCGCTCGCCGAGCGGCGCTGAGCGGGAGCGGAGCTAGCGGTTTTCGATTTCCCGCTCGCCCGGCACGTTGCGCGTGGCGCGACCTTCCCCCGGGTGCGCCTTCGCCTCGTTGTAGCGATTCCCCTTCAGCCGCAGCTCCTCGACGAAGGCGGCAAACTGTTCCGGCGTTTGATCGTCAGCTATTGAGGGGATCAACCCCTTGACCAACGTGACGCGCTCGGCAAGGGTGAGGCGGTTCGCATCATCGACCAATCGGCGGAGCTCGGGGTGATTCATCCAATCGGTACTGCTGCTCGTGGTCATCTGGTGCTCCGATTCGGGGAGTTGGAGGGCAGCGGCCGACGGCCGGCAGGATCGAGCATTCATGCTCCGTGCCCGCTCAAGTCACTCTGGAAGCCCGTCGATACTCGATAGGTGGCCGACACAGCTTCTGCCCGGAACGGGCATCCCGCGTCGTGGACGCCCGAACCGTGGACCTCGGCACGAGGCGCGCCTGCCCTCGCGCTGGTCGCCCTCGCAAGCTACGCCATCTTCCGCGCGGCCGCGAACGCAAAGCTGATCCCGCTCCACTCCGCCGACATTACCGACGCGGTCTGCTTCGCGGTCACCGATTTCAGCGTGGTGCTGCTGTCCTGGCTCGCGGCGCGGTCCGCCCGCGGCGATCACGCCACCCGTCGCGCGTGGCTCCTGATCATGATCGCGTCGACGTTCACGGCTTCGGGATCCAGCGCCTCGACGCTCAACCAGATCCTGCATCCGGGCAGCGTGATGCCGCTGTGGACCAACGCGGTGTTCGGGCTCGGCTACCTCTTCACCCTCGCCGGGCTGCTCTCGTTCCCGATCGCGCCCCGCCGGCGCGCAGACCGGATCACGATGTCCTTCGATATCGCGACCGTGGCGATCAGCGGCGCGATGGTCCTCTGGTACTGGTGCGTGCGCACGGCCGCGTTCGACGCGAGCACCTCGCTCGCGAAGACCGCGATCATCGTCGGCTATCCGTTCGCGGACATGGTGATGATCATCACCGCCGCGATCCTTCTTCTCCGATCGGCAGACGATCGCAGCCGCACGATCTTCAGCTTCATCGCGCTCGCCTACCTGCTCTCGGCGATCGCCGATTTCTGGTACGGCTATCTGGACATCGAGGTCGTGGCGTATCGCAGGAACACCGTCATCGATGTCAGCTGGCTCGCCGGCGTGCTGCTGCTGAGCGTCGCGGCCGCTTCGCAGCTGCGGCGCACGCCGGCGCCGGACAGTCGCATGAACGTCGCCTCCCGGTGGATGTCGGAGATTCCGCTGATCGCGGTCGGCCTCGCGTTCGGCATGCTCTTCCTCGCCACGCAGGAGAACATGGAGCGCGTCGAGCTGCAGCTCGGCGCGCTCGCCCTCGTCATGACGGTGCTCGCGATCGCGCGACAGCGCATCTCCGCGCGCGATGCGGAGCAGCTGACCGCGGAGCGCGCCGTTCGCGATGCGCGGTTCCGCGCGCTCGTCCAGAACTCCAGCGACGTCGTGCTCGTGCTCGACAACGAGCTTCGCGCCACGTACGTGAGCCCCGCCATGGAGGGTGTGCTCGGTCTCGTGCCGGAGCTCGCCCTCGACCGCCCCTTCGTGGAGCTCGTCGCGGCGGAGGATCGTGACGAGGCCGGAGACGTGCTGAGTCGCGTCGCTCGGATGCCGTTCAGCACCGAATCGCTGCGCTGTCACATGATGCACGCGGACGGCACCCCGCGAATCATGGAGACACTCGCGAGCAATCTGCTCGAGGATCCGGCGGTGCAGGGGCTCGTGCTCAACTCGCGCGACATCTCGCAGCGTGCCGCGCTCGAGGAGCAGCTGCAGCACACACAGAAGCTCGAAGTGGTCGGACGGCTCGCCGGCGGCATCGCGCATGACTTCAACAACCTGCTGATGGTCATCGGCGCCAACGCAGAATTCGTTCTGAGCGATGACGCGGATGTCGCGGCGCGGCGCGAGGCGGCAGAGGAGATCAAGGACACCACCAAACGCGCCGCGGCGCTGACGAAGCAGCTGCTCGCCTTCAGCCGTCGCCAGGAATCGCGTCCATCGCTGATCAATCCGAACGACATCGTGCGACACGTCGAACGGATGCTGCGGCGACTCCTGCAGCACTCGACGCGATTCCAGACGGATCTCACCGACACGCCGCTCGGCATCGAGATCGATGCCGGCCAGCTCGAGCAGGCACTGCTCAACCTCGCGGTCAACTCACGCGATGCGATGCCCTCCGGCGGCGTGCTGCGCATGAGCACGCGGATCGTCACGATCACGGAGCGCACCGCCGTCGATCGCGGAGTCCTCGTGCCAGGCGAATACGTGACGATCGCCGTCGAGGATTCCGGGAGCGGCATGAGCGCCGAGGTGCGGAGCCGAATTTTCGAGCCGTTCTTCACCACGAAGCCGATCGGCTCGGGGACGGGACTCGGATTGGCGATGGTGCTGGGCGTGATCCATCAGTCCGGCGGACACATCGGTGTCGAGAGCACGCCGGGAGTGGGCACGACCATCACGCTGTATTTCCGCGCCGTTCCGCTGAACGAGAAGCTGCACGCGCAACGGCCCGGCGCGGCATTGTTGCGCGGCTCGGGGCGCATTCTCGTCGTCGACGATGAGGAGGCCGTGCGGATGGTGCTGCAGCGGCTGTTGAGCCGGATGGGGTACGAGGTCGACGCGGTGGGAGATGCGACCACGGCGCTCGCGATGCTCACCGGCACGCCGACGCGCTTCGATCTCGTGCTCTCGGACATTCTGATGCCGGAGATGAACGGGCTCGAGCTCGCCACGGAGCTCATCGAGGCCAGAAATCCCGTCGCCATCGTGCTCATGACGGGGTTCGCGGATGGCACGACCGTGCGCGAGGCCACCGAGACGTTCAAGCTGCCGGTGTTGCGCAAGCCATTCGAGGTGGATCAACTCGCCGCGATCCTCGAAGATGCGCTGGGCCGAACCTTCGCGCTGCGCGAGGGCGCGTAACCGTCGCCGAGCCGCGCCGCCCCTTGCCGTGCGACCGTCGCGAGGCGCAACATTCCGTCGATGAAAACGCGCTTCACTCTCGCCGATGCGAACCGGACGCTCCCGCTCGTCAGTCGAATCGTGCGCGATCTCGTCGCCCGTTTTCCGGTGTGGCGTGATCTCGTGGATGAGTACGAGCTGATGACGTCCAGCCAGCGAGTCGACGAGCCCGATCCGCGTGTGGCGCAGCTCGAGCGCCAGGTCACGGCGCTCGCGCGCGAGATCGACGGTTACGTTCGTGAGCTGACCGAGCTCGGCGCGGAGGTTCGCGTTCCGTACGACTCGGGGCTCGTGGACTTTCCCGGTACGCACGAGGGACGCCCGATCTTCTTCTGCTGGCGGCTCGGCGAAGAGTCCATCGAGCATTGGCACGAGCGCGACGGCGGATTCGCCGGTCGCCAACCGATAGACGCACTGGAGTTTGCGGACCGATGACCGTCCAGACACGCAGCTACACCTCGCCGGATGGCGCCAACTGGGGCGTGCAGGTGATGCTGCCGGGTGCCACCAACGCGATGATCGTCTTCGAGCATCCCGACGGCGGCACGTCGCGCCGCGATCGCTACAACTGGGTGAACATCGCGGGGCCGGGCGCGCGCAACGTCACCTCGCGAGCCGAGGCGACCGAAGTGCTGCGCGCGCTCACCGATGCTCAGATCGCGCTGCTGTTTCGCCGCTCGATGCCGATCAGCTCCGGGGCGAATTAGCCGGATCGCCGGCAGCCCGGGCCGAAGCCGCGTCCACGCGCTCGTCGGGGAAGGGGATGTCGAGCTCCATGCCGTCGCGCGCCAGCACCACCTCATCGAACTGCTCCCGCGCCTCGCGCAGCAGCTCTCCGGGATCGCGCGAGTAGCGCGCCGAGAAGTGCGTGAGCGCGAGACGGCGCACGCCGGCGGCCGCCGCGACCCGCGCCGCTTCGCGCGCCGTGGAGTGCCCCGTCTCCGCCGCGCGCGCGGCCTCCTCATCGGCGAACGTCGCTTCGTGCACGAGCAGATCCGCGCCGCGCGCAGCCTCGATGGTCGCATCGCTCGGGCGCGTGTCGCCGGTGATCGCGAGCGAGCGCCCCGACCGGCGCGGCCCCACGAGCACGTGGGGCTCGATCACGCGGCCATCATCGAGAGTCACACTCTCTCCCCGATGGATTCGACCCCAGAGCGGACCCTCGGGAATGCCCAGTGAGCGCGCGAGCTCGGGATCGAAGCGTCCCTTGCGATCTTCCTCCACGAGCGAGTAGCCGACCGAGACCTCGCCGGAATGCACGGTGGGGAAGGGAATGATCGAGTAGCCATCACGCGCGAGACGCTGGCCCGGTGCAACCTCCGTGATCTCCACGGGAAAGCCCACGCGATCCACTCCGAACTGCGCCGCGCCGCGAAGCACTCGCGTGGCGCCGCGAGGGCCGAACATCCGCATCGGCTCGGTGCGCCCCTGCAGCGCGAGCGTCCGAATGAGGCCGATCACGCCGATGATGTGGTCGCCGTGAAAGTGCGTGATGAACACGTCGCTCAACGCGAACGAGATCCCGTAGCGCATCATCTGGCGCTGCGTTCCCTCGCCGCAATCGAAGAGCAGCGTCTCGCCCTCCCGGATCACGGCGATCGAGGAAACGTTGCGCTCGACGGTCGGCCGCGCCGCGCTGGTACCGAGGAAGCGTACGCTCAGGGACATAGCCAGGAATATATCCGGTTCGATGCGGCGCGCGGGCCGATTCCTCTCTCCCGCGCCTCCCTGGCACCCGCCCTGCAACCTTCTGTGCACCTCGCGAGTTATGTGGGTGGTGCTGCATCTTTCCGCGCCCTCCGCTCACCATCGCAAGCCGGCGGTCATAGCAATGATGTCGTTCCGCTCCATTGGTTCGGGAATGAGTGCGCGCGCTCGCGCGAACGATGCGGCATCGGGAGCTCGTCGGCTCCCGCACGATCCGCTGCGCGTTCTGCAGCGGCGCACCGCGGAGCCGGTCCAACACGAGCCCTCGGCGTGGAGTCGTTCGCCGCGCGACTACGTGCTCCTCATCATGCTCGCCACCCTGATCGGCCGGGTCGTACTCGCCGCCACCATCGGGCTGGGCGTCGACGAATCGTATCAGGTGTCCGTTTCGCGGCCGCTCTCGCTGAGCTACTTCGAGCATCCGCCGCTCGCGTTCTGGATTCCCGGCGTCGTCGGATCGCTCACCGGCAGCACCAACGCCATACTGGTCCGGCTGCCGTTCATTCTTCTGTTCGCCGGCACGACGTGGATGATGTACCGGCTCACCGCGCGCCTGTTCGGCGAGCGCGCGGGTGCCATCGCCGCGCTCATCCTCAACATCACCCCCGTGCTCAGCGTGAGCACCGGCGGATGGGTGCTGCCGGACGGGCCGCTGATGTTCTGGATGCTCGCGTCCGCGCTCTGCCTCGAGCACGTGCTGCTGCCCCCGAGCTCGCCCCGGCGCGCGCGCGGCAGGCCCCTGCTCTGGTGGATGGCCGGAGGCGCGTGCGCCGGGCTCGCGATGCTTTCCAAGTATCACGGGATCTTTCTCCTCGCCGGCACCGGGCTGTTTCTGCTCACGAACCGTCGCGCGCGGCGCTGGCTGCGGCACCCCGGTCCGTATGCGGGCGCTCTCGTCTCGATTCTCGTGATCTCACCCGTGCTGCTCTGGAACGCGCAGCACGACTGGGTGTCGTTTCGCTTTCAGGGTGCGCGCGGCGGACAGCACGGCGTCCATGTCGTGTCCTTCCTCCAGAACATCGGCGGACAGCTCGGCTACCTGCTGCCGTGGGTCGGCATTCCGCTCGCGATCGTGCTGGGCGGCATCGTGATCGAGTCGGTGCGCAGTACCTGGCGCGATGCGGGCCGAGCACGCGATGCGAGCGTGCGCGCGCTCGACGACGCGCGCACCCGGGCCGCGCGCTGGTGGCTCGCGTGCCTCGCGCTCGGCCCGATCGCGGTGTTCACGCTCGTCTCGCTGGGCGGACATCGCGGTCTCCCGCACTGGGAGGCGCCGGGCTGGCTGATGGTCGTTCCGCTGCTCGCCGAGCGGGTGGATGCGCGACTCGCGAGAGGCTCGGCGCGCACGGCGCGCCGCACGCGCGCATGGCTCATCGCGTCGACGGTCGCCTTCACGCTGGTTATCGTGGCCCTCGCAACGGAAACGTCGCTCGGCTGGGCGAATCGCCTTGCGCCGTCACTCTTCGCGAAGGGCGACCCGTCGCTCGAGTCGCTCGACTGGCGCGCCCTCCCGCCGGCGATCGCGCCGCTGCTGCGGAGCGCCCCGATCGATGCGGGGGCTCGCGCGGGCGCGCGGCCATTCGTCGCCGCCACCAACTGGATCGATGCCGGGAAGATCGCCTACGCGATGAACGGCGCCGCGGATGTCGTGTGCCTGTGCACCGAGCCACACCACTTCGCGTTCGTCCACGATGAGAGAGCGTACCTGTCTCGGGACGCGATCATCGTCGTCCGCGCGGGCCGGCATCCGGACGCGCCCGAGCTGCTCTCGAAGTATTTTCGAACGGTGACGCCGGTCGGCACCACGATCATTCGCCGGAACGGCATGCCCGCGATGACCTTGAAGCTCTATCGCGGCGAGACGCTCGTGGCCGAGGTGCCGGCACGGGTGCCTTGAGCGGGGTGGCGGGACATGATCTCCGCGTGCCGCGCCGCATCGATGTTGCCGCCGCTCAGCACGACCGCCACCGGCCCCTTCGGCTTATAGATCTTCTTCTCGAGCAGCGCAGCGACGCCGACCGCGCCCGATCCCTCGACGACGAGCCCTTCCTCGCGCGACAGCCACGCGATGGCCATCGCGATCTCCTCTTCCGTGACGATCGCGAGCACGTCGAGCGAGTGCTTGCCGACATCGAGCGCGAGATCGTCGATGTCGCCCGAGAGCCCGTCGGCGAGCGTGCCTTCGTGCGAGACGGGAACGAGCTTGCCGGCTTCCAGGGCGCGCGCCATGGCGTCGCTGCGTGTTCCCTGCACACCGAAAATGCGGACGGTGGGCGCCTCGGCCCGGAGCAGCGATCCGAATCCGGCGAGCAGCCCGGCGCCGCCTACCGGGAGAATCACCGTGCGCACGGTGGGCAGATCCTCCAGAATCTCGAGTGCGGCCGTCCCCTGACCGGCGATCACATCGGTATCGCCCGTCGCGCTCACGAAGGGCACCTTCTCCTGCTCGGCGTGGATCATCGCGCGCGCGAGCGCGTGATCGTAGTCGGGCGACGTCGCGTCCACGCGGGCACCGAGTGCGACGATTCCATCGCGCTTCACGCCGGGCGCGGTGGAGGGAATGTAGAGCGTGGCCGGAATTCCGAGCGCGCGCGCGGCGTAGGCGATGCCGAGCCCGTGATTTCCAGCGGAGGCGGCGATGACTCCGCGCGCGCGCCGCTCGGGCTCGAGTGAGGCGAGCGCGTTGTACGCACCTCGCAGCTTGAACGATCCGGTGACCTGCTCGCACTCGAGCTTGAGGTACACATCGGTGCCGGTGAGCTCCGAGAGAACGGGCGAACGTCGGAGGTCGGTGCGGCGAACGACGGCGCGAATGCGGTCGGCGGCGGTGTGAACGTCGCGGGAGCGGAGCTCGGAGAACATCGAGCATCGTATCCCGATGGCGCGCGCATTGCAATGTGACCACGGGACTGATCGAGCGTCTTCATGGCGTAACTGTCGTGCGCTTGCCTGCTCCGCCCTCTCCAGTTAGCTTTAACTGCGTGAGGGGAGCCCCGAGCGATCGGGGCTTTTGTGATAGCGCGATGGGAAGGGTCTTCCCGATGCGCTCTTCACGGGGGCTGTAGCTCAGCTGGGAGAGCGCTGCATTCGCATTGCAGAGGTCAGGGGTTCGAGCCCCCTCAGCTCCATATAGAGCCAGCTGGGTCGGCTCAAGCAGTTGTCGCGAGTGGTTTGCGCCCTGGTTCGGTAGGACGCAGAGTTCCAATGGCCAGGTGTCGCATCCGCCGCGATTCAGTGATTGCCCGCCGCTGTTCGGTAGGACGCAGAGTTCCAATGACGGCGCGCGTGGCATAGCGCAGCGAGAAGGACCAACGCCCGGCGAGATTCTCGCTGGGCGTTCGTGCATCCAGCGCTCCCTCGTTGCGGAAACTCTACGGCGCGAGGTGCGACTGCATCACCGTGCTCCGCACGCCATCTGAACTCGCGTCGGCTAGCCTCGAATCGCAGCGGCGAGCACCCCCGGCACTTTTGCCCAGCCGGGTCGTTCTTCGAGACGCGAAAGCCGCCGCATCAGTGTGTGTGCGCTGCGGTGCCCGGGAAAGATGACTGGCTTCGGGCTCGACGTCAGCGGAAAACGGATGACCGCTTTTTCGATTCGCTCCAGCATGGGTGTGTTGTGCACGAAGCCGCACCCACTCTGAATGTCCGTCGGTGTGGAGCTGGGATGCGCTCCCCATGGAGGCGTTCCGAACGAAAAGGCCAGGGCCGGCCAGCCGTTTATTCCTACAGTGCCATAGCGCAGGCGGCAAATCGCGCGCTCCAACGCGTCGGCAACGCGCCGATCGCGCAGCGTCGTGGGATGCACGACGATCGCCGCCGACAGACTTCCCCAGAGCCGCTCGTTTGCGAACGTCACGGCCGCATCGAGGTATTCGACGGGATCGCTGCTTCCAATCGTTGTCTCCGAGAGAATGGAGCAGAACGGCTCCGTGGAGAATGCGGGTTCATCCTCGTCGTCCGCGGAAAGTCCGCGTACGATGGTCCACGGGAGCGATCCTTCGGGTGCCGCATCCAGCGTTCGCACGTCCCGGCGTCCATCCACGAGCGCGTGCCAGCGCTGCACCGCGCCAGGATAGTACGCCTTACGCATCGGTGCCAAGCGAAGCGCGCGCTCGACTTCGGCCAGGAACGTCGGACCAGCCGCCCATCCTTCCGGAAGCACGAGCATCTTGGTCGAATTACAGTTGAACGACGCATTGTGCGCGACGGCAGCTGCGACAGCGCTCGCCTGAAACGTGAGCTCGCGGTTGGAATACGGGCCGGGCACGACGAGTACGGGCGAGACATTTCCGAGCTCCGACGTGACTTCCTTGCGCAGCAGCGGTTCGTGGCTCTTCATCCGCTCATCGCGTTCGCGGCCAGGAGATCCCCAGACCATGAGATCGTAAGTCTTGTCGGAGCCGGTGATGTGGATCTCGTTCACACCGTCGTGCTGAGCGAGATACGCTCCCTCCTGGGCGCCACCGTACACGATCGCGAGAAAATTCCTTTCTATGAGCTCCGAGAAGGCCTTCTCCAGGTAGGGGCCGAGATATGCATTCACCGGGTGCATCTTGAGAATGCATACCTTGCCCTCGTTGAACATTTTCGTGAAGACGTCCTGAGGTGCAATCGATGCGACGTTTCCGGCACCGAGAACCAGAACGACTCGTCCCTCGTGGGATCGCTCCTTTCCCTTGTAGAAGCCGGCTCGTTCGGCGTGCATCTCCTCCACCGACACTCCGTGCTGGAGGTGAACGTCAACCGTCACTCCTGCGAAAAGCATCTTGTCGAAGGTGCTCGCGGGAAAGACCTGGACACTGACACGACCGTCGATCGTACGGCCAGTCTTCCCGATCGGTGTGTTCCCGGTGCGCTTCAACGCGGACAAGCTCTCGATGAGGAGTCGCAAATGCCGCATCACGTGCCACGGCCCAAGCGTCCATTCCTCGCCTTCGAGCGGAGTGCCTGGAGCAATCCCTTTGGCCTCGCATGCCGCGCGCACACTTCGTTCGGCCACCGCTGCATATCCTCTCTGCATCGAGCGAGCGAGCTCGATGCGCTCGTCGAGCGAGAGCTGGACAAAGTGCCTGGCGCCTTCCTGGAGGCGGCGCACGATCTCGTCCAGTGTTCGCAGATCGGTGGCAGCGGGCGGTGGAGCAACATCGACGACCGGGCTGGTCGAAGACGGATCTTGCGTCATTGTCGGCGTCATGGCGATCGCTCCTTGATTCAAGATTTCGTGCAGATCCCTTCCGGCTCAACGCCCATTTTCCGCGAGAGCGCCGCAAAGCGCAGATCCGAGCGCAGCGAATCGTAGGCGCATTCGACGTTGAGTAAAGCCACCGTGAAGACCCGGTCGGCGTACGCCAATTCGAGCCATCGAAAAGCCTCGTCATTCTCTCCGAGCGCAGCGAACGCCCAGGAAATCCACATCGTGGTGATACCCGGCGGCCGATGCCCACGCTCGACTCCCAGCTCGAGATCGCGAAGGAGTCCGAGCGCCTCGTCCCTTTCACCATTGAGGGCGTGGACCGCCGGAAGCATGAATCTGGCGGCGCTTCCGGACAGCTTCAGCGCCTGCCTCAAAGCGGAAATCGCCTGATCGTAGCGGCGAAGCGTGGGATGGCAGTACGCGTACGCCAGAGTTTCGAGAGCCACGGCGAAGTGTGGATCCAGCTCCAGCGCGCGGAGGCTGGCGGCCGCACCTTCCTCGGGGCGGCCGGCGTAGGTAAGAACGTGCCCCGCGCGGGCATGAATTACCGGCGCAAGCGGCTCGAGCTCCATCGCGCGCCGCGCCGCATTTGCAGCTTCCGCCGCCGCGTTCGTGCCGCCGCGGATGAGCAGGCTCCAGCCCAACCAGTGATGGGCCTGTGCGCAGGACGGATCGAGCGCGATCGCCTGTCGCAACTCGCGTTCTCCGATCACCCAATCCCAGTCATAGGCGAGCGCGACGTAGGCGACCGAAACGTGGGACTCCGGTACCGTGTCGTTCAGCGCGAGAGCCTTCGCCGCCGCAGCCTTCGCCCGCGGATACGCCTCGCTCGGCTGCAGCGCACAGTAGATCGCCAGCATGTGGTAGCAGTCCGCGAGGCCGCTGTATGCGAGCGCGTACTCCGGATCGGCTCGAATGGCTCTCTCGAAGTACTCGATCCCCCGGCGCATGTCGTCGGGATTTCGCTTGTTCAGAAAGAAGCGGCCCTTCAGGTAGAAGTGGTACGCCTCCGCGTTGTCGGTGGGCGGTTGCACGAGCTGCGTCTCTTTCCCCACCAACGTCACGCTCAGCTCGCGAGCGATTGCTCGCGCGAGCTCTTCCTGCACGTCGAAAAGCTCGCTCAATTTCCGGTCGTACGTCTCGGACCAGATGTGGCAGCCATCCTTGGCGCTTATGAGTTGAACCGTGATGCGGAAGGTGTTTCGCGTTTTTCTGACACTTCCTTCCAGCACGGCGCCGACGTTCAGCCGCCGGCTGATCTCACGAACATCCAGCTTCATTCCCTTGAATGAGAACGCAGATGTTCGAGAGGCGACTTTCAGCCCCTGGATCTTCACGCACGCGTGAATCAGCTCTTCCGTCATCGCGTCGCTGAAATAATCGTTGTCGCTATCCGGGCTCAAATTCACGAACGGAAGAACGGCCAGTGACGCGCAACGAACGGATCGAGCCCCCACACTCGGAGAGTTCGCTGACGCGAGCACTCCCCCCGCGGCTTCGCCGAGCATTCGCGCGAATTCTTTCGCGGTGGCGAAGCGTTCGCATGGGTCGCGCGCCAAGGCGCGCTGAAGCACATCTTCGATCCCGCTCGGCACTGAGGCGACCCAGGAGCTGAGCAGCGGCGCGTCGCGGGTGAGTCGCTGCACGAGCAGCTCCATCGTGCTCGATCCCTTGAAGGGCGGGTGGCCTGACAGCAGCTCGTAGAGGACACAGCCGAGACTGTAGACATCGCTGCGCTGGTCGAGGTCCTGGTCGCCACACGCCTGCTCGGGACTCATGTATTTGGGCGTGCCAATTACGAGACCCGGCAGCGTGGAATGCTCCATCGAGGACACACCAATGGCGCACGCGATGCCGAAGTCCGCGACGACTGCGTGCCCGTCCTCGAGTAGAATGTTTTCGGGCTTGATGTCCCGATGTATGACGCCATGCCGATGTGCGTAGTCCAGCGCGTCCCCGACCTCGCGAACGAGCTGTATCGCGAGAGGAAGGGGAATCCGATCTCCTCGATCGAGGTGCGCACGCAGCGAACCTTCTTCGAGGTACGGCATGACGAAGTAGAGAATCCCGTCAGTCGCCGACGAATCGTGCAGCGGCAGGATATTCGGGTGACTGAGACGGGCGAGTATCTCTATTTCGCGGAGAAATCGCTCCCTGTCCATCGCCTCCGCAAAGTCCGGATGGAAGACCTTGACGGCGACAGGGCGCGCGTGCTTCAGATCGTGCGCGAGGAAAACGGTGGACAGCGTACCCCGTCCCAACTCGCGCTCGACTCGATAGCGCTCGGCCAGGCTGAATTCGAGTGCCGAAGCCGTGCTACGCACGTTGGGCGCTCGACTTCGAAACGAAAGGGAGCCCGCGCGCGCGACGACCGATCCGGGCTCGCAGTTGCTGAGCGTCAGGGTGAGCGATGTTGCCTCCCGATACCGAGACGTCGGTATCGTTACAGCCGGCGAGTCGTGCCTTGATGTCTCGTACGCTCTTCTCGTGCTTCGCTCGCAAGGGCATCCGGCACTCTCCCAGTATTCATGCGAAGGGGGTACGGGTCAAGCCAACCGCGCGTGAACCGGGAACCCGTACGGGCCCGCCGTGAGAAACCGAACGCTGTGCGCACGGCCTCCATTCCGATGGAGGATAGAAATCTCGGACAGCTTCCGACATACGTCGAACAACGTAGCCACAGAGGGGCTCCAAGCCGTCGAGGTCGGTTCGTCCTGCAAGCCGGGTAAGAGATTCGGCTTCGGCTAATTCCTGGTTAAGTCCTGGGGCAACGCGTGATTAAGGTCTGCGTCGCATCATGGGCGGGTCCGCCAACCCGAACCAGATGAGGGCCATCATGAGACAGACCGCACTACTGATCACCGGGATCGCATTGCTCGCCGCGTGCAGCGGCGACCCCACAGCTGCGAGCACCGCAGCCGAGCTCCAGTCGCGCGCAGCGGCGGCCGGCGCGGCGGAGGCCGGCGGAGCGTCGTTTGGCGCAGCGGTGAACCAGGATCTGGCGACGCTTCGACGCGTCACCGCGCCATTTCACAATTTCGCGACCGCGAGTAACGCCGGGTGGTCGACGAAGATCACCGCCTGCATGACGGATCCGAACGGCGCAGGCGGAATGGGTTTTCACTACGGCAACACGGATCTGATCGACGGCACCGCGAGCGTCGACCAGCCGGAGCTGCTCCTGTACGAGCCGGACAAGAACGGCCGCCTCACGCTCGTCGCCGTGGAGTACATCATCCCGTACACGGCGCACGGCCGCGAGGAAGCGCCACCCGTGCTCTTCGGACAGAAGTTCAAGCAGAACGACACGTTTCAGCTCTGGGGACTGCACGCGTGGGTGTGGAAGCACAACCCGAGTGGAATGTTCGCCGACTGGAATCCGAACGTGAACTGCGACAACACGACGGACATCATGGCCATGAGGCACCAGTAGCGGCGCCTGAAGATCGGAAGAGCGAGCACGCGTGCCCGAGCTCGGACAGGCGTGCTCGTCTCCTGTTCGTGCCCGGCGAGAATCGCCTAACGTCCCAGCGTTCCGGGCTCGAACCAGGAGTCGGGTAGCTCGACGTTCGCCTTCATGTCCGAATAGATCTCGCGCAGGTGCACGATGCCGTTCCCGCTCACGTGCACGTCCGCGGCAATCCATCCACCACCGAGCTTGCGATAGTCGTCGAACCTCGCCTCCGTGCTCTCGCCCAGCAGCGTGTGCGACGTATCGAGGAGCCGCACGAAGAGCATGCGCTGCGTGTCCACCCAGAACTGCTTCGACGTCGTATCACCTGCAGCCGCACCGACGACGATCACCGGCTTTCCGTGCCACGTGTCGTCGTGCACGCGACTCAGGTCGAACCCCTCCGCTGTGAGCGCGGCCACCGATCGCTCGACGGGCTGCTTGTAGACGTCGAAGCCGAGCACGAGCAGCAGGTTGCGCCCCGCACGCTCGATCAGCGCGCGCCCCGGTACCTTGATGTAGAAGCTGTCGTTGGCGCAGATGATGATCCGGTGCGGGGTCACGGTGTCGGTGGCAGGCACGCCGACATCGATGCGAAGCCGCCCGGGCAGCTTGCCTTCTTCGTACCATTTCTCGGAGGTGGCCGCCCCGCTGTCCGAGCGCTGCTCCGCGATCTCGGTGAACGACATCGTGTTGTACCAGCTCGATGCGTATCGATCGTGCATGGCACGGAGCACGCCGGCGCCATCGCGGGCCGAAGTGCCGCTCGGAGCACCCGGCGCGGAGCGCGACGTGCCCAGCCGCTGCGCGAGCCAGTCCACGACCTCTCCGACGACGCTCGGCTCCATCTGCGCCGGCTGGGGCAGCTTCATGTAGTCGCCCGGATATCCGTTGGTGTCGTGAATGAAGAGATGGTCGACGTTCGGCACGACGTGCCCGCTCACGTCGGGATTCCCCGACACCTTGAATGCCGCGATCCACTCGGGAACCTGGGTCGGATCCGCCTGCTTGTCGTACTGGCCCGTGAGGATCAGGATGGCCGGCGTCTTCACCTTCCGTGCGGTGACCGACGGGTCGTACGACATCATCCCCGCCATGTATCGATCCACACCGGCGATGGAATCGAGCAGATGCGGCACCGCGGCCACCGCCGAATCGCGCTGCGCGGGCGTGAGCTTCGTGTTGTGCCGCGCCATGTTCTCGATCTGCGATTGCGCGGCGCCGCGGAGCGGGCGCGCGTTGCCGGCGAGCAGCACGAGCGCCTCGAGTGAAGGCTCCTCGAGCGCCACGATCGGCGCGTCGATCGCGCCTTCGCTGTGCCCCACGAGCCCCAGCCGCGTGGTGTCGATCTCCTTTCGCGTGCGGAGATACGACAGCCCCGCACGCGCATCCTCTGCGAACTCCTGATGCGTCGTGCCCTTGAACGTTCCGCCGGACTGCCCGACTCCTCGATCATCCATGCGCAGCACGGCGATGCCCCGGCGGCCGAGGGAGTCCGCGATCTGGCGGAAGGGGCGATAGCCCTTGAGACCCAGATACTCGTCCCGGTCCTGCGGGCCGGTGCCCGAGATGGTGACGATCGCGGGTGCGGGGTGCGAGCGACTCGCGCCGCGGGGCAGCGTGAGGGTTCCGGCGAGCGTGTATCCGCGCGGCGTCGGCACCGTGACATTCTCCGCGGTGTACGGCGCGCCGGGCGGCGCCGAGTAGTCCGTTCGCGCCGTCGTGTCGTGCTGCGCCCGTGCAGCCAGGGGCAGCGCGAGCGCGGCGAGGGCAAGTGCGATGTGGGACGCGCGCGTGGAGAAAGGCATGGTGGCTCTCGGAATGCGGCGGGGGGAAGTTGCGATTCGGATACCACTCAGTATCTTGGATACTCCATGGTATGTCAATGAGTCAGACCGCTGCACGCCGCCGCCGGAGCCGATGTCCCGCCGTCCGGTGACGCGCGCCGAGCGCAAGCTCGAGACGAGAGATGCGATCATCCACGCCGCGGCGCGGCTCTTCGCGCGGCAGGGCATCGAGGCGACCTCGATCGACGCCGTTGCCGCGAGCATCGGGCTCACGAAGGGCGCCGTGTACGGCAGCTTCGCCAGCAAGCAGGAGCTCATCGAGGTCGTGGCCGAGCGGTACGGGGCCCCGGCCGACATCGCGCCGTTGCTGCGTCCGGATCTCCCGCTGGCCGAGCGTCTGCGGCTGTTCGGCGGCGGCGTGTGCGCAGCGCTTCAGGGGGCGAGCAGGTTGCAGATGCAGCTCGACTTCGAGTATGCGGTGTACGCGAAGCGCAACAATCGGTGGGCAGCGAAGACTCGCGAGGATGGCGGAGCGGCGCTTCGGGCGCTCGCCGTACGATTTCACGCCGTGAATGTCGCGCGAGGCGAGCGTCCGCCGCTCGGTGCGGAGGCGTTCCTCACGATGCTCACGGTGGCGGTGCGCGGTGTGGTTCAGCAGTTCGCGCTCGATCCCGCGTCGTTGCGACGGCCCGCGCTGGAAAAGTTCTTCGAGCTGCTGGCCGGGCAGCCGGAGCGGACAATGCGTCCTCGCGCCTCGCAGCGGCGCACGCGAGGCTCGAAACCGTTCTAGGGCGCGATGTGCGTCTGCATCACGGTGCTCTGGACACCGTCCGAGAGCGTGAGCTCGAGGTCACTCGCCGCCGTCTCGACGTTCGCGGTTCCGCCGCGCGCGAGTGAGAGGATCTCGCCCGTCTTCGGGTCGCGCACGACCGCGAGCGGATACCGCTGCGCATTCCACGAGATCGATGCGGCATTGCCCATCCGTCGCGCGAGCACCGGCGCCGCGCTCTGAACCGCGCTCTCGCCGACGACCGCGCTCGATGTGAGCGATGCGGCGTCGCGGCGCACCGAGCCGCGCGGCCCCGCGAGCACCAGCGACGCGATCGGCCGCCTCGCGCGCGAGAGCGGGATCGCGTAGGCGAAGCTGCGTCCCGCACCCGACGCGTCGGCGATCGAGTCGCCGTCGAACGAGAGCGCGAAGAGCGATGCGCCGTTCGCGTCGATCGCGTGCAGCGCGTACGCGCCGCTCCGCTCGGGGAGCACCGGGTGCGTCACGCTCTGGAAGGAAGGCTCGAGCACCACCTGGCCGTCGACGATGTGCCCCCACACGATGATGCAGGGCTCGAGCTCCGCATGCACGAAGTCCGGCGAGCTCGGATGGCCCACGCGCCAGTTGTAGACGCCCGTGTACGTATAGTCGCTGATCCACTGCGGATGGCAGTAGCTCATCACCTCGGCTGACGCCGGCGGGTAGAGCGTCGTGGTCGCCAGGTCGAATCCGTACACGCCGATGTTGCCGTTCGGATACGGATAGCTCGGATCGGTGGAACCGTTGATGCCGCACGGCGCGTGCGATCGGCCCCACGCGTGTCCGAGCTCGTGCGAGATGATCTCGATTGCGGTCGAACCATCGTAGCCCAGGCTCGTTCCGGCGCCGATGTACGAGATGCCGACGATGCCGCTGGTGTACGACGTCTTCACGATGCCGAAATAGTTGCGCGGACTCCCCTCCGCCACGTGCAGCGTCTGGATCTCACTCAGAATCGACTGCCAGGCTCCGTTGCCATTGCCGCCCGTGAGGGCCAGCGCCGAGGTCGTGTAGGTCGCGTGCACGTCCGCGCTGTAGCTCGAGATCGGATGAATCTTCATCGTCTTGACGAGGAGCGCGTCCTTGTTCGAATTCGAGACATCCCCCGTGAGATTGTTGACGCTCTGCTTCACGGGAATGAACCGGAGATAGAGCTCCGACAGACTTCGCACCGTGAGTGCGAGCGGTGTTCCCGAGACGGGGAAGCTGTTGTTGGAACGTTGCGATTCCGGGATCAGCTGCGCGGGATCGACGTCGGCGAGAATCGAGAGCCCCGGCTTGATCAGCGAGCCGGGCACGCGGACGTTCCACGAATTCGTGAGCGCGCTCTCGTCCACCGATGTCGGCACGGAGTGCGATGGAGCGGGGATGACCGCCGGCGAGCCTTCCTGTGTGCCGTTCACGTAGAGGCGCACGCGCACCTGCGGCGTGGCGCTGTTCGCCTGATTCGCGACGACGAACACGCGGAGGTAGCCGTCGCGGTCCTGCACGAGCGGTACGGTGCCGCCGAGCGTCTGGGTGCTCTGGATGAGATACATCGCGCCGATCCTGAGATCGAGCGTGGCCGTCGTTCGCGAGTACACGACCGCCGCCGGCACCGGCGAGGGATTGGACGAGACGGTGAGCGTGGCGGACGCCGGGGAGGGAAGGTAGCTGGCATCGCTCACCGAAACGGAAGAGGCGATGAGCTGATAGCTGCCTGGCGTGAGATTCGAGAGTGTGGCGCTGTGCGTGAGGGTGCTCGAGTAGCCACCGGGCCCAGTCACGGTGACCGACGCCGACGTGCCCGAGGGGAGTCCGCTCACGGTGACCGCGAGGGCGCCGTCGCCGGGCTGGGTGGGCGTCGTGGCATGATCGCCGGAGCAGCCAGCGGTGACGAGCGCGGCGACCAGCAGTGGGGCGAGGGCACGACTGCGGGCGAGCGCTGGCAGGTGCATGGCGTGTGTGATTGGCGTTCGAGCGACCGTCTGGAGCGCGGTGGTAAGAGAGGGACGGTTCGTTCGGGCGCCGTGTCACGGCAGGACTCGGTATGTCGCGAGCCCTCACGGCAGGCGTGGGGGAGTCGGGGTTGCCCGGTGCTCGTGGGGCGAATAAAATTCGCCACTCGTTCGGGCGAAGCACGCTCGGTACGGCAGAGATCGTAATGCCCCTTGGTGTAACTGGCAACACGCCTGCCTCTGGAGCAGGAGAGTCCTGGTTCGATCCCAGGAGGGGCAACTGGAACGCCCGCATCGGCTTACGCCGGTGCGGGCGCTTGCATTGGATAGTCGGATCGGCCAATGGACATGTAGTCGCTCTTTAGCTCCCACTGTCCCCGGAAATGTCCGACGCTATCGAAGTCGGTGCCGTGGACCGCGCGATACCACCGACATGATCAGCGCCGCTCGCGATAGCGGCGCGCATCATCCAGAGGATCTACTCTGCCGTGCGAAGGTGAGCCATGAGCTCGAGTAGCGCGGCATCCGCGAGCTCTGCCCATCGAGAGGGATAGGCCCACAACCGACGACACACCGTCTGCCGCGCCCGCGGCTAATCGGTCAGTCGCCCCATTCCCTCGGAGTAACCCCCTCGGCGCGAGATTCGCCAAAGCCCGCGCGATACGCTAAGTATCACGTAGTACCGACGTGCGTATGCGAGCGCGCGGGTCAATTCGAATCAAAGGAAGCTCGCGACAACAATCGGGCCCGTGAGCAACCTCGCGTGGCGGCGGAGGTGCTGCGTGACCACTCGAGAGAAACTCGACTCCCTGACCCTGCTGGCGGGTGTGCGCCGGGTATTCGCGGAGAGTCAGGACTACGAGTCGACGCTTGCTGCCATCGCGCAGCTGGTCCTCCCTTACCTGGGGAGTTGGTGCGTAGTCGATATCTGCGAGCCGGGCGGGTCTGTGCGCCGCGTGGCCGTGATTCACCCCGATCCGACCAAACAATCGCTCGCGCGCGCGCTCGAGAAAGGATGGCCTCCCGAGCGCGATGATCCGCTCGGCGCTCCGGCAGTCATGCGGACGCGCCGGACGGCGTCGATCCCCAACGTGAGTACGAAGCTCCTTCGCGAAGTTGCTCGCACTCCGGAGAACCTGCAGGCGCTGATGGCCCTGGGCATCGGGTCCGTGATCACCGTTCCGCTGCTGGCGCGCGATGGCGTTTTGGGCGCGATCACGTTCGTGAGTGATGCTGCGGGTCACCAGTACAACTCGGCCGACGAAGGACTCGCGGAGAGTCTGGCCGGAATTGCCGCGCTTGCGCTCGATAACGCGCAGCTGTACCGCGCCACGATTGCACGCGCGAAGGAAGATTCGGCGAGTGAAACGAAGGCGGAGTTCTTCTCGACCATGAGCCACGAGATCCGCACTCCCCTCAACGCGATACTCGGATACGCCGAACTGCTGGAACTGGGGGTGGCTGGTCCTCTCACCGGGAAGCAGCGCGAATATCTCGACAGACTCCGTTTGAGCGGCGACCACCTCATCGAGTTAGTGAACGATGTGCTCGATCTTGCGAAGGCCGACGCCGGAAAGCTCACGCTCGAAGGGGAGAGCGCGAGCACGGGTGCCGCTATCGCTACCGCGGTCGCAGCAACGGAGCCCTCGGCGGTTGCTGCCAGGATTCGCATCGTGTACCCCGCGGCCAGACGGGCAACGGATGCGGGGGGCATCTCTTACGTGGGCGACGAGAGACGGGTTCGGCAGATACTGATCAATGTGCTGGCCAACGCCATCAAGTTCACGCCGGCAGGAGGTACGATCACGCTGAGCTGTGGCGCGGCCGATGAAAGCCCGGCCGGAACTCATCTCGTCGGATTCGGTCCGTGGGCGTATGTCCGCGTGGCGGACAGTGGCCCGGGAATCGCCCCGGATCAACGCGCGGCAGTATTCGAACCGTTCATGCAGGCGGAAGGCGGACTCACTCGTAGCAAGGGTGGCACCGGGCTGGGCCTGACGATCAGCCGCCGACTCGCCAGACTCATGGGAGGAGATCTCACTCTCGACACGAATGTGCTCGACGGATCCACGGGCGCAACGTTCACGCTCTGGTTGCCCAAAACCAGCGAATCCGGACACGGCGCGTCGAATGGCGTCGCCGAGCTCCCTGGTCCGCGTGTGGCGCGCGCCCGCGAGCATGACGGCGAGGTCCGGGTGTACGGGCTGGCGGAAATCGGCAGGCACGTTCGCGGTCACGCCGAGGAGGTGCTGAAGAACGTCGCCGTACGTCTGCGATCCGATTCCAGTTTCCTCCGCTCGACGGGCTCTCCGTGTCGGAGGTGGAAGACCATCAGCTGTCCTACCTCGTCGATGTCGTACACGCGCTGATCGTGATCGATGAAACGGGAGGAGTCGACTCGGAGCTGTATCGCCACGGCAGCGAGATCCAGCGAATGGTCTCGTCGCTCCATGGTGTCATGCGACACCATCAAGGCTGGACCTTGGAACAGCTCGCAGCGGAATCCACCATCGTGCACGAGGAGCTACAGGCGTTGATTCACCGCCATGTGCCTGAGGGCATGGGCGACGTCACTGCCGCTCTGGCGGTGATCAACCATCTCGTCGAGCAGTCGCGTGACGTGAGCGCACAAGCATATCGACGGGCTGCACGTGAACGCGCACCTTCCACGACGTTCGGGAAGCAAGGCAGGTCGGCGCAGAGCTGAGTCGATGTGCGCCACGACGAAAGCACCGAAGTGCCGCTTACTTCATCGGCGCAGGAAAATCTTGTCGTCGCCGGGGAGTGTTTCCATGATAACATCCTGCGCAGTGAATGACTGAACACCGCGCGCTACCAGCTGTGCAATCGCGTCGTCAATCGCGCACGGCGTCATGCCTGCGACCTCCAGATTGTCGCGGTCGCGCTGGCTCAATCTGGTTAGCAGATACACACCGTACACCGACATCTACTGTCGCCGAGTGACGCTGAGATATTGTCGCTTGCCCGGCGTCGTGTCCGACTCTGGAGCAGGAGAGACCTGGTTCGATCCCAAGCAATGCGCGCTCGACCTCGCGTCTCGAGCTCACGCCGAGCTTGAGCAGAATCTTCTCCGTGTGATGACGTGCCGTGTGCGCGCTCATGCCGAGCACGTGCGCGATCTCGCTATTGCCGCGACGGGCGGCAAGCAGACGCGCCGTCTCCGTTTCTCGGCGCGTCAGGCCGTAGCGTACTTGCAGCTCGTCGTGCGTGAGCTGCGCGCGCGCGCTTCGTCCCACAGCTACTGCGATCAGCGGTTTGGGGGCCAGAAGGTCGGAGCCCAGAATGCTTCCACTGATGCGGTAATTGGCTGTTGCCGTCTGCAGATCGCTGGAGAGCGGAGCGCACTCCTCGACTCTGCGGCCAGTTGCGCGATCGCCGCGGACCAGCGCGCGCATCGCGCGAGCGATCGATCTGATCTCGACTTCGAACCGTCCAGGCTTTCGCTCACGTTGGAGGAGCGCGGTCATCGCGGGATTCTGCTGTAGCAGCTGGCCTTCGCAGTCGAACACCATCAGAGGCCCGTCAATGCCATCGAACAGACGGGCCAACTCCGTTCGATGCGCGGCCAGCCGCACGCAGATGTCGACGCCTGCCTTGAATGCCGGCAGCAGTAATCGAAGGAGCTGCAGTCCGCGCTCTCCAAAGCGTTCCCGACTGCCACGGTCATGGAAGAAGAAAAGTCCCGCAATCGATCGCACTGCGCCGACTTCGAATGCCATTCCGCAGCCATCGAACGGAGCGCGCGAGTCGTCGCACAGGTCGGCCCACTGGAAAACATCGAGCGGAATCTCGCGGTGCCGAAGCCATGTCTCGATCTCCAGTGCCTCATGGCTCGCCCCATTTCCGCCGAACATCGAAGCACCCTCGGGTGAGGACTCGAGGTATCGCTCGCCCGCACACGGCAGCACTCCTGCCGAGTGATCCGCGCCAAGAAGCGATTCAATCTGCATTCGACTCGCCTCACGCCAGTCGTGTACGCGCTCGTAGTCGAGCGGCGACACGAGGGTGGCGAAGACCGACGGCAGCCGCGCAACGTCAGATGGTGAGAGCGTTACGGACACGACGAACCTCGAGAAGTTGAGCAGGAGCCGGTCGTTGCTCACCACAAAGTCTGCGCCCCATGCCGCATTCGCAAGTGACAGATCTGTTTTGATCTGACTGTCCGCGCTCGGTATACCGAACTGAACTCGATGTACGGAATTGAACGAATCGCGATCGCGCCCGCTGCAACGAAACGATCTACCGGAAACGCTTGTCGAGGCGCGGTGCCCGTGTCTCGCAGTCGGGCAGATCGTCTACAAAACGAGGCAAAACAACTGAACGGCTGATCGCATGCCCTCCGTTAAGAGGGTCGCGACAAAGGCACACCCGACGAAAGTCGGGGCCGCAAAGCCACGAGGCTATCTCTCTCTTCTCATCGCGAAGAGAGCCATGCCGGTCGGGTTGCCGAACGAATCAGGAGAATCATATGCCTGCTGCACTCCGTTCCGGCGGCGCTCCAGCACGCGCTACGGCCGCGCGCGACACTCGGGTATCGCGCACCCTCACAGTCATCGGCGCTCTTCTGATCTTCGCCGCGCTCGCGGGCTGCGACGATCGCGGATCGACCGCAGGTCCCACCGCCCCACATGGCTCGCCGGTGCTCACCGATCGCGTCAGGAGTCATTCCGCTGATGCGGTAGTGCCAGAACGGTACATCGTGGTCTTCCGCGACAGCGTGCGTGATGTTCCCACGCTTTCGCGACGGCTCGTGGCCGCAATGGGCGGCGAACTGAAGTTCAGCTACACGACGGCCATCAAGGGATTTTCCGCACGTCTTCCAGAACAGGCGGTAGTGGCACTCGCGAGAAATCCGAGTGTGGCGTACATCGAGCCGGACGCGTTCGTCATGAGCGATGCTGTGGAAACGCCCGCCCCTTGGAATCTCGATCGTCTCGACCAGCGCGCCCTTCCGCTCGACGGAAGCTACACCTATGGCTCCACTGGCGCTGGCGTGAGCGTGTACATCATGGATACCGGGATCCGCACGACGCACATCGAGTTCGGCGGGCGGGCGTTCGACGCGTTCACTGCGATCGACGACGGCAACGGCACGACGGATTGCGGCGGTCACGGTACGCACGTCGCCGGCACGGTTGGCGGCGCGACGTACGGAGTGGCCAAGAACGTCACGCTCTATGCGGTTCGCGTGCTGGATTGCACCGGCACGGGTACGAACAGCGGCATCATCGCCGGGATCGACTGGATCGTGCAGCACCGGATATTGCCCGCGGTCGCGAACATGTCGATGAGCGGAACGAAATCATCGAGCGTGAATCTCGCGATCGAGAACGCGATTCAATCCGGCGTCGTGTTCACCGTCGCCGCGGGCAACAACGCTGCGGACGCCTGCAATTACTCTCCCGGCAGCACGCCCGACGCGCTCACGGTCGGGGCATCGTCCAACAGCGATGGCATCTCCGGCTACTCGAACATCGGTTCGTGCGTCGATGTGTTCGCGCCTGGCGACGCCATCAGATCGGCGTATTTCATCGATGACACCAGTACGATACTCAAGGGTGGCACATCGATGGCGGCGCCGCACGTCGCGGGCGTGGCCGCGCTCTACCTTTCATCGCATCCTTCCGCGACTCCGGCCGAGGTGTCGGCGGCGATCATCGGTGCGGCTACGATGAATGCGCTGAAGAACGCCACGGGTGGGAGTCCCAACCTGATCCTCAGCTCGAACGTGACGGGCGCCACTTCGGCGCCGCCGCCCGACACTACCACACCAACTCCTCCGCCGGTTGATACGTCGGTTGCCCCGGCCGCCCCGCCGCCCCCATCTCCCGCGGTGGATCAGCCGCCCGTCGGAGGCGTGAAGGCGAACTGCGCGCGGGGCACGTGCACCTTCGATGCATCGGGCTCCACAGACGACCATGGCATCGCGACGTACGCCTGGAACTTTGGCGATGGCTCCACCGCATCGGCGAGCGCTGGGCTGATGACGGTGTCACATACGTACACCGCGACCGGGAGGTACACCGTCACGTTGACGGTGACCGATACGGCGGGCCAGCAAGCGACGACCGCGGTCGTGGTGAACATCCGCAAGCATTGAGCGCGCGAGACGGCCGAGCACAACAAGAATGCGGGGCTCCGTGTATCGGAGCCCCGCATTCCTTCCATCCGAGCCTCGCATCGAGCGCCTACATCACGGCGCGGCGAAAGCCACGTCGTTGTTGATCTGGTCGAACACGTTCTTGAGGATTTCCTGCTTCGTGCGATCGCTTCCGTACCAGGTCGGATTGGTGAACGCACCAGCCGAGGGCGCAGTCGCGGCGTAGGTCAGAATTCCGCTGACCGTTTGCGCCGCCCAGGGGAAGGCAAGTGATGCAAAGCCGTTCGTGGATGGCGTGTTGTTCTTGCACAGCGCCGTTCCAGTCGTCGTATTGTCCACCATCGGGCAGATCGCCGTCAGGTCCATCGTGAAGGTGCCGATCCCGCCGTTCGGGAGGAAGGCCGAGGGTGGTTTGACCGTCGTCTTTCCCGATGTCTTGCTCGTCGTGCTGTAGCCGTAGGAGCTGAAGTAGACGTCGAGCGCGGTCGCCAGCATCTGCAGCTTCACCATGTTGTTCATGTTGGTGGCAGACTGCCCGAAGATCGTGCTGAAATACGTGACGAGCTGCGCGCAGGACTTGCCGGCAGCGGCGGCGAAGGGTCCAGTTGCCGCAGCACCGCCAAGCGAGGAGAGATACGTCGCCAGCGATGTGTTGCTCGCTGGCGCGCAATAATTCGCTATGAGACTGGTGCCGTTCGGTCCTTTCCAGAATCCCTGCGTGAGTGCGCCCGTACGCGTGGGTCCGCAGAGAGTGACGGAGGCGTTGGACGACCCGGTGGCGCCGGTGTTGTTGGCGATGAACGTGGCGACGTTCGGATACGCGTGGCAACCCGCCAGAACCGCGATGCTGCGCGAGTACGTGAACGTCTTGGGCGACTCGGTCACGGTGACGGTCGATGTGCCGGAGCCGACGAGCGTTCCAATCAGCGTGGACGCGCCGCCATTGAACAGGTCAGACACGCTCACCTGCGTATCTATCTCGGTCTGGGCCGCCGTCGTGAACGCCAGCCCGCCCACCGTCCAATCGGCAGAGCCGGCCGAGAGTGTCAAGGCCCCGACGCTTTGATCGCTCCAGGTTGCAGTCGCGACGTTGCTGAACGTCACACTCGATGCCGGAAGCGTGGTGCCAAGATCGCAGGTGTAGGCAAAGCTGTTGGGACCGGTGGCGAGTGTGGCGTTCACGCCGCCAGTGACGCTGCAGGCCGTGCCGCCGTTCAAATCGAGCGCATCGGTGATCGTTGCGGTCATCGAGGCTGCATTCGGATTGAACACGCTGATCGTCCCCGTGACCTTCACGTTGCTGACGGAGTTTCCGGTGTTGGTGACGATGACCTGATAGTTGAACGTGGCATTGCCGCCTGACTGCTCCACGAGCGTACTGCCGACGACGCTCTTCGCGATTCCCCACGTGTACGTCCTGTCGTAGCCGGGCGTTGCGTCCTTGATGACGGTCGGACCTTCCGCCTGTGTCTCGTCGCCCGATTGGTGAACCTTGAACGCGTCGTACTTGCAGCTTTTCGGCTCCACCGGGTAGCCATTCGCCAACGAGCAGATCGCGAGGATGTAGACGCCGCCGTTGTTGCCGGTGTCATCGTAGCCCATCAGGCGGATCTTGTTTCCGCTAAAATCATGAGTGGTTCCAGTGTACGTCAGCACTCCGCTCGCGACGGAGAAGGTGCGGCTCGTGTACGCGTCACCAGCGCCAGTGCCAGTGGTGGGGGAGACGTCGGACAGATTATTCGCTGCGCCATCGTTCGGATCGGCCTGTCCACCCGGCTGCAACACGGCAAAGAAGTATTGACCGTCGCCTACGTACGCGACGGACGGCCCGCCATTCAGCCACACATAGCTCTTCGCGCCGTAGATGTTGCAATT
>Ga0207664_10000548_pt1 | contig 26559 bp, 33 predicted proteins | sample LARL83metaG_FD_184349 | JGI IMG/M metagenome (GOLD analysis project Ga0207664, IMG submission 184349) | Corn, switchgrass and miscanthus rhizosphere microbial communities from Kellogg Biological Station, Michigan, USA - LAR L8-3 metaG... | ecosystem: Host-associated > Plants > Roots >... | reverse complement strand
TATCTCAAACGCAAACTTTCCCTCACGGTGAATACATGACAGCGACACAGATCCAGAAGGCCAAGATCACCCCGAACACGCTCCCGGTCAGCTACGACGAGGAGCTCGCCGCCGAGAAGCTGGCGATCGCCAAGCGCATCGGCGCGCCTTCCGGCGATCTCATCCGCGTCAACAAGGACAAGACGTTCGTGCTGCCGTCCGGCGCGAGCTCGCCGATCCTCGACGTGGTCGTGGTCAGCTTCGTCACCATGAACCAGTTCTACAAGGGCAAGTACGATCCGAAGAACATCCAGCCGCCGGTGTGCATGGCGATCGGCCAGGAGATCGCGCTGATGCGGCCGTTCGACAAGGTGCCGGACAAGCAAAACGCCGACTGCCACACCTGCTGGGCCAACCAGTGGGGGAGCGACGGCAAGGGCAAGGCGTGCAAGAATCAGCGCCTGCTGGCCGTGCTGGCACCGGACTTGCAACGGGACGGCCCGCTCATGCTGCTCAAGATCAGCCCGACCGGAACGCGCTTCTGGGACAACTACGTGACCCAGGTCTCAGCCCTCGACAAGGCGCTGATCCAGGTGCGCACCGAGGTGACGTTCGACCAGTCGTCCGACTACGCTTCGCTGCGCTTCAAGGTCCTCGGCATGAACGAGAATTACGGCGACGCCATGCCGCGCCGGAACACCGCGCTGGAGCGGCTGTTGGCAGAACCGGAGTTCGCACCCGCGGTCGTGGCCGAGAAGCCTGTCGCCAAGGCCGCCTGATGCGACTGCGTAGTATTATCCTGGGCCCCGCTGAGCCCGTCCCACCGCGTGACCCGGCCGCGATAGCGATCCTATCCAGGCCGCGCAAGCGTCAAGCTGCCAAGCCCCCTAGACGGCGTAAGCCGCAACCGGCGTAGCCGACGCATTTTTGGAGAGTCGTCGAATGGAATTGTCTGGGATGGATTGTCTGATCGCCCTCGATACCCTGGGGGTCCGCTGTAACGCCGCGATTCTCACGATCGCCATGCTACGCTTCGACCTCGAAGACCCTACGTCCGTGGTGAAACAGCTGGTGCTGGCGGTCGACCCTGACTCCAACGCCCTGCTGGGCCGGACCTTCGAGACCGGAGCGCTGCAGTGGTGGTCGGACCGGCCCGATCTGCAGGCCGTGCTGAGCCGGCACGATAATACGGTGACCCTCAGCGAAGCGCTGCATCAGCTGCGCGAGTTCTATGACGGCGCCGACCGCCTCTGGTTCACCACCGGCGGCTGGGAAGCAGCGGTGCTCGTCGACGCCTACGCCCGCGCGGGCATGGAGCCGCCGTGGTCACATTACGACGTAGTCTGCGGCCGCACGCTGTGCGACCTCGCCGCGTGGCTCGCGCAGGCCCAGGTGAACCCGAGCGCGCACGGTGCCGACCTGTCGGAGACGTCGCTGCTGCGCCTCGCCGCGCTGCGCGAGGCGTACCAGATCCTGCACGCTCGCGTCGACCGGCGCGGCGAAATACGATCCTACGAGCCGAGCAATGGCCAACGCTGAGTCGATCCTCGAGGAAGCGCAGCGGATCATCTACGGCGACCGCGAGCGCACGTACGGGCACCCGGCGAAGAACTTCGAGAACACCGCGGCGTTCTGGAAGGTATGGCTATCGAGCAAACACGGTCTGGATGTGCCGCTCGACGTCGAAGATGTCGCGATGATGATGTCCCTCTTGAAGCTGGCTCGTCAGGCGCATGGTCACAAGCGCGACAACCTAGTGGACCTCTGCGGCTATGCCGCGTGTGTGCAGAAGGTCCTCGACCATGGCAGCAAAGCCCGAAACGACGTTCTACACGTCGGTGCATCGACATCTCCCGCCGGAACTCTACCGGATGAAGCTGTTCAATCCGTACGTGAGCGGCCCGGCGGATCACTGGTATTCGGGCACTTTGGCGGATCTGTGGGTGGAGTGGAAGTTCTTCCGCCTGCCGAAACGCAGCTCCACGATGGTCAAGCCGGACCTTTCACCGATGCAACAGGAGTGGACGGGTGCAAGATTACGTGAAGGTCGCAACGTCGCTGTCATCCTGGGCTGCTCTGACGGCGGCGTCGTTTACGAAGATCTCAGCTGGGAGAAGTCCCTGACGTGCGGAGAATTCCGCGCGCGCCTCAAGACGCGCAAGCAGCTCGCCGAGTGGATTGAAGGAAAAGTATGGCGTGGGTCCGCCGCTTAGCGGCCGCATCAACCGCAACTTCGCACGTGTACCGCATCCTGTTCACCGGGGTGCTGATCGTCAACCTGGCCCGAAAGTTGTTTCGCCGTGGATGAAGCTCATTTCGAAATGGCCGCAGCGATGGAGCTGCTGGCCCGCGAGACCGCCATCAACAAGGCGCGCAGCGCTGTGTCGCAGTCTCATGTTCGACCTGATGGGTTCGACGGGGCGTGCCCGGGATGTTCAGAGGTCATCCCGCAGCAAAGGGTCGACGCAGGATACTTCGTTTGTGTAGACTGTAAGACAGAAGAAGAGGCCAGGCGAAAACAATTCCTGTGAAGGGGAATGACGTGAGTTTCCGTAACGCGTTCGGGATCTATCAGGCGCTTCGGCAGCACCTCGAAGCTTCCGATAAACCACTGACTTGCGTCGAGCTGTTTGACTACCCCGACGTCAAAAAGCTCGCCGCTGACGCGAACAGAGTGTCGGACTATCTGGGGCACATGTACCGCCGCGGGTTGCTAAGCCGGGTCTCCGCCCCGAAAGATGACAGCAGTATGGCGCGCTTTGCCTACAGTTGGAAAAATCCGAAGGCCAAGGCGCCCGTCGCGCGGATCATGCAGCCGCGCCTTGTCGTGAACAACCCGTCATCCAACGGCGCGACGCCCGCGAAGCCGAACATCACGGTGTCCGAGGACGGCAGCGAGACCACCGTCGATCTGCCCCATCTGACCATCACCTTCCGGGTCAAGGCCGAGTAGGCGCTGTATCTTTCGCGCCACACTGAACTTGCCTCTAAAATAAGACTCACATGAAGGACTTTCTCAACACCCGGGAGGCCGCGGCTTATGCCGGTGTCTCCATTTCGCAGTTCCGCAGAGAGTACCGCAAGTACCGCCTCGAGCCGCGCCGCTTCATGGGCGTGCGGGTATTCCGCAAAGAAGATGTGCAACGCGCATTGGAGCAGCTGTGGCAACCCTCGACACCATCAAGCGGAAGGCCGGAGCCGCGTGGCGGCTCAACTGGACGCACCCCCAGACCGGCCGACGTGAGCGCCGCGTCATCGGAGACACGCGCGTTGTTGCGGAAAGTGACGCGCGGGCTGCCCTCGCCGCCCTCGAGTACGAGCTCGCCACCAGCAACCCCGTCCTCAATCTAGGACAGCGCCGCGCGCCCGGCACGCCGTGGGCGACATTCATCGAGCGCTACCTGGCGTGGCACGAGCAGCAGTACCCCGACAGCCACTGGCGCATCCGGCTCATCGCCGAGCGCCACCTGACACCGTACCTGAGCGGCTTCGATCTGGAGAGCCTGCGCCCCGAGCACGTGGAAGCGTATCTGGCTACTCGGCACGTGCGTCCAGGGACGAGCAACAAGGAGCTGAGAACGCTGAAGGCGATGCTCGCCAAGGCGGTCGAGTGGAAGCTCCTGCCGTACCACCCGATCACGCATGTGAAAGGCCCTCGTGACACGCGAAGTAATCCTCGACAGTTTTACACCTCAGACGAGCTTTGCCACCTATACGCAGTCTCCTCTAGCGGACACGTGGCGATATGGAAGCTGTTGGCGAATACCGGACTGCGGCGCGGTGAGGCCCTCCACCTCAAGTGGAGCGATGTCACCGCGACAGCTATCACTGTTCGAAGCACCGAGGAAGCCCGGACCAAGAGCGCCCGCTGGCGGCACGTACCGCTCTCTCCAGGAGCGCGCACCGCGCTGTCGCTTCTTAGAGGGCACGGTGCTGACTTTGTCCTGCCCGAAATAACCCCGCACGCGCTGACGCGCGCCTTCAGCCGCACGCTCGCGCGCGCCGGGCTCGATGGCAACCTGCACCTGCTACGGCACACGTTCATCAGCCACTTGCTGATGAGCGGCAGCGCGTCGCTATTCGAGGTCGGTAGAATCGTCGGCCACAGCAACGAGTACATGACCGAGCACTACGCACATTTCACTCCGGACTATCTACAAAGTGCGGTGAAAGGGATCAACCTGTGAAGACGATGACGCTACCGGACTTCCTCGACGACGCGCAGATCGCCGCGCTGCAGAAGATATGGGAGACCGACCGCAACCACTTCCACAGCCGCGCCGTGGCCCTGCTCGAGCCGGCGATGCCGGAGATCGACCGCAAGCTCGGGCAGGAGAACGACGCAGGCTTTCTGGCCTACGCGATCGAGTATGTTTTCGGAGAGGCATCGAGTGGCTGACGACAAGAGATACAACGGCTGGACGAACTACGAGACGTGGGCCGTCAAGCTCTGGATCGACAACGAAGAGCCGAGCTACAGTTACTGGCGCGAGCAAGCCGAGAACTGGCAACGTGTGCCCGAGCACTACGCACACGACCAGAGTCCGCGACCGCCGATGCACTCTCTCGGTGCACAGCTCAAGGATGAGTTCTTCAACATGGCGCCCGATCTCGGCACCACGGTCTGGGCCGATCTACTCACCGCCGCGCTCGCCGAAGTCAACTGGGACGAGATCGCCAAGTCCATGCTCGAGGACCTCGAATGAAGTACTGGTACACCTCCGGCTGTGGCCGCATCGAGATCCTCATGACGATGGATCAAGCGCACGGCGCTTCGCACTCAGGTTCGTGCGACGCGGACGTCGCTGCGCTCTCACGTCGCCCGGAAATAAAGCGTCAGCTCGCCGCGATCGATCCCGCAGTGCTGCGTGAAGAGATACGCGGTTACGGTGCGTGGGACGACGAGGAGCTCGCCGACCACGAGCAGAACCTGCAGCGCTTTCTGTGGACCTCCGCTGGGCATATAAGCGACGGCGACGGGTACATCGACTATGAACCGGCCCAGTTCGAGCTTCCCCTTTGAACCATTCTCTAATGTGAGAGTCAGACTCCAATGAACTTCTATTTCCTCTCCCTCGACGCCATCCTCCGCCTCGAAGGGCTGCGCTCGTACGCCGACGTGATCGCTGACGAGAGCAACCAGTGACGGAACTCGAAAAACCCGTCGCCAGGCGCACCAGCGTGGAAGTACGAGGCCGCCGGCTGATCGCCACTATGGCGCCGGGCGGCCTCACGCTGCGCCCCGAGCGCACCAAGGACAAGCAGGTCGTCTCCTGGGACGTGCTCTGGCGTTGGATGGAGACGGCGGACTACCACATCAAACCAAGGACGAGATGAGCAACTCTGACCCATTCAGCCGCGACCCCTACGCCAACGGGCGGCTCGACGAGATCCACACGATGCTCACCAGCATCGCGCGCGGGCACGACGCGCTGCGTGACACGAATACCGAACTCAGCAAGGAGAACAAGGCGCTGCGCTCTGCGAACACAGCACTGCGCCGAAGGATCAACGCGCTCACCCCCGGGCTGAACACCAAGACCCGGCCGCTCACCAAGGAGCAGCGCAAGCTGCTGACGTCATGATCTGCGGCCCGCAAATCCAAACGGCGAGCGGCAAGTACTTCGACCTGCTCACGCCGCACCCGAGCACGGTCAACGTCTACGACATCGCCGCGGCGCTATCGAAGATCTGCCGCTTCACCGGTCACTGCAACTCGTTCTACTCAGTAGCTCAGCATTCGGTGATGGTGAGCTTCCTGGTCGGCCCGCAGCTCGCGCGCTGGGGTCTTTTCCACGACGCAGCCGAGGCGTACCTCGGCGACGTCGCCACACCGCTGAAGCAGCTGCTGCCCGACTACAAGGCGATCGAGGAGCGCGTCGAGCACGTGGTGTGGCGCAAGTTCGGCCTCGAGCCCCCGATGCCGCCTCAGATCAAGGTCGCGGACCTGATCATGCTTGCCACCGAGAAGCGGGACCTGATGCCGCAGGTTGATGGCCCGGCGTGGGCGGTGCTCGACGGTGTAGCGCCAATGCAGGCCCGGCTCTATCCGTGGAACCCGGACTTCGCCGAGCAGATGTTCATCGAACGAGCCAGCGAGCTCACAGAGAGGAAAGCAGCGTGAACCTGCACTTTCACTACGACCAGCTGAACGAGCTGGAGAAACTCTTCGTCGACTGCGCTGTGCGTGAGATATTCGCGTACGCCAAGGCTATGAGCCGACGGCTTAATGGCGATGATTCTTGTGAACGCGCGGTTGATGCGCTCGCCCGATGGATCATCGAATCAAGGGCTGCATGAACGACTTGATCGAAGCAGCTGAGGAGGCCCTCGAATTTCTCGAGGACCAAGAGGACGTGGTCGACGGCGACTACGGCATCCCCGAGCCGAACAAAGCCATGCGGATCGCTTCGCGGCTGCGCGAGGCGCTCATCGAGATCGAGGCATCGAAATGAGCAAGTATATGGTCGGTGTAACCGACGAGGACTTTGATGACTTCCGCCGCACCGAGCGCGCCTTCGACGATCTTTGTACGAAGTACTTGGAACTGCGTGAGAAGCTCGGGTACTTCGAGCTCGATCGCACGTACGCCATGCTTCGCGCCGAGCTCGAGGCGCTTCGTACTGAGAACGAAGAACGAAGTGCGAAGTTCGACAAGGTAAACGTCGAGAAGACGGCTACGATCTTGCAGCTTCGCGTACAGCTCGAGGCGCAGCAGAGCTACGGCGTCAAGCTGGCGAACGAGATCTCGGACCTCCGCGAGACGTGGCGCATCCCCGTCGCTGAGAACGAGCAGCTTCGTACTGAGCTCAAAGCACAGAATGAAGCTAATGACATGCTGAGCGAGGAACGCGACAGCTTCGACGGCTCGCTCCGTATCGAGCAGCAGATCAACAAGGACCTTCGTGCTGAGCGTGACCAGCTTCTCGAGAAGTACGAGAACGCGAAGACGAACTTCAACGCGATGGCTGCCGAGTGTCAGCGCTTGATGCAGAGGACCTTCTACACGAAGTGCGACGAGACGATCACGAAGCTCGGCACTGGGCGCGACGCACTCCGTACTGAGCGCGACGGTCTGAAAGCGAACTACGATCTTCTCAACGCCGACCACGCCGGGCTAGTGAGAAAGTACACAGAGCTGCTCGGCGCCATGGCGCGCGTGCACAACGCAATTCCACGTAACCTTAGAGGTAACGACCAATGAGCAACCCCACCCTCGCGCAGATCATCGCCGCCATCACCCCGCTCTTCGCGGAGGCGCCCGTCACTCAGGCGCCGGCGCAACCCCCCGCAGCCGCGCCGCCCCCCACAGTGTTCGCGGCGGGCGTCAACGTCGGCCTGCCGTGGGTTCCCGGCTCCAACAAGCGCGTCGCCGCGACTTATGGCGACGGCGAGGTCCTGGTGGTGCGGTTCACGACGCCCAACGCGCCCGGCGCGGCCAGCCTCCAGATCTCGCAAGCGGCTGGGCAGAAGCAGCTGTTCCGGCTGGCGACGTTAGCGACGCAGCCCGGCGTGGTTGCCAAGGCGCCTGGGGGTACCTCACAGCTGAGCCAGAGCCCGGTCTTCCACTTTGTCGTGGGCGGCACCGCTAGGCTCGGCGTGTTCGTGCTCGCGCCAAGTACGACGTACTACCTGAATGTCATCAACGCCGACAGCTACGGCGGAGCACCCACGCCGGGCAAGTACGGCGCGCTGATCGATTTCAACATTCCTGAAGGAACCGCATGAAACAGTTCTACAGCATCCTCGAAGACCACACGACGCAAGGCAAGATCGCGTTCATGCACGCCCTAGCCGCCCACCTGGTCGCGATCAATGCGGACCCAGCGGCGATCGCCACCACCGCGAGTTGGTTTAAGATCGCCGCGGGCGAGCTCGAGAAGAAACTCGCTGCCGGTATCGACGCCGGCGCCACGGCGCTGGAGGCCAAGATCGCCGCAGGAGCAGCCGCGGAGAAGGCCCCGACTACCACCACCGCTCCCACCGCCGCAGCGCCTGCTGCAGCCCCGTCTGCGCCGGCGGTTCAGGATCCAGCGCATCCGAATCCGGCGGACCCGACGACGTTCTGACAGCGCGGCAGAGAAATGACACTCCACACTACGCATGCTGTTGATTTACAACGCAAAGCCACAGCCTTCACACGGCAGGGGTCGGGAGTTCGATTCTCTCACCGCCCATTCGAGATTGTCTCGTCGAACCAAGGGGTTACTCATTCTGAGCAGCCCCTTCTTTTTGCCTGCGAGTCTAAGGAAATGCTCAGATACGACTCAGAGCGGCTTAGATTTGGCTCGTCCTTAACACTTTTACTCAGAGCGCCGTGTCCCGCATGAGCGCGCGGAAGCTCCTCGGGTTGCCCCGTGGGGCGCTTGCGTCGACTCACCCAGTTTACCGGGCTTGGGGCGCAATGCGCCAGCGGTGCAATAACTCTAAGCACCCTGATTTCAAGTGGTATGGCGCCCGCGGGATCAAGGTGTGCAGACGCTGGAATTCATTCGCAGCATTTTTCGCCGATATGGGCTCTCCGCCGACGCCCGACCTCACGTTGGACCGCGAGGACAACGATAAAGGTTATGGCCCTGGCAACTGCAGATGGGCCACGTGGACTGAGCAGGCTCGGAACAGGCGCCGGAGCTTCCTGCTCTCAGACGGCACGCATTTGGGAGCGCTGGTTGACAAGACGGGTCTCCGTTACTCCACAGTCACGCAGAGGATAGCCCGAGGGATGAGCGTAGGGGAGGCGCTCGGCACTCCCCTGCGCCAGCGCGGGCGCCATCGCGTCCTAAGTCCTCGCGACGAGGAGGAGTTATTCGGCCTCCACGCGCAAGGTCGCAGCATGAAAGAACTCGGCGCCCGCTTCGGGGTTAGTCGCTCCACGCTACACCGAATACTTCGTAGATCGTCTTAGAGGAAACACTATGGACCCAATCGACATTCGCGTGGTGATCGCGCTCGAATCAATCGCCGACTCGCTCAAGGAACTCATTCAACTCGTAAAGGATAACGCAGCATGAACGCAGCCGTCGAATCGAAGCCCCGCGTGCGGAAGATTGGTACGCCGCCGCTGTACGAGGTGCAGGAGAAGACGTTCGAAGCACTAACGCCGGCTGAGAACTCCTTGCGCCTCTCGCTCGTCAAGAAGCCGCGTGCAAAGCGCCAGCGCAGGTTCGTCGTCGAGTTCCGCCTGACGCCGAGCAAGCTCGGCGAGTTCTTCGGCCGCACCGCCACAGCTTGGGAGCCGGAGCCTTTCGGCGACTACCGCAAGCTCGCCGAGGCGCGCAGGCACATCCTCTTCAGCGACGCATTAGATCCGGGGTACTTCACACGAGGTACTGAGTACCGAGTACGAAGAACTGACACGAAGGTGGCGTGATGAGGAAGTACGAATACAAGGTGGCGCCAGATCCTGATCAGCCCGGCAAGTGGTACTTCATGGTGAACGGCGAAGGTTCCGATATTAGCTACGACTCTGAGGAAGAAGCGTTGGAAGCCGCTGGCAAAGACGCTATCAGGCACTCGCTCGATACGCCCGATAGACGTGTCGCAGACCGGATCGACGGCTACGACCGCGACGATCTTGGCGAAAGCCCGGACTACTGATGACCACCACCCTCGCCCTGCTCTACGGACCGCGTGCGGAGAACACGCTGCCGGCACTGCGTAATCTGGTCGCGCACGCCAGCCGCGTACGAGATCCGAAATTCAAAGCGCGCCACGAGCGCACCTTGAGCGAACCCTATACCCAACCCAAGCAGGTAGTGGGGACATAACACCTGCAGTCGCAGCCGAGGTACATCTCCACGAAAGACTCCCGCTCGAGTGATGCGATACGAGCGCCCTAGGGCGCTCGTTCTTTTTTCGGTGAAACGCCGAAGGCCCTATTTTGCCGAGGCCTGTTTCCTACCGCTAGGGTCTGCCAGTGAAGCCAGGTTCCACGGCAACTCCCAGTCCTCCGCCAGCAGATCTTCCGACGTGGCAACCCACGGCGCGCTCTCACCACCTTCGTTGCGCAGGCGGATGATCACCGGGCGCGCGAGCGTGTCGAGCCGCAGCGTCAGCGCGTCATAGAACCAGACGCCCCGCCGCAGGGCCGCGCCGGCCTTGAGGCAGATCAGGGCGTCGGAGAAGTTCATGGTGCTCATCCGCGCGCGATGACGGCGTTCGCCTTGGCGTGGATCGCCACCAGCTGGCCCGACGACAGGCGCCCAGCCGCGTGCTCCTTCGTGGCCATCGCCTTCGCGAACACGGCGTGGCTGCGGTCCGGCATCGGGTAGCCCCGCGTGGCCGGAAGGCCGAAGGTGCTCTTCGGCAGCGCGTTGCGTTGTCCTGCGGATAGCTTGCTCATAGGGGTCCTTAGGGCATGTAGTGCTGCAGGAGGCTACCGCCCGGCAGCGACTCTGCAACGAACTTACGGAAGCCGTGCGCGTTGTGTGGGCTCGCGATCGCAGCGAATGCGTCCATGGCCTGCGACGCCGTGGGCCCGAGAGCCTGCTGCACCATGTTGAGGTTGCCCGACGCCGTGCCGATCGTCGCAGCTTCGGCCAGGTCCGACGGCCCGAACAGGCCCGAGCGGCCCATGCCCGAGCTCAGGTAGTGCATGAAGCCGTTCTGCGCCGGCAGGCTGCCGCCGTGCGTGAGCATGTCGCGCAGCATCGAGGTGCCGCTCATGATCGGGATGTACGCCCCGGCCATCAGGTAGGGCGTCACGTTGCCGTGCTCGAGGAGCTCGTGCTCGAGCTTCCGGTTGATGACCTTGTTGAACGTAAAGATGTACTGCTTCAGGTGGAAGAGCGGCGCGAGATACGGGTTGGCGCCCCACTTCGGCCGCTCGCCGACGTTAGGGCGCATCGCGGCCTCATCCACGAACCTATTGAGGGCGCCCTGCATCTTGTCCGACTGCGCGGCGGTGAGGCCGTCGCTCTCGAGGATCTTGAGCTGCTTGGCGTCGTTGAGCTGCACGTCGTCGGGGGTGAGCCCGAGCTCGGCCAGGTGGCGCACGCCGTCAGGGTGCTGGCTGTGCTTGGCGATGAAGTTGATCGCTGTGCTGAGCGCTGCCAGGCGTACCGAGCGCGTCAGCCCATCCATGCCGTTGTACCGGAAGAGCGCGTTGTTCATCGTGCGCAGGCCGCCTTCGATGTTCACGCCGCCGTACATTCCAGTGATGGAATCTTGTACGCCTGTGCGTTCGAGCGTGCCGATCGTCTCGGCCAGCGCCTGCAGGTCTGCGGTCTTGTTCCGGCCGCTCTTGAACATGCGGCCCGCGGCCATCTTGTAGGCGTTCCACGCGTCGGACATCTCGCCCGAGCGCACGCCCACGCCGAACGGGTCGGTCAGGTTGCCGAGCACCGAGAGGGAGAGCACGCGGTAGTTCTGGTACACAGTGTTGGCAGCCAAGGCGGTGCGGATCGTCGGGTTCATGTCGTGCAGCTTGGCGCCGAACGCGTCGTCCTTGTAATTCTTCATCAGGTCCGCTTCAGCGGGTGAGAGGCCATATTCCTTGGCCTGCTCGATCTTCTGATCCCAGAGCTCGCCCTTCTCGCCGAAGCGCCGCGTCCACTCGGCCTTGCGCACCGCCTGCTTGGCGTAGCGCATCAGGCCGCTCGCGAGGTCGTCGCGCACGAACGGGCGCCGGTCGGCGTTGTCGAGGAAGCTGAACACGCGGTCGAGCGTGTGGTCAGCCTGCGGCGCGCCGTGCTCATCGAACGCGCTGCCGATGAACTCGCCGGTAGCCGTGCCGCGCTTGGCCATCATGTCAGCGATGCTCTCAGGCGTGAGGTCCTTGAAGACGTTGCCGGGCTTGCCGCTCTGGTCGCGCAGCTCGGCGTTGAGCTTGTCGATGTCGGCTCGGTGGTTCATCAGCATCTGGATGAACGCGGGCTTGTTCGCGGCGATCTTCTCGCCACTCCAGCTCATCGGGATGTAGTTCTCGACGTGGCCCATCTTGATGCCGGCGTCCTTCTGGTAGCCCTCCAGTGTGTCGAGCCAGCCGCGGATCCTGCGCATCATCGCTTGATCCGTCGCCGCGGCGTCGCCGCCGCTCGCCATCTCCTCGAGCGTCTTGCCGAAGCTGCCCGACGGGTCGCGCATGATCTTGTCGAGCGCGTTGAGGTGCTTGGCGATCTGGATCGGCATCTCCTGCACGAGCCCGCGGCGGCCGGTCTTCTCGCCCACCTGCGCGTACATCTCCTTGGCCAGCTTGTCGAGGTGCGGGTTGCCGAAGTCGCGGATGCGCGTGTCGTACGGGTAGAGGAAGTTGTCGTACAGCTTGTCGACCAGCTTGAATGCCTGCGCGGTGACGTCGCGCACGCGGGAGAGCGGCCGGGCGTTCTTGGCGAGCGCGATCTCGGCCGGCGACGGGGCGCCGTCAGCGAAGGCGCCGTCCTTGATCTGCTGCAGCATCTGCTCGGCCGAGGGCTGGTCGCGCAGCCAGTTGTTGACCGCGTCCCACTTGTCGGAGAGATATTTGAAGATGCGGCCGATCGCCGTACCCGGATCCGCGTTGAGCTTGAGCGCGCCACTATCCCAGAACTGATACGCGTACGCCCCGAGCTCGCTGGCGTTGGCCTTGGCGGCTTCCCACGCTGCGGGCGAGTCCGCGAGGAGCGCCTTCAGCTGCTGCTTGACCGGTCCTTGCCGGAGCGCTTTGTAGAGCTGGCGCCGCTGTTCGCTCGAGAGGAAGTGCTCGGAGACGGCATGGAACGCTTCGTGGAACGCGTTGCTCGCTGTGAAGTTCTTCATCGCCGCGAGCGAGATCATCTTGCGGGCCGCGTCGTATTGCGCCTGATGCGGCATCCCCTCGGCGAACTCCACCCCGATCGACTTGCCGGTGATCTTCTGGACCGCGTCGATGAGCTGCTCCTGCACGACGGGGTCCGTCGTGTTGATCGGGGTTTCGCCGGCTACCTGGCCGGCTTCGCTTTTTTTGTTGCGGCCTCCAGCGCTTTGCGCGCGATGGCCTTGCCCGGCACGGTGGTCGCTTCGGCGTACTTGCGCTTCAGCTCGTCGGTGGTGTTGCGATCTGCAGGCACTTGTGCAGAAGTGTCGACGTTTTGCAACGCGCGACGACCGGCTGCTTCGGTCTCTTTGTAGTTGATGTGCTGGCCGGACAGATCCTCGGTGACCTTCTCCTTAGACGCGTCCTCCACTCCCTGCTCGGCGTTGTGGTTCGGATTGTCGACGCTCGACTCCGTCTCGGTCTGCTGAGCACTTTGTACTTCGTGCTGCTCCAAGTCCGACAGCCTCGAGATCAGTCCCGCCTTCGCCGCACTCAGTACTTCGTGCGGGAGCGTAGCGACTTCCGGCAGCACGCCGGCTTTGATCGCCGCACGAGGGTCGCCGTCGTACGCCAGCGGATTCAGCAGGTAGCTGTGCGTGCGGTCCATCGTGCGCTGCTGGTCCTCCGGCTTGTAGTCGTTGAGCCGGTCGCGCACGCGGTCGGCCACGGCGGCGGCGACCTTGTCGGCCGCACCCGCTTTGTCCTGCGGGTTGTCCTTGGCGCTATAGAAGTCGTTGACCGCACCGTGCACGTCGACAGGCTGGTTCACCTGGCCGGACTTCTCGACCTTAGCGAAGGTGCGCAGGCTACCGTTCGTGCCGACGACGCTGTCGGGGCGCAGCCAACCGGCCATGTCAGCCCGGTCGACCGCGGTGACTTGGCCGTCCTCGGTGTGCTGCTTCGCCGGCTGCACCTTGACCTCGACCGTCGTAGCTTTCTTCTCGCCGGTCGCGGGGTCCACGTGCTCGCCGACCTCCTGCCAGCCATTGAGCATCGAGGACAGGCCTTCCTTGAAGTTCGTGTCCATGTTGTGCTGCTGGGTGCGCCCAGGCTGCGCCTTCGTGCGATCGCGCCACGCGGTGGCGACGTTGGTGAAGTTGATTTGCTTTGGCTCGGTGACCGGCGCTCCGATCATCTCGCCCGTCGCGGCGTCCTTCGTCGTGCGCGTGACGTTCACCCACGCGTTGCCGGTGTGCTTCTTCGCCTTCTGGTCGTCGGTGAGGAGCATCTTGCCGAAGGCTTCCGGGTCCATGCGCGGGTTGTCGACCCCGGTCTGGTCCGGGTGGTCGACGGCGTTGAGCACATCGGAGGTGTCGATGTTGTGCAGCTCTTCGCCCTGCTCCGCGGCGATGCCGTCCACACCCTTCTCGTCCGCGTCCATGACGTTGTGCTGCGCCATCTTGTCGGGGGTCTCGATACCGGTGTCTGGCGTACGGCGCCCGAGCTCGCTCTGCACGTACTGCTTGAAGTCGTCCGGCGCGCGGCCGGTGAGTGCGGCGATGTGGTCGGCCACGCCCGGTTGTGCCAGCGCTGCGTCGAACGCCTTGTTGTCAAGCGAGAGCGGCTCGAAGATCTTGGCGAGTGCGATGCCGTCGTTGATGCTCAGGTTCGGGTTGTCGCTGCGGAACGAGTCGCGCAGCGTGCGCTGCTCGGGGGTGAGCGGCGAGTTCAGGCTCTGCTTGACGCCCGGCTCTTCGGCCGGCTTGAGCGCCTCGGAGAGGCCATCGACCGCCGCGCGGATCTCCGGCTTCGACGTGGCGTACTTGTTCAGCGCCGCAGTGGCGGCGTCCATGCCGGCGCCTATCGCCGAGCTGTGGTCCGCGACCTTGTCGGCGAGCCCCGACATCGCCGTCTTGGCGGCGCCGTAGCCCGCCGCAGCCAGGTCGACTGCCTTGCCGACGGCCGGGTGCGCCGCGGCCTGCGCGAGCGCGCCGCCGGCCCGGTCGAGCAGCGACGGGTCTTCGGCCACCGGTGCCGGTGCTGCGGGGGGCGCGTCGGGCTTCTCGCCGAAGCCCGCGGCTTTGAGGCCCTTGCCCGCGAGGTCCATCGTGGCGTCGATGCCGCGCCCGATACCGTGTGCGAAGTGACCGGGTACGGCGAGCGGAGAGGTAGCTGCAGCGTTCTGCGCGGCCGCGTTCTCGAGCGAGGCGACGTCCTCGGGCGTGAGCCCGAACATGTCCGGGTTGCCGAGCAGCTGCTTCGTCGCTACCGTGTTCACGTACTGGCGCGCCGCACCGGTGGCGCCTTCTACGAGCGCCGAACGAAGTACGTGGCCTGGGAGCGAAGTACTGAGTGTCTTGGCGAGCGCGCCCTTGGCGAACGGGGAGAGCTTCGCGGCGTAGCCGTACGCGAGCGTGTCGAGCGCGGCACCACCGGCGCCCGCGAGGAGCGCGTGCGCACCGGTGCGCTGTGACGTTGCCGCCGCGGGATCCGCGTCGGCCATCTGCTGGTACGCCGCACCAGTGTTAAGCGCCATGCTGGGGGCCGCTACGCCGGCCAGGGCGGGCGCACCCATGGTGCGGGCGGCTGCCCCACCCAGAGCCATCGCACCGAGCATAGGCGCCCCGCGCACGGCTTGGCCGAACACGTACTGGCCGGCGTCGCCGAGGCTGTGGATGTCCCCGACGTTCTGGATCTGGTCCGGGGTGAGCGCCGCGGCGCGCGCGGCGTGCTCCTCAGCCGCTTTGTGGAGCGTGCCGGCCAGCGCATCGCCGCCCAGCGCCGCTGTGGTGGCGGCGAGTGCACTCTCGAATCCGCCGGCTACATCGTGGGTGCCGGCCTCGAGCAGGCGCGGCGCCATGCCGGTTTCGTTGACTTCCTGCGACTGCGGTGTCACCGCGCCGGGCGTGATCTGTCCGGCCTGGCTCTCGTCGAGGCTGGCGAGCGGCGGCGGCGTGGTGTTGAACGCACCACCCTGCACTTGCGCGGCGCGCCCAGCGATGTCTTGCGCCTGACGCATGCGTGCCGCGATCGGCATGCTCGGGAAGACCGGGCCGCCGTCGGCGTAGCGCTTCGCGCGCTTGTGATTGATCAGGTCGAGGAGGTTCATGTATCGTACGTCCTATGCCAACTGGGTTCGGACTGCTGTTCGCTGTATTCCTAGGCCTGCCGTTCTGGTTCTGGATTCATGCGTCGGACCCAGTGTCAGGGATTGGCGTAGACCTCTTCCTATCTCTCGGCCTCATCCTCGCACTGGCGTACGCGTTCGGATGGGTCTTTGGTGCAGCCATTCGGAAGATCAAGACCGGCTGATCACTGCCGCGCCTTGCGCTGCGCAGCGTCCGCTGCCGACGCTTCGTCCGACGCGTACGTGTTTGGCCGTCCGGTCAGAAAGCTGCCAGTCGACGTCGCCCCGAAACGCACTGTGTCTCGCGGGTGGTGCAGGAACGAGTATGCCCACCCCGCCATGCCAGGGCTCTCGTTCGTCTGAGCATCTCCGAGCGAGTACGGCAGCCCGGCGTCCTTGCGCGCCTTCATCTTCGAAGCCTGCAGCTGGATGTATCCATCAGCCTTCGCGCGGGAGCCCTCATCCAGATCCTGATAGTTGTGCAGCTTGCCATCTGAGCCCGGGAACTCGTGCGTCGATGCGGCCACCTGGTAGAGCTCGGGATCGCCGCCGTCGGTCTTGGCGAGCGCGGTCAAGCGGTCCTTCGAGTTGCCCAGCCGCTGCTGCGCTTCAGAGACGAGCTGCTTGTGCTGCTCGTTGCCGACCTCGGCCATCTTGCCTTGATACGCCAGGTTCTGCCCTTGGCGTTGTACCTCGTACCCAGCAGCTGTATTGGCCAGCTGGCGCTGGCTCATCCACAAGGCGCGATTCGCGTTGAAGACCGAAAGGTCGTGCGCAGTCCGCTGCTGGTCGAGCGTGTTGAACGCTCCGAGCTGGCCTTGCTTCGCCGCGATCTCGCGCTGCGCACGATTGAAGCCGAGCTCGCCGGCCTTCGGGGCCTTCGCGATCATGTCGGCGAGCTGACTTCGCATCGCGGTCGTCTCGGGCGAGACGTACTGCTGGGGCGCGCTGCCCATGCCGAAGCCTGCCGCGTTCTGCGCGAGCGAATCCTTGTACGCCTGCACCTCGCCTGGCTTGAAGCCGAAGTCCACGCCCTGCGGCACGTACCCTGTCGCTTTGTTCGTGCCGCCACCCGCGCCGACGTAGCTGTTGCCCTTGCGGTAGATCGTCTGCCCGTCGCCGCCGAAGTCGCCGACGTTCTTGTACGAGCTGTCGACGCCGGCCTTGCCGAAGAACGCGCGCTGGCCGGGTGTAATTCCGACCGCTTGGTCCGGAGTAGGGGCAGGCGCACTCGGTACTTGGCTCGAAGCACTTGGCACTGAGTTCGAAGTACTCGGTGCTACGGGCGCAGTACGGGGTGCGGAGGTGTCGGCGAACGCCTTGGCAGCGTCCGCAACCGTGTCGACGGGGTTCTTGCCCGCGTCGATCGCCGCCGCCCGGGCAGCGTTGGCTTCTCCGAGGCGCGAGGCCACACCGAACGTCGAGGCATCGCCGATGTTGCGCAGCGTGCGCAGCGCGTTCGCCCCCGCCGAGATCACATTCGGGTTGATGTTCTTCCGCATCCATGGCGTCGTCACCGACTCCTCGAAGGCGTCGCGCTCTGGCTCCCCGGCCATGGCCGACTGCACCGCGCCGGCCGCGGCCCCGTAGGCGCCAAGGCCCCTGCCGAAGGTACCGGCCGCGCGGGAAAGTAGCCCTGGGGCCGCAGCAGCGGAACCGCTTGCCGCAGTGGCCGCGGCGCCAGGCGCCTTGCCGGCCAGCGCGCGCCTCGCATTGAGCACGCGGTTGGCGGCGGTCTTGAGCAGTCCGGGGGCTTCGCCTACCGGCGCCTCTGCCGCAGCCGCGGGCGCCACGTCAGCAGCCGCATCAGCTGCGGGGGCAGCGGCGGCAGGATCAGCAGCGGGTGCCTGCTGCCATCGCGGTCGGCCCGCGTAGGCTTGGGCCTCGGCGCTCGGGCTGCCTGCTCCGACGTTGACGTTTGGCCCGACGGGTTCGAGGGGGTTCGGCGGTGCAAATCGCTGGCCATTGACCGGATCCCACGGCACGATGTCGCCGTTGACGAGCCCGTTGCCGAACTTCGCCGCGACGGGGGTATGCGTCGCATTCTTGACCGCATCGAGTTTCTCCTTCCCGATGGCGCGCACGGTGTCAGCCGGCAGCACGTACTCCCCGGCGGAGAGGCGCGCGGGGATGCTGTCCGACGTGCCAGTGCCGGGGCCGACCACCGGTCCGCCGCGGACGTAGGCAGCGCCGCCGTCAGCCAGCCCGAGGATGCCGAGGCCGAACAGGCCTTTTTTCGGCACGGGCTTGGGCACCGGGGCGGGCTTGGGGATGTGGATGCCGAGCGCGGCGTCGTCGGGCTCCGGCGCAGGTGCCACCGGGGCGGGCTTCGAAGCTGCCGCAGGCGTGGCCGGCGTCGCGGCCATCGACGGGTTGACCGCCGCCTCGATGGCGCGGTCACGCGCGCCGCGCATGTTCTGGATGCTGCTGATCATGCCGCCGTCAGCTAGGCCGAAACGGGCGGCGGCATCTGCGATACCTCGTCCGGCGACGGTCGCCATGCCGCCGGTCATGGCGTTCCCAACATTACTGAGGACACGGGCAGCGTCTGCGCCGGCGCTCTGGAGTGGCGTGGTGGCGCCCACGCTGTTGGCAAAGTCCGCGCGCTCCTGCGGCGATTGCATAAGCGATTGGCCAGCGCCGACAATACCCGCCGCGGCAGGCATGAACTGACCTGCGCTCGGGATATAGGCCTTAAGAGTGCGCGAGACAGGAATGGCCAGCCTGTCACGGCCGATAGCCATCAACGCGTTCGAAGCTGTCTCCCCGGCCTTTGCAATGGCGGGCGTCACAGCGTCGCCGGTAACAGGCAGATTCGGTATGACGCCGCCGTCAGCCAGACGGAACGGATTCTGCGAGAGCACGCCGTAGCTGGCAGGCAGCTCGCCACCATGGAACGGCACTGCCCCGCCGTTGGCGTACTGGTTGGCGCCTTGGAACTCTTCTGGCTGGATCGTGTGCGGTCCCGCGTTAGCACCTGCTGCCTGCCCCATGAACATGCTGGAGCGCTGCAGCTGCGCCATCTGGTTCTCCTGGTCTTGAGAGAGCGCGGCGTGCGCGTACCCATCGACCGGGTTGACGTCGCCCCCGTCGGCGTAGCGCGGCGGCATGCTCATCGCCGTGCCGAAGCGCATGTCGGTGCGCGCCGCCTTGTCTTTGAGCGCCTGCTTCTGCACCTGCATCAGACTTTTTGCCATGGTTATTCCTGTGCGCTCAAGTTGATCGACGCGAGCGAATTCATTCCGGACAGCGACGACTGCGCGATGCCGGCGTAGACCTCGCCCGCCGCGACGCCCACGCGGGCGATGCCTTCGGCGCGCGACACGTTGACTTTGTTCTGCTCGCGCAGCTCGGACAGGTACAGGTCCGCCTGTGCTACGAGCCCGCGCAGCGCGACTTCGTACGAGGCGATGTTGGCGCGCGACTTCTCGGCGACCGCGTTCGCCTTGGCCTTGAACGCGTCGATCGTGGCGGAGAAACTCCCGACTTCTGCCGCGACCGCTTCGGCTTCCGCGCGGTTCAGCGCTGCGAACGCCTCCACATCGACTTGATAGACCTTCAAAAGTTGCTCATTCACCCGCGTCTGGCTCTCGATCTCCGTCGCCTTGGCGCGAACTTGAGAGTCGTACGCGCCCCACTCAGCCTGGAACGCGCGCACGCGCTCGGCGTTCACCTGCATCTTCGCCGCCTGGCCGCTCACCGCCGCGGCGTAACCCTGCCAGCGCGCGCTGTACGCGTTGACCTGCGCGCCGTACGCGCGCACCTTCGAATCGTACAGCTCGACTTTGATGCGCTGCAGCTGCGCCTGGGCCACGATGGCCTCGATCTCGCTGCGGTACACGGTGGCCTCGGCCTCCACCGCGCCGATGCGCTCGCGGTACGCCTCCACCTGCGCGACGTTGACCTGCGCCTGCGCCTCGAGCCCCTGGATCTTCGCCTTGTACGCCTCGATGACCGCGAGCGCCCCTTCAAGCTGTGCGCGGTAGATCGTGGCGTCGGCCTCGTACAGGCGCGCCTGGATCTCAGCGTAGCGCGCGGAGATGTCGTACGCCTTGACGATGGCGTCGAGCACGTCGCGGGCGTACTCGAGCGCCTGCCCGTTGATCTGCACCATACCGCTGTAGTACGACATGGCCGCGCTGATCGCCACGTTGCGCAGGCTCGCCGACTGCGTCACAGCGAACTGCAGGTTGTTCTGCTCGAGCTCAGCCTGCTTGACCGCGATCTCGATCGCCGCGCGCACGTTCGCGTTGCGGCTCTCCTGCGCTGCGTCCTGCTGCTGCGCGAGCAGGATGGCGCTGGGGATCGTGTGCCCGCGCTGCGCGGCGCTCTCCCACAGCGTCCTCGCCGCACGGCGCGAGTCGGCGCTGGTCTTGTCCAGCGTGCGGTTGTAGATCGCGTTCTCGATCGCCGGAGTCAGCGCGGTGCCGCCGGCGAGGTACGTCGCGAGGCGCGTCTCGATCGCCGCCATGCCGCTGCGGAACTGCGGGAACTCGCGGTCGAGGAACGCGTCGAGCTGAGTACTGACCGCGTCGCGCATGATCGGAGAGATGGCCGCGAACTGGTCGCGCATCGTCGCGTCGAGCCCAGTCGGTGGCGCTACCGCTGCGTTCGGACGCACGCCGAGGAATTCGGGCGGCACGAAGTTGGGCGCGTCGGGGATCGTGATACTCAAGAGCGGAGGCGCCTGGATGCCTCGAATTTCAGAGAGGAGGTCCGGGGCGACCGGCATGGCGGGCAGATCGTCGAGCGTGGGGATGTCACCCAGCCCCGCCGTACTCGGTTCTCCGCTCGGAGTACTGGGTGCGTCGTACGAGAGCTGATCAGGTGCTGTCGGGTTGCCCGGCAGCACCAGCGGCGAAATGTCCTGCAGCTTGGGCTCGACGCCGTTGAACTTCGTCGCGACGAAATGCGGGCCGGTGTAGGCTGGCACCGCACCCGGATCGCCGGGCACCGGCGGCCCCGCGGCGGGCAGCGTCAGCTTGATCGCCGGGGAGTTCTGCAGGTTCGACAGCACCGTCATGGCGAAGCCCATCTCGGTGCTGGCCGCGGCGAGGTTGTCCGTCGCGTAGTTGCGCGCGTCCTGAATCAGCTGGGCGGCGAGATCGGCAGTGGTGGTCATACGTTCCTCTTGGTCTCTGCGACCTCGGGCGTCATGTCATCGATGGCGAAGTCCTCGCCCTTGACATTGGTGAGCTTGTATGCCATGAAGCGCGCGCGGATGCCCTTGCCGAACTTGACGCGGTGCGTGCGTGCGCCATCCTTGGCGACCGGCCGGTAGGCGTAGGTGTTGCTGCCGAGCTCTTCGGAGACGACCGAGACGTTCATGTCCGCGCCAACACGGCCGCCCAGGTAGAGTGACTCGGCGCGCTTGAGCGCCTGGCTGCCGAAGTCGGTTTCCGCGGTGACGATGGTCGAGATGATCGGGGTTCCGTTGAAGTCGTCGCCGTCGAGTGCGTAGAGACCGTCGCTCGCCACGCCGTAGTACGTGCTGCCGAACCGCACGATGCGGTCGAACGGGTAGTTCGTGTAGTGCGTCGTCGCCGTGCGCACGCCCTGATCCGACTGCAGCAGCGTGAACGAGTAGGCCTCGTACTCGACCGTGACCTTGGCCGTCCCGCTCGCCCGGAACGTGTAGCCCGAGAACGTGGCCACCAGCACGCCCGAGGCCGCCCCGCGCAGCGCAGGGAGCGTGCACACCGCGCTGCCGACGACGCCGGCCGTACCCGAGGCGACCAGCGTGCACCGCGGCAGCGTTGTGGAGGTGCCGGCAACTGCGCCGAGCGCGCCCTCCCCGCAGACGAAGCCGAGCGGGAGTGTACCGAACGCGGAAGCGCCTCCGTAAGCGCTTGTATTGTAACGCGTATGGAGCGTGGCCGCGAGCCGGCCAAGCTCGGTGGTCGTGCCGCTCGCCATGAAGGTCGGGGACGGCAGCGTAGCGGTGACGCCGCCGGTGATCGTGACCGTGCCGCTCGCGACGAGCGCGGGCGTGGGCAGAGACGTGCCCAGGCTCGCGCCGCTGTAGCCGGCGAAGCCGTAGCTCGCGCTGCCGTCACCGGCGCCGAAGGTCGCTACGAGGCCGTACGGTTCCGGCAGGCCGTCGCTGCCCAGCACCTGGTCGCTGTGGCCGAAGGCGATGAAGTTGTAGCCGCTGATCGTGGTGAGCGCGTAGCCGGGGGCGACGGCGTCGGCGGAGTAGATCAGCCCGGTGACGGGGCCGAGGGCGCCGCCGCCGTAAGCACCACTGGTGTTCGTCGAGAAGCCCTGGAGCGGGCCGAGCGTTCCCTGCACCACTCCGCTCATGCCGGCCAGCGCGATGGCGAAGCCCCCGATGCCGCCGAGGAAGCCGGTGACCACCGCGAAGTTCGGCTGGAGCAGGTCGGCGCCCGAGCTGCCGGTGAGGCCGCCGAGCACGCCCGAGGTCGTGTTGTACTGCTTGCCGTCGACTCCGCTGCCGTAGATGCTGCCGGTAAGCGGCCCAAGCGTGCTGTTGATGCCGCCGCTGTTGTACGCCAGCGCCACGCCGGTGAGCGGGCCGAGCGTGCCCCCGCCGTAGCCTGCGGCGCTGTCAGCTGCGAAGCCCTGGAGCGGGCCGAGCGTGCCTGCGCACGAGCCGAATACGGGCGCGAACTGCGGTTGGATGGTTCCGAGGCTCATTGGACGACCTCGTCACCGCCGAAATACAGGCACGCGTCGACGAACACAGTGCCCGAGCTCGGCTGCAGGCTCGTGTAGACGAGCGTGCTGTTATGGAAGTACATCACCTCGGGTTGGAGGCGCGAGATTGTGAACACGTCGGAGGTGACGAACGGTGCCGGCGCGGTAAGCGCCACGCCGTTCTCCATGATCTGAAAGTTGCCGCTTGCGCAGTAGATGCCGAACTGGATCTCGGCGTAGCTCGTGCCCACGTGCACTACGTCGAAGCCAGTGACGACTCCGACTGAGCTGCCCGGGACGCTGAACTGGAACATCCCGTCGCCGGTAAGGGTGGCGATGCTGACAGCGCCTGAATTCCAGCCGACGAAGTACTCAGCAGCGGCAGCCGGCACGTCGGTCGGTGGCGTCGACGGGATCGCGTCGACCGGTGGAAAACATTCGTGCGTGATCACCGTGATCGGCGTCGTGCTGACAGGGATTATTTCAAGGCTGCCGTCGCCGGCGATGACGAAGATGAGCACATATCCAGGAACGCTGCTCGGGATGTCGAGGCAGTACGCAGGCGAGCCCGGCGAGCCCGGCGTGCCGGGGACGACGCCGGCGGCGCCGCCCGGATCGAGGTCTTTGCGCAGCGTCGTCACAGGATCTCCGAGGTCTTCACGAAGTCAGTCCAGAAATCAGTCGGCAGCGTGGCGTCGAATACGATGGAGTCGATCTCCGCGTGCGTCGAGGTCGTGTTGGTCATGTAGAAGTACGGGCGCCCGGCCGCTGTCAGTTCCGTGTCGGTGCCGGTGTCCGCGAGCGTGCCGTTGACGTATACCGAGATCGCACTGCCGATCGCCTCGAACTTGACCGTGCAGGGGAGCGTCACGGTGACGGCTACGCCGCCGATGGTGCCGACATTGCCCCCGAAGCCTGCGAGCGTGGACTTCTGCATCGTCAGCCCCATGACGCCGGCCGCGTACTGGAGGATGACGTAGTAACCAGAAATCCACGTCGACACGTGAATCGTGCGCACGCCGAGATCAATCCCGCCGTCGCTCGCTAACGCGTGGATGACCGCCGTGATCGAGCAGTCAGCGCCGGGTGATACGTTGGTGCCCCACGCCTCGCCGTCACTGCCGCTTGCGCACAGACAGAATCCGCCGCTCTGCGTGAGGTCTGTATCTCCGGCGGGCGTCTGCAGCGCGGCGGGCGTGGGCGACCAGATGGTCGAGTCGAGAGCGCCACTGCCTGCGAAGTTGTCGGTGAATTGAGTTGTCATCGGAAGGTCGTCCAGATGCCCTGCGTGCGGAAGCTCCCCTGATCCCACGCGCCCTTGCCGGGGAAGGAGTCGGTGTAGAAGCTGTAATCACGCGTCTGTTTGAACGCGCTGTTGAACAGATCCTTGTGGCGAAATCGCGTGCGCGTGCCGCCAGTGCCGCGCACGCTGATCCAGTCCAGATCGCTGGCGAGGCTTACGTTTTTGCCGAGCTCCGCATTCACTCCAAGGGCCCAGTGGCCGGCGGGGTGCACGCTGAAGCCCATCCCCCACTCCGTGTTCAGGACGTTGTCGAGCGCCCACTGGCACAGCCGCGCTGACGTTGCCCGCGTATCAGGATCAGGCAGCGACGTCGCGGGGCCGGTGGGCGCGAATGTGTAGCTCGAGCGGTAGAACTCGGCGCCGTACGAGACGCCGGCCAGGAAGCCGGTGCCAGCGACTGTGTCGTCCTGCTCGTACAGAATTGAGAGCGTGGAGAGCTCGAGCGCGTAGAGCTCACCGATGATGCCACCCCGTATCGGCGTCTCGGAGCCGTTCCCTACCGGCCCTGCTGATGCGACGGTAACCGTGGCGCCGTTGTCGAACAGCACCTCGCCACCGATGCCGCCGAGCGTGACGCCGTCGGGCCCGGACGCGTAGCCAGCGACGGTCGGAAACTTCCCGGTCAGCAGGCCACGCAGCGTCGCGCGGAACTTCTCGGTCGCCAGCATCGCGGCGTCGTTGGTGTTCAGCACGACGTCCATGCGCATGTTCTCGACGAGGTCGAGGTAGTGTGGAGGAAGCTCGCCGCTGTTGGCCGCGTAGTGGCTGGCTGGGTAGAAACACTCGACCTCGGCCGTCACCAGCGTGTCTTCGGCGACGCCAATCGTCTCGACGTCCTTCATGAAGTACGCGGCGTCGAAGAAGAAGCGCCCCGTCTCAGGGAAGTAGGAGGAGCGCAGCGGCGTGAAAACGACGTCGAAATCCATGTCGTCCGTGCCGGTCACCGTGATCGTGATGCCGAACTCGACGAGCCCCGGCGTGTCTTCGTGCGCAGGCACGAGTGCGTTCTGGATCGCGACCGTGGGAGCCACGTCGGGCAGGATCGTGGCGAAGAACTGCAGCCCGGCGAGCGTCTTGAAGAAGCCGTTCGAGAAGTCCGAGTTGTACGGGACGCTGACGCACTTCGTGGCGTCCTTGTTGAAGCGCCACAGCCAGTCGTTGACCTGCCAGCGGTAGTCCGTGGGATCCGGCACCGTCACCCAGAGCGGGTACGGCGGCGTGTACTGCCTGTATCCGCTGGCCGGCACGATGCCGTTGGTCGCGCTGTAGTCCTTGACCGGATAGACCTGGAAGCGGCCGTAGTTGTCGGTGCTGATGAAGAACTGGCGCCCTCCTGACGACCGCACCGCTGCGTGGCGGCCGTAGATCCAATCTTCGTCAAGCAGCGGTGCACCGGTGGTCAAGCCACTGCTCGTGTAGAGCGTCGGCTGCACATCGAGGCCGAAGTCCGAGACCTTCGAGCCCGCACTCGCGAGGCGTGCGAAGTTGTACGGGCTCATCCAGTTGCACTGCCCCGCGAGCCCCGGCGCCTGCGCCTGCGTAGAGGTCACCAGGCTCTTGCCATCGTTGTTCGGATGCCACGCATGTTCGAAGAACTTCTGCTGCTGCCACGAGCGGCGCGTGATGAGGCCGAGTGTCTTGTCGTTCAGGTCTTCGCAGTCGCGCGCGATCCAGGTTGACGTCGGATCAGGCGTCAGTGTGCTGGATGAGCACGCCGTCTCGCGATCCTTGCCCGAGACGAACTTCGCTCGCGTGGCTGAGCCACAGACGAACACGCTGTGGCCAGGTGAGGACAGCGTGTTGTCGTTGACGTGGTCCGAGGTGAAGAATTCGTATTGGACGCTGGGGCCGCCGGTGATGCGGATGTACTGGAATGGAGGCGCCTGCTGGATGTCGACCGTGAACGTGTCGATGATGTACTTCTCGTCGAAGAACGCCTTCGGCCCGCGGATCCGCTCCAGATAGCGCAGGCGTGACGACGCGAACGGGAGGTACAACCCCGCGTCGTCGCCACGCAGCAGCTTATGGAGGATCATGCCGAGACTCAGCTCGGCACAAGCGCCTGCGTGAAGTAGTTCACCGTGAACGTCGCCGCGCTGACGAGCGAGGTCGAGCCCACATTCATGTCCGCTCCGCCGGTGCCGATCGTGCCCTGAATACGGGGCTCAACTGCACTGGACAATCCGTCGTCAGCAGTCTTCTGGAAGCGGTAGAACGTCGCCGTACCCGTGGCCGCGTTGGTGCCGCTCCACGTCTCGCCGGTGTTCTTGGCGAGGACGCCTGCAGCCGCGGCGGTATCCATCGTCACCGCTGAGCCGCCGTTCGAGACCGTGCACAACAGCGTCGCGCCGCCCAGCGCCGCGTCCGCGGTTGCCGGCACCGTGCCGGCGTAGATCATCAGCTTGAAGTTGCTGTCGACGATCGTCTTGAGATCGCCGTGGCCGGTGACCCCGCCCATCAGCATATTGCACAAGCCCGTGCTCATCTTTTCAGCCATGGTCTTTCCTTCTGAGTCTTACTTTAGAGTCTGGCTTACGCCGCGGGCAGAGTGAACTGGAACACGTCGATCGTCACTGGCGTGCCGACGATCATCGCGATGTTCGACAGATTCAGATCCGCGCCCGAGGTGGCGATCGAGCCGTCCATGCGGACCAGCGTGGTCGAAGCCCCGCCCGCGTCGACGCCGTTGCCCTTGCGGCGGAACCAGCCTGCGGTACCGATGGCGATGGCCGTCATCTGCCACGCTTCGGCAGCGGCTTTCGAGATCACGCCGGCGACCGG
>Ga0207664_10000547_pt1 | contig 26587 bp, 22 predicted proteins | sample LARL83metaG_FD_184349 | JGI IMG/M metagenome (GOLD analysis project Ga0207664, IMG submission 184349) | Corn, switchgrass and miscanthus rhizosphere microbial communities from Kellogg Biological Station, Michigan, USA - LAR L8-3 metaG... | ecosystem: Host-associated > Plants > Roots >... | reverse complement strand
AATCGGTCAAGCTGGGCCGACCTATCGTGTCAATTTAGGGCTCTGTGGTAGATAAGGCGCCAGATCTGGCGCCTTATCTACCACGAGGCCCTTTTCTAACACGGGAGGATGCCCGGGAGCTGGATCATAACGGGGCAAAGCGGGTAAACGGGGCGGCTGGCGGATGGTTCGCGGCGCGCGGCGGCCGGCGCGCGGCGGCCGGCGGCCGGCGGCGGGCGAGCGCGGGGCCACGTTTGGCCGGATTGGTCCTGGAATCGCCGCAGGCGAGCGGCGAGCATGGGCGAATGAAGGACAAGGTCAGCCTCGGCGAGGCGCTAGCGACATTCGACGAGATCTACAGCCCGCGGATCGTCGGCCGGGTCAACGACTACGACCTCAAGGTGGCCCACGCCAAGGGCGACTATGTCTGGCACGTCCACGAGGAGACCGACGAGTTCTTCCTGGTCATCGACGGCCGGTTCGACATCGAGCTGCGCGATGCGAACGGCGGCGAGCGCCGCGTCGAGCTGCGCGCCGGCGACGTCTTCGTGGTGCCGAAGGGCATGGAGCACAAGCCCTCCTCACCCGGTGGTGCGATCCTCATGTTCGAGCCGTCCGGAACCTTGTCGACAGGGGACCGGCACGACGGGCAGATCCCCGGCTACGTGGACAGCACCACCGGACACGAGTTCACGTCGTAGCGCGCAGCTCGTACTTGAGCACTTTGCCCGAGGCGTTGCGCGGCAGCGAGGAAGCGAAGCGCGCGAAGCGCGGCACCTTGTAGCCGGCCAGCCGTTCCCGGCAGAACCCGATGATGTCCTGCTCGGTCACGCAGGCTACGCCGGGGCGCACGATGATGTACGCACACCCGACCTCGCCGAGCCGCCCGTCCGGATCGGCCACCCCGACGACCGCGGCTTCGGACACGGCCGGGTGCCGGGTGATCACCTGCTCCACCTCGGCTGGGTATACGTTGAACCCGCCGCTGATGTACATGTCCTTGAGCCGGTCGGTGATGCTCAGGTTGCCGTCGGCGTCCAGCACGCCGATGTCCCCGGTGTGCAGCCAGCCGTCGGCGTCCACGGCCTCGGCGGTGGCGGCAGGATCCTCGAAGTAGCCCAGCATCACGTTGTAGCCGCGCACCCGGACCTCGCCGCTCTGGCCCGGCTCGGCCGGCTGGCCGGTGACCGGGTCGGCGACGATCACCTCCGTGCCCTCGATGGCGGTGCCGACCGTGCGGGCCATCAGGGCCGGCTCGGCGCGTGGGTCCCCGACCGTCACGGTGCCGCAGCTCTCGGTCAGCCCGTAGGCGATCACGACTTCGTCGAACAACTCGGCCCGCATGCGCTCGATCAGCCGGACCGGGACGGTCGCCGCGCCGGTGACCGCGAGCCGGAGCGAGGACAGGTCGTGGCCGGCCTGCCGGTCCAGCAGCGACGCGTACAGCGTGGGCGGGCCGGGCAGCACGGTAATCCGCTCGGTTTCGATCCGGGTCAGCACCTGCTCGACGTCGAACACCGGCATCGGCACCATCGTGGCGCCGCGCAGCAGGCAGGCGAGTACCCCGGCCTTGTAGCCGAACGTGTGGGTCATCGGGTTCACGATCAGGTACCGGTCGCCGGTCCTGAGTCCGACCCCGTCCGACCAGGCCTGGAACACACGGATGTCCTGGCCGTGGGCGGCCAGCACACCTTTCGGCTTCCCGGTCGTGCCCGAGGTGAAGAACATGTCGGCGGGATCCTCGGGACGCACCGTGGCTCGCGGCGTCAAAAAGCCACTCGCCAGGAACTCATCCCAGCCCTCGTCCAGCCGGACCACCGGCGGCGCCGCGCCGGCCGCCGCCAGCATAGCGAGGTAGTCGTTGCCGAGGAAACCGTTCTCCACCATGAGCAGCGCGGCGCCGCTCTTGTCCAGGATCCAGGCGGCCTCTTCTCCCTTGAACCGGGTGCTGACCGGCACCAGGATCGCGCCGGCGCACACCGCGCCGAGGGCCGCGACGACGAAGCGCCGGCCGTTCGGCGCCCACAGCGCGACCCGGTCTCGGGGCCGCACGCCCGCCGCGATCAGCGCCCCGGCGCACCGGTCCACCTGCTCGCCAAGCTCGCGGAACGTCCACCGCACGCCTTCGCTGTCCGCCAGCGCCTCCAGATCGGCGTACGCCGCCGCCGCGTGCGCCACCACCTCCGGAATCGTCCGCCTCGGCACCCTCTCACTCTAGCCTGAAGTAGCAAGCGCTTGGTAGGCTAGCTGCATGCCCGACGCTTTTATTGTCGACGCCGTTCGCACTCCGGTCGGCAAGCGTGGCGGCGGCCTGTCGCGGGTGCACCCCGCGGACCTGGGCGCCACCGCGCTCACCGCCCTGATGGATCGCACCGGCCTGGATCCGGCCGCGGTGGAGGATGTGATCTTCGGCTGTGTCGACGCGGTAGGGCCGCAGGCCGGTGATGTCGCCCGCACCGCGTGGCTTGCGGCAGGCCTGCCGGACCACGTGCCGGGCGTGACCGTGGACCGGCAGTGCGGCTCGTCCCAGCAGGCGGTCCACTTCGCCGCGCAGGCCGTACTCAGCGGCGCGTCGGACGTGGTGGTGGCCGGCGGCACGCAGTCGATGAGCATGATCCCGATCGCGTATGCGATGACCGCCGCCGGGCCGCTCGGCTTCAGCGACCCGTTCAGCGGCTCGAAGGGCTGGCGCGCTCGGTACGGTGACGCCGAGGTGTCCCAGTTCCGGGCCGCGGAGATGATCGCGGAGAAATGGTCGCTCAGCCGGGAGGCGATGGAGGACTACGCGGTCGCGTCGCACGAGCGCGCCCTCGCCGCCCAGTCGGCCGGCCGGTTCACCAAGGAGATCGTCCCGGTCGAGGGTATCGCGGTGGACGAGGGTCCGCGCGTCCCCAACTGGCCCAAGATCCGCTCCCTCCCCGCCCTTGCCGAAGGCGGCAGGCTTACCGCCGCGACATCCAGCCAGACCTCGGACGGCGCGGCCGCGCTGCTGATCGTCAGCGAGACCGGGCTGCGCGTGCATGGCCTGACCCCGTGGGCCCGGGTGCACCACATGTCCGCGTGGGGAGCCGATCCGCTGCTGATGCTCACGGCGCCGATCCCGGCGACCGCGTTCGCGCTGGCCAAGGCCGGCCTTAAGCTTGACGACATCGACCTGGTGGAGATCAACGAGGCGTTCGCGTCGGTGGTGCTCGCGTGGCTGGCCGACACCGGCGCCGATCCCGCGAAGGTCAACGTGAACGGCGGCGCGATAGCGCTCGGGCACCCGCTCGGCGCGACCGGTGCCCGCCTGATGACCACGCTGCTGCACGAGCTCGAGCGCACCGGGGGCCGGTACGGCCTGCAGACCATGTGCGAAGGCGGTGGTCAGGCAAATGTCACAATCATCGAGCGGCTCTGACCGCGTCGTCCTCGTCACCGGCGGCACGAGGGGAATCGGCCGCGTCATCGCCGAGTGGTTCCACCAGGACGGCGCGACCGTCGTGGTGTGCGCGCGCAACGCGCCGGAGGACCTGTCCGGCAAGATCGGCTTCGTGCAGGCGGACCTGCGGGAGCCAGACCAGGCCGCCGCGGTGGTGGAGGCGGTGGTCACCCTCCACGGCGGCCTGGACGTCGTGGTGAACAACGCCGGCGGATCTCCGAGCGCGGACGCGGCCACGGTCTCGCCCAGGTTCGTGGCCAAGGTCGTCGCGCTCAACCTGCTGGCACCGTTCTACGTCGCGCAGCCCGCGAACGCCGTCATGCAGCGCCAGGACACGGGCGGCGTGATCGTCAACATCGGCAGCGTCGCCGCGCACCAGGCCGAGCCCGGCACCGCTGCCTACGCCGCGGCCAAGGCCGGCCTGCTCCAGCTCACCAGGGCGCTCGCCCTGGAGTGGGCGCCCAAGGTCCGGGTCAACCACATCACGACGGGCCTGATCCGCACCGAGCGGGCCGAAGAGTTCTACGGGCCCGACGGCGGCGCTGCCGTCGCGAGCGTGATCCCGATGGGCAGGATGGCCGCACCGGAGGACGTCGCGAATGCCTGCTTGTTCCTGGCCTCGTCACGAGCGGCCTATCTGACCGGCGCGGACCTGCCCGTCCACGGCGGCGGCGAGATCCCGGCGCGTTATCTCGCCGCCCACCAGGAGCGTTAGCCGCTATTTCACCTCGAAGTACATGGTGGGGTACCACCATGCGCTGGGGTGATGCCAGCCGACTCGGGTGCCGAAGTCCAGCGCACCGAACGTGCCGCGGGACGTGACCAGCTCGACATGCCCGGAGCCGTAGAACGCCAGATCGCCTGGCCGGCGCTCGCTGGCCGGGACCTCGCGCAGGTGCCTGCTGTCCAGCATGGCGAACGTGCTGCGCGGGAGGTCGACGCCGGCGTGCCGGTAGGCGGCGACGACCAGGCCCGAGCAGTCGTAGCAGGATGGGCCGGTGCCTCCCCAGCAGTACCACTTGCCGGCTTGGTGCTCGGCCCAGCGCAGGGCCTTGAGCCGGATTGCCTTGACGCGGGCCTGCTCCTTAGCCCTGGCGGACTGGGATGTGGCGCGGGGGTGTGCGGTCGCCGCGGAGGCGGAGAGCTGGGTCAGCGGGATCGAGCTTGCCAGGAGCCCGGTGGCCGCGGCCGCGGTGAGGGCGGTCCTGGTAGCGAGCTGGCGACCGCGAGAGCGTGCAGAGCGAGGGCGTGCGGAATCGGTCCTGTGACAGGACACTGGGAACCTTAGGTCGGGCGCGTCGGGCGCGCTCGGCTGCCGCCCTTGCGGACCCGGCCGACCGCGCATGGCGGCCACCGGACGGCGCGCGGACTGGTACGGGTCAGGGCACCAGGGCCGCAGCTAGGCGGCCGTCTCGCACGCGGGGCGCTTGACGGGGTCAACCCTGCACTATCACGCCGGGCAACTGCAAGCAGTTCCGGACAATGTGGCACGCCAGGAGAACTCTGTGACGCCTGTGGTCGTTACTGGACATAACTCTTCGTGCAGGCCAGCCCGCTGCGCAACGAGACGTCGCAGCTCAGCGGGGGAGCCATGCAGCAACTGTGTGGTCTTTGCTCGTTTAAGGTACCGGTGTGCCTCGTGTTCCCAGGTGAAACCGATCCCGCCGTGCAGCTGGACCATCTCGGCGGCCACATGCCAGAACACGTCCGCGCAGTGTTTCTTCGCGAGAGGACCGAGAACGGCCAGTTCGTCCGGCCGCGCGATCGCCGCCCGCGCCGTCGTCACCGCCGACGCCACTTCGACCGCGAGGTCCGCGCACCGGTGGCGCAGCGCCTGGAACGTGCCGAGTACGCGGCCGAACTGCTTGCGCGTCTTCAGGTATTCGACGGTCACATCCAGGCAGTACTCCGCCGCGGCGGCCGACTCGACGGCCAGCATGAGCCGCAGCAGGTCCTCCGCCCGCCCCGCGTCAGCGCCCACCGCCAGACCGGCCGCGTCAGCGAACGAAACGGTCGCCTGCGACCGCGTCTGATCCAGTGTCTCGCTCGGCGTCACCGTCACCCCCACGTCCCCCACCCGCACCACATACACCTCGCCCCCACCCCCGCCCACCGTGTCAATTGCGCAATTGAGCCCACTAGACCGTGTCAACGCGCACCCCACCAAGAACACATCGGCCGTCGCCCCTTCGAGCACATGGCTCACCGTCCCCGAGACCCGCCCATCCGTCACGCGAACGTCGCCGAACACGAACGCCGCCCGCACCGACCCGTCCGCGACCCCCGCCAGCACCTCGCCCAGCCGCGCCCCCGCGCCCACCGTCACGGCCGAACCGAGCACCGCCCCGGCCAGCGCCGTGGACAGCACCGGCAGCGGCAGCAGTACTCGTCCCGCCTCCGCGACGGCGACCGCCACCTCACCCAGCCCCGCCCCCGCCCCGCCAAACGCCGACGGCACCCCCAGCCCGCACAGCCCCAGCTCGCCGGCCAGCCGTTTCCACGTATCCGGCCCGCTATCGTCCCGCGCCAGGAACGACCGCACCACCGCGCGCAGCTCCGCCTGCTCGGGACTGTCCCCGTAGTCGAGGTAACCCACGGGGGAGGCCCAGCCCGCGTTCGGCGACGATGTTGCGCTGGATCTCGCTCGACCCGCCGTAGATCGTGTCCGCCCGGGTGAACAGGAACAGCCGCTGGTCGTCGGTCAGCTCGTACGCCGGCCCGGCCAGCGTCGCCGAAGGCCCAATGACATCCACCGCCAGCTCCCCGAGCCGCTGATGCCACGACGACCACAGCAGTTTGGCTACGCTCGGCATAACCGCTGCTTCTGTGGTGAACCGCAGCACCCAGAGCCCGATCCACGCGTCCGCTATCCGCGCCGCCATGTCCGGATCCGACAGCCGGCCCTCGGACCGCGCCAGCGACAGCACGGCCGAGAACTCCCGCTCGAACCCCAGCTGCTGCCCGTACACGGCCACCCCGCGCTCCACGCTCAGCGTGCCGAGAGCGACCCGCCACCCGTCCCCGGGCGAACCGATCATCCCGTCGGCCACCGCCCCGGAGAAGAACACCTCGTTGAACTCCGAAGTCCCGGTCAGCTGCACGATCGGCCGCACGTCGACGCCGGCCTGGCGCATGGGAACGAGCAGACAGGACAAGCCATGATGTCGTTCTGCGGAAAAATCGGTACGAGCCAGCACGAAACACCAGTCGGCGAACTGCGCGAGCGACGTCCACACCTTCTGCCCGTCGACCCGCCACCGGCCGTCCGCATCGAGCACGGCACGCGTCCGCAGCCCGGCCAGGTCGGAGCCCGCCTCGGGCTCGGAGTACCCCTGGCACCACATCGTCGTCCCGGCCAGGATTCCCGGCAGGAACCGCTTCCGCTGCTCCCCGGTGCCGAACATCAGCAGCGTCGGACCCAGCAGCTGCTCACCGATGTGCCCGACCCGGCCCGGGCCGCCGGCCCGCGCGTACTCCTCGTGGAAGATCGCCTGCTGCCGCCACGGCAGGCCGCGGCCGCCGTCGGCAACCGGCCAGCCGAGCCCGATCCATCCGGCCGAACCGAGCTCGCGTTCCCAGGCCAGCCGCTCCGGCACCAGTTCGTGCTCCCGGCCAGGGCCGCCGGCCCCGACCAGTCCCGGCGGCAGGTTCGCGGTCAGCCAGTCGCGGACTGACGCCCGGAAGGTGGAGTCGTCCATCAGCTCGCTCTATTTTCTGGTTCGCTCGCGGGCGGGGCGCTCTGAGGCATTGCCTTCCCTCCTCACTCGTCGCTGCGCTCCTCGTTCGTCAGTCCAGGCAACGCCGCGCCCCTGGCTTCGCTCACGGCGCGCGCGTCGCGCATGGAGCGGGCGTCGTGGCCGGCCAGGGAGTCGGCGCCGGTCTCGGCGTTGTGGGCATGCGCGAAGTGATGCAGCCCGAACACGGTGTCGAGCCCCACCTGGAATCCCATCGCGTCTTCGACCTGGTTGACCGCCTTCTTGGCGAGCGCGAGCCCGAGCCGCGGCATCGCCGCGATCTTCCCGGCCATTTCGGTCACCGTTGACGCCAAGGAACCGGGCGGGACCACCCGGTTGACCATGCCCAGCTCGAGCGCCCGCGCCGCGGAGATCCGCTCGCCGAGGAACAGGAACTCCTTGGCCGCCCGCGGCCCCATCACCCACGGGTGCGCGAAGTACTCGACGCCTGGGATGCCCATCCGCACCACCGGATCGGCGAAGAACGCGTCGTCGGCGGCGACGATCAGGTCGCAGACCCACGCCAGCATCAGCCCGCCGGCGATGCACGCGCCCTGGACCTGCGCGATCACCGGCTTGGGCATCTCCCGCCAGCGACGGCACATGCCCAGGTACACCTCCTGCTCCCGGGCGTAGCGGCTCTCCCCGCCGGCCTTGCCGACGTGGTCCCACCACAGCCCGGCGCGCCGGCCGAACGAGCGATCCACGTCCCGTTCCGGTGTCCCGATGTCGTGCCCGGCCGAGAAGTGCGCGCCGGCCCCGGCCAGCACGATCACCTTCACCTCGTCGTCCGCGCAGGCCCGGTAGAACGCGTCGTCCAGCCCGTACGTCATCGCCGAGTTCTGGGCATTGCGGTACTCGGGCCGGTTCATCGTCACCCGCGCGATCGCGCCGTCCTGCTCGTACCGCACCACGTCAGCCATCGGTCACTCCAATCCGCTCGGCGATAAGCGCGCGGTGGGCCGCCGCGTCACCCCACGCGGGGGCCAGCGCCCAGGCGCGCTTGGCGAACACATGCAGGTCGTACTCGGTCGTGTAGCCCATCGCCCCGTGGCACTGGATCGCGGTCCGCGCCACCCGCCGCGCCACGTCGCTGGCCCGGGCCTTCGCCGCCGACGCGAGCACGGCCGCGTCTTGCGACTGCGCGGCCTGCGCCCAGCCGGCCGCGAGCACCAGCGGCCGGGCGAACTCGACCGCGACCAGCGCGTCCGCCAGCGCGTGCTTGATCGCCTGGAAGCTGCCTACCGGCACGCCGAACTGCTCACGCCGCTGCACGTAAGCCACCGTCATGTCCAGCATCCGCCACGCCAGCCCGGTCAGCACCGCCGCCGTGCCCAGCACCCCGCGCCGCCACGCGACGCCCGCGTCACCCGCCAGCCGCACCCCGCCCGCGGCCGGCGGCTGGGCGAGCCGCGCGAGCGGACGTGATCCGTCGACTGATGGGCACGGCTCAAGGCACAACTCGTCCCGCCGGTACAACCTGAGTTCATTCAGCAGAACGACATGACTGGCTTCGGCCGCGAACGCGATCGGCTCAGCCGGGCTGGCCCGCACCGCGATGAACGTCTCGGGCACGCTCGCCAGCAGCGGGGCGGCCACCGCGATCGTCTCCACGGCCGGCACGGCCAGCCCGTGGTACCCGATCTGCTCGAGCAGCGGCACCAGCGCGTTCTCGTCAAGACCGAGTCCGCCCTGACCCTCCGGGACGAGCGTCCCCACGGCGCCTACGGCGCGGAGCTTGCCCCACGCGGCATCCCGGTCCGGCTCGGCCGTGAGGACCTCCGCGGCCGCGTCCCGCAGCGCCGCCGCCTCGTCGTCCAGCGCGAACCGCACGGCGCTATCTCGCTAGCGGGGTCGGCTGCGCCGACGGGCGCGGCAGGCCGAGCAGCCGCTCGGCGACGATGTTGCGCTGTACCTCGTTGGTCCCCGCGTAGATGGGCCCGGCCAGCGAGAACATGAACCCGCGCGGCCAGGGGCCGTCCACCTCGCTGTCTGGGCCGAGCAGGTCCATCGCGGTCTCGTGCAGCCGGACGTCCAGTTCGGACCAGAACAGCTTGTTCAGGCTCGAGACCTCGTGCGCGCTCGCCGTAACCTGCTGGAGCGTGAAGAACTGGTACGCCTTTGCGTCGATCCAGGAGTCCACGACGCGATCACGCGCCGCAGCGCGACCATCTGCCGCGGGGCGCTCGCGGTACAGCGCGATCAGCCGCTCCGCGGCCGCCAGGAACCGCCCCGGCGACCGCAGCGTCAGCCCTCGTTCCGACCCGGTGGTGGCCATCGCCACCCGCCAGCCCTCGCCTACGGGCCCGAGCACGTTTTCGTCCGGCACGAAGACCTCGTCGAGGAACACGTCCGCGAACCCCTCGTCGCCGTCGAGGCGCTCGAAGCCGCGGACGGTCACGCCCGTCGCGTCCAGCGGGACGAGAAAGTAGGTGAGCCCTTTGTGCCGGCCAGCAGCCGGATCGCTGCGGAACAGCCCGAACATGTGGGTACAGAACGCCCCGCGGGTCGTCCACGTCTTCTGCCCGGACAGCAGCCAGCCGCCCCGCGCCTGGTCCCGGACCGCCTTGCTGCGCACCGCGGCCAGGTCGCTGCCGGCGCCCGGCTCGGACCAGCCCTGGCACCACAGGTCCTGGGCCGAAGCCATCCGCGGCAGCAGCCGGTCCCGCTGCTCTTGCGTGCCGAACTCGAACAGGGTCGGCGCGAGCAGGAAGATGCCATTCTGGGTGACCCGCTGCGGCGCGCCGGCCCGGTGGTACTCCTCTTCGAAGATCAGCCATTCCCACCGCGAGGCATCCCGGCCGCCGTACCGTTCCGGCCAGGACACGACGGCCCAGCGCGCGTCGTACAGCCGCCGTTCCCAGTCCAGATGCGCGGCGAACCCGTCCCTGGTGTCGCCGGACGGCAGCCCGCGCGGCACATTCGCGGCCAGCCAGCCGCGCACCTCGGCGCGGAACGCCTCCTCCGACTCCGACCAGCGCAGGTCCAACTCAGCCGCCTCTCCGGTACGAGTCCCGGACCCGGTCGGCCACCCCGGACATGCCCAGCTCAAAGGTGAATCCCTGCTCGTACCGGTAGCTGCGCCGCACGTCGACCGGGTCGATGCCGTTGAACGCCTCCTTGGCCAGCCGGATCACCGTAGGGTCCTTCGCGGCGACCGCCTCGGCCAGCTCGAGCGCTGCGTCGCGCAGCTTGCCGCGCGGCACCACCGCGTGCACCGAACCGAAACTGTGCAGTTCGGCGGCGGTCGCCGTCGCCGACGTGTACATCATCGCCCGCGCCTTGTGGTGCGGCACGAGCCGGGACAGGTGGGTCGCCGCGCCGAGCGCGCCCCGGTCCACCTCCGGCAGCCCGAACGTCGCGTCCTCGCTCGCCACGATCATGTCCGCGTTCCCGGCCAGGCCGATCCCGCCGCCGAGGCAGAACCCGTGCACCGCCGCGATCACCGGCACCGCGCACTCGTACACGGCCGCGAACGCGGCGTAGCAGCCGCGATTGACCGCGACAAGCGCCCGCGGCCCGCCGGCCTGGAGCTCCTTGATGTCGACCCCGGCGTTGAAGCCACGGCCTTCGGCCCGCAGGATGACGACGCGCGTCGCCTCGGCGGCGCTCACGTCCCGCAGGGCCCGCGCCAGCTCCGCCCACCCCGCGGCGGGCAGCGCGTTCACCGGCGGATGGTCGAGGATCACCTCGACGATCCCGCTGTGCTTGGGCTCGGTCCTGATCATGGGTGCTGGCTGCTCACGGACAGGACCTCCCCGGTCAGGTAGGACGAGTAGTCGCTGGCCAGGAACACGATCACGTCGGCGACCTCCCGAGGTTCCGCGGCCCGGCCGAACGCCTCCCGGTTGGCCAGCTCGGCGAGCAGTTCCTCGCTGGAGGTCTTCGCCAGGTGCTCGTGCATCGCGATGCTCGGCGCCACCGCGTTGACTCGCACGCCGTGCGGCGCGGCCTCGATCGCCGCGCACCGGGTGAGCGCCATCACGCCGGCTTTGGCCGCCGCGTAGTGCGCTTGGCCTGCCTGGGCCCGCCAGCCGATCACCGAGGAGTTGTTCACGATCACACCGGAGCCGTTCGGCAGCATGTGCTTGAGCGCCGCGCGGGTGCACCGGAACGTTCCGTTCAGCGTCACGTCCAGCACCCGGAACCACTGCTCGTCGGCCATTTCCGCTAGCGGAGTGTTCCCGCCGAGGCCAGCGTTGTTGACCGCGACGTCGATCCGCCCGTAGGTCTGCGCGACCGCGTCGTACAGCCGCCGCACGTCGTCCTCCACCGTGACGTCGCACGGCACCGTGAGCGGCTTTTCGCCCATGATGTCCGCGAGCCGTTCCGCGGCCTCGCCCAGCCGCCGCTCGTGCCGGTCGCTGATCGCGACCCGCGCCCCCTCCTCCGCGCAGCGCCGGGCGGTCGCGAACCCGATCCCCGTCCCCGCCGCGGCGGTCACCACAACGGTCTTGCCCGCCAGCAACCCATGACTCCCATGCCCCGTCATAAGTGAACACCTGTCTTGGTACGCCAAACCGACACTTTCGCGCCCGACTTTTGGGGATATATCCCTATACGCTCCGTCGGTTTCGCGAACAAAGACAAGCTATGCATCGGAATCCTTTGTATCGGCGAGCAGAGCGACAGTCTCACGCGCCTCGCTCATCACCCGCGCTATCAGCTCGGCGCACGTCGGCAAATCCTCAATCACGCCGGCGACCTGGCCGGAGGCTAGCGTGCCGAGGTCGATCCGGCCGTCGACCATGCTGGCGCGCAGCATCATCGGCGTGTTAGCGGCCATCAGCACCTGGGACCAGGACAGCCCGTGCGCCCGCCGCATCGCCAGGCCCTCGCGGATCATGTCCCGCCACGACGTCCGCGCCACCCGCCGCCACGCTCTAGCTGACTTTACCGATCGGTAAAGTTGCAATGGGGGGATTGCGCGGTCGAGGGACTCCGCGAGCGGGGTGCGCAGCACTCGCTGCGGGACGCCGTCGAGCGCGGTGGTCACCAGCGTGTCCGTGACGCCGCGCTTCAGGTACTCCCGCTTGACCGCGTCCGGCACCGGGCTCTCCGCGGTGAGCAGGAACCGGGTGCCCATCGCGATCCCGGCAGCCCCGAACGCCAGCGCCGCGACCAGGCCCCGGCCGTCGTGGAAGCCGCCGGCCCCGATCACCGGGATGTCCACGGCGGCGCTGACCTGAGGAAGCAGGATCGACGTCGGCACCCCGCCGGTGTGGCCGCCGGCCTCCGCGCCTTGCGCGATCACCGCGTCCGCGCCCAAGGCCGCGACTTTCTCGGCGTGCCGCAGCGCGCCGATCGACGGCACCACGACCAGGCCGGCGTCTCTGAGCGACTCGATCACCGCGCCTGACGGAGCCCGCGCGAACGAGGCCACCCGCACCCCGTGCTTGACCAGCAGCCGAGCCCGGTCGGTCAGGTCTGGCGCGTCGCCGCGCAGGTTCACTCCGAACGGCGCGGTCGTCAGCTCGCGGACCCGCGCGATCGCCGCGTCGGTCTCCGCCAGCGTGAGCGTGGCGGACGCCAGGATGCCGAGCCCGCCGGCCTCGCAGGTCGCCGCCGTCAGCTCGGGTGTCGACACCCACCCCATCCCGGTCTGCACGATCGGGTACCGCACCCCGAACAGGTCGCAGACCGCCGTGTGCAGCACGTCAGCCAAGCGGCACCTCCCGGTAGCGCGCCTCTCGCGGGTCGAGCACCTCGCGGATCAGCCGCAGCTCATCGGCTTCAGGACTCCGAGTCTGCGGTATTTCGCCGTCGATGACCAGATCAAAGCCGGTATTCGCGACCACCTCGGCAACCGCCACTCCCGGGTGCACCGAGACCAGCCGCATCGCGTTGTACGGCCCGCCGAAGTCGAGTACCGCGAGGTTCGTGACCACCAGGCGCAGCCCGTAGGGGCCGGGTGTCTTGTCGTAGCCGATGCCGCTCACCACGTCGACCTTCGGCACGAAGACCCGGGCGTGATGCCTGGGCACCCAGTAGCTGACCGGGTGGCATGCTGTGTTGCCCGGGGCACCGCGCATGCCCAGCAGCGCCCGGTCCGGCTTGGCGAAGTCGGCGCCGATCGCGGAGATGTTCATGTTGCCGAACCGGTCGAGCTGGCTGGGCATCATCATCGCGTGCCTTCGGCCCGCCCAGGCCAGGTCGAACACGGAGCGGAACGGCACCCAGCCCTCCACCGGCCCGGCGGGCTCGTCGCCGACCGCCCAATTGCCGGTGACCAGCACCGCCTCCCCGTCGGACAGCAGCAGGTCTGGCGCGAACGTGGCCCGCGCCAGCCGCGCCCCGATCGACGGGATCGCGCCGAACGGGCTGGCCAGCAGCTCCCCGTCGCCGCGCCAGGCGTCCGCGCAGGCCACGCTGCACACCTCAGCCCGAGTAATGTTCACTGCGCTTTCACCGCGCGCTGGTAGTCCGCCTCGGTGCCGCTCAGATATCGTTCCCCGAACTCCCTCCAGCGCGCCGGATCCTTGGCCGCGGCGACGTACTCCCGCTGGAACGCCTCATCGCGGTCGTAGTCGGGTGCGCAGGAAGTGAAATGAGCGCCGTTCTGAGATTCAATGACACCCGCGGTCATCCAGCGGGTGATGCGGAGGGACGCGAAGCCGGCGGCGGCCAGGTCCGCCGTGTCCACGAGCCGCTCACAGGATACGTACGCGCGCGTGGCGGCCGCCGCGAACAGGTCGTCGAAGTACAGATCCGGGCCCAGGAACTGGGCATTCCCCGCCGCGTCCGCCCGGTTCAGGTGGATCAGCGCGGCGTCGAGCGGCAGCGCCGGCACCGCGAGCAGCTCCTCGCCGTCCGGGTACGGGGAGCGGACGGTGCGCAGGCCCGGGTCGAGCCGGGGCACGTCAGAGCCGAGGCCGGCCCGGGTGGGCAGGAACGGCAGCCGGAGCGAGGCGGCGTACAGCGCCCACTGGAGCATGCCTTCGTCCCACTCGGTGGCCTCGATCGCGCCCGCCTGGCGCGCCGCCTGGAAATGCGGCTCGAGCGGGGTCGAATCCAGCGAGACGAAGCCGTAGACCAGGCGTTTCACCTTGCCGGCCGCGAGCAGCAGGCCCACGTCCGGGCCTCCGTAGGAGACGATCGTAAGGTCGGACAGCGGCGAGCGGAGGATCGCACGGACCAGTGACATCGGCTTGCGCCGTGAGCCCCACCCGCCGATCCCGATCGTCATGCCGGAGCGCAGCTCCGCCACGACCTCGTCGGCCGTCATCCGCTTGTCCGCCACCCGCCAACCCTATGTCGCCTAACCCAGGGGTAGCAAGCGCTTGGTTGACAGGATGCGGAGCATGCTCACGGGGCAGGCGTGGCCTCCGTGCGGCTGGCGGCCAGGGCGGCTTGCTCTAGCTCCAGGACCGATTCCTCGCGGAGCCGGGCCTCGTAGGCCTTGCCGCCGCCGCGGGCGCCGAACAAGCGGCGGGTCCACACCAGGTAAACGACGAGCAGCAGGTTCACCACGAACGCCGCGGCGCGCAACCAGGTGATCTTCACGGTCAGGTCGTAGACCTCGTACGGGAGGAAGACGGACGTGGCCACGACCGCGAAGTACTCGCCCCACCGCTTGCCCAGCCACAGGCCGATGCCCTCGATCAGCTCGATGATCGCGTAGCCGGCCAGGCCGAGAGCCAGGTAGGTGATCGTGCGGGAGTCCAGCGTGAACGCGTGCTGGATGAGGCCGAGCAGCTTGGAATGGTTGACGTCGAAGCCCAGGTCTCGGTAGAGGTCGCGGATGGCGGGCAGGGCGTCGTTGAACGTGCGCTGGATCCCGGCCCGGTCGTCGGAGAACCGCCAGACCCCGTACGCGGCGCCGCCGAACACCAGGAAGCGGAGGAACCGCTCGACCGCGAAGATCCGCAGGATCAGCGCGCTGCGCAGTTCCTTGCCCCGGGGAACCAGGGGAGCGTCGGCGGCCGGACCCTTGCCGTGCTGGCCCCTGTGCCGACGGCCCTCGCCGGCGGGCGGCGGCGGCACGAAGGCCCCGCAGCGCAGGCACCGCCAAGTGGTTCCGCCCGCGCTGTTAGCCGCCAGCCGGCCGCGCAGTTCCGGCTCGTCCGGCTCGTACGTCACGTGGCCGCGGCGCGCGCATCCGAACAGGCTCCAGTCCATCTTCCGACAATAGGTCAGCGCAGGCGTCAGGCGTTAAGCCTGGCCGCCGCGGGCGGCCGGCGTCAGGATGTCGCCGACGGCTTCGACCAACCGGGTCATCTCGTAGGAGACGAGGTCGGTGTCGCACTCCAGCGAGGCGAGCACGGCCAGGCTTGACCCGTCCGTGATCGCCATGACGAACATCAGCCCGCCTTCCATCTCTACCAGCGCCTGGGTCGGCTGACCGGCCTCGAAGATGCGCGCGGCGCCCTGCATGAGGCTGACCAGCCCGGACGTGATGGCCGCGAACTGGTTGGCATACGCGTCCGGGATGTGCTCCGAGAGCGCGAGCGGGACGCCGTCCGCGGATACCACGACCGCGTGCGCCACGTCCACCACCCGCGCGGTGAAGTCGTTGACGAGCCAGTTAAGGTCCTGGCGGTACGTGTAGTTCAACGATCAGCTCCCTCTCCCGCGCGATGCGCCGGCTGGCCCTTGGCACGTCGTACACCGCGCTGGAATCCGCCCAGGCGGTTACGAGCCATCTCTGGTGTGCGAGTCGGCCGCGAGCCCGCGGCTTCGTCTTGACGAGCGTCGGCCGGCGGACGGGTGGGGCCGCCCGCGCGGTGCGCACCGCGCACCGACCCGGGAAGCAGGTTCGCCCGGGGCACGCGCAGCGGCAGTCCGGCGGAAGTCTGCTCGCCGCGGACCGGTTCAGCGATGATCTCCGCGGCGTGCTTGCCCTCGGCCCAGCCCGCGCCGAACTGCTGCTCCTCGTTCTCCGGGGCGGCCTTTCCGAACTCAGGAATGCCGTTGCCAGCCGTCCCGGTGCCGTTACCGGACAGGCCATTCCCGGCGCGGCCGTTGCCATTGCCCGGGGTGCCGTTACCCGCGCCATTGCCGCCGATGCCGAAGCCGTTACCACTCGCACCCGCGCCCACGGAATCGCGGCCGCTTCGGAACCACTGCGACGCCGACGCCCCGGTGCGTGCCTGGCCGGCCGTCTTCTTCGGCGGCGGAACGGTGACCTGCGGACCCGTGCCCGCCATGCCCGCCATGCCTGGCTGCGGGCCCGTGCCCGCCATGCTCGGCTGCGGGGAGAAGCCCGGCTGCGGGCCCGCGGTAACCGCGTCCCTGCGGTTGTTGCCGCCGAATGCGGGCCGCCCGAACCGGGTACCTGGCCACGCGGACGGCGCAGCCTCCCGCTCGATCACGCTGTCCGGCAGCCAGACCAGCGCGGTCAGGCCCTGCGGAGAGCCTGCCAGCAGCCGGACCCGGACACCGTGCCGCTCGGCTAGCCGGGCGACGGCGAACAGGCCCATGTGCTTCGACACCGACACGTCCATGACCGGCGGGTTATCCAGGCGCCAGTTCATCTCCGCGAGCCTTGCGTCGGGGATGCCGACGCCGCTGTCGCTGACCTCGAGTAGCACGCCGCCGGTGGTGAGCACCTGACCCGACACGTGGACGATGCTGTCCTTGGGGGAGAAGATCGTGGCGTTCTCGATGATCTCGGCCAGCAGGTGGACGACGTCCGTCACCGCCTGCCCGGTGACCGCGACGCCCGGCTGGACTCGCTGCGTCACGCGGCTGTACTGCTCGATCTCCGAGGTCGCCGCTCGGGCCACGTCCGCGAGCGGAACCGCCTCGCTCCACTTGCGCGTACTCTCGTGCCCGGCGAGCAGCAGCAGGTTCTCGGAGTTGCGGCGCATTCGGGTGACCAGGTGGTCCATGGAGAACAGGTTGGCCAGGCGGCCCGGGTCGTCCTCGTTCTGCTCCAGCGAGTCGATCATCCGCGCCAGGCGCTCGATCAGCAGCTGGCTGCGCCGGGACAGGTTGACGAACATGGCGTTGAAGCTGGTGCGCAGCATCGCCTCGTTGCCCGCCAGCCGGACCGCCTCGGCGTGCACCTGGTCGAACGCGCGAGCGACCTGGCCGATCTCGTCCGCGGACGCCACGTCGATCGGCGCGACCTCCAGGCTGGAGGTGGGATCGGCCGCCTCGCTGAGCAGCCGCACTCGTTCGGGTAGCTGCACGGTGGCGATGCCGAGCGCGCTCTGCCGCAGCCGGCGCAGCGGGCGGACCAGGGAGAGCGCCACGGCTATCGTCGCGAGCACCACCAGGAGCAGGATGACGATCGTCAGGATGGCGGTGATCAGCTCGGATCGCTGCGCGCCCTGCTGGAGCGACTGGCTGCGCGCGACGATCGACTGCGCGACCTGCAGCTCAAGCTGCTGCATGTCGTTGACCGTGGCGGTCTCCGCGGTGAACCAGGCGTTTGGCGCCGCGGTAGCGGTCAGACCCAGCGAGGACAGGTCCGGGGACTGGAGGCCGAGCACGAGGTTCTCGTACTGCTCGGCCTTGTTGACCCCGGTTCCGGCGACGAGGTTGGTGAACGCCTGCTGCTCAGCCGGGGTCGCCGTCGCGTTGAACGTGTTCTTGTCGGCTCCCTGGTTGCTCACCGCGGTGGTGAACGCCTGCAGTTCGCCATCGGCGAAGAGCTGCTGGGTGAGCGCGTTGAACAGCAGCGCCCGCTGCTGGCTGGCCTGCTCCTTGGTCAGGGCCAGCGCGTTCAGCGTCTGCACGTCGCTGACCAGGACGGAGTCGGCGGTTCCTTCAGCGATCTGGCTGTTGAGCGCGATCATGTTGCCGATGGGCGTCGAGTAGGCGGCGATGGCCGCGAGCGCTTCCTGGCTGGCCACCGCGATACTGCGGGTCGTGTTCAGATCGCGGATCTCGGACCGCACGGTGGCCACCCGGGCCTGGATGTTCGCCGGGAACGAGCCGTTGATCTTGCCGGCCAGCTGCTGGACCTGCGCGGCCACCCCGTTCGTCCTGTTGTAGGCGCCCTGCAGGGACGCGGCCGTCGCCTTCTGGTCGGAGGCGGGCACCTGGCCCATCGTCTGGTCGCGCTCGTTCTCCAGCGCCTGCACCAGGTTGGTGACCTGCTGCCCCAGCTGGGCGAGCTGGGTCACCCGGCTGAACTCGGCGGCGCTGTCGGCCGCGGACGCCACCCGGAGGCCACCGAAGACCAGGCCCATGATGAGCGCCATCACGATCACCGTGATCAGCCGCCAAGACACCGGCCAGTCCCGCAAGTCAAGCGGTCGCCTGCCCCGGGCCCGGGCGGCCTCTTGTTCCCTAGCGTGCTGGCTGACCTTACTGGTGCGCAGTCTGGCGCTTGTCAGCCCATGGCTTCCCATGCTGATGTCCTTGCTCGTTACGCGCTCTCATCAGGACGTGTACTGCCGACGTGTCCGCCCGCACCGCAACCACCGGCCGCCTCCGGCTGTACAGATGTGCGACAGCTACTCTAAAGCGACTGTCACGGTAATGCACGATAATGCGTGATATATCCGGTAAATACTGATCTTGCGTATTTGGCCGCACGGAAACTAGCTGCTCCAGTGCGGCTTTGTCGCGGTAATCGGGTCCGATCCGGGGGCGCCGAGCGGGAGCACCTGATGGAAGTCACCGTGCTGCCACTGGAAGATGAACGCTGTCGCGGAACCGTTTTCGCCGAGCGCGTCGAAGTGCACCGGCCCCTGCACGCTCTTCAGCGTGACACCGCTGTGCAGGAAGCTGATGATCTTCTGGTTGTCGGTGCCGCCGGTGGCCGTGACGGACTGGGCGGCCACCTGGCCAACGGCATACGCTTCGGCCACGTCGGCGTTGACGCCGGACGCGGAGCCACCGTACTGGTGGACATACTCCTGGACCATATTCTTGCTGACCGGGTCGGCAAACCCCGGATACCAGCCGTCCGGCACCATCATCCCGTTGGCATTGCCGGCGCCGACCACCGAGGTGAACGCGGCGCCTTGGTCCGGACCGGCCGCCGCTAGGAACATCTTGGGGTTGTAGTGCTTTTGCTCGAACGCCTGCATGAACTCCTGCACCGTCGGCACGTCGGGTGAGCCGAGAATGACAATGTCCGGATTGAGCTGCGCCACGTCGTCGGCCGGTGTCTTGTAGGCGGAGAAGTTCGGGCCCGCCAGCTCCGGGAACGTTTGCGAGTACACGGTTTGCACGCCGAGGGCCTGCAACTCCGTCTGGGCTAGTTGCACCGGCGGGTCGGCGAACGGATCCTGAGCCATCGCGTACGCCGCCCTGAGCTGGCGTCGTTGGTCGGCCGGCAGGGTCGCGATCCAGTTCACGAACGGGACCAGAGAGTCCGCCACGGGCAGGCTCACGTCGAACACGTTGTGGTCGGCCTGGTTGGACGGGGTGTCGAACACCGCCGGGCCGCCGCCGGCGCCCTCGAGGAGCGCCATGCCGAATCGCGCCGCCACCGCTGACGCCGGGCCGGTGAGCAGCGTGGAGAACGGCCCGAAGGCCAGATCCACGTGGTCCTTGCCGAACAGCGTCTGGTAGTCGGCGACCACAGTGTTCTGGTCGCTCTTGTCGTCGAGAATGGTCAGCTTGACCTTGCGCTGAATGCCGCCAACCTTGATGCCGCCCTTGGCGTTCACGTCAGCGGCCCAGAGCTGGTATCCCGCCTTGAATGCCACGCCGTCGACCTGGCGGTCTCCGGTCAGCGACAGGGCCGCGCCGATCTTGATGACGCCCGTGGACACCTGATCCGAAGTGGTCCCGCTGCCCGTCGAGCTACTGCTCGCGCTGGTGCATGCCGCCAGCGTGATCGCGCTGAGCGCCGCGAGGGTGCTCAAAGCGAAGCCGTTTTTCACGCCCAGTCCTCCTCGGGCACGTTCGTTTGCTCCCCTGCCTCGTTATACCGGTCGGCGCGGCGTCCTGTCTGGACATGCCCGATAAGTACGACAAAAGCGCTTATTGACCTATTTGCCAGTGGGGCATGTGGGGAAGTTGAGGTTCCTGTTACTAAATTGAGTGCGCCCAGTGCTGCCGTGTATTCAATGTGCAGTGGTACCGGCCCTCGGACACGCCGCCGTCCTACCCTAGTCGCCGCGAGCGGACTGCTGACAAAAGGGCGGGCCCGAGTGGGCCCGCCCCTTGTCCTGGCGGCCAGCGGCTCTCTCGCACGCTCACGCCGCCCTTGAGCTCACCTGACCGCGGTTCACCGTGGCAGTCCGGTACTCAGCGTGCCTGGAACGCGCCCTGCGCAGCAGGGCAAGCGGCCGCGACCACCGGGCGAGCGAGGCGGCAAGCTTCCCGCTCAGCTCGTCGGCTTCGCGCTGCTCCGCGTAACTCCTGGGGCGCTCGGCCTGGTAGATCATGTAGCCGGGGTTCAAGTTCATGTTCATGTCCGTTCTTCTCCTCGACGCGGGGGACGGTCCCCCGCGCCCGCGGCTTAGCCGGTACCGACAACGTAGGAGGGCGCTGTTCCCGCGGTGTTCCCGCCGGATCCGGGCATGCCGGACAATGAGGAGGTGGCCGGGAACCAGACCAAGGACCCTGCGGCGGGGGCGCCGCCGAGGCACACCTTGGCGGTCCGGCTCCTCGGCCCGTTCTCGGTGAGCTATGACGGCCGCGCGGCCGGTCCCTGGCCGCGGCCGAGTGCCCGGCGGCTGTGTGAGCTCGTCCTGGTGAGTCCAGGCCGGCGGGTGACCCGCGACCTGGCGTGTGAGGAGCTGTTCGGCGACCTCGACCCGCGAGCCGCGGCCCGGGCGGTATCCAAGGCGCTGTCGATGGCCAGGGCCGCGCTCGCGGGGCTCGCCGAGCCCGGGCTCGCGTTGCTGGAGGCCGACCTCAACCACATCTGGGCAGCCCCGTCGGTGCTGGTCGACGCGGACGTGCACGAGGCGGCGCTGCGGGCCGCGCTCGCCGTGGCCCCCGGCCAGGATCGTGACGACATGCTCAGCACCGCCCTGGCCGAGGACGGTGAGCTGCTCGCGGACGAGCCGTACGCGGACTGGGCGATGCGCCCGCGCGAACGGCTGGAGACGCTGCGCCAGCAGGCGCGGCTGGCGCTGGCCAGGGACCGGTCCAGGGGAGCGGGCCAGGCGTCGCCGGCCGCGGTGATGACTGCCTGGGAGGCCTGCTTCGAGCACGACCCCGCCAGCGAAGAGGCCGCCATCGCGCTGGTGCGCGGCTACCTGGCGCAGGGCCGCCGCGAGTTCGCGGTCCGCGTCTATGAGCGGTGCGCCGCCGCGGTCAGCGAGCTGGGGCTGCGCGTGTCCGCGGCGCTGGAGGAGGCGTTCGCCGCGCCTGCCCCCGCGGTGGTCGCGGCCGCCCTGCCGCCGGAAGAGCTCAGGACCGTGAGCATCCTCGCCGCCGACCTGACGGTGCCGGCGGCACAGGCCGCGGAGCTCGGCCTGGAGCATCTGCGCGAGGTCGTCGCGGGCTCGCTGGCCGCGGTGATCGCCGAGGTGGAGGAACTCGGCGGGACCGTCACGTCGGTATCGGGCGGCGGCCTGCAGGCAGTGTTCGGCGCGCCGGAGGCGCACGAAGACGACCCGGAGCGGGCGGTCAGGGCGGCCTTCCGCGCGCTCGGCGCGGTGGCGTCGCTCAGCCGGGGCCGGCCGTCACCGCTGCGGGTCGGGATAGAGACCGGTCAGGCGGTGCTCGGTCCGATCGGCGGTGGCGGCAAGGTGGAGTACGCCGCGGTCGGCGAGGTGGTGAGCACCGCCGCCGCGCTCCAGTCGGCGGCGCGCGCGGGTTCCGCCCTGATAGGCCCGGTGACCCGAGCCGCCGCGGGGCACCTGTTCACCTGGGACGGCGGCGAGCAGGTGCTCACCGGTCCGGTGTCCGGCCCGGTGACGGCCAGCTACCTCGGCGGCCCGAGGCCGGGCGCGACCGCGCGGCCGCCCGGTCTCGGCGGGCGCGGACCGCTGGTGGGCAGGCAGGATGAGCTGGCGGTGCTCGACGCGGCGCTGCGCGACGCATTGAGCGGCCGCGGGTCGGTCGTCGTTATCACCGCGGAGCCAGGCCTCGGCAAGACGCGCCTCGTGAAGGAGTGCCACGGCCGCCTGGCCGCCGGCCGCCCGCCCGCGGGCCGCCTGCCCGTCGGCCGGCCGCCCGCCAGCCGCCCACGCGCCGGCCGGGTGCGGTGGCTCGAGGGCAGGTGCGCCTCGTACGCGTCGTCCACGCCGTACAGCCTCTACCGGCAGCTGCTGGCCAACATCTCGGGAGTGACGCCAGACCTGCCCGACGCGGTGGTGCGACCCGCGGTCGAGCGCGCGCTGACCCGTGTCACCGGCAGCGCCGACCTGTTCCCGCCGCTCGCGCGCATGATGGGCTTGTCGTCGGGTGCGGCGCTGGGGCGGCTCTCCCCCGAGGAAACTCATCGCGCGACGTTCGCCGCGTGGCGCTCGCTCGTGACGCACCTGGCGCGTACCGCCCCGACCGTACTGGTCTTGGAAGACCTGCACTGGGCGGATCCGACCTCGCAGCACCTCACCGGCCACCTGGCCGCCCTCGCCGCGGGCCGCCCGCTGCTGGTGATCCTCACCACCCGTCCAGAGGGCGGCGACTTCGAGGAATTTCTCCAGGCCGAACACCAGGTGCACCGGATCACCCTCGGCCGGCTGTCCGCGGCGGCCGAACGGTCGCTGGCCCGCTCGCTCATCGGCGCCGAGCCAGGTGCCGGGCCAGGGTCCGAACCAGGGCCGGAGATCCTGGACAGCGTGCTCGCCAGCGTCGACGGCAACCCGCTGTTCCTGGAGGAACGCCTCTCGTCCCTACTGGAGACGAAGGCTCTGGTCCATGACCGCGGTACATGGCAGCTCAGCGAGGCCGCCCGGCAGGAGGTGCCGCAGGCCCTGGAGCGCCTGGTCCGGTCCCGGGTCGACCGGCTCAGCGCCGCTGCCAGGGAAGTCGTCAGGCACGCCGCCGTGCTCGGCTTGGAGTTCCCGCTCTCGCTGCTCGCCGCGGTATGCGCGGCCGATCAGCCCGCCGGGCCGGCGCTCGACAAGGCGCTGGACGAACTGCGCGCGAAGGACTTCCTGCGCGACGTTGCCGGACTCCCCGAACCGGCGTTCCGGTTCCGGCATGCCCTCATCCAGGAAGCCACCTATCAGGGTCTGCTGGGCAGCGAGCGCCGCCTGCTGCACGGCCGGGCCGCATGGGCGCTCGAAGCGGCGTCGCGCGCCCGCCTGGACGAAGTCGCCGCCGTACTCGGCCGGCATTTCGCGGCGGCCGGCGAGCACGACCGCGCGCTGGCCTACCTGACGCTGGCCGGCGACCACGCCACGTCCGCGTTCGCCAACAACGAGGCGATCTCCTCCTACCGCGCCGCGCTCGCGATCACCGCCGAGCAATCGGGCTCCGACGCCGACGCCGCGGTGGACCTGCTCGCCAAGCTCGCCAACGTGCTGTGGCGCACCGGACGGCGCGGCGAGGCCGCCGAGGCGTTCCGCGAGGCGCTCGACCTCGCGGAGGACACGAACCCGCTGCGCCGCGCGCACCTGCAGATCCGGCTGGGCCGGCTCGAGATGGCCGACGGGCGGTACGAGGCGGCGGCCGCGGCCTTCGACGCGGCCGAGGCGCTGCTCCCGGACAGCCCGGATGACGCGGTGACCGAGGAGTGGCTGGAACTGATGGTCGATGGCCGCGGCGGCATGTACACGATGCGCGAGGAGCCGGAGCGCGTGCTGGACATCTTCGGCCCGGTCCGCGCGGTGCTCGATTCGCACGGCTCTCCGGCGCGGAAGTTCAGCTTCTACATGCACCTCACCTACGCCCGGGTGATGCTGAACGGCTACCGCGTCGACGACACGGACATCGCCGACATGCACGCGGCGCTGGACGCGGCACGTCAGGGGGATGAGGAGAAGGACACCGGCTACGGGCTGTTCTGGCTCGGCCGGCTGCACTGGCTGCGCGGTGACCTGGCGGAGGCCAAGGACCTGATGGAGCAGTCGCTCGCGATGGGCGAGCGCATCGGCGAGAGCATCCTGCTCGGCCAGAGCGTGCTCGGGCTCGCCCTGATCGGGCTGCGCCGCGGTGACGCGGCGGCGGTCCGGGAGTTCGCCGCGCGGGCCGCGGCGGCGGCTGGTCAGATGATCAGCACCGACTACGACCTGGGGATCCTGGGGTGCCAGGTGTGGCTGGCCTGGCGGGACGGGCGGGCCGCGGACGTGCTCGCGCTGGCCAAGGAGGTTGCCCAGGTCCGGGCGGCCAGCCACGCCCCTGGCTCCCGGCACCTATGGGTGTACCTGTGGCCGCTACTGGCCGTGCACCTCGCGGCCGGCCGGCTGGCCGATGCGGCGGCCGCCGCCGCTGAGCTTCTCCACCCCGGCCAGCAGCGCTTGCCTGAGTCTCTCGAAAGTGCGCTGCGCGCCGCCGTGCGGGCCTGGCACCAGAACGAGCCCGAGCCCGCGGCGGCGGCGCTGGCCGAGGCGCTGGCCCAAGCCCGCGCCCTCCGTTACTGCTAACCCAGGGCACCGAATCATTGCGGGCCCTTACCCCCCCAAAGTGCATCCTGTTGGCGAATTGCGTGCGCATGGCCGTGCTGGCCGTCCGCCCGCCGTCCGCCCGCCAGCCGCCCGCCAGCCGCCGCGGCCTGGCCGCCGGTGCGCCGCCTGTGCCTGGAGTGCCGTGTGCGGCTGCCGGGATAGGGGCGCACCGGTACGCCCGTCAACGACGTGGAAGATTACCTCCTCGTGGTGGATTGACCCTCGTACACGAGGGGCCGGCTACCACGAAGCGGGAAACTGCCACGTTATCGCGGGCCCAGCGAGCCGACCGAGCCCGGACCTCGGCCGCTGACCTACCGGGGCGGCCAGCGATCCGGGCCAGCCCCCGGAATAAGTCAGCAGGGTCCAAAGTGGGAGGGTAAATGTCCACAATAATTTCGAGTCCCTGGCGGGTGGCCCGCCCCGCCGCGGGTTGGCCGCAAGCTGGCGCCCGGGGGTTAACGGTTTCTGTTGCGGGTGCGCGGCGGGCGGCGCCTGCCGCCGGCGGCCGCGGTGGCCCGCGCGATCATCGAGTACGCCGCCGCGGACAGCAGCGCGCCGCCGCGCACTGACTTCCGCCACCAGTCCGCCGAACCCAGCCTCGTCGCCGCTCTGCGGCCCGACGTCCATGCCAGCCTCCGCAGTGGCACGGACCAGCTCGATCAGCATCTGCGGGTTTTCCTCCCGAAGGGCTCGTGAAAATGACGCGCTAATGACGTTAAAACGCGAAGAATTGAGAACATGAAATACCAGCGACCCTCCCACTTGGTCGGCTGATATATGCGCATTTCCCGCACTTTGCGTCATTGCGTAATTTCTTACCGCCGTGTGCTGCCGCTGAGGATGACCGTGCCGTGCTGCGCCGCGTCTCCAGGCTGCTCAGTGGTGATTTCCATGGTGGGGAACGTGCGCGGATCCGCGGCGCTCCACATCTGTACGCTGGCGCTGCCGCTCGGGCCTACCGTGAACGTGCCCGCGGTTATCAGCACGGGGTGTCCGGGCGCGTTGCCCGGCCCGGCGTACCAGCACTCGTAGAAGCTGCCCGCGGACGAGGGCGCAAGGTGCTGGACTGTCAGCTGAATCGACCAGCCGCTACTGTTCTGGTGCGCGATCGCCTGCCCGGACGCGGCCCCGGACGCCGCGTGCAGCGGGATGCTGAACGCGAGCGCGGGCGACGAGGGTCCGGCCAGGCTGAGGGAGACCGCGACGACCGCCGCGATCACCACCGCCGCGGCGACCGTGAGCAGCGGTATGCTCCGCCGCCGGTACTGGGCCTTGCGGGCGGCGCGTTCCACCGAGGCGGCTGTCCGCGCGGCCAGGTCGGGCGGCGGCTCGTCGACCGCCATCAGCTCGATCGCGGGCAGCGCGGCGGTCAGCAGCCGGGCGGCGGGGCCGAAGCCGGCCACTTCCAGCCGGCATTCCTCGCAGGATTCCAGGTGGGTCTCGAAGCGGGCGGCGTCGTCGGGGTCGAGGACGCCAAGTGCCCAGCCTGCCGCGTCCGCGTGTTCTTCCCGCAAGGTGGCGTCCGGCTCATCCATCGTAACCTCGCTGGGCCAGCGCGGTCCGCAGCGCCCTCAGGCCGTGGAACATGCGGCTCTTCACCGTGCCGAGGGGCAGGCCGAGCCGTTCCGCGATCTGCGACTGGGTCAGTCCCTCCTCGTGCACGAGCATCAGGACCTCCCGGTGCGCCGCGCTCAGTGACTCAAGGGCATCCCGCACCATCAGGGTTTCCACGATGCGGTCCGCGCTGTCTGGCTGCGGCGGCACCTGGGCCTCGTCCACCGGCTCAAGGGGGCGCGAGGACGGGCGTTTGCGCAGGTCCGCGCCGATGCTGCGGGCGATGACGAACAGGTAGGCCGCGACCGGCCCACGGCTTAGGTCGAACCGTCCAGCGGTACGCCACAGCCGGATGAAGCACTCCTGCACAAGCTCCTCGGCCAGCCCCGTGTCGCCGAGCAGCTGAACCCCGAAGCGGTACAGTCGCCCGCCGTACCGCCGGTACAACTCCGCCACCGGCTCCCCGATGTCGCCCCTCGCGATCT
>Ga0207664_10000546_pt1 | contig 26614 bp, 19 predicted proteins | sample LARL83metaG_FD_184349 | JGI IMG/M metagenome (GOLD analysis project Ga0207664, IMG submission 184349) | Corn, switchgrass and miscanthus rhizosphere microbial communities from Kellogg Biological Station, Michigan, USA - LAR L8-3 metaG... | ecosystem: Host-associated > Plants > Roots >... | reverse complement strand
CTCAGGCGCAGTCCCGGCCTGACCGCGCTGATGGTGCTGGCGATCGGCTTCGGCGTGGCCGCGTCGATGACGACCTGGTCGGTGTTCCGCGCGGTGTCGGGCGATCCGATCCCGTGGAAATCGTCGCAGCTGTTCGTGCCGCAGATCGACATGTGGGGGCCGAAGGGCCGCGGCCCCAACAACACCGACAACGAGCCGCCGGACGCGCTGGACTACACCGACGCGATGGCCTTCATGCGCGCGCATCGCGGCAAGCTGCAGTCGGCGATGTACCAGATATCGCCCTCGGTGGTGCCGGCCGATGCCGGCAAGCATCCGATCAACGTGGGCGGACACGCGGTGTACAGCGAGTTCTTCCCGATGCTCGACGTGCCGTTCCTGTACGGCAGCGGCTGGGGCGCGGACCAGGACGCGCAGCGTGCTGCCGTGGTGGTGATCAGCAGCAAGCTCAACGAGAAGCTGTTCGCCGGCGAGAACAGCGTGGGCCGCTCGCTCAATATCGAGGGCAAGGATTACCGCGTGGTCGGCGTGCTGAACAACTGGAACCCGCAGCCGCGCTTCTACGATGTGGTCAACACCGGCGGCTTCGCCACCGGCGTGGAAGACGTGTTCATTCCGCTCGAGCGCGCCATCGCCATGGGCATCCCCAACGACGGCAACACCAATTGCAGCGAGACGCCGGCCGAATCGGGCTTCGTGGGCCTGCAGCGCTCCAGCTGCATCTGGCTCGCCTACATGGTCCAGCTCGATGATGCCGCCGCGGTCAGCGCCTATCGCTCGTGGCTGGACGGCTATACGAAGGAGCAGCAGACCGCCGGCCGCTTCACCTGGGCACCGAACAACCGCTTGCGCAACGTGCCGGAGTTTCTCGACCACGAGCAGGTCGTGCCCAGCGATACCAAGGTCTCGCTGCTGGTGGCGCTCGGCCTGCTGATCGTCTGCCTGGTCAATACCGCCGGGCTGCTGCTGGCGAAGTTCCTGCGCCGCAGCAGCGAGATCGGCGTGCGCCGCGCACTCGGCGCGCCGCGCATGGCGATCTATGCGCAGTTCCTCACCGAGGCCGGCATGATCGGGCTGGCCGGCGGCGTGCTCGGCCTGCTGCTGACCGGCGTGGGCGTGGCCAGCGTGAGCTGGGTGTTGCCCAAGGACATCGCCTCGCTGGCACGGCTGGATTTCTCGCTGCTCGCACTCACCCTGCTGGTCGCCGTGATCGCGACCACGCTGGCCGGGGTCTATCCCACTTTCCGTGCCTCACGCGTGCAACCCGCGTGGCAGCTCAAGAGCAATTGAGGATTACGCCATGACCCTGCATCCCATGATTTCCGCGTTGCGCCGGCACAAGGCGGGCGTGGTGCTGATCGCACTGCAGATTGCGCTGACCCTGGCGATCGTCTGCAACGCGGTGTTCATCATCGGCCAGCGCATCGAGCGGGTGAACCGCCCGACCGGCCTGGACGAAAGCAACCTGTTCCTGGTCAGCCAGCAGTGGGTGGGCGCACCCAGCGGCGACGATCCGGGCAGCGTGGAAAAGCTCGACAGCCTGCAGCAGGCCGACCTTGCGGCGCTGCGCAGCCTGCCCGACGTGGCCTCGGTGGCGCCGATCAACTCGCTGCCTCTGCTCAATTCGTCGTGGAACGGCGCGGTCGACATCAAGCCCGGCGATACCCGCCAGGGCAGCTTCAACGGCACCCGCACGACCTATTACTTCAGCGACGAACAGGCGCTCTCCACGCTGGGCCTGCGCCTGGTGGCCGGCCGCAATTTCACCATCGCCGACGTGGGGCACCAGGGTTTCCGCGACCAGGGCGAACCGTCGATCGTGATCCTCACCAAGGCGCTCGGCGACAAGCTGTTCCCGAAGGGCGACGCGCTGGGCAAGGTGATCTATCTCAATGGCTCGACCAAGCCGACCACCATCGTCGGCCTGGTCGAGCGCATGCAGGTCCCGGGGACGGGCAGCTGGACCAATGCCTTCGTGTGGAACGCGACCCTGGCGCCGGTCCGCCTGGATGCGAATTTCTCGCGCTACGCGATCCGCGCCAAGCCGGGCCGGCTGCAGGCAGCGATGCAGGCGGTGAAACCGGCGCTGTACAAGACCAATCCCCTGCGCGTGCTCGACGACGACAGCGTCCGCTCCTTCGCGCAGATCCGTGGCGAGGCCTACCGCGCCGATGTCGGCATGGCGATCCTGATGGGCGTGGTGTGCCTGATCCTGCTGGCGGTGACCGCCGCCGGCATCGTCGGCCTCACCAGCTTCTGGGTCGGCCAGCGGCATCGGCAGATCGGCGTGCGGCGCGCGCTGGGGGCGCGCAAGGTCGACATCCTGCACTACTTCCAGCTCGAGAATCTGGTGATCGCCAGCGTCGGTGCGGTGATCGGACTGCTGCTGGCGATCGGTCTCAACCTGTTGCTGATGCATCACTTCGAGATGGATCGCCTGCCGGTGCTTTATGTGCTGACCGGCATCGTGGTGGTGCTGGCGCTGGGCCAGGGCGCGGTGTTCGTGCCGGCGCGGCGCGCGTCCAACGTGCCGCCGGTGGTGGCGACGCGGGCGGCTTGATCGCGCTTGCAGCCCTCTCCCTCGGCGACGCCGGGGAGAGGGTCGGGTGAGGGGGCTTTCGCTTTGGCAGTTGGTGGGGCGTGAAAACCAAAACCTTCCCCTCATCCCAACCTCTTCCCGATGGTGAAACTGTCAGGGGAGAAGGGCCTGGAATTTCATGGAGTGATGCATGTTCAGCTACTACCTCGATCTGGCCCTGCGCAGCTTCCGGCGCAACAAGGCGCTCACCGCGCTGATGGTGGTGGCGATCGCGCTGGGCATCGGCGCGAGCATGACCACGCTGACCGTGCTGCATGTGTTGTCGGGCGATCCGTTGCCAGAAAAGAGCAGCAAGCTGTTCTATCCGCAGCTGGATCCGCAGGATATGGACGGCTACAAGCCGCAGGATGATCCGCCGGCGCAGGTCAGCTGGACCGATGGCATGGCACTGCTGCACGCCAGGCGCGCCCACTACCAGGCGCTGATGACCGGCGGCGCCGTGCCGATCCAGCCGGCGCAGTCTTCCATCGATCCGTTCTTCGAGGACGCGCGCTACACCTCCGCCGATTTCTTCCCGATGTTCGACGTGCCGTTTCTTTACGGACACGGCTGGAACGCGACCGACGACGAAGCCAGCGCACGCGTGGCCGTGCTCACCCGCGAACTCAACGACAAGCTGTTCGGCGGCAAGGACAGTACCGGTCAGACCTTGCGCATGGACGACGTGGCGTTCCGCATCGTCGGCGTGCTGGACAGCTGGCGGCCGACGCCGCACTTCTACGATCTGAACACCGGCAGCTACTCCTCCGACGAAGGCGTGTTCGTGCCGGTCACGACGGCGACGGATCTCAAATTCGCCCGCAACGGCTCGACCGACTGCTGGGACAAGGGTTCGAGCGAGAACATGAAAGCCGCCACCTGCACCTGGCTGCAATTCTGGGTGCAGCTGGATGGGCCGGCCGAAGCGGCAGCGTACAAGGACTTCCTGCTGAATTATTCGCGCGAACAGAAAGCGCTGGGCCGTTTTCAGCGCCCACCCAACGTGCGCCTGCACGACCTGATGGGCTGGCTGGATTTCAACAAGGTGGTGCCCAGCGACGTGCATCTGCAGGTATGGCTGGCGTTCGGCTTCCTGCTGGTGTGCCTGGTCAACACGGTCGGGCTGATGCTGGCCAAGTTCCTGCGCCGTTCCGGCGAACTCGGCGTGCGCCGCGCACTGGGCGCTTCGCGCCGCTCGCTGTTCGCGCAACTGCTGGTCGAGGCCGCGGCGGTCGGCTTGGCCGGCGGTACCGGCGGCCTGCTGCTGGCGCTGCTCGGGTTGTGGCTGGTGCGCCGGCAACCTTCGGACTACGCCGCGCTGGCGCACCTGGACTTGCCGATGCTTCTGGCCACGTTCGTGTTTGCCGTCGTGGCCAGCTTGCTGGCGGGCCTGCTGCCGGCCTGGCGCGCCTGCCTGATTCCGCCTGCGCTGCAATTGAAGAGCAACTGACATGGATATCCGTCCCATTCTTTCCACGTTGCGCCGGCATAAGATCACGGCGCTGCTGCTGGTGCTGGAAATCGCGCTGACCTGCGCCATCGTCTGCAACGCGGTGTTCCTGATCAGCCAGCGCCTGCAGCGCACCGAGATGGTCAGTGGCGTGGTCGAGCATGAACTGCTGCAGGTCACCGTGGCCAACATCGGCAAGCCGGCCGACGCCAAAGCACGCGCGCAGGAAGACCTGGCGCTGCTGCGGCGGATTCCCGGGGTGACCGCGGCGGCACTGGTCAACCAGGTGCCGTTCACCAACAGCTCGTCCAATACCAGCATCAAGCTCGACCCGACGCAGAAGCTGCCCACGCTCAACGCCACCATGTACATGGGCGAAGGCCTGATCAAGACGTATGGCGCGCGGCTGGTGGCGGGGCGCGATTTCAATGCCGACGAGTACATGGACTACGACGACATGCGCGCCGATCCCAACCTGCAGAGCAAGGTGGGTTCGGTGGTGATCACGCAGGCGCTGGCGCAACGGCTGTGGCCCGGTCAAAGCGCGCTGGGCAAGAACATCTATCTTGGCGACACGTCGGTACGCGTGATCGGCGTGATGCAGGCGCTGATCCGCCCGTCGTTGTTCATGGGTGACGATGCGGCGCAGTGGACGATGGTCTTTCCGTTGCGGCTGAGTGCTGCCAGCGCATCGCGATACGTGTTGCGCACGGCGCCCGGACAGCGCGAGAGCGTGCTCGATGGCGCGGCGAAGCTGCTGCGCAAGGCCGACCCGCACCGCATCATCCTGCACAAGAAATCCCTGGACGATATCCGCAGCGATTTCTTCCAGAACGACCGCGCCATGGCCGGCATCCTGGTCGGCGTCATCGTTGCGCTGCTTGTCGTCACAGCGCTGGGCATTGTCGGCCTGGCCAGCTTCTGGGTCGCGCAGCGGCGCCGCCAGATCGGCGTGCGCCGGGCACTGGGCGCGACCCGCCGCAACATCCTCAACTACTTCCAGACCGAAAACTTCCTGCTCGCCACGATCGGCATTGCGCTGGGCATGGTGCTGGCCTACGGCATCAACCTTTTCCTGATGCTGCATTACGAATTGCCCAGACTTCCAGCCGTCTATTTTCCGGTGGGCGCGGTCGTGCTGTGGCTGATCGGGCAGCTGGCGGTGCTCGGCCCGGCCATGCGCGCCGCGGCGGTGCCGCCGGTGGTGGCGACGCGGTCGGTGTGATGCAACCCATGATCGGAGCCTGACGAATGCTTGCCTATTATCTTGACCTGGCCCTGCGCAGCCTCAGGCGCAACAAGGTGCTCACCACGCTGATGGTGCTGGCGCTGGCGCTGGGCATCGGCGCCACGATCACCACGCTGACCGTGCTGCGGCTGCTGTCGGGCGATCCGCTGCCGCAGAAGAGCGCGCAGCTGTTCTATCCGCAGATCGATCCGAACACGAAGGACGGCTATGTCCCGGGGCAGACCAAGCCGGACGAGCTGATGACCTACCCGGATGCGATGAACCTGCTCAAGGCGCATCACGGCACGCACCAGGCGGCGATGGCGCTGACCCAGGCCAAGATCATGCCGAAGCAGGCCAATGCGCATCCGTTCTTCAGCGACGCGGTGATGACCACGTCGGATTTCTTCGCGATGTTCGACGTGCCGTTCCAGTACGGCGGAGGCTGGTCGGCATCGGACGACGAAAGCAAGGCGCAGGTCGTGGTGATCGCCGGCTTCCTCAACGACAAGCTGTTCGGCGGCGCCAACAGCGTGGGCCGCGTGATCCGTATCGGCGATCACGACCTGCGCATCGTGGGCGTGCTCAAGCCATGGGCGCCGCAGCCGCGGTTCTATTCGCAGAACCTCGGCGGGCGCAGCTACGGTGATGGCGACGCGGCGTTCCTGCCTCTGCAGACGGCGCGCGCGATGGAGATGGGGCCACAGGACACGGAGTGCTACGCCGCCGTGCCGGACATCCAGCATCTGGAAACGGCGCCGTGCGAGTGGCTCGGTTTCTGGGTGCAACTGGACAGCGACGAGGCCGTGGCCGGCTACAAGTCGTTTCTCGATGGCTACGTGAAACAGCAGGTGGCGCTGGGGCGGTTCCAGCGCACCGAGACCTCGCTGCTGGACCTGATGGGCTACCTGCGCCAGGAGCAGGTGGTGCCTGACGACGTGCGCCTGCAGGCAGGGCTGGCCTTCGGCTTTCTGCTGATCTGCGTGGTCAACACGGTCGGCCTGTTGCTGGCCAAGTGCCTGCGCCGCTCGCAGGAGATCGGCGTGCGCCGTGCGCTGGGCGCCACGCGCAAGGAGATCTTCCGCCAGTTCATGGTCGAGGCGGGCATGGTCGGATTGGCCGGCGGCGTGCTGGGCCTGGGCCTTGCCGAGCTGGGGCTGTTCGGCATCCGCCATCAGCCGGCGGAATACGCCAGCCTCGCGCATCTGGACCTGTCGATGTTCGCGTTCACCTTCGTGGTGGCCCTGGTTGCCAGCCTGGTTGCCGGCATCCTGCCGGCCTGGCGCGCCTGCGTGCTGGCGCCGGCCCCCCAACTGAAAGCTGCCTGAGGCCACCATGGAAATCCGACCGATCGAATTCCGCCCGATCCTGGCCAGCCTGCGCAAGCACCGCATTCCCGCGCTCCTCATCGTGCTGGAGATCGCGCTGGCCTGCGCGGTGCTGTGCAACGCCGTCTTCATGATCAGCAAGCGGATCAGCGACATCCACTTGCCCAATGCGATCGACGAGCGGGGCCTGGTGAGCGTGTCCCTGCGCGGCACCGACGACAAGCTCGTCGGCAGCGACATACCGCGCAATCTCGCCGCGCTGCGCGGCATCGCCGGGGTGCAGCAGGCAAGCTTCACCAACAGCCTGCCGCTCAGCCACAACAACTGGGGCTGGAGCTTCGGCACGAGCCCCGATTCGCAGCTCTCCACGCAGAAGAACGTCAACGTCTCGCTGTATTTCGTCGGCGAAGGCGGCGACAAGGCGCTGGGCCTGCACGTGGTGGAGGGGCGCTTCTTCAACGCGGACGAGTTCGCCGACAGCAAGTTCGACACCGCGCCGCTGCCTGAAACCCATGCGGTGGTGATGACGCGGAGCGCGGCAGGACGGTTCTGGCCGGGGCAGTCGGCGCTGGGCAAGACGATCTATTCCAAGCCGTTCTACTACACCGTGGTCGGCGTGGTCGACGACGTGCTGCGTCCCAACGTGTATACGCAGGACACGGCCAGGTCGTACGAGGACGTGTATTTCCCGATGAGTGCCGCGGGCAGCAAGGGCGCGCTGAGCAACTACATCGTGCGCGGTGCGCCGCAGGACCGCGACCGCATCATGCGCGAGGCCGAGCAGAAGCTGGCCGAGCTCAATCCCGCCGCGGTCGCCAAGGGCACGACGTTCCTGGAGGTCCGCGAAAAGTATTTCGCCGACATGAGCTCCATGGCCTGGATGCTGGTGCTGGTGTGCGTGGTGATGCTGGCGGTGACCGCCTTCGGCATCGTCGGCCTGACCAGCTTCTGGGTCGGCCAGCGCCGTCGCCAGATCGGCATCCGCCGCGCGGTGGGCGCCACGCGCGGCCACATCATGCAGTACTTCCAGACCGAGAACCTGCTGCTGACCAGCCTCGGCGTGATCGTCGGCATGGGGCTGGCCTTCGGCATCAACCTCTACCTGATGCAGCACTACGAGATGTCTCGCATGCCCTGGTACTACCTGCCGGGCGGGGCGCTGGCGCTGTGGCTGCTGGGCCAGGCGTCGGTATTCGGGCCGGCGCAGAAAGCGGCGTCCGTGCCACCGGTGGTGGCGACGCGGTCGGCGTAATGCAAATCGTCATGGGAGCCTGAAAGATGTTTGCCTATTACCTCGACCTGGCGCTGCGCAGCCTCAAGCGCAACCGGATGCTCACGGCGCTGATGGTGCTGGCCATCGCGGTCGGCATCGGCGCCAGCATGACCACGCTGACCGTGATGCACCTGCTGTCCGGCGATCCGCTGCCGGGGCGCAGCCAGCACATCTTTTACCCGCAGGTGGATGCCTCGCCGGCCGGCTACGCCAAGGGCGGGCCGCTGGACATGCTCGACTACCGCTCTGCAGTGGATCTCTGGAGCGCGCACCGGGCCGACCGCCAGGCGTTGATCGCAGGCAGCGACGTCAAGGTGCGCGCACCCGATGCCGCGGTGCCGCCCCTGATGGTGCCGATGCTGGCCACGACCTCCGACTTCTTTGCGATGTTCAAGGTGCCGTTCCGGTACGGCAGCGCCTGGACGGCTGCCGATGCCGCCAGCCGTGCGCGCGTGGCGGTGATTTCCTCCGACCTCAACGACAGGCTGTTCGGCGGCGCCGACAGCGTGGGCAAGACCTTGCGCCTGAAAGACAGCGACGTACGGATCGTCGGCGTGATGGATGCGTGGCGGCCTTCGCCACTCTTCTACGATGTGCGCGCAGGGCGTTTCGCCGAAGGCCAGACCTCGTCGTTCTACGACAAGCCCGAAGACGTGTTCATGCCCTTTTTCAGCGGGCTCGAGGCCAACGACGGCAATTTCTGGCAGTTCACCTGTTGGGGCAAGGTCGCCACGCCAGGACACCTGCAGGACGCGCCGTGCGCCTGGGTCGGCTTGTGGGTGCAACTGGACAGCGCGGCCAAGGTGACGGACTACCGCGCCTTCATCGCGAATTATGCGCAACAGCAAAAGCTGCTCGGGCGTTTCAGCAGTACTCAAACCCGCATGTCGAGCCTGATCGAGTGGCTGGTGTTCAACCACGTGGTGCCCAGTGACGTGAAGCTGCAGACGTGGCTGGCGTTTGCGTTCCTTGCCATCTGCCTGTTCAACATGATCGGCCTGCTGCTGGCCAAATTCCTGCGCCGCAGCAGCGAGATCGGCGTGCGCCGCGCACTGGGGGCCAGCCGTGGCGCGATATTCGCGCAATGCCTGGTCGAGGCCGGGATGGTCGGCCTGGTCGGCGGCATCGGTGGCTGGTTGCTGACCCTGCTGGGTCTGTGGCTGGTGCGGCGGCAACCGGTCGAGTACGCCGATCTCGCGCACCTGGACATCGGCATGCTCGGGTTGACCTTCGCGCTCGCCGTGGCGGCAAGCTTGATAGCCGGCTTCCTGCCCGCGTTGCGGGCCAGCCGGGTGGCACCGGCGCTGCAGTTGAAAACGTTGTGAGGACCGGAGCCATGCAGATCAAGCCCATTCTTTCCGCACTGCGCAAGCATCGCCTGTCCACGGTCCTGATCGCGCTGGAAATCGCGCTGGCCTGCGCGGTGTTGTGCAACGCCTGTTTCATGATTTTCCAGCGCGTATCGGCAACGCATATCGACAGCGGCGTGGATGAAACCTCGCTCGCGACAGTGCAATTGACCGGCTACGATTCCACCCAAGCGGCTGACGTGGACGCGCGGGCGCTCGCCGCGTTGCGCAGCGTTCCGGGCGTGGAGTCGGTGTCGCTGCTCAATTCCGTCCCGTTCGGCAGCCGCCGCGGTACTGCTGGAATCACCACCGACGCGGCCGGCGAGCATTTTGGCGGCGTGATCGAATTCTACGTAGGCGGTCCGGGCAGTCTGCAGACACTCGGCGCCAAGCTCGTTGCCGGGCGTGCACCGCAGGTGGACGACTTTCACGCATTCACCGGCTTCATGCCCGACGAGGGCAGCGTGCAGATCACGCAGGCCCTGGCCGACCACCTGTGGCCGGGCGCCGATCCGCTCGGCAAGGAGCTCTGGGTGCTGAAGTCGCATTACCGCGTTGTCGGCGTGCTGAAGAAGCTGGTCCGGCCCGACCCGACCGGATGGCCGGAGCAACAGCGCGAGTGGTCGGTGTTCCTGCCCGCGCAGCCTGGTCCGTACCTGACCGGCAGCTACCTGCTGCGCGCCAGTCCTGGTGATTTGCCGCGCGTGCTGCGCGATGCGCTCGCGGCCGTTGCCAAGGCGGTGCCGGAAGTGGTGATTGATCGAGAGAATAGCCATGCCGTGGCCGAACTGCGCCACGACGTGTTCAAGAACGATCGCGCCATGGCCGGCATGCTCGTCGGCGTGATCGCCGCATTGCTGCTGGTCACCGCGCTCGGCATCGTCGGCCTCGCCAGTTTCTGGGTGCAGCAGCGGCGCCGCCAGATCGGCATCCGCCGCGCGATCGGCGCGACCCGCGGCGACATCCTGCGTTACTTCCAGACCGAGAACTTCCTCATCGTCACCATCGGCATCGTGCTGGGCATGCTGCTGGCGTATGTATTGAACCTGCTGCTGATGACGCACTACGAACTCCCGCGCCTGCCGCTGTTTTACCTGCCGATCGGCGCGCTGGTGCTGTGGGGACTCGGCCAACTCGCGGTGCTGGGGCCGGCGCTGCGTGCGGCGGCGGTGCCGCCGGTGGTGGCGACGCGCAGTGTGTGATCGCGTCTTGAATCCGGACATCGCCGGCGCGAATGCACGAGTCGGCGTTTGTCCCGTTTGTCCCGTTTGTCCGCACCTTTCCAGCGTGGAGGTCTGATGAGTACGTTCCGAACAGCATGCTTTTGCGTGGCAACCGTCGTACTAGGCGCGATGGCGCGCGATGCGTCATCCACGCAGACGCCGGCGGCTTCTTCCACATCGGCCGCAGCGCGATCCAGCGCCGCGCCTCGGGCGATTCCGCGCGACGAAGTCACCCGCATCATCGACAACACCCGCAGGATCGTTTCCCCGAACGGAGTGGACGAACGCATCAGCCTGCGCATCGGCGGCGTCGAGCAGTGGTTGTCGATTCGCGGCCACGACCGCCGCAATCCGGTCCTGCTTTTCCTCCATGGCGGTCCGGCGTCGGTGACGATGCCGGTCAGCTATACCTTCCAGTCGCCGTGGGAGGACTACTTCACCGTCGTGCAGTGGGACCAGCGCGGCGCCGGCAAGACCTACGCGGCCAACACCGAACAGCAGATGTCGCCGGGCATGACGATTGCGGGCATGACCGACGACGCGGCGCAGGTCGTGCAGTACCTGCGCCGGCATTACGGCAAGCGGAAGATCTTCCTGCTCGGCCATTCCTGGGGCACCGTCCTCGGCACGCGCTTGGCCCAGCAGCACCCCGACTGGTTTTACGCCTACATCGGCGTGGGCCAGGTGGTGAACGTGCGCAAAAACGAGGAGATCGGCTTTGCCTTTGCATTGCGTGAAGGGAGGGCCGACCACAATGACAAGGCGATACGCGAGCTGGAATCGCTGGCGCCGTATCCGGGCAACGCCCCATTGACGCTCGACCGCATGGCCACGCGCAGCAAGTGGGAGACTTATTACGGCGGACTTGCCTATGGCCGCAAGGACTTCTCGTTCTACGCCGATGCCGAGGACCTCTCACCCGATTACAGCCAGGCGGAGCTTGATGCGATCGGCAAGGGCAGCACGTATTCGCTCAAACACCTGCTGCAGCCGCTGCTGGACGTGAACTTCGACGACACGACGCACTTCCGCTGCCCGGTGATCCTGTTTGTCGGGCAGCACGACTACACCACCTCGCACGCACTGGCCGAGCAATGGTTTGATCGCATCCAGGCACCGTCGAAGCACATGGTGCTGTTTGCCGATTCGGCGCACATGGTGATGCAGGAACAACCGGGCCGGTTCCTGATGCACCTGGTGACGGACGCCCTGCCGCTGGCGCAGAAAGCCGGTGATGCGGCACCGACGGAGATTGCGCGCGGCGATTGATCGACACGATGGGTGGCCCGTGCCGCCGGCACGGGCAGGGGAACTCGGGGGACGGAATGTTTGGCTATTACCTGGATCTGGCGTTGCGCAGTCTCAAGCGCAATCCGGTGCTCACCGCGCTGATGGTGCTGGCGATCGGGCTGGGCATCGGCGCGAGCATGACCACGTTGACCGTGTTCCACCTCCTGTCCGGCGATCCGCTGCCGGGCCGCAGCGGCACACTGTTCTATCCCCAGCTCGATCCGAAACCGCCGGAGCCGCACGAGCTGCTGCGTCAGCTGACCTACGTCGACGCGATGAACCTGTGGCAGGCGCATCGCGCGGATCGCCAGGCGATCATGGTCAGCGGCGGCGTCAAGGCGAAGGGAGCGGACGCGGGGGCGAGGGCGATGAGCCTGCACGCGCTGGCGACGACGGCGGATTTCTTCCCGATGTTCGGCGTGTCGTTCATCCACGGCGGCCCGTGGACGTTGGCTGATGACACCGGCAAGGCGCGGGTCGCGGTCGTGTCGCGCAGTGCTTACGAGCGGCTGTTTCATGGTCGCGATGGCATCGGCCAGCCGATCCGTGTGGGCAAATGGGATTTCCGCGTCATCGGCGTGATCGAGGACTGGCGGCCCGCACCGCATTTCTACGACCTCGACCGGGAAAGCTACGGGCAGGGCGACGACATCTTCATTCCCTTCCTGACCTCGCGCGACCTGGCCGATCTCCAGATCACCGGCTACAGCCTCGAGTGCTTCGGCGCTACCACCGACGATACCCATCTCGAAAACCAGCCTTGCCTGTGGCTGAACTTCTGGGTCGAACTCGATACTCCGACCAAGGCCCGCGACTACCGCGATTTTCTCGCGAACTATTCGCGCGAGCAGCAGGCGCAGGGGCGCTTCACGTACGCGGGGCCGCCGCGCATCGCCTTGCCTGATGTGATGCAGTGGCTGGACCAGAACGGGGTGGTGCCGTCGGACGTGCGCCTGAAGGCGTGGATCGCGTTCGGCTTCCTGCTGGTCTGCCTGATGAATACGGCCGGCCTGCTGCTGGCCAAGTTCCTGCAGCGAACCACCGACATCAGCGTGCGCCGCGCGCTGGGCGCCTCGCGCCGGCAGGTCTTCTTCCAGTGCCTGGTGGAAGCTGCCACCGTCGGCATGGCCGGCGGCGTGCTCGGCCTGCTGCTGGCCTGGCTCGGGTTGTGGGGCATCCGCCGTAGCCCTGCGGACTACGCCGATCTCGCGCATCTGGACTTCGGCACCTTCGTCGTCACGTTCGCGCTCTCGATCGCGGCAAGCCTGTGCGCAGGCTTGCTGCCGGCATGGCGGGCCTGCCACATCGCGCCCGCCCTTCAACTCAAGACAACCTGAGGCCTGCGCATGCAGCTACGTCACGTTCTGGCGGCATTGCCGCGGCACAAGCTGGTATGCCTGCTGGTGATCGTCGAGATCGCGGTGGCCTTCGCCATCCTGTGCAACGCCGCCTTCATCGTCCGCGAGCGCGTGCAGCAGATGCAGATCGACACCGGCCTCGCCGAGGACCAGCTGATCTACATCCACAACGACGGGGTCGGCGATGACGCGAACGCGCCGCTGGTCGCGCGCAACCTGCTCGCGTTGCGCGGCCTGGGCGGGGTGAAGTCGGCGGTGGCGATGTTTCCGCTGCCGCTGGAAAACATGTCGATCAATTTCCGGCCGTGGCTGTCGCCCGACATGAAGCTGCGCGGTCCCAGCGCCGGCATGGTCGCCGGTACGCCTGGCTATCTGGATACCCTTGGCGTGAAGATCGTGCAGGGCCGGGACTTCACCGACGCGGAATACGACGGTCTGGATTCCACCACCAAGCCGCTGTCGCCGGCGGTGATCGTCACCCGCGACCTCGCCGACAAGCTGTGGCCGGGGCAGAACCCGATCGGGCAGAAGCTGTGGCGCAGTGCGACCCGCGATTACACCGTGGTCGGCGTGGTCCAGCGGCTAGTGCGCGGCTTTCTGCGCAAGGATTTCGTGCCGCAATACACCGCGATGTTCGCGGTGAAGCCGGTGCCGTTCCTGTCCGCCTTGTACGTGATGCGGGTGGATCCGTCGGATCACGACCGCGTGTTGCGCGAGGCCGCTGACCTGCTGCTGCAGCTCAACCCCGACATGCTGATCGACGCGCAGGGCAGCTATGCCGACGTGCGCGCCGATTATTTCCGGCAGGATGCGTCGCTGGCCTGGTTGCTGTCGATGGTCTGCGCCGCCATGTTGCTGGTGACGGCACTGGGCATCGCCGGGCTGGCCAATTTCTGGGTGCAGCAGCGGCGCCGGCAGATCGGCATCCGCCGCGCCATCGGCGCCACCCGCGGCGACATACTGCGCTATTTCCAGACCGAGAATTTCCTGATCGTCGGTGGCGGTATCGCGCTGGGCGCGCTGCTGGCGTTTGTGCTGAACCTCGCGCTGATGACGCATTACGAGCTGCCGCGGCTGCCCTGGTTCTATCTGCCGATTGGTGCGCTGACGCTGTGGTCGCTGGGGCAACTGGCCGTGCTCGGCCCCGCGTTGCGCGCAGCGGCAGTACCACCGGTCGTGGCGACGCGCTCGGTTTGAGTCCTTTCCCCCGACGATTTCATTGTCGGGAAAGGACGTTTGCAACTCCTGGAGCCTATGGAATGTTTGCCTACTACCTCGGCCTTGCACTGCGCAGCTTGCGACGCAATCCGATCCTCACCGGGTTGATGGTGTTGGCGATCGGCCTGGGCATCGGCGCCAGCATGACGATGATCACGGTGCTGCACGTGATGACGGACGACCCGTTGCCCGGCCGCAGCGCGCATTTGTACACGCCGCATCTCGATCCATTGCCGCTTGACTATGCGAGCAGCGGTGGCCCCGATCCGTCCGACAACCTCACCTGGCCGGACGCGATGGCGCTGCTGAGGGCGAAGCGCGCCGCGCATCAGGCGGCGATGGCCGGCGGCACCATGCTGGTGCGGCCCGCGCAGGCCGGGCTGCAGCCGTTCTACGCTGCCGGTCGCTATGCCACGGCGGACATCTTTGGGATGTTCGGCATGCGCTTCGAATACGGCGGCGGCTGGAGCGAGGCGGACGATGCCGATGCCGCGCACGTGGCGGTGCTTTCCGACACGATGGCGCGCAAGCTGTTCGGCCGCGCCGATGCCGTGGGCCTGGCCGCGCATCTTGGCAGTGGGGACTACCGCGTGATCGGCGTGATTGCCGATTGGGCGCCGGCGCCCCAGTTCTATGCCGACAACACCGGCAGCCAGTACAGCGATGCCGACACGTTCTTCTTGCCGCTGTCGGTGGCGGTGGACAAGGATCTCCCGGTCAACGGCAACCAGTCGGGCTGGGGCAAGGACGAACAGGCGCAGTCCAGCATGCGCGGCGCGGCGATGAGCTGGTTGCAGTTCTGGGTGCAGCTCGATACCTCCGCGCAGGTGGCCGCCTATCGGCAGTACCTGGTCGACTATTCCGCGCAGCAGAAAGCGCTGGGCCGATTCGAGCGGCCACCGACGAACGCCACGCTGTATGGCCTGATGGCGTGGCTGACGCACCAGAACCTGGTGCCGAACGATGTTCAGCTGCAGCTGTGGCTGGCGCTGGGCTTCCTGTTCGTGTGCATGCTGAACATCGTGGCCCTGCTGCTGGCGAAGTTCCTGCGCCGCAGCGGCGAGATCAGCGTGCGTCGCGCGCTCGGCGCACGGCGGCGCGACATTTTCGTGCAGCTCGGTGTCGAGTCCGCGTTGATCGGCGTGGCCGGCGGCACGTCGGGCCTGGCCATCGCCCAGCTGGGCCTTTGGAGCGTGCGGCATCGGCCGGACGACTACGCGCGGCTTGCGCAGATGGATCCGGTGATGCTCGCCGGCACGTTCGCGCTGGCCGTGTTCGCCAGCGTGCTGGCCGGCCTGCTGCCGGCATGGCGCGCCTGTCGCGTCACGCCGGCCCTGCAACTCAAGGCGCAATGAGGATCAAGGAGATCGCCATGCAGCTTCGTCCCATCCTTTCCACCTTGCGCCGGCACAAGCTCACCGCGAGCCTGCTGGTACTGCAGGTGGCCTTTACCTGCGCCATCGTCTGCAACGTGGTGTTCATGGTCGTGCAGAGGATCGAGCGCGTCAGCGTGCCCAGCGGCATCGCCGAGGCCGAGCTGTCGATCATCCACAGCTCCGGGTTCGCAGGGGACGACAACCCCCAGGCGCGGCAGGCCACCGACCTGGCCGCGCTGCGTGCGATCCGCGGCGTGCGCTCGGCAGTGGCGGTGAGTTCAGCGCTGCCGCTGTCCCGCAGCGACTCGTCGTATGGCATCTGCCCGGATGCGGCGTCGATGAAGCGCGCCATGCAGCAGCGTTCGCCCGCGGGCACGGGCTGCCTGCAGCCTAGCATGTATAACGGCACCGCCGGCCTGATCGAAACATTCGGCCTGCGCCTGGTCGCGGGCCGCGACTTCACGCCGGACGACTACGTGATCGGCGATGCGCACAAACCGCCGGTGGTGATCGTTACGCGCGCGCTCGCGCAGCGCCTCTATCCGGGTCAGAACCCGTTGGGCAAGTCCATCTACCTCGACAACGCGATGATCCGCGTGGTCGGCGTGGTGGACCGCTTGCTGCGGCCGAGCCTGCGCACGCCGGCGGTCGACGGCGACAGCATGATCTGGCCGCAGAAGCCGGACCGCCCGTTCGTGACCTATGTGCTGCGCAGCGCGCCGGAGGATCGCGCGCGAATCCTCCGCGAGGGCCGCGCCGCGCTGTTGGCGGCGAGCCCCAACCGGCTGGTCAATCCCGAGCGGATGGAACCCTATACGGAGATGCGCGCGCGCTTTTTCCAGCGCGATACCACCATGATCGGCCTGCTCGTTGCCGCCGTGTTGGGGCTGCTGTTCGTCACGGCATTGGGCATCGCCGGACTGGCGAATTTCTGGGTGCAGCAGCGCGCACGCAGCATCGGCATCCGCCGCGCCATCGGCGCCACTCGTGGCGACATCCTGCGCTACTTCCAGACCGAGAACTTCCTGATCGTCGGCGGCGGCATCGTGCTGGGCACGCTGCTGGCTTTCGGCTTCGACCTCGCGCTGATGACGCAGTACGAGCTGCCGCGGTTGCCCTGGTTCTATCTGCCGATCGGGGCGTTGATGTTGTGGTTGCTGGGTCAATTGGCGGTGCTGGGCCCGGCGCTGCGTGCCGCGGCGGTGCCGCCGGTGGTGGCGACGCGGTCGGTATAAGGCCGTGGCGTAACGCTGGAACAGCGAGCTGTTCCGTGCCGTGGCCCATTTTGTTCCGCTGGAGGTGTACGCATGTCCATAGTCATGGCAACCTTTCAGCCCCGAGCGGCATCCATAGCCGCATGTGCAGAAGAAAGATGCGAACCGTACTGATCATCGACGACAACCCGGCCGTGGGCGAAGCGCTGTCGCTGGCGCTGTCGTTGCATGAAATCCGCCCGCTGACCGCCCTCACGCCTGAAGAGGGCCTGCTGACGCTGGAGCGCCAGGCGGTGGACGTGGTGATCCAGGACATGAATTTCACCGCCGACACCACGTCGGGCGAGGAGGGCGTGGCGCTGTTTCGCGCGATCCGCGAGCGCCATCCGGACTTGCCGGTGATCCTGCTCACCGCGTGGACGCACCTGGAAACCGCGGTGGAGCTGGTCAAGGCCGGCGCCGCCGATTACCTGGCCAAGCCGTGGGACGACAACAAGTTGCGGGCCACGGTGGAAAACCTGCTGGAGCTGTCCGAGTCCACGCGCGAGATCAATCGCGGCCGACGCGAACGCAGGCAGCGGCGTGAAGAGCTGCAGCGCAAGTACGACCTCGACGGCCTGGTGTTCGCCTCCGAGGCCATGGCGCGCACGCTCGACCTGGCTTGCCAGATCGCGCGTTCGGACGTGCCGGTGCTGATTACCGGCCCCAACGGTACCGGCAAGGAGCGCATCGCCTCGATCGTGCATGCGAACTCGGCAGTGAAGCGCGGTGCGTTCGTCGCCGTGAATTGCGGAGCGTTGCCGGGCGAATTGATCGAGGCCGAGCTGTTCGGCGCCGACGCCGGCGCCTATACCGGCGCGAACAAGGCGCGCGAAGGGCGCTTCGAGCTGGCCGATGGCGGCACCCTGTTCCTCGACGAGATCGGCAATCTGCCGCTGCCCGGCCAGATGAAACTGCTGCGGGTGCTGGAAACCGGCCAGTTCGAGCGGCTCGGCTCGGGCCGCACGCGCCAGGTCAAGGTGCGCGTGCTGAGCGCGACCAACGCCGACCTCAAGGCGATGATCCGCGCAGGTACGTTCCGTGAGGATCTGTACTACCGGCTCAACGTGATCGAAGTGAACCTGCCGCCGCTGACCGAGCGCAGCGATGACATCCTGCCGCTGGCCGAGTTTTTCCTGGACGGCCGCGCCGAGCTGGGCGACGCCGCGCGCGAGGCGCTGCTGGCTTATCCGTGGCCGGGCAACGTGCGTGAACTGAAGAATGCGATCGAGCGCGCTGCGCTGCTGACCGGCGGCAATCCGATCACGCCCGACCTGCTCAACCTGCCACAGCACGCTGCGACCGCCGCCGCGCGCAACTTGGACGAGCCCAGCCGCGAGGCGGTCGAGGCGGCCCTGCACAAGGCCGATGGCGTGGTCAGCCGCGCCGCGCAGCACCTGGGCCTGTCGCGTCAGGCGCTGTACCGGCGGATGGAACGCTACGGCCTGGCGACGGCCTGAGGCGTGACGGGCGTGCTTGCCGCTGCCGGCATGCCGTACAAAGATGGCGTGTCCACACAACAGGAGCGACACCATGCGTTCTCGATATGTCCTGATGGCTTCGGCATGGCTGCTCGCCACGGCAGCGATGGCGCAGACGGCACCGGCTTCATCCGGCCAGAGCGACAGCTGGTCGGCGCGCCCGGCCACCGCCAGCTCGGTTACTTTTGGCGATCACGCAGCGGCGCAGGCCAAGTCCTCGCACAGCCCGTTCAAGTTCAAGGATCGCCGGCCGACAGGCCCTGCCGATCAGCCGCCGCCCGGCGCCAACGACAAGGCCGCGGTGATGGGCACCGATCGCGCCTGGCAGAACGGGCGTCCGCCGGTGAATTGCGCGCAAACGCCGATGGACCCCACATGTCGCCATTGATGCGGGCTGGCCGCCTCGGGGAGGCCGGCCGATGTGGCGTCGCTTGAGCTCGCTGCAGGGGCGGCTGACCCTGCTGCTGGCTGCCGCGGGTCTGTCCGGCGCGTTGATCTATGCCGGCATCACGCAATGGCCGCTGCCGCAGTTGCTGCTGTGGCTGCGCAAGGATCTGGCCGTGTCGATACGCGCGCCGATGCAGCTGGGCATCTATGGCGGGCTGCTGGTCAGCGTGCTGGTGCTGCTGCCGCTGGCGTTCCTGCTGGCCGGCCGGGTGATGGCGCCGGTGAGCCGGCTGCTGCGCGCGCTGGAAGGCGCGGTGGCGAGCTACCGCGACGGCGATTTCAGCTTCTCCATCGCGATCAACCGGCGTGACGAGCTGGGCGAGCTGATCCGCATGCACAACGCGCTGGGCCAGACCCTGCGCGAGCAGCGACAGCACCTGGTGCAGCGCGAGCTGCTGCTCGACACGGTGGTGCAGAACACGCCGGTGGCGCTGGTGCTGACCGATTCGATCGGCCGGGTCGCCTACGCCAACATCGCTTCGCGCCATCTGTTCAACGAGGGCCGGAATCTTGTCGGCCTGGATTTTTCCGCGCTGCTCGCCGATGCGCCCGAAGCGCTGCGCAAGGCGGTGGAAAGCGGCGAGGATGCGCTGCTCAGCGTGGAAATGGATGGCAGCGAAGAAACCTTCCACCTGTCCCAGCGCGCGTTCCGCCTGCAGGGCCGGCCGCATCGGCTGCAGCTGTTCCGGCGCATGACGCGCGAACTGTCGCGACAGGAAGTGGCGACGTGGAAGCGGGTGATCCGGGTGATCAGCCACGAGCTCAACAATTCTCTGGCGCCGATTTCCTCGCTGGCGCATTCCGGCGCCGAGCTGGCGCGGCGCGGGCAACTGGACCGCCTGCCCAACGTGTTCGCCACCATCGGCGAACGCGCGATGCACCTGCACGGTTTCATCGCCGGCTACGCCAGCTTTGCCAAGCTGCCCACGCCGCGGCCGGTGGCGGTCGAATGGGCGCGTTTCCTCGACGGCCTGTCGCTGCATTGCCATTACCGCCTGGCGGCGCCGCCGCCGCAGCAGCCGGGCCTGTTCGATGCCGTGCAGATCGAGCAGGTGCTGATCAACCTGATCAAGAACGCGCACGAATCCGGCAGCGCCGAAGACGAGGTGACCTTGTCGATCATGGAGGTCGGCAACGAGCTGCGCATCGAGGTGGCCGATCGCGGCCCCGGCATGAGCGAGACCGTGCTGGCGCAGGCCTTGCTGCCGTTCTATTCGACCAAGCGCTCCGGCACCGGCCTGGGCCTGGCGCTGGCGCGCGAGATCACCGAGGCGCACGGCGGCCGCGTGCTGCTGGCCAACCGCGAGGGTGGTGGTTTGCGGGTGAGCCTGCGGTTGCCGCAGGCGGAGAGCCGGTGATGCAAGGCCAACTCCGCACAGCGATGCAATTGTCTAACAGAAGGCCTGTCGTCTAGGATCGGCGGATGTTTCGTCCCGCCCCGTCATTGCTGAGTCGTCTGCGCCGCCACCGCGGCCTGTGGCTGTTGGCCGTGGCGGTGCTGATGATCAAGCTGACCGCGGGCACGATCTGCCTGGGTGACGGACCGAGCCTGCCGGCCGCTATCGCCACTTCGCTGTACGGCGTGTCGCTGGATGTGGCTGAGCACGCCGCGCCGGTCGGTGCGAAGGGTGACTGCCTGCTCGGCGAACCGGGCGGCTGCCATTGCGCCTGCGCGCACTCGGTGACCTTGCCGACCACCGCGTTGGCGTCGATCACGACGATGGAAGTCAGTTTTGCATCTCCGGCCACCCGTGCCGGCTTCACGCCGGCCATGACCGGCTCGTTGCTGCGCCCCCCGATCACCTGAAACCACTCCGTTCCGCGACGAAGCCGCCTGTGCGGTTCGTCGCCTCGTGATTGTTTTCAGGAGATGGCTTTATGTCTGTTCCACGTTCGGTGCCGATCGGCGCCGTGTGCCTGCTGTATGCGGCGATGCTCAGTGCCGCGCCTCATTCCGATCCATCGCCAACGGCAGTTGTGCTACCGACAACACGGGCGTCGCCCCTGTTGCAGGATGCGGTACGTCGCGTCTGGGAAACCAGTCCCGAGGTGCAGGCCGCGCGGGCGGATCTCGCCGCCGCCCAGGCGCGTGCGCGCGCAGCCGCGCAACCGATGTACAACCCCTCGCTGTCGCTGGAAGCAGAGGGCGCCGACGTGGACCGGCGCACGGCAGGTGTGAGCCTGGCGCTGGATTTTTCCGGCAAGCGCCGCGCCCGCAGCAGTCGAGGTGAGGCCGAGCTCCTTGCTGCCGAAGCGGGCTACGACCTGCGGCGTCGCGACGTCGCCACGCGCTGGCTGAAAGCCTGGTCGACCGCCGCGTTCGCGGCCCGACAGAGCGAGCTGGGCCAGCGTCGCCTCGCGCTGATGCAGCGCTTCGACGAGTTGGCCACACAGCGACTCAAGGTTGGTGACATCAGCAGCCCCGAACGCGATCTGGCGGGTCTGGCGCTGGGCGAGGCGCAGCTGCAACAGGCGGCGCTGGTGGGCAATGAAGCGGCAGCGCGCGCCATGTTGCTGGCCATCAGTGACGATCAACGCACCCCATTGCCACCGCTGCCGCATGGCATCTCGCCCGCGGTGGACAGCATCGTGGCATTGCCCGTCGATGAACTGCCCGAACTGCGCCAGGCCCGAGCCCAGCAAGCGAGTGCGGACGCGGGCGTGCAAGTGGCACGACGTGCGCGGATTCCCGATCCCACGCTCAGCCTCACCGGTGGTCAGGTGCGGAGTGGGCCGCGCACTGATCAGGTGATCGGTGTGAGCGTGTCCATTCCATTGCCCGTGCTCAACACCGGACGTGCCGAAGTGGATGCCGCCCGAGCGGAAGTCGACGCGGCAGCGGCCGGCGTGCGCTCGCGCCAGTTTGTGTTGCGCGCCGGACTGCAGGAAGCGCAAGCGCGCTATGCCGCCCTGCGCAGTGCAGCCGAAGCGTTTCGCAGCGGCCGTGCCGCTGCGTTCGAGGATCGCACCACGCTGCTGGAAAAGCTCTGGCGTGCTGGCGAGATGAGCACGTCCGATTACCTCGTGCAGCTCAAGCAAAGCCTCGATACCGCGTTGTCCGGTCAGGCACTGGAAAGCCAGACCTGGCAAGGCTGGTTCGACTACCTCGCCGCTGCCGGCCGCCTTGGCGACTGGCTCGATGGCAGTACGCAGGACGGCCGCAATCAGGACGGCCGCAAACAGGAATTTCCCCGATGAATACTTCTTTCATGAAACGCAACCTGTGGGCGATGCTGTTGTCGGTCGCCTTCACTGGTTCCGGCATGGCGCAGGATACCGCGCCCGCCGATCCGCTTGCCCTGGATGCCAAGGCCATCAAGGACGCCGGCATTGTCCTCGACAAGATCGCAGCGCGTGCCCTGACCGATGAGCTGAAGGCCCCTGGCGAGGTGAAGGTCGATGCCTATTCCACCGTGCTGGTGTCGCCACGCGTGGAATCGCAGGTACTCGCGCGCAAAGTCCGGCTGGGTGATGTGGTGAAGACGGGTCAGCCGCTGGTCGTGCTCTCCAGCGTGCAGGTCGCCGAGACGCAGGGCGCGTTGATCGTGGCCGAACAGGACTGGCAACGGATCGCGTCGCTCGGGCCGCAGGCGGTGTCGGCACGACGCTACAACGAAGCAAAGGTGCAGCGTGATCAGGCGCGCGCCAAGTTGCGCGCCTATGGTCTGTCGGAGAGACAGATCGGTGGCCTGCTGCGCAAGGGATCCGCGGGTGCCGATGGCAGCTTCGAATTGCTTGCGCCGAGCGAAGGTCGTGTCGCTACCGATGAGTTTCTCGTCGGCGAGCGTGTCGAACCGGGCCGCCTGCTGTTCACTCTGGTCAAGGAAGATTCGGTCTGGGTCGTGGCGCAGATGATGCCGGCTGAAGCCGAGCGGGTGAAGCCGGCGGCTGATGCCCGCATCCTGGTGCACGACACCGCGCTACCCGGCAAGGTAGTGCAGCGCTCGCACCAGACCGATGAACGCACGCGCACGGTGCCGGTGCGCATCGCGGTCGACAACCGCAAGGATCTGCTGCATCCGGGTGAACTGGTCGATGTTCGTATCGCCACGGCTGGCGCCGCACGGAAGCTGGCGGTACCTACTGAAGCGATCGTGCTGTTGCAGAACCAGTCGACCGTATTCCTCGCCAAGGGCAACGGCCAGTTCGAGCCTGCCTCGGTGATGGTCGGCGATACGCGCGATGGCTGGACCGTGGTCACCCAAGGCCTCAAGACCGGCGACACCTACGTGCGCAAGGGCGCCTTCGCCCTGAAGGCCCGTTTGCTGCGCGCGCAGCTGGGAGAAGAATGATGCTTGAGCGCCTGGTTGAATGCTCGCTGCGCTACAAGGTGCTGGTGCTGATCATCTTTGCGGTGCTCGGCTTTCTCGGCTTCCAGGCGGTACGCCAGCTGCCTATCGACGCATTTCCCGATGTCACGCCGGTGCAGGTCAATGTGTACACCGAAGCCTCCGGTCTCGCCGCGGAGGACGTGGAACAGCTGCTGACCACGCCGGTGGAATCGGCGCTGGCCGGGCTGCCCAAGGTGGAGCAGATCCGCTCGGTGAGCCTGTTCGGCTTGTCCTACGTGTCGGTCTATTTCGACGACGAGATGGACATCTATTTCGCCCGCCAGCTGGTCAACGAACGGCTGCAGCAAGTCGGCGATCGATTGCCCGCCGGCTACGGCAGGCCGGAGATGGGCCCGAACACTTCCGGTCTGGGCCAGGTGTTCTGGTACACCGTCGAGCGCGCCGACAACACCTTGAAAGGTGCAACGGCGGGCGCCGCGCCGAACGACATGGATCTGCGCACGCTGCAGGACTGGACCATCCGTCTGATCCTGCGCACCGCGCCTGGTGTCGATGACGTCACTTCGTGGGGCGGACAGGAGAAGCAGTTCCAGGTGCGCATCGATCCGATGAAGCTGATCGCGCACAAACTCGGTTTCAAGGACGTGATCGAGGCGCTGCAGGCGAACAACGCGCAGGTCGGCGGCAACTTCGTCGATGTGGGGCGTGAGCAATATCTGGTACGCGGGCTCGGGCTGATCCAGAACGTCAGAGATCTGGGCAACATCGTGCTGAAGACGGAAGACGGCACGCCGGTCCATGTGCGCGATGTGGCCACCCTCATCGAAGCCGGTGCGCCGCGCACCGGTGCAGTGACACGCGACGGCAAGGAGGTGGTCCTGGGCATGGCGCTGGCGCGCATTGGCGAGAACGCCAAGAGCGTGGTCGATACGGTCAAAGCCAAGCTCGCTACGGTGAGGCGGGCACTGCCGCCGGGGGTGACGGTCAAGCCGGTGTACGAACGCACCGAACTGGTCAAAGCCGCCGTCGGCACCGCCGTACGCGCCCTGGTGGAGGGCTCGGTCCTGGTCGCGCTGGTGCTGTTCCTGTTCCTCGGCGAGTTGCGCAGCGCGCTGGTGGTCGTGGTCGCCTTGCCGCTGGCGATGCTGATCGCCTTCATCTGCATGAACCAAGTCGGCCTGTCGGCCAACCTGATGTCGCTGGCGGGCCTGGCGATCGGTATCGGCATGATGGTGGATGGTGCGGTGGTGATGGTGGAAAACGCCTATCGCATCATGGCCGAACGCAAGGCGCTTGGTGGCCCGGTGGATCGCACCGCCGCCGTGCTGGCGGCTGCTCGCGAGGTGGCCAATCCGATGGCGTTCGCGATCCTGATCATCATCGTGGTGTTCCTGCCGCTGTTCGGCCTGCAGGGGCTGGAAGGCAAGATGTTCAAACCAATGGCGTTCAACATCAGCTTTGCCATGGCAGGTTCACTGATCCTCGCGCTGACCTTGATCCCGGTGCTCGCGGCACTGGTGTTGAAGCCGAAGGAAGAGAAGGACACCTGGCTGGTCGCGTTCCTGAAGCGCCACTACGCCACCGTGCTCACTTGGGCGTTGGCACGACGCAAGCTCGTACTTGGCCTCGCCGCCGGAGCCCTGGTCGGCAGCCTTGCGTTGTTCCCGTTCCTGGGCAAGGAGTTCATGCCCAACCTGAAAGAGGGCGCCATCATGTGGCGCATCACCTCGATTCCCTCGGCGTCGCTGGATGAGTCGATCGACGTTTCCAGGCAAGTCTCCGCGTTGGTGAAACAGAAATTCCCGGAAGTGGAAACCACGCTGGCGATGATCGGCCGCGCCGAAAAGGGCGAAACCGCGGACGTGAACTACATGGAGGTGTACACGCCGCTGAAGCCCAGGGATCAATGGCGCAAGGGCGAGACGCTGGAGAGTATCGAGGAAGCGATGCAACAAGAGTTGTCGGCGGCGCTGCCCACCGCCGTGGTGAGCTATACCCAGCCGATCCAGATGCGCATTGAAGAGTTGATCTCCGGCGTACGCGCCACCTTGGCACTGAAGATCTACGGTGATGATCTGGGCGAACTGGATTATCTCAGCGACCGCATCAAGAACGTGCTGGCCGGTGTGCCTGGGGTGGCCGATCTCGCGCTGGAGGCAAACATCGGCAAGCCGCAGATCCGCATCAAGGTGGATCGCGATGCGCTGGCGCGTTATGGCCTGAATGCCGACGACGTGCTGACGGTGGTGAAGAACGGCATCGGTGGCGAGCCGGTGACCACGCTGCTCGATGGCGTGAAGCGCTTCGATATCGCGGTGCGGCTGGACGATGCCGACAAGGCCTCGCTGCCGGCGATCCGGCGCATTCCGATCCGCAGTGCCAGCGGCGCGCTGGTGCAGCTGTCGCAGGTGGCCGAGGTCAGCGAGGCGGAAGGCTATTCGTTCATCCGCCGCGAGAAGTTGCAACGCTACGCGGTGATCCAGATGGACGTGCGCGGCCGCGATATCGATGGCTTCGTCAAGGACGCGAACGCTGCCATCGCGCAACAGGTGAAGCTGCCGACCGGCTACTACAGCGAATGGGGTGGCGCATTCGAGAACCAGCAGCGGGCGCTGAAGCGGTTGGCGCTGATCGTGCCGGCAACGATCTTCTTCATCTTCGTGCTGCTCTACACCGCCTTCAATTCGGTGAAGTACGCCGCGCTGATCCTCGCCAACGTGCCGTTTGCCACCATCGGAGGCATCGTCGGGCTGGCGATCACCGGGCAATACCTGTCGGTACCCTCGGCGATCGGTTTTATCGCGGTGTTCGGCGTGGCGATGTTGAACGGCATCGTGCTGGTGAGCTTCCTGAATGTGCAACGCGAAACAGGGCTGCCTGTGCGCGAAGCGGTGGTGCGCGGCACGGCACTACGCACGCGGCCCGTGATGATGACCGCCAGCGTGGCGATCCTGGGTCTGGTGCCGATGCTCCTTTCCAGTGGCGTCGGCGCGGAAACCCAGCGTCCGCTGGCCACCGTGGTGGTCGGCGGCCTGATCACGTCGACCCTGCTGACCCTGGTGCTGTTGCCGGTGCTGTACGACTGGATCGAGGAACGCGCCGCGCGAAAGGCCAGCCGGGCGTGACGAGCGCCGGCTCGCCTATACTCAAGGCTTCTTCAGGGAACCAGGGGTAGGGCAATGGGACAGCTTCTTGCATTGGTGATCGTGTTCGTCGTCGTGGTCGGCGTGGCCAAGCTGGTGCGCATCGTGCCGCAGGGTTTCGAGTGGACGGTGGAGACGTTCGGCAAATACACCCGCACGCTCAGCCCGGGGCTGCATTTCCTGATCCCGATCTACCAGGCGGTGGGTCGCAAGATCAACATGATGGAACAGGTGCTGGACGTTCCTTCGCAGGACGTGATCACCAAGGACAACGCGGTGGTGCGCGTCGACGGCGTGGTGTTCTACCAGGTGCTGGACGCGTCCAAG
>Ga0207664_10000544_pt1 | contig 26705 bp, 17 predicted proteins | sample LARL83metaG_FD_184349 | JGI IMG/M metagenome (GOLD analysis project Ga0207664, IMG submission 184349) | Corn, switchgrass and miscanthus rhizosphere microbial communities from Kellogg Biological Station, Michigan, USA - LAR L8-3 metaG... | ecosystem: Host-associated > Plants > Roots >... | reverse complement strand
CGCGGCTGAGCGCCTGGCGAGAGCCGGTCTCGATACGCGCGTTTTCGATGAGAAGCTGGCTTGGGAAAAGCCCTGCGGCGGTGGTCTCACTTATAAGGCTTATCGCGATTACCCTTTTCTGATCAAAAACGATACTCCTAAGAAAATCATCAACGACACGTTCCTCGCTGCTCCCAAAGCAGGCGCCGTGAAGATGGCCCTTAGCCGCCCCTTGGTGATTTACTCGCGCCTGGATCTGAACCGCATGCTGCTCGATCGCGCCCAACAGGCTGGTGCGCAATTGGAGAAGACGCGCGTGCTCGAGGTCGAACGCACCGGCAAGGGTTGGTTGTTGAAGACCCGGCAAGGTTCGCTCGAGACCGATTTTTGCATCATCGCGACCGGCGCGCGCAACCCGCTCCGCAACGTTGGAACCGAGTGGACTGCCGCCGACACGATGTGCGCGCTCGGCTATTACGTGCCTTCGCAGCAGGATCACATTGATATCCAGTTCTTGTCGAATCTGGAAGGCTACATCTGGGTGTTTCCCCGCTGCGGTCATCTTTCTGTTGGCATTTGTGGAAAAGGTGAACCGGCCCATGCATTGCGAGCGCGGTTGGAGCGCTACATGGAAGAGAAGGGCATCGCGTACAAGGGCGCGGCCTTCTACGGCCATATGCTCCCGTCTCTCGAAACCTCCGGGTGGAAGAAGAACCGCGTGGCGGGCGATGGCTGGCTGGCAGTGGGAGACGCGGCCGGATTGGTGGATCCTATCACCGGCGAAGGACTGTACTACGCTATGCGTTCGGGCGACTTGGCTAGTCAGGTGGCGCTTAACGAATCCCATTCCATCGCAGAAAAGGCGCACGCCTATCGGAATCTGCTCCGCAACGAATTCATAGCCGACCTCGAATTCGGCGCAAGCATCGCCCGCCGTGTATTCGTCGGCCGATTCCTGTTCAGTACCGTGCCGGCTCGCATGGTTGGATTTGTGCGCCGCAGCCCACGCTTCCGCGGGCTCATCGAGGACTTGTTCGCCGGTACCCAGCCGTATCTCGGTCTCAAGAGCCGCCTCCTCAAGAATCTGAACGGCACTCTGCAGGAGGTGATCATGAATTTCTTCCTCCAAAAATTGATCGCCGAAAGAACCTGACCGCTAAGGTTATGGACCGCCGCCGTTCCGAAGCCCTCTTCACCCGCGCGCAGAAGCTCATTCCAGGTGGTGTCAACTCGCCTGTTCGCGCGTTCCGCAGCGTCGGGGGCACGCCACCTTTCATCGCTCGTGGTGAGGGATCGAAGATTTACGACGTCGACGGCAACGAATACATCGACTACGTCCTGTCGTGGGGACCGCTGATCCTGGGTCACCGGCCGCAAATTGTCACCGACGCCTTGCGCGAGGTCCTCGAGATCGGCACCAGCTTCGGCGCGCCTACGGAACGCGAGGTCGAGCTGGCCGAACTGATCCGGGAATGCGTTCCATCGATTGAAATGGTCCGCCTGGTCAGCTCGGGGACTGAAGCCACCATGAGCGCGTTGCGTGTGGCACGGGGATTCACCGGCCGCGACCTCACCATCAAGTTCGAAGGCTGCTACCACGGCCATGTTGATTCGCTGCTGGTGAAGGCCGGCTCTGGGATGGCGACGCTGGGCATCGCCGATACGGCCGGCGTACCTGAGTCTTTCGCAGCAACCACGCTGGCGCTGCCGTTTAACTCAATCGAAGCTGTGGAAAAGGCGTTTCACGAACGAGGGGACAAGATCGCCGCTGTAATTGTTGAGCCGGTGGTTGGCAACATGGGTTGCGTGCCTCCGCTGCCCGGATTCCTTGAGGCATTGCGAAGCTTGACCTTGCGGCACGGAGCGCTCCTCATCTTCGACGAAGTCATGACCGGCTTCCGGCTGGCGCTCGGCGGCGCGCAGCAGCGCTTCTCGATTAAACCGGATCTCACCACCCTCGGCAAAATAATCGGGGCCGGGCTGCCCATGGCCGCTTACGGCGGGCGCGCCGACGTAATGAACAAAGTGGCGCCCGTTGGACCTATTTATCAGGCCGGTACGCTTTCCGGCAATCCGTTGGCCGTCAGCGCCGGGATCGCGATGCTGCGCCACCTGAAATCGCATCCCGAGATCTATGAAACGGTCGAACGGCGGACGGCGCAGCTCGCCTCGCAAGTGCCTCCAGGCATTACAATAAATCGGGTTGGATCGATGTTTACTTTCTTCTTTTCGAGCGACCCGGTGACCGACTGGGAATCGGCCAAACGCTCGGATACCGGGCGGTTCAAGCAGTTCTTCCACTGGATGCTCGATCGCGGTATATATCTGGCGCCATCCCAGTTCGAGGCTGGGTTCGTTTCGTCCGCCCATACCGGGCCGGACATCGCCCGGACGGTGGCTGTCGCCGGGCAGTTCTTCGATCAACTAAAATAGGGGGTATATGAATAACAGCACGGCGAACCCGGCTGAACTGGGGTTTGGAACCGTTGGTCTGGACTTGCCCGCTTGGAAGAAAGCCCTCAGCGCTACGGCTGCCATACTGCTGGCCATTCTCTTTTTCGTATCGGGCGCCTGGAAGCTGAGCGATCCGTTTCAGTGGGCGCAGATCCTGGGCGAGTTCCGCGTTCCGGCCAGTCTCGCTTTGCCTTTTACCCTCGCCCTCGGTATTGGCGAGATGTTGGGCGCCGTTCTCATCACTGTGCCACGCTTCCGCAGATGGGGAAGCTGGCTGATCGCCCTGCTGCTGGTCGCTTTCATGATCTATATCGGGGCGAATTACAACACGCTCGCGGGCAAAGAGTGCAGTTGCTTCCCCTTAGTGAAGCGCACCATAGGCCCCGCGTTTTTCATCGGCGACACAGTTATGTTGCTCATGGCTGGGCTGGCCGGTTGGTGGGCGAGGCCGTCAGAAAATATCCGGGGCGCGTTCGTGATTCTGGGCGCGGTGGCAGTCTTTGCAGCCGTCTCACTGGGCGTCAATACCACGCGTCAAAGTGGTTTGAAGGCTCCTGATTCGATTACTGTCGATGGAAAACCATTCTCACTGGGCGAGGGAAACATTTTTCTGTTCTTCTATGACCCCGAGTGCATGCATTGCGACGCGGCTGCTCGCAGGATGTCGAAGCTGAATTGGAAAGATACGAAGGTGATCGGAATTCCCACTCAGGATCCCCAGTTTGCCGCATCTTTTCTGAAAGACACCGGATTGCGCGCCGGTACCTCCAACGATCTGCAGCCATTACGTTCGATATTCAAGTTCCAGGACGCTCCGTATGGTGTGGCCTTGGTACGCGGGCGTCAAAAGGTTGCAATTACCGCATTCGAAGGCGACGAACCTGATGCGGCGCTGCGAAAAATCGGCTTCGTACAATAAGTCCGGCGAGAATAAGGAAGCCGCTCTGGGGCGCCTACGTAGTGCCGGGTCCAGGCTCACCAGCGAAGACCAAGTTCACGTCTGAATCAACTCCAGAGCTCGAGTCATTAAAGGAAAGCAGCGCCTTTGTCGCCGATTCCAACAGCGCTGGAGCGATCGCACTGAAATCCACGCCGGCGTAGAGCCGCCGAAGTTGAAATTGCCATTTCTTCTGGAATGCCGCCCGCCTCTTGGCCTGCTCCTTGGCGGGAACATTTCCCAAACCACTTAAGTCCACCAATGCATCTACCAGCGCGCTCTCGCTTCGGACCAGGCGATAGAGGCACCTGCGGCTGGCGCTCAATCGCTGCACGGTTTCGATGATTCCTGGCGTGCGTTTGAGCGAATAATAGCCGGCCACCTCCTCGAAACCTTCCCGCCGCAGCCCGGCCTCCACTCGCTCCAGCAACGGGATCATATTGTTCTTCGCCCGGCGGAACAGGATGGCCATGAGGCGCGGGTTTAACACATCGTAAGTCAGCTCTGTCCGCACTCGTCCGCGGAACGGGCGGCTGGCCTGATAGACCAACATTGGATAGGCCGACTTCCAGTCGCGGAAGCGTTCCAGGTTATGGAAGTAGACCGCCGGAACGTGCGCCCGCAGAGCCGCTTGTAGCGCTACGGATATTCGAGCGAAAGTAGGCAAAAATGCAGCGCTGCGCTCAGCCGGCAATGAAAGCCAGCAGGCGTCCGGCTCCGGACAAACGACACCTGGAATAATTGCTTGCATGCTCCCTTGCTTGCGCACTGAGGTCTGTTCGGAGTATACGAACGAGCGTCAAGCTTTCTGCAGAATTTCCGGGCGTTAGATCCTGCCAAGAATTGAAAATGCCACAAACTAAGGGATCTAGTGCGGGTTAAACATTTCTACATAGACTTGTGACCGGCTGATACGATACGTGATGATGGCGCGTCTCCTCCAAGGGCACCGGTGAAGCGATTCCTGCGGCAATGGTTACGGGGCGGGGAAAACCTGGATGCGCACCATCACACCAGGCATCGGACGCATCCGTGGTATTTGGTCATTTGGCTGACCGGCGTCGATTATTTTTCGACGCTCGGCTATCAGCCGGGAATCGCCCTCCTGGCAGCCGGAGCGCTGTCGCCGATAGCCACCGCGGTTCTGGTCGCGGTGACGCTATTGTGTGCGCTGCCGATCTATATCCAGGTCGCCGGCAGGTCCTACGTTGGCCAAGGGTCGATCGCGATGCTCGAGAATCTGCTGCCGGGTTGGGCCGGCAAGATGCTGGTGTTGGTGCTGCTGGGCTTTGCGGGCACCGACTTCATCATCACCATGACCCTTTCGGCGGCCGACGCCGCCACGCATGCCACCGAGAACCCATATCTGCATCGCTTCCTGGGTGACGCCCATCTCAGCATTACGCTGGCCCTGCTCGCGTTGCTGGCGGCGGTGTTCCTCAAGGGTTTCGCCGAGGCCATCGAGTTGGCCACCGCAGTCTGTGTTCCTTACCTGCTGCTGAACGCCATCGTGCTCGCCCGCGTGCTATTCACAGCCCTCCAGCATCCCACGCTTTTTCGGGATTGGAAGTCGGCCCTGTTCCGCCAGCATAACGATTGGACCGGCCTACTCATCGCATCGCTGCTGGTCTTCCCTAAGCTTGCGCTAGGTTTGAGCGGATTCGAGACCGGTGTTTCCGTGATGCCGCTCATTCGCGGTAGTGAAGGAGAGAATGACGATTCCGACGCTCGCCCCAAGGGTCGCATTCGAAGCACCCGCAAATTGCTGACGAGCGCCGCGCTGATCATGAGCGTGCTGCTGATCCTTTCGAGCTTCGTCACCGCGCTTCTGATCCCGGAAAGCGCCTATAAAGATGGCGGACCGGCCAGTGGACGCGCCATTGCGTACCTGGCGCACGAGTATCTGGGCAACGCCTTCGGAAGCATTTACGATATCTCCACCATCCTCATCCTCTGGTTCGCAGGCGCATCCGCGATGGCTGGACTGCTCCACCTGATTCCCCGCTATCTTCCACGCCTCGGAATGGCACCCCATTGGGTGGCCTACTCGCGTCCTCTGGTCCTGCTACTGTTCGGTTTCAACGTCCTCATCACGCTCATTTTCCGCGCCAACGTGGAAGCACAAGGCGGCGCTTATGCCACCGGTGTTTTGGTGCTGATGTCTTCCGCCGCGGTGGCCGCCGCCATTTCACTGTGGAAGGAGCACGACGTCAAGCTCAGCCTGTACTGCTGGATGGTCACCGTGGTCTTCGCCTACACCACGACTGCCAACATAATCGAGCGCCCAGACGGCATTATTATCGCGAGCTGCATCATCTTTTTCATCCTGACGGTGAGTGGCATCAGCCGTTACATCCGTTCCACCGAATTGCGCGTAGCCGGCACCACCTTCGCTGACCACGAATCGGAAAGGCTGTGGAAGTCAATGGTTGGCCGGCAGGTGAATCTGGTTCCGATTCGAAGCCTGGATCCGGATATTCGCAAGGATCGCACCACGAAAATCCGGGCGCACTACAAGCTGCATGGCCCGCTGGCCTTCTTGCATGTCGGCCTGCTCGATAACCGCAGTGAGTTTCTCTCGCCTTTGTATATCAAGGTGACGCATGAAGACAGCGCCTATTTAGTGGAAGCATCCCAGGCGGTGGCCATTGCCAATGCGGTGGCTTATCTGAGCGAGGACTTGCACCCCATCAGCATCGTGCTCGGGCTGAGCCGGCAGAATCTGATGCGGCAGTCCATTCGGTTCTTTCTGCTGGGCGAAGGCGAGACCGGCCTGATGGTTTATGCCGTTTTGCAGAAATACTGGGAGTCGACGCCCGAAGAAGACGAGCGGCCGTTGATTTTTCTGATGAGCGATTGACGGATTCGGGACTATCGGCTGGCCGCAAACGAAGGGTCCTCGGCGGGCGTCCGATCGTGATCGGCTGGGGCGAACTGGGCCGTAAAGTAGAATGCGCTGCCTTTTCCAGTCTCGCTGGTGACCCAGATCCGTCCACGCATCAGTTCCACCAGCCTGGCTGATATCGTGAGACCCAGACCCGTTCCACCGTACTTCCTGGTCATCGATCCATCCGCTTGGGAGAACGGCTGGAAGATGATCGCCTGCTTGTCGCCGGGGATCCCGATGCCACTATCGATCACCACGAAACGCAGGCAAACGTGCTCAGGATCGGTTGACTCCACGGAAACATGAACCTCGATACCGCCGGACTTCGTGAATTTGACTGCGTTCCCCAGCAGGTTGATCAGCACCTGGCGAAGCCGGCCCGGATCGCCGCTGATTTCTTCGGGCACCTGCGGCGCAATCTCGCAGGTAAACATTAGACCCTTTTGCCTGGCCTGGACCGCAAAGACCTTGGACGTTTCAGCGACAACCTTACGCACATCGAAGGGGATATTTTCGAGCTCGAGTTTTCTCGCTTCGATTTTGGAAAAATCGAGCACATCATTCAGCATTTCAAGCAACGACAGCGCGGAATTCCGAGCCGTACCCAGCAGGTCCCTTTGTTCATCGGAGAGGTGGGTCTCGAGCGCCAACTCCGTCATTCCGATGACGCCATTCATGGGTGTACGCAACTCGTGACTGATGTTGGCCAGGAAGCTGCTCTTGGCTTCATTGGCAGCCTCGGCCAGTTTCTTGGCGGATTCCAGAAGCCGGCGGTCCCTGACAGCCTTAGAATAATCCCGGTTGAGATGCCTGCTCTGGATCAACAGAAACGCCATGTACACCGTGGCAATCAGCGCCATCCCATAGCCCTCGCCACCGATATAGAGACCGATTACGATTCCTGGTCCCAGCAAGGGAAGAATGTGCCAATTGAGATAGAGCAGGCGCGGCGTGAGTGAGACTAGGCCGCCGGCACTGATTCCCATCAGACAGATGGTCAGCAAGAGCGAGTTCCAGTGGGCGTAACCATAGTTGACATAGTTGTAGCCGCTGATCCAGGCCCAGGAACTTGAGGAGACCAGCAGGCAGGCGCAAAACGCCATCCGCCAGCCGCGTGGATTGCGGGGATAAATTTCGCTTTTTCGGAGCACCAGCAGTAGTCGCGCGAGACCGGCGGCCATCGCGGCCGACGCAAATATCGACGTGCTGACGGGGTGGTCCTTGAAAAACGTTCCGCCCAGCAATACAAATTGCACCGCCGCCAAGCCAGCCCAGATTCCAGGCAGGGCCCGCCGTGTGATGTCGGCGTCCTGCTGTTCCAGCAAGTCGAGGGTTCTGGAGTGGGATGGGTCCGCCACTGCCCGTCTATCGGCAAGTGGCCTGAAAATCTTGAGTTAGCGCCAAAGCAGACCCCCTAGTTCGCTGTTATCTGGACGCTCTCAAGACCGTTTTCGGGCACCTCGACGCGGACGCCATGGGCCAGGCAAGCGGGGACGTCGTCAGGATTATAGACCTCGCACGGCGGTTGGTCCAGCCAGGCGAGTAGCACATAGCTACCGGGGGCCAAGCCTTTTACAAGGAAATTCCCGTATTCGTCGGCGAAGGTCGTTCTATAGGATTGGATGCGGCCGAGTGGGGGATCGGGAATCAGCATAACCGTGGCGCCGGTAGCGACCACTGCCGGATCCGTGGCCACGGCTCTGCCAACCACTCCGCCGCCGTGTATGCTCAAGACCACCTCCATAGCCGCTGGAGCGCCACCCGGTTCGGCTTCCAATCCGGTCGCCAGACGATCGGCGTTGCCCACCCGCACCGCCATGAGGTACGTGTCTTCGGGAGCGTTCGACACGAAGAGATCATACGTCTCCTCGGGAACGAAGGTCAGCGAGAAATCGCCGTTCTTGTCGACTGTGGCTCTAGCGACGGGCGCCGTGGCCCGGCGTGGCTCGAGCGACACCTGTAACCCGGAAAGCGCTGTGGAATCGTCATCTTCGATGTGCACTTTCCCCTTCCATATTTGTTGCGGTCCGATGACGATGTCGACGTTGGCAATATCGGCATCTCCGACTGAGATCGGGGTCCGGGCCGAAAGAGCCTGGCCGTCATCGACGCCAGTTGTCATCACCAGGTAAGGGCCGGTGGTGACTCCGCGGATTTCGAAATTCTGGTCAGCGTCGAAACCGACGTTGACGGGTGCGCTAACGGAGCCAGTGTTGTCAGGATCGTTCCAGCGCAGAGTAATGCTTGGCCCGTGGACAACCTTTCCGCTCAGAGCGCTGGTCACCCGGCCGTGAATACGGACCGTGTGCACGAGGGTGAGGAAGATGTCGATCCCGGCGACTTCCTGACCTGGTGAGAGACGCACTGCGACCGCATCGGCCAGCTTCTGCACCTCCGGAAAGAAAGTGACGGCGTAGCTCAGCTCAGGGGCAGGGCTCCCCGCGGAATCCGAGTGACGCTGCTCTTTGGCATCGGGCGGCAGCGGCGGCGCCTGGTACAAGGCCGCTACATAATACGAACCGGGCTCGAGCCCATGCACACGATAGTCGCCACGGTCATCAGTCTGAGTGCTGGCGGCCAAGGCGTACCCATGGCGGCCTCGGGAAAAATACTCACGGTACAACTGGATGGTCACATTTACGGCTGGCTCTGCATCATCGAACTTGACCTTGCCGCTGACGACTGCCCACGGCGTCATTCGAAACGCGAAGGAGCGAATGGTGTCACCGGAATGGGCTGAAAAGATCGGCGGCATTTTGTAGGCGCCGATGCGTCCGGCAGATTGGCGAAGGTATCCATCCCGCAAGACCGTGATCGAATAGCGGCCCGGCGCGACTTTGGGAAACGAGAAGACACCTGTTTCATTGGTGGTCTGAACCAGACCGCCGTTACCGGCTTCGGTAGGCCTCAGTGCCACTTGTGCACGCTGCAACGGCTGGCCGGTGGCGTCGCTCAACACGATGCCTTCGATGCTGGCCGGCTCTTCGGGCGTGACCGTCTGCGAAGTTTGCGCGCACAGCGCGAGCGTTGAGCTTAAGGTTACCAGGCAGAGCTTTAGCCCGAGCGGCGACAGGTCCACTCAGGGTATGACGCAGACGGGAGCAATTCTGTTGGGGTCGCTTTGCCTACTTGCGCTGCAACTCGTTGGGAACCCGCTGGCGATCGAGATCCTGAAACTGCAGCGTCCACTTTACCGGCAGGTTCTGCGGTATATAGCAAACCCGGTCGTCACAGGCCTGATACCGAAGTGTTCCTTCCAGGATGAATCGACCTGAGCCGTCGGCGACGGGCTTCACTTTGTCGGCAGCGCCAATGGTGACGTCGCGAGTCAGCCGGAAGCGGCCGGTATAAGCGGGAACCGTCTCGTCGATGGCAGGAAGGTGAAGCTTTTCGGATTTCGGAAAGCTGACAGCATGGACTGCGCCCGCGTCCGATTCCTTCATGGTCCAGTCGATCGGGATGTAGCCCTCCACGCCGGGCGCGTACACGTGCATGCTGGGTTTGAGTTCGATATCGAGCGTGAGCGCGACTCGCTGCCCGACAGTGACCACGGCATTGCTGGCGGTGGCAGTGAGCCTGAGCTGCTTGCCTTCTACATCGCTTTTCGCCTGCGCCGGTATCACGCCGAACTGATGCATCAACAGGTCGGCCGCGGTGTAGCGCTCGCGGTAATCATCTTCGAAATACTTGGCGACGATCAGTCCTTTGGCATCCAGGACGAACGAGCCAGGGTGGGGAATGCCGAAAGTTGGGTTCGTTTTTTCGACCGCTTCATTCAAGATTCCCAATTCGCGGATGATCTTGGAATCTGGATCCGAGAGGAGCGGAAAGTGGATGCCCTTGCGTTTCGCAAAGGTGCGCAGCACGGCTTCGCTGTCGTAGCTGACAGCGGCTAAGCCTAAGCCCAGTTTGCCGATTGCTTCCCGGTTCTGTTCCAGCTCGACGAGCTGGGCTTTGCAATACGGTCACCAGTCGGCGGAGCGGAAGAATAGGATCACGGCGCCTTTCGGCCCTAGCAGGCTGGTCAGGCTGTGTGCCTTGGCGTCCTGATCTTTCAGGTCGAAACCTGGCATTTTTGAGCCGACCGGCGGTCCATACTCGCGGGCGCTGAGAGACCCCCAACCCAGCAGTAGAGCGACGGCCGCACTGCGTCTAATGCCTAGCATTCCTTAATCTTAACAGTCATTCGGCTTTGAAAATTACACAACCATTACAGTCAACCGGCCAAATCCCTGGTAGTTTGTATAGAGCGTGATCAACTGGACCAACAGCATCGCCTTCGGCCTTTTCCACCTCGGCGCCGTGGCTGCGTTGTTCGTCTTTAGCTGGAAAGCACTGGCCGTGGCGGTCTTCCTCTTCTGGATGTGCACCGGGCTGGGCATCAGCATGGGTTATCACCGGCTGCACACTCACCGCTCGTATCAGGTGCCCCTGGCTCTTGAATACTTTTTCGCTGTCTGCGGCACGCTGACGCTGGAAGGCGGGCCGATTTTCTGGGTAGCGACGCATCGTCTGCACCACCAGAAGTCCGATCTACCCGGCGATCCGCATTCGCCTCACGATGGCGGCTGGTGGGCGCACATGGGCTGGCTGCTTCTGGGAGAGACCAAGCATAGCAATGCCTCGCTGTTTTCCAAGTACGCACCCGATTTGACGAAAGATCGTTTCTACGTTTGGCTCAACAACTATCATTGGGTTCCGATGATCGTGCTGGGCGTCCTCTTGTACGCCATGGGCGGTGCGCCGTTCGTTCTGTGGGGTATCTTTTTGCGCGTCGTCGTGGGACTGCACTGCACCTGGCTGGTCAACTCCGCGACCCACATGTGGGGCAGCCGCCGATTCGAAACGCGCGATGACTCCCGCAACAACTGGTTGATTGCACTTATTACGTCAGGCGAGGGTTGGCACAACAATCACCACGCACACCCGACCTCGGCAAGGCACGGGCTGGCGTGGTATGAGTTCGATTTGTCCTGGATTCAAATCAAGATTCTCAAGGCCTTGGGCATCGCCAAGGCCGTTCGCGTCGCGAAAATCAATAGCGCGCTGACCGAACGCGAAGCGGCGTAGCAGGATCAGCCCGGTAGAGCGTAGTTGCAGGCGTCCGGCAGTCTGACCTTCGACGAGGCTCGCTATACTCAAGCATTCGGACCTCCTCCGCTATGCAATCCCAGCCACAACAGCCAAGTCTAGTGCGGGGGATCGGTCTGCTCGAAGCAACTGCCGCCAACATGCTGAACATGATCGGCGTGGGGCCTTTTCTTACCATCCCGCTTACCATCGCCGCCATGGGTGGACCACAGGCGATGCTGGGTTGGATCGTGGGCGCTGTGGTTGCCATTTGCGACGGACTGGTTTGGTCGGAGCTCGGTGCGGCTCTTCCAGGCGCTGGTGGACCGTACATTTATTTGGAGCAGGCTTTCGGCCCCAGGGGTCTCGGACGGCTGATGAGTTTCTTATTCTTATGGGAGACCGTGTTCGTCGCACCGCTGTCCACGGCTTCCGGCGCGGTTGGATTCGCGCAATACACAAAATTTCTGATCCCGTCGCTGGGGCCCTGGCAAATGAAACTGCTGGCTGCGGGAACCTGCCTGCTCATGACGCTCCTGCTCTATCGCGACATTCGTTCGATTGGCCGGCTTTCCATCGCGATGTGGGTGGTAGTGATGGGAACAGCGGCTTGGATTCTCTTCGGCGGCTTAACGAACTTCCAAGTGAGCCGCATCGCCGATTTTCCGCCCGGCGCGTTTCATCTGTCGACCAGCTTTTTCGCAGGACTCGGTGGCGCGACACTGATCGCGATGTACGACTACGGCGGTTACTACAACGTTTGTTTGTTCGGGGGCGAAGTCAAGAATCCTGGGAAAACCATCCCTCGGTCGATTCTGATTTCCATCGGCGTGGTTGCCGTGCTGTATCTTTCGATGAACGTCTCCATCATCAACGTGATTCCCTGGCGCGAGGCTATGAAGTCCACTGCGATCGTCTCGGATTTCATGGACCGGTTGTACGGGCGAGGGGCGGCGAATGTAGTAACAGTACTGATACTGTGGACCGCGATGGCATCGGTCTTCGCAATTCTCTTGGGCTTTTCGCGCGTCCCCTATGCGGCGGCGGCCGAAGGAAGATTTTTCTCGATCTTCGCCCGGCTGCATCCCAAAGGTGCCTTTCCGTCCTTTTCGCTAGTGAGCCTGGGCGTTGCTTCAGCCGCGGCTTGCGCCCTCAGTCTCGAAGATCTGATCAAGGCGCTGACCGTTATCCAGATTCTGATTCAGTTCATGGCCCAGTGTGTCGCGGTGGTGGCAATCCGGAGGTATCGGCCGGACATCCCGCGTCCGTTTTCGATGTGGCTCTATCCTGTTCCGGCCGTTGTGGCGCTGGGAGGGTGGCTGTTTATTCTCGTGGCGAGCGGTCTTGTGTACGTTCTATCCGGACTTGTATTGATGGCGGTCGGGATTCTCGCCTATCTTTGGAGGGCGCGCCGCCAGGCCGAGTGGCCGTTTGCCACGGTATGAACCGCCGTTGGGAGGTCGCTCTGTTTGGTGACAGTTTTATCGATCACGTTCTCAGTGGATTTCCGAGCTGGCCCCAACCAGGCGAGGAGGCATTCGCGCAGAAATATTTTCGCGAGGCCGGGGGCGGCGCCGTCAACACCGCTTGCGGCCTGGCGCGCCTGGGACACAAGGCAGCCCTGTTTTCCATCACAGGCCGCGAGGATGGGGACTGGCTGATCTACCGAATTCAAAATTTCGGAGTGGACACGTCCCAGGTGCGGCGCGGCGACTTTCCAACTGGGCTCACCGTCTCCGTATCCGCGCCTGAGGAACGCGCTTTCTTCACCTACCGCGGCGTGAACGCGGCATTGGAGACGACTCTGCGTGACCCCGCTGTGGTCGAGCGGCTCTCCGAAGCCCAGCACGTACATTTCGCTTTCGCGCCCGAGCGTGAGCAGGGCATCGCCGTATTCGAAAAACTGCATGCCGCGGGTTGTACGGTCACGCTCGACACCGGCTGGCATACAGACTGGCTGCGTGATCCAGCGAATCTTGAGGTAATCCGCCGCGCCGACGTTTTCTTCCCGAATAAACGCGAAGCGGAAGCGATCACCGGCACCCAGGATCCAGCAAGGATGCTTGATTTCTTCGCGCAGCACGGCGCCGCCTGCGTCGCGATTAAACTGGGAAGGATGGGGGCGGTAATGGTTCACGGGGGCGTCAACTACGCATGTGGCGGTTTCGACGTCGAGGCGGTGGACACGACGGGCGCGGGAGACGCGTTCAATAGCGGCTTCATCCATGCTCTGCTGGATCGCCAGTCCCCGCAGCGGTGCCTGGAGATTGCGTGTCTCACTGGCGCTTTGTCGACTCTTGCGGCCGGAGCGCTGCAGTCGCTGCCTACACGCGAAGAGTTGGAGGCGCGCTCGTGGGCAAAGTAGCGCTGATCGGCGGCGGAGGTGTTCGCTCGCCACTACTGATGTATGGCCTCAATGAAGCGCGCAAAGCCATCGGCGTTGATGAACTCGTGATTTACGATGCCGATTTCGACCGAGCGACCCTGATGGCGAAACTCGGCGAGATCGTCGTCGCACGCGCCGGCGGTGATCTAAGAATCGGTATCGCGCGAGATATCGCAAGTGCGGCGGACGGCGCTTCATTCGTCTTGAATAGCATCCGCGTGGGTGGCATCGCCGCTCGCGCGCGTGACGAACGGATCGCGATCGAACGCGGCTATCCGGGCCAGGAAACAACCGGCCCCGGCGGCCTGGCGATGGCGCTCAGAACGATTCCGGTTATTTTGCAACAGGCCAAAATCGTGGAGCAGTACAGCCCGCAAGCCTGGTTCATCAACTTCACCAATCCAGCGGGGCTCATCACGCAGGTACTCGCGGATGAAACGGCGGTTAACGTGGTGGGAATCTGTGACACGCCAACCGAGCTATTCCACCGTATTGCGTTGGCCCTGGATGCTCCGGCCGCCGATATCCAATGTGAATACATCGGTTTGAATCATCTGGGCTGGGTGAAGAGTGTGCGGTTACGCGGCCAGGATGTAATGGCCCGGATTCTCGCGAATGATACCATTCTCCGCAGCCTTTACTCTACGGATCTGTTCGATCCGGTGCTCATTCGAAACCTCGGGCTGATACCGACTGAGTACTTATTCTTCTACTACGCGCGGAGCCGGGCGCTCGAAAATCAACGGACTGCAGGCGCAACGCGCGGCGAAGAGATCGTTCACATGAACGAGGCGCTTTTTTCCGAGCTGGGGGCCGATCTTCAATCGCGAAAACCAGAGCGGGCTCTGGAGACCTACGAGAACTATCTGAAGCAGCGCTCCGGTTCGTACATGAAACTAGAGGCCAATGCCGGCTCCGCTTTTGCCACAACCCCGGATATTCAGGAGAACCCTTTTGCCAGCGCGACCGGCTATCATCGCATCGCCTTAGAAGTGATGCAGGCGTTGACCAGCCCCACGCCCCGGCGCGTTGTCGTCAACGTCCGAAATCAAGGGGCCATTGAAGATCTGAGACCTGATGATGTGGTCGAAGTACCGTGCCTGGTGAGCCGGGCAGGATTAGCACCGCAGACGGCAGGCGCGCTTCCCGACGCGGTCAAGGGTCTGGTGTTAGCAACAAAAGCATATGAGCGCACGGCTATCCAGGCAGCGCTCGATGGTTCGATGGAACGAGCCCAAACGGCGCTCCTGCTCTATCCGCCGGTCGGTGAGTGGGAGCCGGCGGAGAAGTTGCTTCAGGCGTTGATCGAAGGCGATCCTGAATATCTGGGGTATCTGAGGAAGCCAATTGCGGTGAGCTGAGTCATGAAAGCGATCCTTTTCCTATACTGCTCGCTGGCTCTCTCAATGGCGGCGCCGCAAAATATTTCCATTTCCGATGCTCAAGCTGGGGTGGAAAAGAATCCGAAAGACGCACAGGCATTGCTCACGCTCGGGGCGTTGTACGATCGCGCCGGTCAGTTTGAACAGGCAGCGCCAATCCTGGAACGCGCGGTGAAGGCGGCCCCGAGTTTGGCGGCGGCACGCATGGAATTAGCGGTGTGCCTCGCGCGCTTGCACCGCTACAAAGAAGCGGCCGTGACGCTCGATCCAGTCGCGCCACCGATGGACTCGCCGCAGCTTCTTCTCTATCGCCGCCTGAAGGCGTCCATCGCGTCCGGGAATAAGGATGATGCCGCCGCAGCGGATGAGATGGCGAAGGCGCTCGAACTCGCGCGGGGCGATCGGGGACTGGCATTCGCTACGGCAGTCGCACAGTTTCGAGCCGGCCGCTTGGACCAGGCCCTGGCCAGTGCCGAGAAGTCCAAAGGGATTCAAGATAGTGCCGACATCGAGAATCTGATCGGCGACATCCAGGAACGGCGCGGCGACAGTCTCGCTGCCGTGCATGGGTATCAGACGGCAGTGGCGCTGGCGCCGGACAACGAGGAGTACCGTTTATCGCTTGCACTCGAGTTGCTGCGGCATCATACCTTCGAGCCGGCCATCCTGGTGCTGGAGCAGGGAAGCAAGCAATTTCCGGCCTCACTTCGCATGCGGGTTGCCTTAGGGTTGGGATACTTCCTAGTGAATCGCGACTCCGATGCCACCGCCACGCTATTGGGCGCGATGCGTTTAGAATCGGGGCGTGCCTTCGTGCTCGATTATCTGGGCGATCTGCTGATCGACCAAGGAGACACGCCGGACACGGGTGTGGTGAAGGAGGTCTGCGCCGACGCAGACGCTCATCCAGATTCGGCTATGGCCCAAGCTGTCTGCGGCGGGTTGCTGTTGCGAGCCCAAGCGGACCAAGCCGATGCCACCCACTATGACGAGCCGCTCGCGAGGCTAAGGAAAGCCGTTCAGTTGGCGGGTGATAACGCGACCGCGCGATGTCAACTCGGAAAGGCGTTCGAGTTGAATCAACAATGGAAAGACGCCCGGCAACAGATGGAAGAGTGCGTTCGGTTGCGCCCGGATTCCACCGAGTGGCACTACCGTCTATCGCGCATCTATGTGCGTCTGGGGCTCGGAGACTTAGCCAAGGAACAGGATCGGCTCCGGGCTGAAGCGGATCAAAAGCTGGCAGCCCAAAGCCAGCAGCGTTATGCCACGCTGGCGCGGTTTCTTTACGCGCTGGGGTCTAAATCTGAGCCGTGACCGTGAAAGGAGAGGAATTGCCTACTTGCCGGGGTTCTTCGGCAGGCTCACCATGTTCGCGAAAATGCGATACGCGCCAGGCACACCTTCCGGCAACTGGCGATAAAACGCATAGGCGTTATAAATGTAGATCCCTTTGCCATACTTCGCGTAGAGTAGCCCGCCCTTCTGCGGCGCTTGATCTGGGTCATGGGTTGAAAGCAGAGCTTCGTAATGAGAATCCCAGGATTGCATCCACTTCGAGCCTCGCTCTTCCGCCCAGCCACGGAAATCATTTTCAGTGATTTTGTTCGGCCAATTGAAGACCGGGTTCGTCGGCGCCAATATGTCAACTTTCGAGGCCTCATCTGTCACTTCTTCTGGATTGTTGCCCATCACGTACGGATAAGGGCCATAGTTGTGGTCATATTCCGGGGTATTATATTCAACGATAACTACGCCGCCATTTCTGGCGTAGTCTAACAACCGGTTATTATAAGTTCGTAAGTCGTCACGTACCGCGTAAGTACGCACACCGAGAATAATGACGTCGTACTTACTAAGGTCGCCGCCGGCGAGGTCACCTGAGGTTAGAAAACTTACTTTGATTCCTAAGTGCTCGAGCGAGGCGGGAACGTCATCGCCGCTGCCCATGATGTAGCCGACCTTCAGGCCGGGAGCCACCTTCACGTCGACACCGCTGGTCCGATAGGTGGAAGAGGTATAGAGAAAATAGGGACGGAGACTATTGTAGCCCGTCACTTGGTAGCCTTCCCGATAGGTCTTTCCGGAGTAATTCACCACTGCTGTAATCTCGTATGATTTCTCAGCCAGGTTCCCGGGTGTGACTTGAAATGCGATGGAATGATCTTCACCTTCCTGCGCGGCCGAGAACTCTGCCGATTCAGGGGTGGATCGCCAGCCTGCGGGCAATTCCAGCTTCAAGGTGCCTTTGGCCGGTCCTTTGACATTGCTATGCACGACCGTTATCACCGGGAATGATTTCGAATCGAGAGGAACAATCCCGGCGCGTGGAGAAATTGCAACCGAGATAGCTGGTCCCACTACCAGCGGCTCTAGAAGCTGGCCGGCGCCCGTTACGCGTTTTACCGTTTGCACCACCTGGTCCACTTCGATGGGAGCTCCATCGTAAGTCAATTCCACTGACGCTGACAGAGGATACGGTGAGCGCGGCAAATTCAAGTAGCGTTCATCAAGGATGTCGTAGTAGGGTTGCTCGATATTTGGACGCGAGAAGTACGGCCGTGTATAACCAGAATCAGCCGCGACGGTAGCGCGAAATGTAGCTGTGACGAGCTGGTTGGGCGTAAGCTCGCCACTGGCCGGCTTCGTATCCGAGATGGACCACCACTTCGACTCGACCGGCTGGAGAGCGACGCGCCGCAGAGATACCGGCACAGTGCTCTGGTTGACGATCTGCACTTTTACGCCAAAAGTCTGCCCAGGAATCGCGATACGGAACGTGTCGGGCTCGCCCATGAACATCGCGAATCTGGGATCCGGTTCAGTGCTAGGGGCCACTGTGGCACGAACGGCAATTCCGAGCGCCTCGGCCAGCGCGTCATTGAATTGAACGCGCTTTATATTCAATTCGTGCGCGATATCGTATTTGGCGTCGTCGGAAAGATTACTTCGAGACAAGCGGTCGAGCAAGGCGACGGTAGCTTTCAGCCCGCTGGCAAGCAGCGGCGCGACCTTGGCCGGTTGCGCTGCGGAGAACTGATCCATCGCTTTTTCCACGTCGGCATTGATCTGCTTCAATCCATCCACCAGGAAAGCGGTGTCGCCCTGTTTCGCCAGAGTCACGATCCCGGCCAGCGAGGTATCGATGCCGTCGAAGAACGATTGCTCTTTGTCTCCAGCAGTGACGCGGGAATCGAAGCGATGATAAGCGCTCATCATCGGCCCGGCCGGTGGAATACCGCTACCGCCGTTCTGCGATTTCTGATTTCCAAGCCCTTCGCGCGACACCTGCGAGTAATTTAAGCCGAAAGCAGGATCGTAAATGCCCTCCGGAATTTCAAGATTGACCGCTAGCGGACTCGCACCGCCGCGCCGGGAAAATGGCGCGCGAGCGTAGTCCTTCAGGGGAGTCCAGGGCTTGAGACCGGCCCTGATCTGGTCCGGAAATACGGTTGGATCACCCGCGAGACGATACACTTCTTTGGCCATCAATCCCGCAGTCTGATGATTACCGTGACCGTCCGAGGGGCCGCCGACGAATACGGACGTAATCACAAGAGGCCTCACCATGCGCACTACTCGGACAACGTCATACAAGACGCGTTCTCGAGTCCATTTCGACAGAGACTCGTCGATCGTCTTGGAAAAGCCATAGTCGACGACCCGCGTCCAATACTGATCTACGCCGTAATACCGTCCGGCTGCCAGCAGTTCCTCGGTCCGTACCAGACCCAGCGCGTCAAAGTAATCGGACGACATAACGTTGGCGCCGCCTTCACCGCGATTCAGCGTCAGCAAGGCCACTCGCGCGCCCTGTCCCCGTGATTCATACGTGAGCATACCGCCGTCTTCGTCATCGGGATGCGCTGTGACCATGATCAGGCTGGCGCGGGTGTGAAGCTTCTTGAGGCTCTGCCAGACCGCTGCCGCGCCGCTGTTCGCTGGTAACTCGATCGCAACATCGGAAGCACTTATCGCCGACTTATAGGGCGCTTGTGCGGTTAAAGGCAGACAGACGAGGGCAATTATGCACAAAGACAAGAGCGACTTATGCAGGACGTTCATGTTGACTTAACCAAAATACAACGAATCTAAAAATAAAGCTTCAGCGCGAATTGAATTTCCCGCGGATCGGTGATGGTGCTGAAGGACCGCCCGAACGAACCCAAACTCGCTGGGTTGAACGATGAGCTCGGATTCTGGAAGTTAGCGTGATTGAAAGCATTGAAGAACTCGCTACGGAACTCGACGCGCGTTCGCTCGGTAATCACGAAATTCTTGAAGAGGCTGAGATCCATGTTCTCGATTCCTGGCCCGTGAAACGCCCGTGGCGCACAAGTGCCGAAGGTCCCAACTGAAGGGACGGCAAATGCCGACGGGTTGATGAAGAATCCCGGCGCGCCGGCGCCAACGAACTTGTTTGGATCTGAGGTTGCCCCGGAGAACGGATCACCGATGCAATTGGCGCGGCTGGCGTGGCTGGGTCCTGTTTTACTTTGGTCTGTGGCCGTGACAGTGAAGGGAGTGCCGGTCTCCAGGGTCACGATCGTATTGATCTGCCACCCGCCGATGAGCCTGCCCGCGAGATTATCGCCCGCTAGGACCTTCCCACCTTTACCGATTGGAATCGCCCAGGTACCGTAACCAACGAATCGGTGAGTAACATCGAACGGCGAGTTACCCCGCTCCAGGTTGTAGTTATAGGCATTCTGGGGAGTGGAACCACCGGTCAAATTGTCCACAAAATCTGCGATATTATGACTCCACGTGTAACTCGCCCCGAAAGTTACTCCGTGATTGAATCTATGACGAAGTGAAACAAGCAGGGCATTGTAATCGGTAGAACCGTCATTAGTGGCCAATTCCAGGAAGGCGTGCTGCCCGATCGCGTTGTTGTTGAGGTTCGCATAAGGGAAAGCCACTATCGGCTGTCCGGATGAGTCCACGCCCGTTACTTGCCCCTGGTTTGCGTTGCGCAATCGGTTCATGTTGCGTCCGAAGTTGCCGACATACGTGAGATCCAGCACCATGCTCTTGGTGAGTTGGAACTCGGGTCCAAAGCTGACTTGGTGAACGTATCCCGTGCGCTCATTGGGGTCTTGTGCCCGGCTCTGGATGCGCGTCAGATCGGCCGTGAACTGGTTGGATGGAAAACCATTCTTTAGAAGAAAGACCGGCGTCGTACTCCCCAACTGCTGGCTCAGACTTCCATCGATCACGAACGGAGGATTCAAGGCGAGAATGCTCTCGGAGCCGATTCGAACCGCGTGCTGATAGAACATTCCGTAGCCGCCACGAATCACAATTCGCTCCCAGGGATGGTAGCTCACGCCAATGCGAGGCGCGAAGTCGTTCTTATCCGGATGTACCAGTGCGCGCGCATACCAGTCGCCATCCTGCGCGGTGATAAAATTGCCGCCGTTGGCCGGACTGAAATTCGCCATCGCATTTTGGTGATTTAGAATCGGCGAGAACAACTCGTACCGCAAACCGTAGTTCACAGTGAGGTTCGGTTTCAGACGCCAAGTGTCCTGCACGAAAAAATTGTGGGCGTATTGATAATTGTGCACCACAGTGGGCGTGGTGAATTGGGCAGTGCTGATGTCACCCAGTAGAAAATCAGGAACGCCTAACCCGACGTTGCCGGTATAAATCCCAGACGCTGACATCTGGCCTTGCAAGGATTGAATATCGAGAAAATTGTCACTGGTGTGGCGGTGCTCATATCCAAACTTGAAGCTATGGTTGCCTTTGAGCCAGCTCAGCGTGTCCAGCAGCTGCCAAACCTGAGAAATCTGCACCTGAGGCCTCCAGGGCGCCGTCCCCAGCCGCTGCAGACCCGTTATGTTGATGGGTGGAATGCCGGCATCGTTGGGGCCGCTTGGAATGCCCGTCAGACCGAATTGGGATGCAGCCGACTGGCCCAACGTCAACCCAATTGGATCGCTGTGCGCGTAGTCCCGATTGAAACCGTCGCGCAGTTCATTGAGCATCGACGCCGATACCGTATCGGTCCACGCCAAAGCGACGGATCTGCCCCGAATCCGATATTGCGTCGCAAAATTGCCGTTGCCGGCCAGGGGATCGCTGGTCCAAGGCGGATCCTGCCGGTCAACATGGTAGTCGCTGTAGCGGCCAAAAATCCGATTCCGGTCGCTTAGATTGTGATCGATGCGCGTGTCCCAAGTGCGGGTGTCGTTTGGCACCGAGTATTGGAACTGATAATTCGGGGCGCCCGTCCACGTTCCGGGCCTGCCTTCGTTGGCAACCGCGCCGGGAATATTCGGGTCCGGAAACACGGCCAGCAGCTTCTGGCCCACCGGGTCGATACAACTCGCCTTAATGATATTGCCGGAAATACAGCCGCTCTGGCTGCCTACTTTGGAATCCGTGAGCGACGCCTTGAGTTCGGTGAAATTTCCGGTTTTCATCAGCGGAGTCGGCACGGCCGACGTTACCGACGTCGCCTTGCGGCTGGTGAACTCCTGAAAATCGCCGAAGAAGAACGTCTTGTTGCGGATCACCGGTCCGCCGATGGTGGCGCCATATTGATTCTGGACGAAGTGGCCTCGCGGAACACCTCCGGCGTTGTTGAAATACGTGTTGGCATCCAGGTCACTGTTGCGCAAGAACTCCCAGAGGTCTCCGTGGAACTGATTCGATCCCGATTTGATGGACGCGTTGATGACGGCTCCCGCAGAGGTACCGAATTCGGCCGAGTACGTTCGTGTCTGCACGCGAAACTCCTGCAGTGCATCCGGAGGTGGCTGAACTGCTTGTACGGAACCTTCCTGCAGATTCGTAGAGCCGGAATTGTTGTCGACACCATCGAGGGAAAAGTAATTCTGTAGCTCCAGGTTGCCGTTCGAGCTGAAACGATCGGGCGCCGTATTATTTGTATTCGTGAGGTTCTTTTGGACGCCCGCTTCGAGCAACGCCAGGTCCGCATAGCGTCGGCCGTTTAGCGGCAGATCTACAATTTGCTGCTGCTGAACCACCCCCCCCACATCCGCGGCCTCCGTCTGAAGCAAAGGAGTGGCTTCGCCTACTTCGACTGTAGTGGCGACATCGCCTACCTTAAGATTGAAATCGATCGACGGTCGGGATTGCACGTGAATCTCCACGGCGTTGGTTACTTGCGACGCAAATCCAGGCGCGTTCACTTTCACCGAGTATGTACCCGGAATCAACGCCGACACTTGATATTCGCCCGCAGAGTTGGTCTGAGTGGTCTCGGAAACCGCGGTCGCAGTGTTGGTCACCGTGACGGCGGCCTTCGGCACGGCGGCGCCACTAGGATCGCGGACGGTGCCAACGATAGACCCGGTGTCAATCTGCGCCCAGACCACAACCGTCGAAAACGCAACGATGGTTATGGCAGCCCACAATTTTGGAATAGAGAAATTGCCTAACATGAGAACCTCCCCTAGCGACGCTCTGCAAAACTTCCAGTTGGCAAAAAGTATAGCATGATTGATTGCCGCTCAAACGAATAAGACAGCTAGAATAACTATCGAGTGCAAAACGACAGGCGACTATCGCGGAGGCGCTTGCTTTTAGGCAGTGCAGGCTTGGGCCTTTCAGGCGCAGGCGCAAGGGCCGAGTCATTCCTCTTCGAGGAGGTTCCGCCCGCGACGAGTGGCATCTTTTGGATCCACGACAATGCGATGTCGCCGATGCGTTATCTGCCCGAGGCTCTGGGTCCAGGCTGCGCGTTTTTGGACTTCGATAACGACGGGTGGATGGACATCTATCTGGTGAACACCGGCCCGTCTGACTTCCACGCTCCCCGAACCGCAGCCCGTAGCGCCTTATATAAGAACAACCGCGATGGCACGTTCATCGACGTGACCGCGCAAGCCGGCGTGTCAGCCAACACTTTCGGAATGGGTGTCGCGGTGGGCGACTACGATAACGATGGCAATCCCGATATTTTCGTGAGCGCCTACGGGCGTCCGATTCTTTATCGCAACAACGGCAACGGCACCTTCACCGACGTAAGCGAAAAGGCCGGACTCGGAGCGGCCGTGTTCAACGGCCACTGGACCACCAGCGCGGTCTGGTTTGATTTCGACAACGACGGACGGCTCGATCTGTTTACCTGCAGCTTTGTCGATTACGGGAAGGATCAGCATCTTTCGTGCGGCGACAATAAACTCGGAAAGCACTTCTACTGCATTCCACGCATGTTCAAAGGGACATCCAGCCTGCTGTTTCACAACAACGGCGATGGCACCTTTACGGAGGTGGGGCATGGAACCGGCATCGGGGCAGCGTCAGGCAAAGCTCTAGGTGTGGTCGCGACGGATATCAATAATGACGGGCTTATGGATCTGTTCGTCGCCAACGACACAGTGCAGAACTTCTTGTTCGTAAACCGTGGTCCTGATGGTCATGGCAAAACCAAATGGGAAGAGATTGCTCTCTCGGCGGAGGTCGGATTCAGCGACAACGGGCAAGCACGCTCGGGCATGGGCGTAGACGCCTGCGATCTCAATGGCGATGGATGGGAGGATCTGTTCGTTGCCAACGTCGATCAGGAGATGTTCTCGCTCTACCAGAACAATCGAAACGAGACCTTCACCGACGTTGCCCGCCGGCTGGGCGTCGCGCAACCGACGCGTCTACTCAGCGGATGGGGTTTGAAGTTCTTCGATTACGATAACGATGGCGAGGTCGATCTTATCCTTGCTAACGGACATCCGGACGACATGATCGAGGGCTACTCACAACAGGTGAAGTACAAAGAGCCGTTGCTCTTGTTTCACCAGGAAAATGGAAGACTGCGCAACGTCAGTGCCGAGGCCGGCACCGCCTTTACGAAAATGTTCTCTGCCCGCGGACTCGCAATCGGCGATTACAACAATGACGGGCGACTGGATGTATTGATCGGAAACAATGGCGCCGCGCCGGTTTTATTGCGCAATAATTCCGGGCAAGCAAATCACTGGTTAGGACTCCAGTTACAGGGCACTAACTGCAATCGAGATGCAATTGGAGCTCGAATTATCTGGTCCGCGGGCGGCGTAAAGAGATCCCGGTTGAAGAATAGCGGTGGCAGTTACCTGTCATCGCACGACCCGCGTGTAGTCCTCGGATTGGGCGCGGCGACTAAGCTGGACTTGCTGGAAATCCACTGGCCATTACCCAGCGGCAAAGTTGAACGCTTTAAGGATCTTCCTTTAGATCGATATATCAAGATTGTAGAGAAAGCTTAGACTTCCGGGTATCAACAATCAGTGTTTGACGAACTTCTGAACCTTTCCATCGAGTTGCGCTAAATAAACATCGCCGGATTCGCTGACCGCTACACCATGCCCGCCCGAAGCGTTCGCATTAGGCAGTCTTCCCACTACTTGTCCTTGCAAATTGAGGAGCACGCCACCAGCCCATAGGTGCTCGTCCTTGGTTAAGAAAAGACCGGAGACGCCTTCGACGGTCGGCCATTGGGCCAGAAACTTTCCGTTTGCATCGAATACTTCGATCCGCCGGTTTTCCCGATCGGTCACGTAAACCCGTCCTTGCTTGTCGACCACAACGTTGTGGGGTAGCTCGAATTGTCCCGGACCCTTGCCTCTGGAACCCCATTCGAGCAGATATTTTCCATCGTGCGAGAACTTCACAACGCGGGCGCTAGCGTAGCCGTCCGTCACATAGAAATCGCCATTCGGCGCGAATCCAACGTCCGTGGGCAAGTTGAAGGTGTTGTGGCCTGTACCGGCCACTCCTTTTTCGCCGACCTTCATCAGGATCTTTCCCTGAGGGTCCATTTTGTAGATCGCGTGTCCGGTGGCATCAATTGCCCAAACGTTATGCTCGGGATCAACGCGCACCGAGTGCGCTCCACAGGAATCGCAGCCGGCTGGCCCATAGACAGCCGAGTACGCGGAGTGTCCAGCGACCCGGTACTGCGGCGCTATGGCCGCGACTTTTCCTTCACTGAACAGGATATTGTCCCAAGACCGCACCAGTTTCCCATTGCTCTCGAACTCCAGTAGCGGCTGGGCGCCGCGGTGAAGCACCAGGACATGACCGCGCGAGTCGACCGCCACGCCGGATACTTGAATGAAATTCCACGAAGCGGGCGTACCGGCTGCATTCATGAGCTGCGCCGGCCAATCCGGAACCTCTTGATAGCCGAGGTTCGGAGCGTTGGAGCCCAGTCTGGCGGCCTGCTGGGCAAGAATCAGACCGAGTGAAACCCACGCCAGAACCGTCGCTCGGAATAAACGCATGGCCATTTCAGCCGATCAGGTCGCGCACAATTCTGCCGCCTTCCGGACCGGTCAAACGGACGTCGAGTCCCTGGTACTTGACCGCTAGTTTCGCGGCATCGACGCCGAGGAGGGCCAACATGGTGGCGTGAAAATCGTGCACGCTGACGGGTTTGTCGACGGCGGCGTATCCAAGATCGTCGGTTGCGCCGTAGGCGAGGCCTTTCTTAATCCCACCCCCGGCCAGCAGGAACGAAAAACCGCGTATGTGATGATCGCGACCGCTGCCGCCTTGCGACATCGGTGTGCGGCCGAATTCACCGCCCCAGATCACCAATGTGTCGTCCAGCATGCCGCGCTGCTTGAGATCAGTGATCAGAGCAGCGGTCGCCTGGTCGACTTCTTCCGCCTTGAATACGATGTTGTTCTTGACATCGTTGTGATGATCCCAGTCGCGGTGATAAAGCTGGATGAAACGCACTCCCCGTTCCGCCAAGCGCCGCGCCAGCAGACAATTGGATGCAAAGGATCCATCGCCCGGCTTAGCGCCGTACATTTCAAGCACGTGCGCTGGCTCTTTGCTTACATCCAGCAATCCGGGAACGCTGGCCTGCATCTTGAACGCCATTTCGTACTGTGCGATGCGCGTTTGAATCTCCGGGTCGTGCAGGGACTTATACTCCAGCTCATCGAGTGCGTTGATGGCCTGAATGGAATCGCGCTGCATGTCATTCGTGATACCGCGCGGGTTCTTGATATACAAGACTGCGTCGCCAACGGAGTTGAACCTGACTCCTTGAAATTTGCTGGGCAGGATACCCGCCGACCACTGGCGCGCCGCTATCGGCTGCATCTGCCCGCCTTTTCCTGCGGAAACGAGTACAACATAACCGGGCAGATTGTCGGTTTCCGCGCCCAATCCGTACAAGACCCATGAACCCATGCTCGGCCGGCCGGTGATAATCGAGCCGCTGTTCATGAAAGTGTGCGCCGGGTCGTGATTAATCTGCTCGGTCCACATCGAACGTACGATGCAGCATTCATCGACGATGCTGCCGATCTGCGGGAACAATTCACAAATCATCTGGCCCGATTGGCCAAATCTCTTAAACCCGTGCGTCGGTCCGAGGCAAATGAGCTTCTGACCCTGGAGCTGTGCAATCTGCTGGCCCTGCGTGAACGATTCCGGCATCGACTTTCCGGTCATCTCAGCCAGCTTGGGCTTATAGTCGAAAGTTTCGAGATGTGAAGGTCCGCCCGCCTGGTAAAGATAAATGACGCGTTTGGCTTTGGGAGCGAAATCCAGCGGGTTCACGGCGCCCTTCGATCCCGGGTTCGCCGCTTGCGCCGCCCGCAGCAGCGCTGGATTCAAGAGCGAGTTCAGTGCAGTCAGCCC
>Ga0207664_10000542_pt1 | contig 26749 bp, 29 predicted proteins | sample LARL83metaG_FD_184349 | JGI IMG/M metagenome (GOLD analysis project Ga0207664, IMG submission 184349) | Corn, switchgrass and miscanthus rhizosphere microbial communities from Kellogg Biological Station, Michigan, USA - LAR L8-3 metaG... | ecosystem: Host-associated > Plants > Roots >... | reverse complement strand
CCGGTCCTGCTTCCGACGATCTGCGCGGCGAGCGAGAGGCTGCGGCCGAGCGGCGTTGCGGGATACGCCCCCGCGGCCTTATAGCCGGCGAGCAGCTTGGGCAACTCCTCCGAGCCTTTTTGCGCGTGGTCCTCAATTTCCATGACGTGCGAGAGATACGGCGAGGAGAAGGGCAGGCTCGTATCGTTCACGACCTCCTGGTACGCGGTGCGCGCGCTCTTGTTGCGATCGCTCAGCAAACCGTAGCCCTGGATCTGCGCGATTGCCGGCACGTCGACGCGATCCGCGACGAGAACTTCCGGAAGCACCTGCGCGAGCGCAACTCCGTTGAAGAGGTTGTCTTTGGGCAGATTCGCTTGGTCGAGATAGCGCCCGAGCCAGCCCGTATGCTCGTATGCATCCGGCACGGCCGTTTGCCAGATCTCCGTAGAGCGGAAATGCGAATGGTCGGGATTCGGATAGCCGACGTTTTGCACCACGGCCACCATGCCTGCATCGTACAGCGATTTGAACGCGCGCATCTGCGGGTTGAAGCCGACGTGCGCATCGATTGCAAGCACGTCGTTGCGGGGAACCGCAATCGACGGGCGGACCCGGTAATACCGATCGTCGCCGTGCGGCACGACGCAGTTCAGTCCGTCATTGCCGCCCTGCAGGTTGACGATTACCAGGCACCTATTCTCCGCGCCCGGCAGGCCGGGCAACGGCGCCTGAGAGAGGGCTTGCGCGAAGACGTGCTGCGTATTCGCGATGACCGCGAGCCCGCTGAGCGCGCCGGCTAAGAATTGCGTTCGTCTCATTCTCGTCATCCTGAGCGTGTCGAAGATTAATTCAGCTGGTATGCCGGCATCGCCATCGTCAGATAGGCTGCGCCGCGCACGCGTTCTTGGTAGTTTTCTCCGGAGAGCATCCCTAAGGCGGAGGTGCCCGTACCGTTCAAATAGTCCGTGAGCTGCGAGAGCGCGCCGGCGGAGGCATCGCCGTAGAGGATGGTCTGCACGAGCTGCGATGCGGCGGAGCTCGCCTTCATCGGCACCCGTTCCATCCACGAGACTTGCTCCATCATCGGCGAGTTCATGAGTCCGGCGACGAAATTCTCGCGTGCGATCATCGTTTGGCTCGTCAGCCAGTTCGCGCCGCCCGGCCAGCCGGCGACGTTCGGCGGATAGAAGAGAATCTGTCCCATCTGCACGAGCGCGCGCTGCGCGCTTTTATCGACTTGCGTGAGCTCGAACGACTTGTAGGTGCCCACGACGAACTCGACCGGGCTCTTGATCAGCGCGCGATACGCGCGGCCCGAGTAGAACACGTTGCTGCGCAGCAGCCTCGACATCACCGGACGCAGATTATAATCGTTCTTGCGAATCAGTTTCGCGACCGCGTCGACGAGCTGCGGCTCCGGATTGTTGTACACGAAGAAATTGAGCAGGCTGTTCGCCCAGAACGCCGCGCACGCCGGCTGCTGGTAGATGACGTCCACGATGTCGCGGCCGCCGAAATTTCCGGTCTTGCCCAAAAAGGTCTTGCTGCCGGTATCGTGCCGGCTCGCAACGAACTGGGCTTTGCCGGTACGGCGCGGGACAATCCAGCCGGTCCAGGCGCGGGCCGATTCGCGTACGTCCTGCTCGGTGTAATGGTCGACGCCCATCGTGAAGAGTTCCATCAATTCGCGGGCGTAATTTTCGTTGGGATGCTGCGCGTCGTTTTTGGCGTTGTCCAAATAGATCAGCATCGCCGGATCGATGGAGACCTGCCAGGTCAGATCGCGAAGATTGCCGAGCGCGTTGTCGCGGAAGAGTTGATTTTGATCGAACGTCATCTGCGGCGTGACGCCTTTTTGAATCGTCGCCGTCGTGAAGTGGCCGTGGAAATAGAGCGCCATCTTCTCCTGCAGCGGCGCGGGCGTATTGAGCATGCGCTCGAGCCACCATTGCTGCAGTCCGACGACCGAATCGCGTTCGCCCTTACGGATCTCCTTGAATATCTCTCGCCGCTGGGTGTCGTCTCCCATCATGGCGCGCAGCGTGCCCATAAAATTTTGCCGCAGAACCTCGCGCGGATCGTAGAGCTGCGGCGGCGCGGGCAATGAACCGGTGGGCGCAAAGTTCACGATGGAGTCGACTGCGGCGTCCATCTGCATCAAGGCCAGCCGCTGCACCTCGGCGGCGGTGCCGCCGAAACCCGCGCGCCGCAGCAAGTGCGCTGCAAGGCGCCCGTTCCAGGGGCCTGCGTATGGCTCTAAGGCGGTTTGCAGATCGAGGCGGCCGGCGGGACGCGCGATGCCGGCAACATCGGTATGTGGTGCAGCGGTAGCCATGGCACCAGTCTAGCGCAGCGAGCGCCAGACGGGGTTAAACGGCCATTGGAAGAAACGCGCGTCCTGTGAGTGTACTGGAAACGCGCCTGGATCGGCGCAGCGAGGCCTTTTCGCAAAATTCCGAGCGCATGTCCGGGCTGGTCTCGCAGTTGCGCGAGCAGCTTCTCGCGGTGCGCAGCGGCGGCGGCGCCGAAGCCGTTGCCAAGCATCGCAAGCGCGGCAAGCTGACGGCGCGCGAGCGCATCGACCGGCTCGTCGACCCCGGTTCCGGTTTTCTCGAGTTCTCGGCGCTGGCGGCGCACGACATGTACAAGGGCGCGGCCCCGTCGGCGGGCATCGTGACCGGCATCGGCATCGTCGAGGGTCAGCACTGCGTCATCGTCGCCAACGATGCGACCGTCAAGGGCGGCACGTACTACCCCATGACGGTCAAGAAGCATCTGCGAGCGCAGGAGATCGCCGAGCAGAATCATCTGCCGTGCATCTATCTGGTCGATTCCGGTGGTGCATTCTTGCCGCTGCAGGCCGAGGTCTTTCCCGACCGAGATCACTTCGGGCGCATCTTCTACAACCAGGCGCGCATGTCGGGCAAGAAAATTCCGCAGATCGCCGCAGTGATGGGCTCGTGCACCGCGGGGGGCGCGTACGTGCCGGCGATGTCGGACGAAACGGTGATCGTCAAAGGCAACGGAACGATCTTTTTAGGCGGGCCCCCGCTGGTGAAGGCGGCAACCGGCGAAGAGGTGACCGCCGAAGAGCTCGGCGGCGCGGACGTGCATACGCGCACTTCGGGCGTCGCGGACCATTTTGCGAATGACGACGAACACGCTCTGGGCATCGTGCGCGAGATCGTCGCGAATCTGCATCGCGAGATGCCGCTTCAGTGGGACACCTGCGAACCGGCGGCACCGAAGTACGATCCGCGGGAGCTCTACGGCGTGATTCCGGCGGACAGCCGTATCGGCTACGACGTGCGCGAGGTGATTGCGCGGCTCGTCGACGCCTCGGAGTTCCACGAGTTCAAAGCGCGCTACGGTACGACGCTGGTCACGGGCTTCGCGCGCATCGAAGGCCATCCGGTCGGCATTCTCGCGAACAACGGTATCCTGTTCAGCGAGAGCGCGCTCAAGGGCGCGCACTTCATCGAGCTCTGCGTGCAGCGCGGCACGCCGCTGCTCTTCCTGCAGAACATCACCGGCTTCATGGTCGGCAAACAGTACGAGAACGGCGGCATCGCCAAGGACGGCGCGAAACTCGTGACGGCCGTCGCGTGCGCCGAGGTGCCGAAGTTCACGGTCGTCATCGGCGGCAGCTTCGGTGCCGGCAACTACGGCATGTGCGGACGGGCGTATTCGCCCCGGCAGTTGTGGATGTGGCCGAACGCGCGCATCTCCGTGATGGGCGGGCCGCAGGCCGCGAGCGTGCTCTCGACGGTGAAAGGCGAGATGACCGCACAGGAAAAGGCAGAGTTCGAGAAGCCTATCCTCGAAAAGTACGAGCACGAGGGTAGTCCGTACTACTCTACCGCGCGTATCTGGGATGATGGCATCATCGATCCGCTGGATACCCGCAAAGTCATCGCGATGGGTTTGGACGCCGCCGCGCACGCGCCGATCGCGCCGACGAATTACGGAGTCTTCCGCATGTAGGGAGGCCGCATGACCGCGGACTGGGTTACTGCAATCGCCACGGTTGGGACGTTCGTCGTCATTGCGGCATCCGCCGTCGCGGCGCTCATTCAACTGCGCCACATGCGCGGGGGAAATCAAATCGCTGCCCTTACCGAGATACGCGAGACCCTGGAATCGCCCGAGTTCGAAAAGGCGCTGAAATACGTACACCGTGAATTTCCGCGGCGTCTTGCGGACTCCGATGTTCGCAGACGTCTGCTGGAGCCGGGGCCGACGCCGGACGAATTCATACCAATTCGCACGGTCACGAATTTCTTCGAGGCATTCGGCGCGTTCGTAAGACGGCGCATTATCGATCCGGACATCGCCTGCGACTTGTTCGGGCCCGTCGTGCTCGCTAATTGGGAAATTTTGGCGCCGTACATCGCGAACCGGCGGGCGGCAGCCAACGATCCGGCGTACTGGGAAAACTTCGAGTATTTCGCAGCACTGAGCAAGGATTGGATTCGGCGGCATCCGGGCGGTACGTATCCGCGGCGTGCAACGCGCATGCCGCAGCCGGACTATTGGCCGGAGCTGAGTGCGGAACGCAACTGCGCATGAGCGCGGAGTGGGTTACGGCAATCGCGACCGCCGGTACGTTCGTCGTGATCGCGGCATCGGCGCTCGCGGCGGTGCTGCAGCTGCGGCATACGCGCGGCAGCAATCAAATCATCGCGCTTACCGAATGCCGGGAAAAGCTCGAATCCGATGAGTTCCAGGAAGCGCGCGCGTTTCTCTCGCTCAGGGTGCCCCAGCTGATGAAAGACCCGGCGATGGAGCGCAAACTGGAGGAGCCGTTCTTTCCTGCGGAGTTGCGACCGGCAGGCTACGTCGCAAACTTCTTTGAATCGATGGGCGCGTTCGTCCGGTACAACATCATCGACCGCCGGATCGCGTGCGATCTCTGGTGCAGCGTCGTCATCTCTTGTTGGAACGCCCTGCTGCCGATAACGCGAGTCCGCCGCAAGATCGATCCGGGGCTTTGGGAGAACTTCGAATACCTCGCGGTGCTCTCGCAAGAATTCATCGAACGCTATCCAACTTCGTATCCCAGCGGCATGCGACGCATGTCGATTGAGGAGCCGGTTTCGCAATGACCGCTGACTGGGTTACCGCGATAGCGACCGCGGGGACGTTCGTCGTCATCGCGGCGTCCGCGGCGGCAGCCCTCATGCAGATTCGCCATATGCGCAGCGGTAATGCGATTTCGCTGTTGACCGCGTACAACAACGAGTTCGATACGCAGGAGTTTCAGCTTGCGTTCAATTACGTGCGCAGCGTTCTTCCCGGCCGTTTGCAGGAAGACGACGCGCTGGACGCTCTTGCCCAGGCGCCGCCGTTCGTCGACGAGTTTGCCGCAATACGTACGATTGCGAATTTCTTCGAAGACATGGGCGCGTTCGTATTCACCCGACTCTTGGACCGCAGAATCGTCTGCACGCTGTATTCGGAGAATGTGACGAGCGCGTGGCAATCCATAGCACCGGTTGCGGCGCTGCTGCGCGAGAAACTCGACTCTCCCGCCGTCTGGGAAAACTTTGAATTCCTGGCGGTGCTGAGCGAGGATTTCATCCAGCGGTACCCGAGGGGTTTGTTTCCTGCGTCCATGCGCCACATGCCCATCGACCAACGGTTGGTGCAGCGATGGAGAACCCGAGGGGAAACGCATGTCGGCTGAGTGGGTCACCGCCATAGCCACGGCGGGAACGTTCCTCGTCATCGCGGCGTCGGCGCTGGCGGCGCTCATGCAACTTCGCCACATGCGCAGCAGCAATCAGATCGTCGCCTTGACGGAATGCCGCGAAACGCTCGAGTCGCCGGAGTTTCGAGAGGCACAGCGCTTCGTCAGCTACGACCTGCCAAAACGACTGGCGGATCCGCAGGAACGTATGCGCGCCGTCGCGCCGCAAAGCGCATTCGAAGGCGACTACAAAGCCATCGATACCGTCGCGAACTTTTTCGAGAGCATGGGCAGCTTCGTGAAGGCCGGCATCATTGACGAGCATCTATCCGCCGAACTTTGGTCGATCGTCGTGCTTCGAAACTGGAATGCCCTGGCGCCCGTCGTAACGTATCTTCGCGAGGACCTCGGCGAGCCGTCGCTCTGGGAGAACTTCAGATACTTGGCATGGCTCAGCGAGCGGCATTTGGCGAACAGCCATCATTCCGCGCATGTAGCGCGCATGCCGGAAGACCGTTCGCTGCTCGATTCGATGAAAGGAGCACGGGATGTCGGCTGATTGGGTTACCGCCATAGCAACGGCAGGAACGTTCGTCGTCATCGCGGCATCCGCGGCCGCCGCGCTCTTTCAGCTGCGGCATATGCGCGGCAGCAATCAAATCGTGGCCTTGACGGAATGCCGCGAAACGCTCGAGTCGCCGGAGTTTCGCGAAGCGCAGCGATTCGTATCGTACGAGCTTCCCGAGCGCCTGAAGGACCCGGACGAGGCGCGCAAGGCCGCGCGGATTCCATTCGTCGGCGAATACCAAGCCATTGCGACCGTGGCGAATTTTTTCGAGAGCATGGGCCTCTTCGTTAAAACGGGCATTATCGACAAGCGCATCGCTTGCGACTTTTGGGCGTACGTGGTGCTGCGCAATTGGCAAGCGCTGCTTCCGATCACCTCGTACGTGCGAAAGACACTCGACGCGCAGGCGCTCTGGGAAAACTTCGAGTACATGGCCGCGCTTTCCGAGCGCTACCAACTCGAGCATCCGAGCTCGTATCCATCCGGTATGCCGCACATGCCGGCGGACTACTCGCTCATCGACCGCGCAAAGGGATGGGAAGCGGTACAATGAGTCCGGAATGGGTCACCGCCGTCGCGACCGTCTTCACCGCGCTCGTGATTGCCGCATCCGCCGTTGCGGCGCTCATGCAGATTCGGCACATGCGCAAGGGCAACGAGATCGACATCATCGATAAGTGGACGGAGGCAATCGAGAGCCCCCAATTCGAGCAAGCGCGATGGTTCGTCACGAACGAGTTGCCGCAAATCTTGGCCGATCCCGAACGAGTGCGAACGCTATCGTGGAATCCGCTGCCTCCTGAATTAGCGCAGATTCGCGTCATTTGCAACCACTTCGAAGCAGTGGGCGCGTTCGTCAAACTCGGCAGCGTCGACAGACGGATCGCCTGCGAGTTGTGGGCATACGTCGTACTCGATTGCTGGCGCGCTATTGCGCCCCTGACCGCACTCGTCCGCCGGCGCATCGGACGCGATGCGGTTTGGGAAAACTTCGAATATCTTGCCGTGCTTGCGGAGGAGCATCTCAAAACGCATCCTGAGGGCACCTACCCGCGGAGCGCTTCACGGATGCCGGTTGATTACACGCTCATAAACTTGCTGGAGACGGTTTCCAAAGATGGCTGACATCGTTGAACGGGTTGCGCAGGAGCTTGGGTCGCAGCGAGCCCGGCTTGGCATGACGCTCGAGGAAGCGGCGCGCCGCTCGAAGATCGATGCCGCCAGATTAGCCGCGGCCGAGAACGCTGAAACCGTGCTGGACGAAAACGAGTTGAACCGGCTGGCCGATGCGTACGGAATCGACGTTACCGCCTTCTTCGGCGGCAGGATCACCCCCAAAGAATATCTTTTCGGCGCCTAAGCCGCTGATTGTCGGCGCTTATGCGCTGATGTGCGCAATTTGGGGCACGACGTGGCTGGGCATAAAAATCAGCCTGCACTACGCGCCGCCCATCGCGGGCGCCGGGCTGCGCTTCATCATCGCCGGCCTGGCGGTGTACGGCGTCGCGATTGCGATGCGCAAAACCGTCCCGCTGCGCGAGATGCCATGGAAGCTCATCGCCGTGCTGGCGGTGTTCTTGTTCGGCCTGAACTACATTCTGACATACACTGCGGAGACGCACGTGAGTTCCGGACTCACCGCGGTGCTCTTCGGCGTATTGCCGTTCTTCATGTTCGGCATGGGGCATCACCTCATCGGCGAGCGCACGACGAAGATCACCTGGCTCGGCGCGCTGCTGGCGTTTGCCGGCGTGGCCGTGATCTCGCTGGAAGCCGACATCCACGGTTCGATATGGTATGCGCTCGCCGCAGTCGGGGCGGCGTTTTCCTCGGCCTTCGCGAACGTCTACGCCAAGCGCCACGCGCACAACGATCCGCTCGTCACGCTGCCGCCGTCGATGCTGCTCGCAGGCATCGCCGTCGCCGCCATCGGCTTCGGCGCCGAACGTCCGGACGTACACCGGGTGTTTTCGCTGCCGTCGTGGGGCGCGCTGCTCTATCTCGCACTGGCGGGAAGCAGCATCGCCTTTTTCATCAATCTGTGGCTGCTGCAGCGGATTGCCGCGTGGATCGTCGGACTCTCGTCGCTGATTATTCCGGTGATCGCCGTTGCCGTCGGCGTTGCCTTCGGCGGAGAAAATTTTGGGCCGCGCGAGATACTCGGCGCGGCCCTGGTGATTATCGGCGTGTGGATTGCGCTCTCGCGCGACTCAGCGGTGAGCCGCGAGTGAGGCGCTGATCACGTAGTACTTGGGCGACATGCTCCACGTGCCGTTCTTGTAGGAAAGCAGCGCCCTTGCTTTGGGTTTCGTCGGGCAGCACAGCGCCGCGTTCGGGCCGTAGTACGGTCCGGTGAGCTGTATCGCAGATAGCTGGCCGTGCTTGACGATTTTCGCGGCGAGTTGACAGCCGTTCTGCACGTGGACGCGCTGCTGTACCTGCCCTTTGCCGTTTGCACCGAAGACCGAAACGTCGTCTGAGCCGCAATCCGCGCCGGCCTGATGATCCCACACGACGACGTCCTGGACGCCGGCTTGCTCGAACTCCGCGGCACCGACGATCTTCAGTTCCTGCTGCGGAAAATACATCTGCGCACCGTGCGCTTTTGTAACGGTGGACAGCAGTTCGCCTTGCTTGTTCGGCAGCTGATAGATGAGTTTGCCGCCGTCTTCACCATCGGGAGCGTAAAACGAGAGGTACCATTGATAGACGGGGGTTTTGCCCATGTTCTTGCCGGCCATCTTGCGGCTTGCGACCACGTACCACATTGAATGCATCGCCTCGCCCCCGAGATACGCGACGGTGCGCTGCATCACTTGGCCTGGAGGCGCGGGCGCGAGATGTGGATTTGCCGGAACGGCGGCGCCGGCTGTGCTGGAAGCCAATGCTATGAGAGCCAAGGCGGATAGAAGACGCTTCACAAAACCTCTCCTCAGACGGGATTAGATGCCTGCATACCACTCGTAGCCCTGATCTTCCCAGTAGCCGCCCTTTCCGCCGTATAAAGTTTTCATCGACGCCGCGACCTCGATGCGCCGCACCCATTTCGCGCTCTTGTACCCGAGCTGTGTCGGCACGGTGAGCCGCACCGGCGCGCCGCGCTCGGGGATAATCGGCTTGCCGTTCTGGCGCAGGGCCAGCAGCGTCTGCGGATGGGCCGCCTGATCGATGGCCAGGCTCTCGTAATACGGCGTGCCGTTCGCGTCGACGTCGAACGTGTGAAAGACGACGTACCGCGCGGTTTGCTTGGGCCGCGCCATTGCGAGTACGTCGGCCAGCCGCACGCCCTGCCACTGCGCGATCGCGCTCCAGCCCTCGACGCAGTCGTGCCGCGTGATCTGCGTGACGTCCATGAGACGCTGCAGCCGCGCGAGCGAAAGGCGCTGCGGATGCTCGACTTCGCCGTCGACGACGAGGTTGTACGAAGCGAAGCGGTCGCCGATGAGCTGCATGTAGCGCGAGTCGCCGGGCGTGTCTAGCGAGTTCACCGGAAAATCGCGCGAGATGTTGGCGGCGGCATATTCGCGCACGCGTCCCCGCGTTCCGATGAGCCGCTCGTTGACCTCTTCCGCCGAATCCAGCACGCGATGGAATCCACTATTGTCGTTGAGCTTCGTGCCGATGGCCGAGCATGCCGACAGCGCAGCGGACAGGCTCGTCGCAAGAAATATGTTACGCTTCATGGGCACCCAGTCTATACCAGCCGGTGATCATCGATCGCAAGTGGTTGAAGACGCCGGTCGTCAGGACGAGCACCACATGCGTGCAGAAAAATCCGATGAGCGCGAGCATCAGCACGAAATGCCACAGGCGCGCGAATTGACGTCCCCCGAACGCTTGCGTGAGCCACGGGAACCACGCGTCAAACCCGGGCGAGAGCGCAAGCCCGCTGAGCACGATCAGCGGCGCGAACACGAAGAGCACCAGCGTGTACGCGAGCTTTTGGAGCGGATTGTACTTCCCGTGGGGCGGCGGTTCTTTGCGAAGCTTTAAATAGTAGAGTTGCATCGGCAGCAGCTTGCTCACGTCGGCCGGCACGAGCACGAGCTCTCGCAGACTGCCGCGCCCGAATCCCCAGACCATATAGGCGACCCCGCTGACGATCATGATCCAGGCGAAGAACAGGTGCCAGCGCCGGCCGTCCGCGAGGTCCTGATAGGCCGGAATCGTGATCCAGCCGGGAAACGCGCGCGGCGTCTTGCCGCCCATGCCGTCGTCGGTCCAGCCCAGCCAGCCGGTGGTGGTGAAGGTGCGGCCCAGGACGGTGGTGGTGCCGACCCCATCGCGGGGAGCGTCGATGGCCAGCACGCGATGATGCGGGTCGGTTTTGTCGGATGCGTCCAGAAACGGCGCCGCGTTGAATATCTGGAGCCCGCTGCTCACCAGCGCCAAGAACGCCAAAAAGAACAGCCAGTGCGTGACCCGCGTGGCGCCCGAGTGCCGGTAGACCGTTTTACTCTGCCCGTTCATCCTTTTGGTAACGCCTGCGAGGCGAGCTTGGTTTACACCTAGAACCCCGGCACGCCATGGCCAACCCCGTATTGCAGCGCCTGACCGACGGCCCCGTTGCGCAGGTGCGTCTAAACCGCCCCGACGTACGCAATGCCTTCAACGCCGAACTCATTGCGGCCCTTACCTCCACGTTCGAAGAGCTCGGCAGCGACGAGAACGTTCGCGCTATCGTGCTCTCCGGCGAGGGCAAGGTCTTTTGCGGCGGTGCCGACATCTCGTGGATGCGCGGTTCGCTCGACCTCACCTTCGATCAAAACGTCGCCGACGCGCAAGCGATGTCCGACATGTTTCGCGCGATCGACCGCTGCCCCAAGCCCGTCATCGGCAAGATTCACGGCGCAGCCCTCGGCGGCGGTGCGGGCCTTGCCGCGGTGTGCGACATCGTGGTTGCAAGCGCGGATGCGATCTTCGGATTCACGGAAGTAAAATTGGGCATCATTCCGGCGGTCATCTCGCCGTTCGTTCTGGCGAAAATCGGCGTCTCGAATGCGCGCGCGCTGTTCTTGACGGGCGAACGCTTCGACGCAAAGCGCGCGCTGCACATCGGCCTGGTGCACGAAGTGGTCGTCGCGGACACGCTGGACGTATGCATCGAGCGCATCACCAACGAAATCGCGAGCGCCGGACCGCAGGCGGTTGCGGCCGCGAAAGCGCTCGTGCCGCGTGTAACGGAAGCGACGTATCACGAATCTCGCGACGTCACGGCCAAGGCGATCGCGTATCAACGCACCTCGCCTGAAGGCCAAGAAGGATTGCGCGCATTCCTCGAGCGCCGGAAAGCGAGCTGGATCTCATGATCGGACGGCTGCTCATCGCCAATCGCGGCGAAATCGCCGTTCGCGTCGCGCGAGGCGCGCGCGAACTCGGTATCTCGCCGGTCGGCATCTATTCGGAGGCCGATGCGGATGCCTATCATCTGCAATTCATGGATGAAGCGGCGTGCGTCGGCCCCGCACCCGCACCGGAATCGTATTTGAACATCGCAGCGGTCGTTGCGGCGGCGAAGACGCTGCGCGCCGACGCCGTGCATCCGGGCTACGGCTTTCTTTCCGAACGCGCGGAGTTTGCGAGCGCCGTGCGCGAGGCAGGGTTGACGTTCGTCGGTCCGACGCCCGAGTCGATGGCCGCGATGGGCAGTAAAATTGAAGCGAAGCGCCGCGTTCGCGAGTTCGACGTTCCCGTGGTGCCCGGATACGAGGGCGACGACCAATCCGCCGGGCGCTTGCGCGAAGAAGCGCAGCGCGCGGGGTTTCCGCTGCTCATCAAAGCCAGTGCCGGCGGCGGCGGGCGCGGTATGCGCGTCGTCGAGCGCATCGAGCAGTTCGACGAAGCTCTCGATGCGGCAAAGCGCGAAGCGCTCGCAGCGTTCGGCAGCGATGCGGTGCTGCTCGAACGGTATCTGCGCCGCCCGCGCCACATCGAGTTTCAAGTGCTGGGCGACGCGCACGGCAACATCATTCATCTCGGCGAGCGCGAGTGCTCGATTCAGCGGCGCCATCAGAAGATCGTCGAGGAAGCGCCGTCGGTCGCGCTCTCGCCGCAGCTGCGCGCGGAGATGGGTGCGGCGGCAGTGCGTGCTGCAAAATCCGTCGGCTACGTGAACGCGGGCACGTGCGAGTTCATGCTCGACGAAGACGGCAGCTACTACTTTCTCGAAATGAACACGCGCCTGCAGGTGGAGCATCCCGTCACCGAGCTCGCGTACGGCATCGATCTCGTCCATTGGCAGCTGCGCATCGCGAACGGCGAGCCGCTGACGATCCGGCAGGAAGACGTGCAGCCGCGCGGCTGGGCGATCGAAACGCGAATCTACGCGGAAGACCCCGCCAATCACATGCTGCCCTCGACCGGCACCATTACGGCGTGGGATCCGCCGGAGGGCCCGGGCATTCGTTTGGACGCCGGCGTGCAGACAGGAAGCGAAGTCTCGGTCTTTTACGATCCGATGCTGGCGAAGCTGATCGTCTGGGGCGAAGACCGGCACGTCGCGATCGAGCGGCTCACGCACGCACTCGAAGATTTCCGAATCGGCGGCATTCGCGCAAACGTGCCGCTGCTGCTATGGATCGCGCGTGACGAAGCGTACCGCCAGGGCGATACGACGACGCGTTTTCTCACAGAGCGGTTGGACGAATCGGTCTTTTCGAAACCGCAGGAGATTCCGGGCGAAGTGCTCGCCGCCGCCGCTTCGGCACTGCTGCGCAGCGGACGCGCGCCGTGGCGTTTGGGCGGCGTCGGTATTCCGCTGCGCCTGCGCATCGCCGATCGTGAGGTCGTGCTGGAAGCGAGTGCGACGCAGGACGCGGACGTATGGCGGCTGAGCGGCGACTACAACGGCGAGTTGCGCCTGAGCGACCGGCGCGCGACGGACGTCGAGGTGCAATTCGCGCACCCGCCGAGCGCGGATGCCGGCGCGCATCAGGGGCATGGCGGCGGGAACGGGCGCATCGTTGCACCGATGCCCGGCAAGATCGTGAAGATTGCGGTACGCGACGGAGATAGCGTGAACGTTCACGATCTGCTCGTCGTGCTCGAAGCGATGAAGATGGAACACCGGATCGAAGCACCGGGACCAGGCAGCGTCGGCGCAATTCACGTGCGCGAAGGCGAGATCGTTCCCAGCGACACGCTGCTGCTCGAATTACAATGATCCCCGGGACGGTGGTCATGGTGCCGGGCTATAACGAGCCGCCCGAGCACTTCGACCTGCTGCGGCGCGGCACGCCGGACGTTCCGGGTTTGGATGCGTACGGCATCGAGTCGATCACATTCGGCGAATTCAACGACACGGCCATGGAGCGCATCGATCGCTTTGCGCAGTTCGTCACGCAGTTGCAGAATGCGGGCCACGCGTTTCCGATCGGTCTGGTCGGTTATTCGCTGGGCGGACTCGTGGTGCGCGGCTTTCTGCGCCGCTATCCGCATCGCGCAAGCGAGATCAGCCACACCATCATGATCGCAACGCCGAACTGGGGCGTGCAGACGTTCGCGCTTCCGCAGATACACGCGATGCTGCGCACGCCTGACAAAGCATTCGGCGACATGGACATCTACTCGGACTTCATCAGATGGCTCAACGGCACGTCGGGCCATTGGCAGCTCACGCGCCGCGGCTGGCACGATTGGGTACTCGACCGCGAACCGTGGATCGGTCCGCCCGGCGCGAAGATGCTCTCCATCGTCGGCTTGGTCCCCGCTCGCGGCGGCGATAACGACGGGCTGGTCTGGGGGGACTCCGCCACGCTCGGCAGCCGCATCCCGGCGCACTTCATCGTCGGGCCGCACTGCAATCACATGAACGTCATCGGACACTTCGATCCGTTCATTATGCTCAGCAAGGGCTTCTTGGCAAACGACCGCGTCTGGCCGCTGACACTGCGCGCCGTTACGCGCTTCCTAGGAGCGGAGGCGCATGCGCGCGTCGAACGCTCGGAGCGCGTATGAGTTTGCCGAAGTTCGTCAGAGTCTGCGAGATGGGGCCGCGCGATGGCCTGCAGAACGAGCACGCGATCGTCTCAGCCGATGACAAGGTGCGCTACATCGATCTGCTTTCCGAATCGGGATTGCCGCTCATCGAACCGACCTCGTTCGTGAGCCCGAAGGCCATCCCGCAGCTTGCGGACGCCGCGGAGGTATTCGGCCGCATTCACCGGCGCCCCGGCGTGCGCTACCCGGTGCTCACCCCCAACGTCAAAGGTTTGGAACGGGCCAAAGCTGCCGGAGCAGACGCAATCGCCGTCTTCACCGCGGCGTCCGAAGCGTTCACCAAACGCAACATCAACATGACGATCGACGAGTCGATCGAGACGTTCCGCGACGTCGTGCGCAACGCGAAAGAGAACGCCATATGGGTGCGCGGCTATGTATCGACGGCCTTCGGGTCGCCCTTCGGCGACGTCGTACGCCCGGAAATGGTCGTCGACGTGAGCCGCAAACTGCTGGACATGGGCTGCGACGAGATCTCGATCGGCGACACCATCGGCGTCGGAGTGCCCAGCCAAGTCGACGAGCTCGTGCCGGCGCTGCTCGCGCAAGACGTCCCGCTCGAAAAGATCGCGTTCCATTTTCACGATACGCGCGGCACCGCGCTCGCGAACGTCTACGCAGCCTTGCAGCACGGCATCGCAATCTTCGACTCCAGCAGCGGCGGCCTGGGGGGCTGCCCGTACGCTCCGGGTGCAACCGGTAATCTGGGGACGGAAGATTTGCTGTACATGCTGCACGGCATGGGCATCGACACCGGCGTCGATCTTGCGAGGGTGCGTGCCGCCTCGCGATTCATCGCGGGAATTCTCGGACACGAATTGACGAGCAAGGCGTTCCAAGCGATGGAGCGCAGCGTGGCCAAAGCGCAATCATGATTATTCGCACGGGTGTGCTTTACGATGGAACGATGCGCGCGCCGCGGCGCAACGTCGACATCGTCGTCGAAAACGGCGCGGTACGAGAGATTCGCGATGCGAGCGGTGACTGCGACCGTGAAGCGGCCTGCGTGACGCCCGGCATGGTGAATGCTCACGTGCACCTGGAGATGAGCGGGCAGCCGGATCCGCTGACGATCTCAAACCAATTGAATGCCGTTCAGCGTACGCTGCATGCGGTCGACAACGCGGCAAAGACGCTTCGCGCCGGCGTGACGACGGTGCGCGACGTCGGTGCGAACGATGCGATCGCCATCGAGATTCGGGATGCAATCGAACAGCGGCGCATCCCCGGTCCGCGCATGCGCGCCGCGGGGAAAGTGCTCTGCATGACCGGCGGACACGGCTGGCCCATCGGCCGTGCCGTCGACAGTCCGTGGGAGGCGCGCAAAGGCGTGCGCGAGCAGCGACTGGCGGGAGCCGACTGCCTAAAGCTCATCGCCACGGGCGGCGTGCTCACCAAAGGCGCCGTACCCGGCGTAGCGCAGCTCACTATCGAAGAAATGAGCGCCGCGTGCGACGAAGCGCATCGTCACGACATGCGCGTGGCGGCGCACGCCATCGGCACGGAAGGCATCAAGAACGCACTGCGCAGCGGCGTGGATTCCATCGAGCACGGCCACATGCTCGACGATGAAGCGATCGCGCTCTTCAACGAGCGCGGCGCCTACCTCGTGCCGACGCTCACCGCGCCGACGTGCATCTTGGAACACGCTGAAACCGGCGGCCAGCCGGAGTACGTCGTGCGCAAAGCGCGCGAGATCAACGAGCACATGCTGCGCAACATTCGCCGCGCGTTTCAGGCCGGCGTGAAGATTGCGGGCGGCTCCGATGCGGGCACGCCGTTCAACTTCCACGATAAGTACGCCGACGAGGTCGTGCTGATGCACCGGCTGCTCGGCATGACGCCGCAACAGGCTCTGCACGCGGCGACCGCCATAGCGGCGGAGCTCGTGGGCTTGCATCGCGGCATGCTTTCAGCCGGCGAGCCCGCGGATCTGCTGCTGCTCGAGGCCGACATCGAGCGCGACCTCAATACGCTCGCGCGTCCCGTTGCGGTGATGAAAGGCGGCAGCTGGGTCCAGCGCGCCTGCGCCGCCTACGCAGGTACTTTCGCGTGACGCTCCACCAGGCAGGGGCCTTCGTCCACGCCGATGCGCTCCACACGCAAATTATCATAGTTGCGCTTTACGAAGTCGGCGGCCAATCTGGTCGACTCGATCTCGCTTTCGCGCGTTTCGAAAACACTGATCGTATCGAGCGACCCCTCTCCGGTCTTCACGGCGTAATACGAAATGAAGCCTTCGAGCTGCCTGATGTACGGAACGAAATCCGCCTCCAATCGCTCTTTCAAATCCTGAAAAATCACCGGATCGGCCGAATACCGTCGAACTGCTACATGCATGAGGGGCCTCCTTAAATGCTGGAGGCCCTTAGTATACGTCCGGGCTCGGGCGAGGCGTAAGAGCCCGTACGGACCACCATACACAGCCGCCGGCGTGCGTCTTCGTCGAATAACTGCGTGCCTAGGTCGTCCGCCAACAGCGTAAGAAGGCGCTGCGCCGCCTGCGGATGCGCGCGATGCGTGCGGTGCGCGCCGCGCAAAACCGTTACGAAAACGCCGACGTAAAGCTCGATCCAGTCCGCACAGGCGCCGCTTTGGATTGCGCGCTCGTAACGCTTGCCTACCGCCCGGGCATCGCCGAGCGGAACGCCGCAGTCCAGGACGTCCCGCTCGAGCGATTCGACGTTCGTCATTTGCGCCGGTGCAGGCAAAACGAATTGCCTTCCGTGTCGGTAAGCCAAGCCATGCGGCACGACGGCATGTCGATATCGTCGTTCAGCGTCGCGCCGGCCGCGACTGCGCTCTTGAGCGCCGCGTCGACGTCGGGCACCGTGAATTCGATGCTGCCGTTCATGTGCCAGGGGCTGTCGCCAAGCTTCGCGATGCCGAACGTGGTGCCGTCGGCGAGATCGTATTCGACGAACGAACCGCCGCCTTCGCCGATCATCTCCATGGTCGGCTTGAGCCCAAGACCGGTCTCGTAAAACTTGCGCGCGCGATCGAAATCCTTGGCGATGTAATAGACCGCGTCCATACCGGTCACGAATGTCGCTGCTTCTGTCGGTGCCATGTTATCCAACGCTCCCATCTGTACGATGATGCAGAGAAAATGTGCGGCGTTTCCATCGAACCCATCACTACCGTGCCGCCGCGGGGCCGCCACGGCGCCTGCTCGCTCTTGCCGATGCCGAAGGTCCGGCGCGATGTCGCCATGCCACACAGGATAAGCGGGCATATATGACACACACTGTCAGATATGCCGGAGATGATCGAGCCATGAAATCCGACCGGCTCGTTTCGCTGCTGCTGCTCCTCCAGTCGCGCAGTCCGCGCAGCGCGCGGGAGCTCGCGCAAGCGCTGGAAGTCTCGGCGCGCACCATCTATCGCGACGTCGAGGCGCTCTCGCTCTCGGGCGTGCCGGTCTATGCGGAGCGCGGCAGCAGCGGCGGCATCGCGCTGGCAGACGGATACCGCAAAGCGATCACCCAGTTCAGCACCGAGGAGCTGAACGCGCTTTTCCTGGCCGCGGCCGACCCGCTGGCCGAGCTGGGGGTCACCGGCCACCAGCGAGCGCTGGACAAACTCGCGGGCGCCTTACCGGATCTCCAGCGGCGAGCCGCGCAGCAGGCGCGCCAGCGCATTTTGCTCGACCATAACCGCTGGTACCGCTCCGAACAGCCCGCGGCGCTGCTCGCCTTGCTTCGGCGCGCGGTATGGGAAGATCGCCAAGTCTCGCTCCAGTATCGCGATCGCACCGGCGCGATAACCCAGCGGGTGATCGACGCGTACGGGTTGGTTTCGAAGGCCGGCGTGTGGTATCTCATCGCACGCCAGCACGACGGCGAGTACCGCACGTTCCGCGCAGAGCGCATCGCGCAAGCGGATCCGTTGCCTTCGCACTTTACGCGCGACGGCGCGTTCGATTTGGAGGTGCACTGGCGGCAGTCGAACGCGGCGTATCAGCGCCCGGCGGACTCGTTCGAAGCGACGGTACACGTGTTGACCGACTGGGTCGAATGGGTGACCTCGTTCGGCGAGCACACCGTGCTCGCTACGGACGAACGCGGTAAAACGCTGCGCATACGTTTTTCATCGATTCGCTCCGCCGTTCACCAAATTTCGGGCTGGGGAACGAACGCGCGCGTGCTGGACCCGCCCGAATTGCTCGCGGCCATGGCGCAGCACGCGCGGGAACTGCTGGGGATTTACGGGTAACAGCCTTTCGTGAATCCTTCGAGCCCGCATGGTTTACACGGCTTGCGCGTCGCAGTGCTCGCGCCTATCACGTGGCCCACACCGCCTCCGGGATACGGTCCGTGGGAACAGATCGCGTTCAACATCTCCGAGGGGATGCGCCGGCGCGGCTTGGACGTAACGCTCTTTGCCACGGGTAACTCGCGCTTCGAGGGGCACGTGGAATCCGTCGTGCCGGTGGGCTGTGCCGAGGATCCGGCGCTCAACCCGGACGTCTTCGGCGCGCTGCACATCGCGCGGTTGTTGGAGAACGCGCATAAGTTCGATCTCATCCACAACAACTTCGACTGGAAGCCGATGACCTACGCGCTGGGGACCAAAGCGCCGCCGATGCTCACGACGATCCACGGCTTCTCCACGCCGCAGATCCTGGGCGCGTACTACGCGTGCGCGTGGCGCAGCTTCTACACGTCGATCAGCAACTCGGATCGCGACCCCGGGCTCTCCTATCTGGCGACGACCTACAACGGCATCGACCCCGACGAGTTCACGTTCAACGACCGGCCGGGGGAGTATCTGGTGTTTCTCGGTCGCTTCCACCCCGAGAAGGGCACGCATCTGGCCATCGAGATCGCCAAGCGCACCGGCAAACAACTCAAGATCGCCGCGATTCCGCAAGACGACGAATACTTCTTGACGCAAGTCCAACCGCACATCGACGGCGAGCAGATCCAATTTCTCGGCGAGGCGCGACGCCGTGCGCGCAACGAACTGCTCAGCAACGCGCTCGCGCTCGTGCACATGACCACGCGGCCCGAGCGCTTCGGCCTGACGATGGTGGAAGCAATGGCGTGCGGCACGCCGGTGCTCGGCGCGAACATGGGTTCCGTGCCGGAGATCGTCATCGACGGCGTTACGGGTTTCGTCTGCGACTCGGTGGACGAGGCCGTCGACAAGGTTCCGCTGCTCGCGTCGCTCGACCGGCGCAAGTGCCGCGAGCGCGTGAAGGCAGAGTTCAGCGTCGATCGCATGATCGATCGGTATTTAGGCGCGTATGCCAAGGCCATCGAGTTGCAGTTGCCGCTTCCGCCTACGCCCGAGCAGCAGCGCTGGCGCAATCACGATTGGTGGGACAGGCCTATGGCATATACCGACATTCCGGCGAAGCCGGCGACGCTTCATTTCGACGACGACACCGTTCGCGCGTAGCGCAAAGGAGGGTCCAACCATGCCGATCGTTCCGTTCGTTCCGCCGCAGGCCGTTGCCACGAGCGCCCGCCACGGATTTGACTACGTCACCGTCGACGCGCAGCGCAGACGCGTCTACGCCGCGCACGGCGGCAATGCGTCGCTGCTCATCGTGAACGCCGATACCGGAAAGGTCCTCGGGCAAGTGCATGTCGGTCCAATGGCCGGCGTGGCCGTCAACGAGGCCACCGGGAACGTCTACACCGGCGACGGCGACGACAAAGCGATCTCGGAAGTGGATCCGGTCGCAATGAAAGAGGTGCATCGGGTCAGCGTCGACGGCCCGGTCGACGCCATCGCATACGATCCGCAGTTGCACCGAATCTACGGTGACGAGGACGACGGCACGCGGATCTTTGTCATCGATACGAACACGTTCAAGCAGATCGCCACGATCGCGCTTCCCGGCCATAAGCCTGAATACATCGTCATCGATCCGAAGACTCACTTCGTTTATCAAAACATTGCTACGGACAGCGAAATAGCGGTCATCGATCCCACGAGCATGAAGGTCGTGCGCACCATCAAAACGCCGGAGATTACAAACAACCATCCGCTGCAGTTCGACGAGGCGAACGACACGCTCGTCGTCGGCGGGGGACACTTGAGCGTCTATACGCTCGACGGCAAGCTCCTGGGCACCACTTCGTTCCCGCGGATCGATCAGTGCTCGCTCGATCAGCAGCGGCAGATCGCAGCATGCGCCGGCGGAGGGGGTGTGTGGCTGTACTCGATCCCGAAGACCGGCGCGCCGCAGCAAATCGGCAGCGTAGCGATCAACCGGGGGGTTCACACCGTCGGCGTTGACCAAGAAACTGGGCGGTTTTGGGCCGTCTGGGGAACGCCGGACGGCGACTTCATTCAGGGCTTCACGTACAAGCCGTAGCGCTCGTAATCACACGTGAAAGGCGCGAACGGCGTTCGCGCCTTTCACGTTCTCCGGCTGCCGGTTAGGGCAGATTCGCCATGAGGGTGAGCTGATAGGTCGCGGGCCCGAGCACGTTGCCCGTGGTAGCGCCGGTGCCGCCGTCGGCGAGCGGAATGGCAACGCCGCCTCCGTAGATCGGCAGGATGCCGGAATACGCATTGAAGATGTTGTTTCCGGAGAGTTGCAGCGACATGTGCTGATTCACCGGATAGCGGAGCGCGCCGTAGGCGATTCCGAATGCCGGCTCGTTCAGCGAATTGTTGTGACCGAAGTACGTGTCGCCGAACATCGCGTACGCACCGTTTCTCCACGTGTACGAAATCTGCGCGTTACCCTGTGAATACGGGATGCGCATGTTTCCGTTGTACGAGATGTTGTAGAATCCGACCGGAATGCCGTTGGTGTTCTCGCCCGATATCACGTTGAGGTTTTGATCGGGCGTGCAGCCGGGGCCGGGTATGGAGCAATAGAAGTAGGGCGGGAGGTTGTAGTAATAGCCTTTTTCGAGCGCGCCTTCCAGCGTATACCCGAGGCCGACTTGCGGCGCGCGCCGCAGAGCCAGCTCGATGCCTTCAAAGCGCGCGTTGCTGATGTTTGCGTTCGTCTGATTCAGCACCGGCGTCCCCGGCGGAATGGGGCCGCCCGGCGACTGACACGATACCGTATCGCAGGTCAACCCGGTGTTGATGGTCTGGCCGAAGAACCGGTTGAACAAATTGGTGAGATAGACGTCTCCCGTGAGCATCGTGACATTGTCGCGGAAGCGGTAGTCGCCGCCGAGATCCCAGCCGAAGCCGGTCTCCGGTTTCAAACTTCCGTTGCTTTGCGACTCGAGTGCAACCCCGCTCTGCTTATCGTAAACCGGCGTCGAAGTGATCTGTACCAGCAGGCCAAGGAACGGCGGCGCAATGGAACTTCCAGCCGCAAAGCGCAAGGACGAATTGTAGCTCGGCCGGTACACGATGCCGATACGCGGATCGTCGTGCGTGATATTCGAGGTTTGGAAAAATACGTCTTGACCGAACTGTGCGTTGGCTTGCGTGTTGCAGCCGGTATCGACCTCGTCGACGCAGCCGATCGGGTACGTCAGTTTGTACGTGTTGAGATAATTGCTCAGCGTAATGTTCAGCCGGCTGTTCACGTTGAACTGATCGCGCAGCAGATAGGTCGAGAGCGTTTGCTGCGTTCCCGGCGGCAGGCCGAACGAATAGAACGGTCCGGGAAAGACGGAGTAATCCGTGCTCTTCGAGATGGTGCGATCGGCCGAGAAGGTTAGCACCGAGTTCCCGAACGGATGCTGGTACTCGATCGAGCCGCCCTGGAGCTTATCCAACTCCGGCTCGGTGTACATGTCGTTGAAGCCCACGAGCGCCGCGTTTCCGTTGAACGTCGCCGCCAGGCCGCCGTTGACGTCCGTCGACGTGCCGAACAGACTGACGGTGTTGAAATCCGGGGCGTTGACCAGCCCTTGGAACTGATAGCGCAGGATCGAGGCATTATAGTAGCGCGCCAGCAGCGTATCGTTCCCAATGCTCGTGGAGCCTTCTGCTTGGAAGATCGGCTCGATGTTGTGTTCGCCGTTGTAGGCTCCGGGATAGATGTTCGCGACCGCAATGGGCCCCGGCTTTAGCGATCCGGCGTAACCCGGGCCCGGCGCAAACTGGCCGAGATAGAAGTCCGAGGTATTGCCGTTCTGATCGGCGGTCGTCTGCGAGTCCAAGTAGCTCATCGTAATCTGCGTGGACGGCGAGAACTTATAGCGCACTTTGTACAGTTGCGCCGTCTGATCGAAGTTGCCCAGCAGCGTGTAGCAGCACGCGACGAGCCCGAACGTGGAGGGTCCTTGGCTTTCGGTGTTGCCGATGTTGCTGAAGCCGGTGCCGCCGTCCAGCGTGCCGCCTCCGAGCAGACCGCCGGTCGGGTCGTAATAGACTTGCTTGCCGTTGAGAGCGGACGGATTGTTGTCGCCGGCCAAATCGATCACGAAACCGAATTTGCCGAGCGTGTTCGAATAGCTGAAGTTACTCAGCGAACCGCCGCGGTTGTCAAAGCCGAACAGCAATTGCGCCGCCGGATTGAGCGTCGGCTCTTTGGTACGGAAATTCACCGTGCCCCCGACCGCGTTGTTGACGACGGGCGACTCGGCACCCGGGCCTTTAATCACCTGAATGTCGCCGAACATGAAGCTGTTCAGGAACGTGGTGACATTATCGCCGTACTGACCGACAGAGATAGGATGGCCGTCGATGAGCGAAGCGGTTTCGTACGAGGTCGCATCGCGGATGTTCGGAATCGTGATGGACCCCGGCGATGCCGCGTTTGCGGAGTTGGACGGGAAGGATATTTGCAGACCGGGGACTTCGCTGAGCACGCGAGTCACCTGGACCTGTCCTTCGTTGACGAACTCTTGCGGGGAAATCGAATTAATCGATGCCGCCGAGGTGTTAATCGCGGCGCTCCCTTGCACGCGCACGCTGGCGATCGTGCGCAGTGACGAGAACGTCACGCGCTCCATCTGCACGGTGAGCGTCTGCGATTGACCGGCCAGCACCGCGACGTCGCTCTGGGATGCGGTGACGAATCCGGCTTTGGTGACGGCGATCGAGTAAACGCCCGGCGTCACGCCGTCAAACGAAAAACCGCCGGCGGAATCGGTTGCCGCGCGGTACTGTTTAGCACCTTGCAATATGACCGACGCGTCGGGAACCGGCGCGCCTGTTTCGTCATGTACGGTACCCTTTATAGTGGCCGTGGCCGAAGTGGCTTGTGCGTTCGCCGGCAGAGGCATCTGTACGATAAAGAACGCTGCGAACGCAAGTACGAGGGCGCGGCCGAGTCTCAAATTTAAGAACAACAGCAGGCCTCCAAAGAAGTGCGATTTGCAGATATTTTCGCACAACTCGCAAGCGAACGCCAGCGTCAAGCGACAACGGGTGGCACGTGATATCGGCCGCTTCAGGCATTGGCGGGCTGCCCGGCGGCCTTCGGGGGCGGTTTGTTGTTTATTTGCACTAGCGCGGGGTAAGAACTCGTCCTCACTGCGCAAGCGCATTGGAGGACGGCATGCAAACGGCAACTCCGGCGATCTACTATATCATCGGCGCCATCATTGTCGTGGCGATTATTATTGCGGTTGCGATGGTTGCGTCTCGAAGCGCGCGATCGCGCCGTCTGCAGCAGCGTTTCGGTCCGGAGTACGATCGCACGGTGCGCACTGCCGGCGACCGCACGGCAGCGGAGCGCGAACTGGCGGCACGCGAAACGCGCGTGAAGCGCATGCACATCGAGGAACTGCCCGTCGGCGCGCGAGATCGCTACACGGAAGAATGGCGCACGGTGCAGACGCGCTTTGTCGATCAGCCGCGCGAAGCCCTCAAAGATGCGGATCGCCTGGTCGAAAACGTCATGCGCGACCGCGGATATCCGATGAACGATTTCGAGCAGCGCGCCGCGGACATCTCGCCGGACCATCCACAGGTTGTCGACAACTACCGTATCGCGCACGGCATCGCCGCGCGCAGCGACACCGGCGAGGTGAATACGGAAGACTTGCGCCAGGCGATGGTGCACTATCGAACGCTTTTCGACGATCTCCTCGGCACCGATGAAAGGACGAACCGGTCATGAACGAGCAGCGCCCAATCCAAGAGCAGCCGCGCGTGGAACAAGGCACCATCGGCGAACAGAGCGATACCGGATTTCTTCCCGACGACCGCATGACCTCGCTGCGCGAGCGGTGGAACGACGTGCAAGCCGGTTTCGTGGACGATCCCCAAAACGCCGTGCAGCAGGCGCATGGACTGGTTACCGGGCTCGTGGACGAACTCGTTCGCACGTTCTCGCAGGAGCGCACCACGCTGGAAGGCCAGTGGAAAGGCGGCGGCAACGCCGACACGGAGACGCTGCGCGTAGCGCTGCAGCGTTACCGCTCGTTCTTCAACCGCTTACTGGGAACGTAGCCACACGCCGGCGATCGGCGGCACGTCCGCCGATTTGCCGGCATGCTTGAGGCCGTACAGATCCTCGATCGTCCGCAGCACGCGGTAGTGCGTGACCGGTTCGTCGTACCGTCCCGGACGCACCATCGGTCCGACGAAGATCGTCGGGATGTGATTGCCTATCGTGTCGTCGCTCTCATCCCATGTGACGATCACGAGCGTATCGTGCTTCCTCGCCCAGTCGATGATGGGGCCGGCGTGCGTCCGAAGCCACGCATCGCCTCGTGCGATGCTCGCCGAGTGCATGTCGTCGAGCAGGTTCGGGATGATGAACGAGACCGTGGGCAGGCTATCGTAGTCTGATGGAAGCGCGGTAAGCGGCAGATTTTCCGACGCCGCGACGTTGTCGAAATCGGCCCAGGGCACGTGTTTGCGTCCGTATTGGCCGGCCCAGCACGCGCGCGAGCCGGCCTGCGGCAAATCTTCGGAGTAGCCGGCGAAGGTTCGATGCGCATCCCGCAGTTCGGTCGCCAGGTTCCGCGCGTTCGTGTCGATCCCGGCGGGCGGACAATGATCGCCGTTGCTATCGGTGACTCCCGCGAAGAGCGCCAAATAGTTCGGCTGACTCGGGTGCGCGACGCCGAACGAACGCGTAAACAGTGCTCCGCGCCCGATGAGTTCGTTCAAATACGGCGCGGAACGCGTGTTGCCCGCGATGTCTTTGAACTCTTTGTTCTCCTCGACGACGATCACGACGTGCGCCGGCGGCGACGGCAGCCTGGGCGCGACCGCCGCGGCTACCTGGCTGGGCACGTCCGTGAGACGCGTGTGATTCGAACTAAAGTAGTGCGAGCCAAATACGGCAGCCGCTATCGCGATGCCGAGCGCGAACAAGCCGGCCACGATTCTAATCACCACCGCCCGCCGGCGCGAGCAGAGCGAAGCCGCCTTGTGATGCCAGACGCTCCCCGGAACGCAGCCCGGAGGAGACGAGTGCGTCGGAGCCGTTTTGCTCCGCAACGGTTACCGTGCGTTGTTCGAACTTCATCGCCCCGTCCTTATCCCGCGTTTGGACGAAAACCAACGTCTTGCCGCTCTGCGGGTCCTGCACGATGGCCGTCTGCGGAACGACGATACCGCGCAAACGCCTGACGTCGATGCTCGCTTGGACCGCGCTGCCCGCTGGCGCTCCGGTGGGGAATCCGCTCGCGGTCACCGTCGCCGTTTGCGTCGCGGGATCGATTGCCGTCGAGACGCCGTCGATGCGGCCGCCGCTTTTCAGCGCAGTTCCCGGTATGGAGAACGCGACCCGATCGCCCGCATGAATCTGCGCCGCATCAAGAGCGGTCACCTCGAGCGTGACCTCGCCGCTGCGGGCGGGGCCGATAGCTATGACCGGCGTGCTCGGATCCACCGCTTCTCCTGGACGTTTGTAGATTGCCGTCACCACGCCGTCAGACGGGGCGCGCAGCGTGCCGTTGCTCAGATCCCGTGCGGCAATCGCCGCGCGATCCTGCGCGCTCTGCGCCTGCGCCTGCGCCGATGCAATCTCCGTGCGCGCGCTTGCCGCATCGGCCCGATCGGCGGCGAGCTGAGCGCGCGCGGCTTGCACGTCTTTTAGCGCCGCGACGCCCGCCGTATACAGCGATTCCTCGCGCTGCACTGCTGCGCGATCGACGGCGAGTTTCGTGCTCGTTCGGTCGACTTGCGATTGCTGGAAATTTGCATGCGCAGCCTGCGCGTCGGCTTGCGCCTGCGCCGCCGCCAGCGACAAACCGCTCGTATCGAGCTGCGCAAGCGCCTGGCCGGCCGACACGCGCTCGCCGATCCGCACGTCGAAGCTTTGCAAGATGCCGTTGCCCGCGAAACTGAGTTTGCTTTGCGTTCCGGCCGGAGCGCCCACGCGCCCGACGGCTTGCACCGTTTTTACGAACGTGCCGTATCGTGCCGCCGTCAAACTGACCGCCGGCGCTGCCGACGATCCGGTATCGGGCGCATGTCCGCCGCACGCGGCCAGCAGAGCGACGCTTGCGGCGCAAGCCGCCCGGGCGGGGAATCTCACGGGCTCATTTCCTCCAAAAGCGTTGCGGCCGCCTGTGCCTGCGCATATATTGCGGTTACTTCAGCGAGCGCGGCCTGTACGTACGTGCGGCGCGCTTCGGCGACATCCAAACTCGAACTGGCGCCGCTGCGATAACCGATGC
>Ga0207664_10000541_pt1 | contig 26897 bp, 27 predicted proteins | sample LARL83metaG_FD_184349 | JGI IMG/M metagenome (GOLD analysis project Ga0207664, IMG submission 184349) | Corn, switchgrass and miscanthus rhizosphere microbial communities from Kellogg Biological Station, Michigan, USA - LAR L8-3 metaG... | ecosystem: Host-associated > Plants > Roots >... | reverse complement strand
TGATATCGCGCACGACGATTGCGATGTGATCCAACCCAAGTAGCCTCATGGACCTCAGTCCTCCTTTGTCTCGCTGTTTCCGTTGTTGACGGGATCCGGGCGGTTACTCTCAGTGGACGCCTCGTCAGGCGTGCAGAAAGCTCCCTCCGTCCACGCCGAGGGTCTGGCCGGTGATGCAGCGGGCGTCATGGGTGGCGCCGATCTCGACGCGGAACGGACGGAACTCGGTCATGTCGCTCCCCGTTGGCTGTCGTGTTCCTGTTTCGGTAGTCACTCGCCTCCCTTTTGGTTTGTTCTCGGATGGTGTAGTGGTGCGTTGGATGGGGCCGTGCGATCGCGGCCTGTCCCCGCCTGGCGTCCCGTGACCCGACGTAGACCGTCACGCCCGCGGCCGTGAGCTGGCGGGCAACTACCTTGCCCCCACCTTCGCTGGCGCCGGTGACCGGCGCGACTGAGTTGTCCATGCGTTGTGTCTTCATGGCGACCGCGTCGAGCCGCTCGCGGTCCCGGGTGGTGGTTATCTCTTTGCCTTCGCGGCGTTACCAAGGCCTGCGAGGAGCACGTGGACGGCGGCGGCCAACCGGCCGACGAACTCCTCCCGGGACTCCGCCAGGGCGTTCGATAGGTACCTGGCGCCTTGAGCCACCGTAAGCAGCGCCGCCGCGATCTCCTCCGGGGTCACACCAAGCCGCTTGACGTCGTTCTCTGACATCGCTGCGGCGATCGCTGCAGCGAGCCGGTCGTCGAAGCTGCCGACGGCCGGCTTGACCACGTCGCCGAGCCGCATGGCCGGGTTCTGGAGCAGGCTCCCGAGATCGAGGGTCAGCATCGACCCCACGTAACGCCCCAGCCAAGCGTCGAGCGCGGCGACGACACGTCGCTCCAGCCCAACGCCTTCCTCGTCCAAGCAGCGGGAAACCTCGCCGAGCGCGGTGTCGAGTTCGTGGCGGACCGCGGCACGGAACAACGCGTCCTTGCTGGCGAAGCGCAAGTAGAGGCCCTGCCGGGAAATGTCCGCAGACCGTGCAATCTCGTCCATCGAGGCCTTGCGAAACCCGTAGCGCCCGAACACTGGCAGAGCCGCGGCGAGAATTCGCTCCTCCCGCGCGTTGACCGAGGGCGACGGTATTGACGACATGGCGCTAGTTTACATCAACTGTATATTCTGTCAAGCTGGGGTTTCGTTCATCTCGCGACCGCTAACTCGCACAGGGAGCACCGGTGGCGCGCGCCTCCCCCTCCGGCGAACGGGAGCCACCGTGGCAGCCGCCCCCGAGCCCGCTTGCACGAATCGCAGAAGCTCGCAGCTGCGATCGGCGCTCTTCTGCTCGGCCACCAAAGCAGCACCAGCCAGCCGACCGGCTGATTGCTGCTTCAGGCGTGAATCAGCTGCGCTCGATCAGTCGCGATGAGAACGGAAGACCGGGTCATCCCAGACCTGCTCTGCGGGCGCGACGAGCATCTCGTGCGTGACACCGAGGCACCTGAGTTGCGCGGCAGGCAGGGCGCCGCCGCCACGCACCGTGCGGCCAGCGTTGCCCATGCAGTTACAGGGGCTGCTGCCCTCACTGGCTGGCCCGGCGGCACATGTGGCTACAGGCCGATCTCGGCCGCTCACACCGGCGTGTCGCCAGTCCTCAGCCCAGCACGACTTTGCCGACCCCCTGTCCACATCCGTAGGGCTGAAAGTGACCCCGCAAAGTACGCAAAACCCGCAGCAGGCACCCTGGCCTGCGGTAACGCGGTATTGAAGATCGTTTGCAAACCTCGCAGCTGCGGGGTTTGCAAACTCCGCAAGATTTCGGCCTTCACTGCGGGGTTTGCGGGGTTTCCGATTTGTCCGTTGTGGCTAAACCCCGCAACGTTTCGCGGCTTGTCTTCACAGGTCGTCGTCTGCGCTGCGGGCTTTGCGGGCTTAAAGAATGGCCTTTGCCTGGTGGATGTCCGCAACACGGCGACGGGAACTCCGCGCAGACCGCATTCCCCGCAGCAGGCCGGCGCCGTCATCCCGACCACTCCTCGACGCACCACGTCCGCACCTTCGTGTGCTTGTCGGCCTCGCTGCGCAGGACGTAGGAACCGCGGTACCGGTTGATCTGGCCGGTGAGAAGCTTCCCCAGCGACTTCGGGCTCGGGATCCTGCCGCGCTCGTTAATGACGAAGTTGCCGTCCCAGACATCCATCTCGCCGGGCGGGATGTCAGCAGACAGGTGCAGTTCATGACTGGTGAGCCACTTGTCCCCATGAACCTTGCGCCACTGGGCAAAGAAGGCAGACCATGACGCCTCCTCGTCGTCAATATCCCGGACGGTCTCAACATTGGCGAGGAAGTCGTCAAGCCCATGGTGCTCCAGGAACCCGCCGACTGCCTCGGCCCAGGGCGTGAACTGACGCATGGTCAGGCCGTCGCGCCTCGTCGCGCCTCGCGCGGTCCAGTCGGCGACGAGCACCAGGAGATGCCAGAGAACCCGCCGCTGATTCGCCGGAGCAAGGATCCACTGGTCGAGGTTCGGGATCTTGAAGTCTGTGCGCTCCTCGGGCCGCGGCATGTCCGGGTTGAGGCCGATCAGCACGGACCGGGTCCGCATGTCGCCGCCGAGGCGCAGGTTGTTGCCGGTGGCGGTCCAGACCCGGTCGTTAGCGAATGCGGCGGTGGCATTCCTGCCGAGCAGCCGGTCAGCCCACGTCCGGTCTGTGATCAGCCGGGCCAAGACCGGCGAGTCAATTATGGTGCCCTCGGCCAGGTTGTCGAAGATGACGGTGCCCTCCGGGTCGGCGAGCACCGAAGTGATGGCCTTGCGCAGTTCCTCGTCGCTGTTCGTCCAGGTAAGCACGCGCTGCCCGTACAGCATCCCGAGGCCGCAGGTCAGGATCGTTTTCCCGGATCCGGGCATAGTGGACGTGACGACCCCGAACGGGATAAGCGTGCGCAGGAAGCCGCGCAGGATTGGCGTCACCAGCAGTGCGATGTAGTTGGCCTTGTCCGCGGCGGTCACCCACGGGAAGTCGCCGAGGAATGTGACGAACAGGAAGTCCCTGGCCGCTGTCACTTGCCTGGCCGTGGGCCTGTCCGGGACGGGGTCAAGCGGGACCTTGCTGGCCAGGTAGAGGCATGTCGCTGCGTCGTAGCCCGGAGTCTGCAGGAGACTACCGTCGGGTCGAAGGACTGGCGCGCCGACGATGCCGAATAGCGGTCGCAGCTGTGGCCACTCCTTCGGCGCCAGCGCTGCCGCGAGCACGCCCTGCGGTGGCGTGACCTCCTCGGGGTAGGTCTCGGCGTTGCCGTTTTCGGTCTTCCTGGTCTTGAGTCGGTAGGTATACGTGTGGGCGGCGAGCAGGGCCGCGAGCTCGGGCGACCTGACCGCGCTCGCGGTGACCGGCAGCGGTGAGTCTTCATCCCCAGTGATGGCGTGCGGAGTTCCGGAGATCTTCTCGGTGGCGACCACCCGGCCGCTGCTCACATAGGTGCCCGGAATCCGGCCGTCATCGATCGCTGCGCGGAGAGCCCGGATTGTCGCCGGGCCGCTTCCGGTCTCGATTTCCGCTTGCCCGACCCCGGCTTCACTGAGGATCTCCCTCGCCTTCGCGCGGCTCACACTGTCACCGCCGTCCGCAGCCCGGAGGCGATCGTGGCGAGCGTGGCCGCAACACCGTGCTTGGCAACGTGGCCGTTATCCTCGGCCGCGGTAGAGCACCTCTTCTGCTGTGGCGTTGTCCAGGTCGCCGGCGGCGATCATCTCGCTGCATCGGCAGGCGGCCCAGTGCAGCAGGTCGTTGCGATGATCGCCGGGGCCTGCGTCGGTGAGGCGGTCGAGAATCCCCTCGAGACGGTTCCGGGTATTCCCCTGGCCGCCTCCCTGCCTTGTGGGTGCCGGTTCGCGCGGCGGCTCCGCCAGTTCGGCAATCCACCGCGGGATGGTCGAGAGCTGGTCTGGCACGTGCCTCGGCCGGTAGCCGGGACTGCCCGGTGCCGTGCACCTGCGCTTGATTTCCACGGCTGGGCACCGGCTCAGCGCTCCGAATCGGATCGGGTAGTCCGGGTCCTGCTTCGCCCACAGGTGCCAGCCAGGGCCGTGTCGGCGATCGGGGTCACCAGGGGTCGGGACCGCGAGGAACTGCGTAAGGTCGAGGATTTCGCCGACGGCCAGGCCGGCATCCGCGAGCCACCGGACACCGTCGAGCCAGACCGAGCCGTCCACGGCGAGCGTCACGTCACAATCGGCGCACAGGATGCCGGGGTCCGGCAGGTACTCTCCGCCGAAGCGGGCAATGTGCCGGTCGATCTGCGGAGACCATGGCTCGCCCTGGCACCTGGTCAGCCGGTAGATGTTCCACTGGCTCCGGTCCTCCGGGACGGGCAGGCCGGCCGCCTCGAAAGCCCGCGACGTGACCCGCATCGGTGCCCGGCGCGAACCCGGTTGCCGCCGTACAAGGTGCCCCTTGCGCAGTGCGGCTGGCACCGCGTATCCGTCGCCAGTCACGCGACCTCCCGGGGCAGCCGGCCGCGGTATGTGCGGGCGACATGGACATATACAGCGCGACCGCACCTGGAGCGGCGCGCCCCCGGGATCTCTGCCTCGCTCCGCGCCCGGCCAAGGTGACCAGAACCGCACCAAGGGCAGATGTAGGCCAGCCACCACCAGTCCCGCCCCTCACAGGGCGCGTAGACGCTGGCGTACACGGCGGGACGACGTCGCAGCATGCGGCACTCCGGAGCGGCGTCCTGCCGTCCGGGCTGGTCATGACGTAGCATGCAGGCAGGCGCCGGCCCCTGTGGCGGGGGTGTGGCGGCGGATTCAGCAGGGCGGTCGTTTGGGTAACCGGGCGGCCGCCCTCGTGCATTAGGCGACGGCATTGCCACCGCCGTCCAAATGTCGGGCACGACGTGGTGGCCGCGCCCGCAGCACAGGAACAGCACGATCTGAGATCGTTTGCGGGGTGCGGCGCGCCACCAGAGAAGACTTGACCGGGTTCACCGTGAATTGCGCGACGATCTGCTCCAGCTGCTCAGCAGTCCATCGATACGAGCGGCCGACCAGGAGAAATGAAATGCGCCGCTGCCTTGCCTGCTCTTTGAGCCAGGATGGTCGGCAGTGCAGCACCGCCGCGGCCTCCTCGGCGTCGTAGACCCGCGGTTCCGGCATCACGCGGTCTTCATCTCGCGAGGCCAGAGATCCCGGACACGGGCACCGAGTGCGCGCGCGATCGCGATCTGGACATGCGGAGGGGCCTCACGCCGACCGCTCAGGATCAGGCTGATGTAACTCGCGGACAGGTCGGTCACGTCGGCGATGTCGACAACGCGGGCCCCATAGTCACGTTCGATTCGCTGTCGCAGATCCGCGCCAACAGCCATCCTGGTCTCCAATCGCGCCAGCACCATCTGTAGGCGCGGTATCAAGGATGGTCTAGCTCCATGTGGATGTCAAGCCTGCAAAATCATTAAGCACGCTTCTTGTAAACTTCAAGCAAGCTGGCTTACAGTGGCGAGCGTGCTTGTGTCTGCGATGATCGACCTCGTGAACATCCACGAGCTGCTGGGCCGCGGCATGCGCCGTAAGCGGGAGGCGCTGGGCTGGCGGCAGCAGGACGCTTCCAAGGAGTTCCGCAACTGGGGGCTGCAGACCTGGTCACCGGTTGCCGTCAGCCAGGTTGAGACGGGCTTGCGCAGACCGTCGATCGGTGACCTGCTCCTTGTATCCCTTGTGCTTGGGAAGAGGCTTATTGATCTCGTGCCTGATGATGTTGATGACGACGAGATGATCGATCTTGGCACCGGGACGAGGATGAGTGTGCGGCTCATCAAGAAGCTTCTTTCAGGTGGCGGGTTCCCCCAGGGTTACAAGTTCACGGCGAACGATCTTCAGACTCCAGGCGACGAATGGCTGAAGGAACTGCTCGAGCACTCGCAGGCGGAGCATGCGCGCACAGAGAAGGTGCTGCGGCCGATCTGGGATAACTGGCCACGGTCCATGAAGCACAAGGACACGACTAAGCCTTTCGAGCCGCCGACCGAAGCCGAGGGACGGGCTGCTGAGCGGCTTGGTGTTGAACCCGCCGTGCTAAAGGCTGCTTCGCGGCGGCTGTGGGCGCGTGATTTCGAGGAGGAACGTGACGCCCGTGCGGGAGTCGGAAAGGTAGCGCCGCAAGCGCTCCAGGCGCGCCGAGGGCATGCGTCCCGGCAGATGATCGCGGAGTTGCGCGAGTACCTCGACACAGTATTCCCCGACCGGAAGACGACCGGATCATGACCGCTGGGTCCTTCTCCGGATGTCATCCGTTCCGGAACCAGTGCCTTCGCGAGCAGCTGCTCACCGAGTGGCCCGGCTACCACCGCGACGAATACGGCGACGACCTCGAAGATTATGTCGCTGAGCGTGAAGCTGACCCTGACGACCAGGCCGTAGTCATCACTTCAACGATCGACGCTGGCCGCTGCCCTCGCTGCGACGAGCTCTTCCCGGCTGACCGGCTCCCCGCAGGCTCAAGGGTCACGGCGTGCCGGTGCATCCCAGTCTGCCCTGCCTGCGGAGACCATGAAGCGCTCGTCGTTATGCCGGCGATCTCCTGGCCCTGGCCTGCCGTGCACATCCGCGAGCAGGGTATCCGGATGGATGCAGCAAGGAAAGGCCGGCCCGGCCATCTTCACCGGGGAAACCCTGATTACCGACAATGGCGTCACCTCTGTGCGAAAGAGGCCCTACCCCGGCGGTTGGGCGGAGTTCAGATATGACGACCGCGCGGACCGGGCTGAGCAACGCGGACGTGCCGGAGGAGCCCCATAACCGTGGGTTACGCGGAGCAGCGGGGAAGCGGCAAGGGCACCTACTACCGGGCCCGGTACAAGACCGCCCCGGGCAAGTACGCCACCCTGCCAGAGAAATTCCGCACCAAGACCGCGGCGAAGCAGGCAGCCGACGCCGAGGAAGCCAGGCTCCGCGCCCGCCTCCCGGGTGCCGTCCCGCCGGAGCAGCTGACATTCGCCCAGTTCGCCAATCGGTGGTTCGCCGGCCTCGACCTGGCGCCGAGCACGATGGTGAACTACCGGAGGCACATCGAGGAGCACCTGCTCCCAGCATTCGAGTCCGTGCTCCTGGACGGCATCCTCACCTCCGACGTCGATGCCTGGGAGAAGAAGGAAAAGGCCGCCGGGTACGCGCCAGCCTCGGTGAAGACGTGGCGGACCACGCTGCACACCATCCTCGCCGCCGCCGTCCAGGGCGGCCTCCTCTCCTCTAACCCGGCCACGAGACGACGGGGGACAGGCCGGCGCGCCGGGAGGTCCGCCGGGCGCGGCCCGGAGAAAGCCGTCACCGATCCGCTCGGCGCGGTGCTGATCGCCGAGCGGGCCGCAATTCTCGCCGGCCGCGAGGACGAGTTCGTTTTCGTCACCTTGCTCTTCTGGACGGGCATGCGGTGGGGCGAAGGGGTCGGCCTGCAAACCCGGTATGCGCGACTCCGCTCCGTCCGCGTCGAGGAGCAGCTCTATGAGCTTGACCCTGGCGGCCTGGTGCCCTGCCCGCCCAAAGACGACTCTTACCGGGACATAGACATCCCGCCGTGGCTGTCCAGGCTCGTCTCAGAGCACATCGCCCGTACCGCGCCTCGGCCCTGTCCCTGCCACGGGCAGGCCTACGTGTTCCGCGGCCGGTACGGCGGAGCGCACTGGCGCCGCTCCGGCTTCGGCGACTGGATATTCGCGCCCGCGGCATCCGGGTGGTTCCCCCCGAAGGCGCCGCAGCCGAGACGGCCAGTGCCGCTGCAGCCGGACCCCTGGCCGGGCCGACCGGTGCGCGGCCGCAGCAACCAGGCCCGCGCGGAGATGAACTGGCTACCCGTGACCGCCGGGCTGACCCCGCACGGGTTGCGGCACTCCCATAAGACGCTGATGGCCGCGCTGCGGACGCCCGAGGTGCTCTCGCACGAGCGGCTCGGCCACGAGCTCGGCGGCATCGCCGGCCGGTACAGCCACGTGACCCCGGAGATGCGGCGGGAACTGCTCGGCCAGCTCACGGAGCGGTGGGAGCAAGCCCTTGACGCCCGGGCCGCCTTGGCGGCGGATTCACCCGTCCCGGCGCTCGACGCCCTGCTACGGGGTCGTCACGTGGAACCGCGCAAGACCAAGATTTTCTCCCAGGATTCTCCCGGGCTTGACATAAGGGAGGTGATACCGCTGCGAGCACGACCCCAGCAGGGGGCGTGACCTGGTGAAACTCTGGTCGGGGTGGCCGGATTTGAACCGGCGGCCTCTTCGTCCCGAACGAAGCGCGCTGCCAAGCTGCGCCACACCCCGGCAACCGCAGGAAGTCTAGCCGATCCGCGGTAGCAGCGTGAGCAGCGTAGCCTCCGGCCGGCAGGAGAACCTGAACGGCGCCCACGGCGAGGTACCCAGCCCGGCTGACACGTGCAGCCAGGCCGGCCCGGTGCCGGCCGGATGCCGGCTCAGGCCGCGCGCCCGGTGACGGTCGATGTCGCAGTTGGTTACGAGCGTCCCGAGCACCGGCAGGCACACCTGGCCGCCGTGCGTGTGCCCGGCCAGCAGCAGGTCGTACCCATCGGCGGTGAACCGGTCGAGCAGTCGCGGCTCGGGGGAGTGCAGCAAGCCGAGCCGCAGGTCGGCCGCGGGGTCCGCGCGCCCGGCGATCTTCGCGTACCGGTCGCGCTTGATGTGCGGGTCGTGCACCCCGGCCGCCTCGATGTCAAGCTCGCCCGCCTTGAGCCGGCCGCGCCGGTTGTTCAGATCCAGCCAGCCCGCTGCCGCCAGGCCCTCGCCGAGCTCCGCCCAGGGCAGGTCGGGAGTATGCCGTCGCTGGTCGTTCGCGCTGGTCTCCCACAGATAGCGGGCGGGATTCTTGGGGACCGGCGAGAACAAGTCGTTCGAGCCGTACACGAACACGCCGGGCCGGTCCAGCAGCGGGCCGAGCGCGTCGAGGAACGGCCGGACGGCGCGCGGATGGGCGATCGAATCACCCGTGTTCACGACAAGGTCGGGTTCGGTCGCGTCCAGCGACCTGATCCAGGACAGCAGCTGCGAGCGCCCCGGGGTGAGATGCGCGTCCGAGATGTGCAGCACGCGCGCCGGCTTCGCGTCGGCGGGCAGCACCGGCACATCGAACCGGCGCAGCACGAACCAGTTACGCTCGATCACCGACGCGTAGCCAGCCGCGGCGCCGCCCGCGGCGAGGAGCGCCAGCGCGGGAGCGAGATGTCGTGATGGCACCCACTCATGGTGCCATGCCCGCGGGCCCGCTTTGTCCCCGTGACCCTGCTGCCTCGCTGGTTGGCCCGGCCGCGGGGCAGGTGCGTCCGGCGGCGCGGCAGGATTGGCTGCATGCCTGAACTTAAGAAACGGCTCCGCGCCGACCTGACCGCGGCCATGAAGGCCCGCGACGACGTGCGGACGCGCACGCTCCGGATGGCGCTCACCTCGGTAACGAACGAGGAGGTCGCGGGCCCGGCCGCGCGCGAGCTGACCGACGACGAGGTGATGCGGGTCCTGACCAGGGAGGCGAAGAAGCGCAAGGACGCCGCGGAGGCGTTTGACGCCGCGGGCCGCGAAAACCAGGCGGCCGCCGAACGCGCCGAGGGCGAGGTGCTGGCCGCCTACCTGCCGGCTCAGCTATCCGACGACGAGCTCGCGCGGATCGTGACCGCCGTGATCGAGGAGACCGGCGCGTCCGGGATGCCGGCCATGGGCCAGGTGATGGGGGCGGCCACGGCGCGGGTGGCCGGCCGCGCCGAGGGCGGCCGGGTGGCCGCCGAGGTGCGCCGCAGGCTAGGCGCCGGCAGCTAAGAGCGTCCTTCGGTTCCCAGGCACGCTCTCAGCGCGCAGGCAGGCCGCCGCGGATCAGGTCGCCGTCCAGATTACGGGCGCTCCTAAGGCGTCGGCGGGCAGAACGGGGCGTGCTTGGGACAGTGGTGGGGGCCGCCGCCCCCGCCGCCGCCCCCGCCCCCGCCGGGGCCCGGGCGGTGTGGTGGTCCGGGCTTGCCCTTCTGCTTCACGGTCTGTCCGTTGCCCTGGCTGAACAGGGGGCTGGCGGGATTGACGGGCACGAAGCCGATCGGCGGTCCGAGGCTGGCATGCATGAACGTGGTGTGCCAGGTCTGCGCGGGCGCGTTCGCGCCGAACATCGTGCCCGGGCACCCGCCGCGGTAGCAGGCCTGCACACCGACCATCGGATGCGTGATCGGGTCCTGCGGCTGGAACACCGACGTGTAGCTGACCAGGCTCGGCGTGTAGCCGGCGAAGTCCACGTAGTGCGGGCCGTCACCGGTGCCGGTCTTGCCCGCGGACGGGCGGTTGAGGCCCTCGCCGGCCGCCGTGCCGTTGACCAGGACGCCCTGCAGGATGTAGCTGACCGCGTCCGCGATCCCTGGCTTGATCGCCCGATGACAGTTCGCCTTCGGCACCTGGAGGCTCTTGCCGTTATCGGTGACGATCTTGGTGATGGCCACCGGTCTGCAGTACGTACCCCGGGCCGCGACGGTCGCATAGGCGGCTGCCATGGTCAGGGGGGACACGTTGACCGAGCCGAGGGTGAACGACGTGATGTTGTCGGCCGCCACCTCGCCTCCGTGGTGACTCCAGAGCGACGTGCCGTCCGCCCGGTGATCACCGAGCGCGACCGCGGTCTTGACCACGTTGCACAGGCCGACCTTCTGTTCCAGGTTGGCGTAGAACGTGTTGATCGACTGCGTGGTCCCGGTATACAGCGAGAATGTTCCGGCGTCGCTCTTGCTGGCGTTGACCAGCGAGTAGGGCGCCAGCGTCTGGCCGTCGCAGTTGGTGATGCCGCTGACCGACGCGTGGTTCTGCACGGTCATCGTGAAGCCGAACGGCACGTTCTGCTGCAGCGCGGTGATCAGCGTGAACAGCTTGTTCGACGACCCGCTCTGGATCCCGCTACCGCCGTCGTAGGGCGCGTCCACCGCGAGGTTGATGGTGGTCTGGCCCGGGCCGGTGCCGTAGGGCCTGTCTTCCGCCATGGCCATGATCCGGCCGGTGCCCGGCTGGACCACCGCCTCGGTGTCGGCATTGCGGCCCGGGTTGAACGGCCCTCCGTGCGGAGGAACCCAGTAGTTGACGGCGTTGTTCGCGGCCCGCTGGTCCCTCGGGCTGAGCGTGGTGTAGATCTTCAGGCCGCCGGTGGCCAGCAGCTTGGCCCGGTCCTCGGGAGTCTTGCCGAATTTGGGGTCACGCAGGAAGACCTGCTCGACGTAGTCGCAGAAGAAGGCCGCGGATCCGGCTGAGGCGCTCGAGCATCCGTTCAGCTGCGGCGTCAGGTGCAGGCCCAGGTGCTTGTGCTCGGCCTTGGCCGCGGTCGCGGGCGAGATCATGTGCAGTTGCTGCATCCGGGCCAGGACCGTGTTCCGGCGCTCGATCGCGGTGGCCCGGTGAGCGATCGGGTTGTACGCGGTGGGGTTCTCCACCAGGCCGGCCAGCAGGGCAGCCTGGGTCAGGGTGAGCTTCTTCGCGCTGGTACCGAAGTAGGTCTCCGCCGCTACCTGCACGCCCACGGCGAGGTTGCCGAAGTAAGCGTCGTTCAGGTAGCCGGCCAGGATCTGGTTCCTGGACATCTTGTGCTCGACCGCGATCGCGAGCCGCAGCTCGTGGATCTTCCTGCTGATCGTTTCCTTGGTGGCCCCCTCCGCCTGGACCGGGTTCTTCGCCGTCAGGACGAGCACGTTCTTCACGTACTGCTGGGCGATCGTCGATCCGCCCTGCACCGGCTTGTGCTCCAGGTTGTTGACCAGCGCCCGCACAGTCCCGCGGAAGTCGATCGCGCCGTGCTGGTAGTACCTGGAGTCCTCGATCGCGATGATGGCATTGCGCATCACGGGCGAGATCTGGTCGTAGCTGACCGGAACCCGGTCGATGCCATCGAAGCGCAACGTCTTGACGTTGCCCGGCCCGTAGTAGTACGAGGCGTTTACGTTGTAGATGTTGGCCAGCACATGGCCCTTGCTGTCCAGGATTTGTGACGGCTGCGGCACCTCGCCGAGCGCCTGCGTGGACAGTGCCTCGAACTTGTTCGCGGCATTCCTGGTCACGATGCCGATCGTTCCGACTGCGGGGACCGCGATCGCGGCAACGAGCACGCCGCCGACGGCCGCCATGGTGATCAGGCGGCCTACGGATTGTCCCTTGCGGAAAAGACCTGTGCTCAGCACGCCCACCAGGGTACGCCAGGCCTATCTCAGATCCGGCTGAATCGGGGTACGGGGCCGGCGTGACGGGGGGGGGTCCCTACGGTGCTGCAAGGTCCAGAACGCTGCACGGTGCCAGAACGAGTTTATGTGACAATTTGTAGTTCTTGTTACTGACGGTACTGCTGATGCGTTACGCCGGACCGAAGCATATCGATTGCATGTACACAGAGTAACCCATATGCTGCCCGAGGTAACTATTCGTAAGAAAAGGTATGGCCCAGACGGACTATCTCGGAAATGGGCCCGTTGAGGTCTGGCACAGCGGAGCGGACTTCCGTATGTTGACCTATCACGGCCATGGCAGCGAGGCCCGACGGCCGTCGGTTCGGGCCGCCCATGGGTCAGGAGCCGCAACTGAACGCCAGGCAGCGCGGACGTACAGCGCAGGCCATGACGATCGAAGGAGTGGGGCCAGATGTGGATCACGGACTGGACTGTCCGCGCGGCGTGCAAGGGCACGGATCCTGACGAGCTTTTCGTGCAGGGCGCGGCGCAGAACAGGGCCAAACTGATCTGCCGGGGCTGCCCAGTGCGGACCGAGTGCCTTGCCGACGCCCTGGACAACAGGATCGAGTTCGGCGTATGGGGCGGGATGACCGAGCGCGAGCGGCGCGCCCTGCTGCGCCGTCGGCCGGATGTCGCCTCCTGGCGTGACCTGCTCGAGAACGCGCGGAACACCTACGAGCGCGGCGAAACCGAGCTGGTAGCGAGCTAGGCCGCCTGACTAACCGCGGCTATCGCGTTCACGAACCCGCCGGCTGAGCGGCGGGCTCTTCCCCGGCCAGTGACTGGCCGACCGCCCGCAGGCCGTCCAGGTCGTGCACGTCCTCGGGGCGGGCGGGAATCTCGGCCATCGGCACCCACGGGTGCGCGGCGACAAAGTGCTCGGCCAGCCGGGCCTCGCGCGTCGCGAGCTGCATCCGCTCGGCGTGCAGCCTCAGCGCGGCCTCGGCCAGCGGGTAGTGCGGAACCTGGTGGGCTGCCCCGTTATCCGGGCCCGCGTTGCCGCTGTCAGGTTGCCCGTTGCCGTTCTGCAGCGTTTCCGCGGCGGCCAGGCTGCGGGCCGCGGACAGCCGGGCCGCCCTGGCCCGGTGCACCCGGTTGACGACCAGCCCGGCCAGCGGCATCCGGTCCCGGGACAGCCGCTCGACAAAGTACGACGCCTCGCGCAGCGCGTCCGGCTCGGGCGCGGCCACGACCAGGAACGCGGTTCCCGGAGTCTGCAGCAGCCGGTAGGTGTCGTCCGCCCGCTCGCGGAACCCGCCGAACATCGTGTCGAGCGCAGTGACAAAGGTCTGTACGTCTCTGAGGACTTGTGCGCCGAGAACCTTGGTGAGCACGCTGGTGATCAGCGAGAGCCCCGTGTTGAGCACCTTCAGGTAGGCTCGCCCGCCGACCTTGGCCGAGCCGGTCAGGGCCCGGATCATCTTGCCGTCCAGGAACCGGCCCAGTCGTTGCGGCGCATCGAGGAAATCAAGCGCGCTCCGGCTGGGCGGGGTGTCCACCACGATCAGGTCCCACTCGTCGGCCCGGCGCAACTGGCCTAGCTTCTCCATCGCCATATATTCCTGCGTGCCGGCGAAGCTGGAGGACAGCGACTGGTAGAACGGGTTGGCGAGGATCTGGGCGGCGCGGTCCGGGTCAGCGTGCGCTTCGACGATCTCGTCGAAGGTTCGCTTCATGTCGAGCATCATGGCGTGCAAGCTGCCGCCCGCCGCGGTATCGGCTCCGCGTACCGTTCGGGGGGTGTTGTCCAGCGAGTTCAGGCCCATCGACTGGGCCAGCCTGCGGGCGGGGTCCACGGTGAGCACGACGACGTGCCTGCCCCGTTCGGCGGCTCGCAGGCCGACCGCGGCGGCGATGGTGGTCTTGCCCACCCCGCCCGAACCGCAGCAGACGATGATCCGGGTCCGCGGGTCGTCGGCGAGCCTGTCGGTGTCCAGCCAGCGGTACTGGCTGGCGCGGCCCGAGCTCATATCAGGCGGCCCCCTGTTCGCGTAGCTCCCCAGCCAGCCGGTACAGCCCGGCCAGGTCCATCCCGTCCGGGATCAACGGCAGGTTGTACCGCGGCTGGCCGGCGGCGGCCAGGCGGCGCCGTTCGGACTTCTGCAGCTCCATCGCCCTGGCGTGCTCGGCCAGGTCGGCGGCGAGGTCGGCGGCCAGCGACCGGCTGTCGTTGACGCCCGCCGCCTTCAGCCCGGTGGCCAGCTCACCGGAGTCCAGCGTGCCGTCCCGGGCCGCCGCCAGCTCGCCCTGGCTGAGCACGGCCGGGCGCATCATATTGATCATGATCCCGCCGACCTGAAACCCGGTGTGCTCCTGATCGTGCAGCTCCGCAACCCCGTCGAGGGTCTCCTGCACCGGCATCTCCTCGAGCACGGTGACGAAGTGCACGGCGGTCTGCGGCGAGCGGATGATGCTCTCCACGGTGTCGGCATGACCGCGGATCGGTCCGACCCGGGCCAGCCCGGACACCTCGGTGGCCACGTTGAGGAACCGGCCGATCCGCCCGGTCGGCGGGGCGTCCATGACCACCGCATCGTAAATCTGCCGTCGTCCCTTGTGCCTGCGTACCGCCTCGACCGCCTTTCCGATCAGCAGCACGTCGCGCAGGCCGGGGGCGAGCGTGGTCACGAAGTCCACCACCCCGAGCTTGGTCAGGGCCTGGCCCGCGTGGCGCAGGTTGTAGTACATGGCCAGGTATTCGAGCAGCGCTTCCTCGGGATCGGCCGCGAGCGCGAAGACGTCGCCGGCCGGCGCCGGCCCGTCGGCCAGGCCCACGGCGACCTTCCGCTCCCCGTAGGGAAGCGGCGGGCAGTCGAACAGCTGCGCGATGCCCTGGCGGCCTTCGACTTCCATGAGCAGCACGTTCCGGCCGTGCGAGGCGAGCGCGAGAGCCAGCGCCCCGGCCACGGTGGTCTTGCCCGTGCCGCCCTTGCCCGTGACGACGTGCAGCCGCACGCCGTCCCAGTCGGTGTCCCTTGCTCTCACGCCTATGGAGGCTATCTCCGCGCGCGCACCGGTTTCTCCTCCTCGTCCCGGGCGGTGGCTTGATGTCCGCCTCGCCGCCGACGGCGGCTTGATGTCCGTCCGGGACCGGGCGGGTTGCGATCCGGGGCCGGTTAGGACCCGTGGGAACTTCTGTACCGGAATCTCACTACGCTGGACAGTACGGGCCAGGCGCCTGTTGATACCGAGAAGAGGTGTTGGAGATGGTCGCCGCGCTTGTGATCATCATCGTGCTCATCGTGCTCGGCGGGGCGGTAACCGCCGCCCGGTCGATCAAGATCGTTCAGCAGTTCGAGCAGGGCATCGTGTTCCGGTTCGGCCGGATCGAGGCCAAGCCCCGCGGGCCCGGCGTCACCGTGATCCGGCCGGTCGGCGACCGCATGCAGAAGGTCAACATGCAGATCGTCGCGATGACCGTCCCTGCCCAGGACGGCATCACCAAGGACAACGTGACGGTCCGGGTGGACGCGGTGGTGTACTTCCGGGTGGTCGACCCGATCAAGGCGACCATCAACGTGCAGAACTACCTGTTCGCGATCTCCCAGCAGGCGCAGACGTCGCTGCGGTCGATCATCGGCCAGTCCGAGATGGACCAGCTGCTGTCCGAGCGGGACACGGTCAACCGGGAGCTGCGCCGGATCATCGACGAGCCGACCGAGGGGCCGTGGGGCGTCCGGGTCGAGCGGGTGGAGATCAAGGACGTCTCGCTGCCGGAGAGCATGAAGCGGTCGATGTCGCGGCAGGCCGAGGCGGAGCGCGAGCGGCGGGCGCGGATCATCACCGCCGATGGGGAGTACCAGGCGTCCAAGCGGCTGGCCGCGGCGGCCAACGTGATGGCCCGCGACCCCGCCGCGCTGCAGCTAAGGCTGCTGCAGACCGTGGTCGAGGTCGCCGCGGAGAAGAACAGCACGCTGGTGATGCCGGTCCCGGTCGAGCTGCTCAGGTTCTTCGACAAGCTCACCCCCCCGGCGCCCGCGGGCGGCGGGAAGTCAGCCGCGGACTCGGCCTCGCTGGCCGACTTCGGCAACGAGGATGTGGCCAGCGAAGAGGCGGCAATCGAGAGCGGAGCACCGCTCGAGATACCCGCGGTCCCGCCGATCCCCACGCTGCCCGTGCAGGCAGCCAACGGCGAGCTGGCCGCCGCCGTGGTGCCGCAGCCGGGCGCGGTGGCCCGGCACACCGACGACGCAGACTCGGGCGCATAGGCTCCGCTCCCTGATCTGGGGACGTCGGCGCGGCGATCACTGCCTGCCTTCCCTGAGGCCTCCGCTAGTCCGGCGCTGTTGCTGGCCATCGCCGGTCAGTGTGGCGTGCGCGATCGCCCCGCTGACCGGCCAGGAAGTCGAACACGTCCGCGGCGGTGACCTCTAATCCGGCCACCGGTTATATGTGCTTGTAGTACGTGGCGAACGCGGCGGGAGCCGGCGAGAACGGCCCGGTGGCGATCTGGACGACGCCAACGTGGTTCACCCGCTGATACTCCTGCGGGTTCAAGCTCTGCAGGGCCGTTCCGTCGATGAGGCAGTTGAAGAACTTCAGTTTCCCGAAGTTCGGGACGCCAAGGAGAGTTCCGGTACTGCTGGACCACGCGTCGTCGCCGATCCAGGCGGCGTTGGCACTTGCGCCCGCCCCGGTGATCGTATTCGTGACGCTGACGCCTTTGGTCGTGTCCGTGACCTGGACCGTGATGCCCGAGGTGGTCACGCTCGCGGACAGGTTGATGACATCACCCGCGGACAACGGCGTGCTCGTGTAGTTGGCCTCGGTCCCGTTGACGAGCAGCCACGGGAAGTAAACGGCCTTGCCTTTTGCGCACCCGGTGAACACGCCTGCGACCGAGTCGCTCTTAAAGTTGTTTGCCGCCACGCCCACGTCGGCGGAAATGCCGACGGACGCGGTCGTGCAGGACAGCGCGGGCACGGTGAAGGTCGCCGCCGACGAGGTCGCCGATCCGGCGGTGACCGAGGTCTGGTAACCGGCGAACGTGCGCGTGCTGGTCGGCGCGGCGGTGATCCGGCCAAACGTGTGATCCCGCGCCGCTCCGCCACGACCGCCCGCGAGGCCGGCCAGGCTGATCGCGTTGGACCCGGCACCCGGGTCGACGGACCTGGAATTAGGACCGCGGGCGCCCGGGCCACTGGCGGCCGCGGAGGCGGCGCCTGCCGTCATCACCCCAGACAGTGCCAGCCCGCCAACAGCGGCGGCCGCGACGAGCGTGCGAAGAGCGTGTGGCATGGTAAAGCTCCCTCCTTCGTGAGGGGCCCTGGCATGCCTGATCAGATCACGCATCACCGCCCCCACCTTCCCCTTTTGAGCAGACGCTGCTGGCGCGGGTGGCCATCGATGAGCCGGCAGCTGACCCGTCCGTGGGAGCCGTGCACGGAATCTGGGGTTTTCCGCCGCTATTGCCGGGCGATCCTGGCACGGGCACGACATCGGCGTCAAGACCAGCCGCCCGGCCCTGTCGTCACCAAGGCGCGCACCGTCAGGAGCCGGCCGTTACTGCGTTGCTGCTGCCAGTTCCGCCTGTGTGTGCTCGTCCAGCGTGATGCCGGCGGCCGCCACGTTCTGCTCCAGGTGGGCCACGGATGACGTGCCGGGAATCAGCAGGACGTTGGGCGCCAGGCCCAGCAGCCAGGCAAGCGCGATCTGGGCGGGGGTGTGGTCAAGCCGCTTGGCGGTGCTGCGCAGGCGCTCATTGCCCAGCACCGGGTTGGCCTGGCCGAAGCCGGAGCCCAACGGGAAGAAGGGCACGAAGGCAATCTCCCGCGCGGAGCACTCCTCGAGGATCGGCATCGAGGCGCGATTGGCCAGGTTCAGCGGGTTCTGCACGCACGCGATGGGCGTGCGGTCCAGGGCGTGCAGCAGGTGGTCACGGCTGATGTTGCTCAGGCCGACGCCCCCGATCAGCCCTTCGTCGCGTGCCTGGACCATGGCGGCCAGCTGGTCGTCGAATCGCTGGTCTGGGCTGGCGCCGTCGATGAGCCGCAAGTTGACGGCGGCCAGCTGCCCGACACCGAGGCTGTACAGGTTGTCCTCGATTCCGCGCCGCAGCTGATCAGGTTCGTCGTAGGGCAGCCAGCCCCCGGACCCGTCGCGACGCGCTCCGACCTTGCTCACCAGCGCCAGGGTGTCCGGGTAGGGGTGCAAAGCCTCCCGGATGAGCTCGTTGGCGACGCCAGGCCCGTAATACTGCGCGGTGTCGATATGGTCCACACCCAGTTCCACCGCGCGCCGCAACACCGCCAGCGCCTCGGCACGGTCACGCGGCGGACCGAACACGCCCGGACCGGGCAGCTGCATCGCACCGAAGCCGATGCGAGATACCGAGAAAACGCCGAGAAGGTAGCGCTGCATGCGCTGATTCTAAATAACCGCGCATGCCAAACGAGCAGTTAGGGACCAGGCCCCGGCAAAGACGCTTCGCACTTTATGATCGTGCGGAGGGATCGGCCGGGCCATCGTGGCCCTCGCCGGTGACTGCTAACCCATGATGCTTTGCGGCCGGGCACCGGCGATGACTTGGGCCTGGTGCATCGTCGTTTCTGGGGGCGGGCAGGCCGCAAGGGGTCTCGCTCGCGGTGAAGCAACGTACCAGGAGGTCATCGTGTCGCAAGTGCGGGTGCACAACTTCTCCGTGTCGCTGGATGGGTTCGGCACGGGCGCGGGGCAAAGCCTGGACGCCCCATTCGGGCACGCGGGAACCCGGCTCCACGAGTGGTTCTTCCCGACCCGCACGTTCCGTGCCATGCAGGGCCAGCCCGGCGGCAGTAGCGGTATCGACGACGCTTTCGCCAGCGCCTGGGGCCCGGGCATCGGCGCCGAGATCATGGGGCGGGGCAAGTTCGGCCCGCACCGCGGCCCCTGGCCGGACCAGGAGTGGAACGGGTGGTGGGGAGACAACCCGCCGTTCCACACCCCGGTCTTTGTTCTCACCCACCATCCCCGGCCCGCCGTCCAGATGAACGGCGGCACCACGTTTACCTTCCTCGACGCCAGCCCCGCCCAGGCGCTGGCGCAGGCGCGCCAGGCCGCCGCGGGCGGGGATGTCCGCATCGGCGGCGGCCCGTCCACCATCCGCGAGTTCCTGGCCGCCGGCCTGATCGACTACCTGCACATCGTCGTGGTGCCGATCGTGCTGGGCCGCGGGGAGCGGCTCTGGGATGGTCTGGAGGGGCTCGAAGACCGTTTCCGGATTGAGGCCGTGACCAGCCCCAGCGGAGTCACTCACGTCACCTTCAGCGGGCGGTAACAGACGGAAACACCGCGAGACACGCCAGCGGCGGGTCCACCGGCCGTTCTTCAGCTCCTACTCCGCCGCCTCGGCGCCCCTGGACCGCCGGCGATCACGGCAGCGCCTCCTGCTGCGGCAGGTACTTAATGCTGCCGAGGACGTGATCCCGGATTATGGCAGCTACCTCTTCCTCATTCCTGCGTTTGAGTGCCCTGACGAGTTGCGCATGCTGGCGAACCGATTCCTGGTGCGGCAGGCCGGCCTGGGGCCCGCGAGGGAACGACCGCCACAGTAGTCGCAGGAGGAGGAGAAGCATCGGCGAGCGCGCACACTCGTAGATCCGGAAGTGAAACTGCCGATTTAGTTCCGCCAGCCGATCGTCATCCGGCTCGCATGCGGCGACTTGCCGGTAGAGAGCTTCGATTTCCGTGACGTCGTCGCTGGTCATCTTGGACACGGCGAGGCTTCCGGCCAGCGCTTCCAATGCGGCCAGGATTCGGTAGTTCTCCTCCATTTCCTCCGACTCGGTGCGCGCGACGGTGGCCCCCCGGTGGACGTCTGCGACCACGAGACCCTCCGACTCGAGGCGCCGCAGCGCCTCCCGCACCGGGGTGTAGCTCACGTCGAACTGTTCGGCGAGGTCGCGCTGGCGAAGTGGCGTGCCGGGGGAGAGTCGCCGGTCGGTGATGAGTTCTCTGAGTGCGTCGGTAACCATGTCACTCTTGCTGACGTATTTGCCCCTTGCCCGCGGTGCTGGCTGCCGGATCACGCCGGAGGGATGGTCGCTGGTCTCGTCGCGTGGGCGGGAAGGATCGTCTACCCGCTCGCCCGCCTCGCTCATGGCTTTCCGGTCCTCATGATGGACGTGGCTGGGGGTTGAGACCGTGCGCAGGAGATCCGGGCGACGCGTCCTGGGCGGATTGGCCGAGAAAAACCTCGCGTATGTCGGGACGGGCGACAATCTCGCTGGCCGGGCCGGCGATCTCGATCCGCCCCGCGACGAGAATGTAGGCCCAGTCGGACACCCCGAGCGCCTCGAACGCCTTCTGCTCGACCAGCAGCACGGCAGTGCCCGAGTCGGCGAGTCGCCGCACCTGGTCCCGCAGCACCGCCCGGGACAGCTCGGGCGACAGGTTAGAAGTCGGCTCATCGAGGACGAGAACCGCCGGCTCGAGCATCAGGACCCGGGCTATCGCGAGCATCTTCCGCTCGCCTCCGCTGAGCTTGCTCGCGGTTCTGGACCGCATGTCCGCCAATGCCGGGAACGTCGACAGCACGGCCTCGATCCTGGCGGTGAGCTGGGGCTTCGTGAGCAGGTAGCCACCCATCTCCAGGTTCTCGGTCACGGTCAGGGTGTCGAACACGTCCTTTGTCTGCGGGACGAAACCCAGCCCCATCCGGGCAAGACGGTGCCCGCGCATGTTCGTTATGTCGCGATCACCGAACGTAACCTTTCCGGCCATGACGGGGAGCCTGCCGGTCACGGCCTTGAGCAAGGTGGACTTGCCGGCGCCGTTCGGCCCTATCACCGAGACCGCTTCCCCGGGCCCGACGCTGATGCTCACACCGGACACGATCGCCGCGGCCCCGTAACCCGCCGCGACATCCTGGAGGCGCAGGACCGCCGGCGGACGCCCCGCGCCGTCCGGCGGCTGGCGCCCGGTCACGCTGTCCGGGCGCTGCGGCGGGTGGCCAGGCCCACCGGGGGGTGGGTTATCCGATGAGGTAGGCATCCAGTACCTCCCGGTCGGCGCGGACCTCGGCCATGGTTCCCTGGGAGATCACCCGTCCCTGGGCCATCACGATGACGGGGTCGCACAGCCGTTCCACCACGGCGAGTTCGTGCTCGATCATGAGCATGGTGAGCCCTTCACCGCGCAGGTCGAGCAGGTGCTGCTCGATCCGCCTGGCCAGGGATGGGTTCACCCCCGCCATGGGCTCATCGAGCAGCAGCAGCGCCGGGGCGGCCATCAGCCCGCGCATCAACTCGAGTAGGCGTTTCTGGCCGCCGCTGAGGTTTCCGGCGTACTCGTCTTCCTTGGCGGACATTTCGAACCGTGCCAGCAGTTGCCGCGCCCGCCCCACCATTTCCCGCTCATCCGGTCGCCAGTACCGCTTGCCGAGCGCAGCCTGCCACAATGCCTCTCCCCGCTGGGACGGCGCAGCTACCAGCAGGTTCTCCAGCACGGTAAGTGCGGCGAACTCGCTGGAGATCTGGAAGGTCCGGGTGATCCCGCGCCGGGCCACCTTGTATGCGGGCAGCCCCGTGATGTCCTGGCCCCGGTAGGAGATCTTCCCGGCGGTCGGTTTGAGTGCGCCGGCGATGACGTTGAGCACGGTCGACTTCCCGGCGCCGTTCGGCCCGATCAGGCCGGTGATCCGGCCGGGTGGGACCTCGAAGGACGCGCCGTTGACCGCATGGACGCCGCCGAACTGGCGGTGCAGGTCGGCCACCGTGAGCAGGGTATCGGCGCCCCCGCTCATCGGCCGGCCCTGGTGGACGTCAGCGGCTGCTCTGCTTCGCGCTCAGCAGCCGGGGAAAAGCGCCGTCGGCGTTCGGGAATGACGCCGCGGGGCCAGAACCACAAGAAGACCAGGGCGAGCACCCCGACGATGATCCACTGCAGGGCGTCGATGAACCCTGGCGGGCCGAACTGCGGGACGAAACGAGTGGCTTCGAGGAAGGCGACCGGCACCAGCAACGCCCCGACCATGACGCCCAGATTGTTCCCGGATCCGCCGACGATGACGGCGGTGAAGTACACGAACGTCTCCGGGTACAGCCAGGAACCGGGCGACCAGGCGGAGATGAACTCGACCAGGATGGCTCCACTGACCCCGGCGATCACGCCGCCGAGCACGAACGCCAGCATGCGCAGCCCGGTGACGTTCTTGCCCAGCGCCGCCGCGGCCTGCTCGTTGTCGCGGACCGCGCGCAGCGTGCGGCCGAGCGGCGAGCTCGTCACAATGTGCACGAGCCAGTAGACGCACAGGCAGATCACCGCCGTGATGCCGACGAACAGCCACTGGTAGCCAATGGGCGAGAGATTGACCGTCGTCGCGAGCGGCTTGGGGACCAGGGCCAGCCCGTTCGGCCCGTTCACCAGACCGACCTGGTTGGTGGCGATGCTGGTCGCGATGAGCGACACCACGAGCATGACCATCGCCTCGTAGTCGCGGCGCAAGCGCCGGATGGCGAAGCTGCCCACCAGCACCGCGAGCAGGCCCCCGACCACCCCGGCCGCCAGAATGGGCAGCGGGAAAGGCCAGTGAGCGCCGCCGACATACTGCTGGAACCCGCCCTTGGTGGCCGGCCCGAGCGTCAGCACCGCGGCGGTGTAGGCGCCGGCGGCCTGGAAGATGATGAAGGCGAAGTTGACCAGCCCGGCCACGCCGAACTGAAGGTTGAGCCCCCAGCAGGCCATCACGTCGACGCCGAGGTAGACCAGCACCGTAGAGATATAGAACTGCCAGGCGACGCTCACGCCGCGACCTCCTTGCGGGTAGCGACCTCCGACAAGATGCCCTGCGGCCGGGCGATGAGGACCACTACCAAGATCACGAAGGCGACCACATCCTTATAGTCAGGGCTGAAGATGGCGGCCGCTAGTTCGCTGGCGATCCCGATGACCAGGGCCGCGAGCATGGCCCCGTACGGCTGGCCGATCCCGCCGAGAACGGCCACCGCGATGATCGGGATCAGGAACTGGGCGCCGGTCGTGTCGGTGAACGAGGTCACGTTCATCACCAGGATCACGCCGGCGAGGCCGCACAGGGCACCCGAGATAGCCCAGGCGAGGTCGATGACCCGGTCGGTGGCAATCCCGCAGTTGCGGGCCAGGTCAGGATCGGTGGCGGTGGCCCGCATCGCCTTGCCAAGCTTGGTGTAGCGGAGCAGCAGGTGGATCCCGAGCATGGCCACGACCGCGATGCCGATGATGGCGAGCTGGACGGTGGTGAACACCATCCCGCCGATGTGGACCGACGCGGGCCGGGACATCTGCAGGCTGAAGAAGCTCGCGCCGAAGATGGCCAGCAGGCTGTTCTGCAGGATGAGGCTGACCGCGATGGTCACGATGATCATGCCGAACAGGCGTGTCCCACGCCGGACGAACGGCGTGTACACGAAGCGGTTCAGCAGGACCGAGAAGACGGACCCGAACGCCGCGCCCGCCACCAGCGCCAGCCACACGCTGAAGCCGGCGCTGGTGACCAGGTAGGCGACGAACGCGGCCGCGGTCATGATGTCGCCGTAGGCGAGGTTGAGGATGTTCGTGACACCGAACTGGAGGGTGAATCCCACTCCGGCCACGGCCAGGATGGACGCGGTCACGATGCCGAACCCGATCGCCGGCACCAGCGTGCTCACCATCGCCTCCTCAGCGCTGCGCGCGGGTCGCGGTCCAGTGCCACCACGGCACCGCTGATGGAGCAATCACCGGCTGAGCGACGCGATCTGCGCCGCCGACACCGAGCCGACCAGCACCGGGCTGCCCTTCACGTATTTCGCGGCCTCGAACGCCCCGGTCGAGTTGTGCCATTGGTTGAACGCGATGGGCCCGCCCGCGCCGATGTACTGGATCTGCTTGCCAGCCTTCAGCGCCGCCTTACCCGCCGCGAACGTGGTGACGACCGTCTTGCCGGAACCGGGCTCGGTGACCTTCACGATGTAGGGGTTGAAGACCTTCGGGTTGGTGCTCTTGGCCGCGATCGCAGCCAGCGCCATCACGTTGACCCCGTCGTAATAGGTCATCGAGTACGGGTCGGTGCTCCACTGGCTGGGCTTCGGCACCTGCGATGCCGACGCCAGCAGGGACCGGTTGTAGGCCTGCCAGGCCGGGCCCTTCGGCGGCGCGTACGGCTGCATCCCCTCGAAATACTTGGCCATGGCCGACGCGCCGATCGCGCCGTTGACTGCCTTGAGCCACGGCGCCTGCAGGGTGACCTCGGTCCCGACCACAGGCAGGAGCCCATGCAGTTGCTGCAGCTCAGACAGGAAGGTCGCGCCCGTCTGGGGATCCACCTCGGTGAAGATCACCTGCGGGTGCGCAGCGAGCATGTTCTCGATCTCGGCGCGGTAGGAACTCTGGTCAAGCGCCAGGGGCTTGTTGTACACGATGGTCCCGCCGAGCTTGGCGAAGGCGCGGACCAGCGTCGGCACATCCGACTGAGCGCCCGCGTCGTTGCCGAACACCGCGGCGGCCCGGGTGTAGCCGGCCTTGTGCGCCCACAGCGCCATCGCGTAGCCCTTGACGTCGTCGGCGGGCGTGATCCGGTAGAAGTAGGCATAGTGGGTGCGGTCGAAGGCAGCCTGGCCGGTGTCGGCGAACATCGGCACGTGGCCCTGGTTCAGCAGGGGGACGGTGGCCAGCGCCTCGTCGGAGCTGGGCCCGAGCACGCCGATCAGTGACGTCTCGGTCGCCATCATCTTCTGCGCGGCCGGCACGGCGTCGGCCGGATCACCGCGCGTGTCCTCCTGGACGCAGCTCAGCTGGTGACCCAGCACACCGCCGCTGGAGTTGATCACCCGGACGGCGGGAACACAGCCGCCGACCATTTCCGGCCCGAATGCCGCGTCCGGCCCGCTGAACGGGTTGAACTCCCCCACCACCAGCGTCGACGACGTAGAGCCACCGCCGCCTGATGAGCTGCAGGCGCCGAGGGCAAGGAGTGTCAGCGCCGCTCCCAGTGCTGTCACGGCGATTCTCATAACGCACCTCCGGATGATGAGCCACCAGCAGTGCTGCACCTCAGGCTTCGTGGTCATCCGGGGGGCAGCAGGGCAACGGCCTCGATTTCCACCAAGGCGTACGGATTGGCGAGCGCGCTGACCTCCACCAGCGTGCTAGCCGGCCGGGCGTCGCCGAAGTAGCGGCGGCGCACCGAGTTGATGAGCTCCCGGTCGGCCATGTCCCGCACATAGACCCCCACCCGCACGACGTCGCCGAAGGTGGCACCGGCGGCCTGAAGAACGGCGCCCACGTTGTCTAGCACCTGCTCGGACTGCCTGACCACGTCGCCGGTGCCCACGAGTTCACCATCGGCGTTGACCGGCAGCATCCCGGAGATGTAGAGGAACCCGCGCGCCTCGACCGCGTCGGTGTAGTGGCTGATCGGCTCGGCCAATTGCCCGGCCAGCCGAATCCGCCTCACGGCACCTCTCCCGGTGAGTCGATGATCCGGATCACGAGTGGGCTCGGGTGAAACCCGTTGCAGGGGTTGAGATCCTGCGGGCAAGCGGAAACCGACACGATCGCGTCCATCAGCGTCCGCAATACCAGCTTGTCCCCGGGCCGGCCGGTGGGGATCTCATTGCCGAACGTCCGATCCGGGTGAATGGGGGCGTTCTGGAAGAAGTTGAACGGATCGGGGATCTGCCACTCGGCGATCCCCCACGGCTCCAGCGCCTCGGTGAAGTTCGTCCGGCAGCTGCGATGGCCCGCGACCCTGTAATCGAGCAGGTAGCGGCGGTCATCGCACATCGAGGTAATGATGTCGTTCCTGCCCACGTCATCGCGCAGGATCTCGAACATGGGGCGGCGCCAGTTGCTCTCCAGCCGGTCCCCCACCCCCACCGTCAGCCGCAAGATGGCGGAGCGGGTATGCGTTGTCGACAGCCACTCGGTCCGGTTGCGTTCCGCGAAGGCAACCAAGTCGGCGACCTGCTGCCCCTCGACATCAACGATCTCCACCAGCTGGCCCGCCCGGGCGACGAAAGCGGTGCCGTACCCGCCAGGAACCAGGATCTCCTGCCGCTCCAGATCCGGTCCTGATTCGCCGGCCGCCGACTGGTCCCTCACCGTGGCTTCTTCACTCATAGCGAGGATTGTGCGTCATATATAATCGGGGGTCAAGATCCTTATGGACTTGCCTGCATGGGCACGATCCGTAACGCCCGTGCACGGTCGCGTCACGGCAGTGCGGGCTGCGTTCAAGCCCTTCCTCTGGCCGGTTCCCTCACAGAGCCTGGCCGCCCGCTGCGGACGCAAAAGGAACGTTCTTGCCGGTCAGGGAGCCCTGAGGCCGTCTTGGCGTGCGGCTTCAGCCGGCCATGCCAGCAGCCCTGTCATAGTGGCGGCTTCGCAGCTTGGGCTTCGATAGCTCCTACCTGGATTTCTTGTGCCCAGGAGCGCCTATGAGTGCTACAAGCCTGTCGGTGATGGCTATCCACTTGGCTGTCTGCCTCGCCGCCGGGCCCGGGGATGGGCGGTACCGATAAACTGGCGGGGTGAGTCAGCCACTGGCCGAGCCGCCGCATTTGCCGCCCGCGACAGAGCAGCAGGTGCGTTCGCACGCCGTCCAGCTGGTCAACCTCGCTGCCCGGTATGGCATCACCCATCTGGCTTACGCCTCCCCTGGCAGGCTCCGTGGTCATGTCGGCGGCGACCGGGACCTGTTCGACATGTTCGAGTTCCAGCGAGCCGCCACCGACCTGCTCGGCGCC